>Ga0315910_10001322_pt1 | contig 22946 bp, 16 predicted proteins | sample EdamamesoilMG_FD_204470 | JGI IMG/M metagenome (GOLD analysis project Ga0315910, IMG submission 204470) | Garden soil microbial communities collected in Santa Monica, California, United States - Edamame soil | ecosystem: Environmental > Terrestrial > Soil > Garden | place: USA: California... | reverse complement strand
TCGATCACGTCGGGCGCGATGCCCTCGCCGTTGTCCTCGACGGAGACGCGTACCCAGCCCTCGATGACATGGCCGGGCGCGGGCCGGCGCGGCTGGTGCGCGGGCGCGGGCAGGGCGGTGGCCGTGACGGCGAGCCGGGGTGTCCAGCCGGCGTCGTGCGGCCGCGCAAGGCGGGCGAGGAGTGTGTCGCGCGCGTTGATGATGAGGTTGAACAGGACCTGGTTGAGGTCGACGGCGTTGACCGTGACCGCGGGCAGGTCGGCGGGGATCGAGATGTGCCACTGCACGCGCCGGTCGACCGTGGGCTGCAGCATGTCGACGCAGCTCTTCACCGAATCTGCGATGCTCACGCGCGCCGGGCGCTCGTCACCGCGACGCCCGAAGGTGAGCAGGCGCCGCGTGAGTTCGGCGGCACGGCGCGCGGCCTGGTCGACGGTCCCGAGATCGTGTTGAAGGGCCGCGTCCTGCGCGCGCTCGGCGCGCAGGAGGTGGGTCGTGCCGATGATCGGCGTGAGCAGATTGTTGAACTCGTGCGCGATGCCGCCGACCAGTTCGCCGAGCGCGCGCAGGCGGCGCGATTGCGCCAGCTCCTCGTCGGCGAGGCGTCGGTGCGTGATGTCCGCGAGCAGCACGCACACGCGATGGCTGGCCGCGTCGGCCGGCCCGAGCGGCACCACCGTGGTCTCGATCAGCTGGTGGGTCGCGGCGATGCGGTGCTCCCATGTCTCGGGTTCATCCCGAGAGGCGCCGCGTTCGAGTGCCTCGCGCACGAGAGCGCCGAAATGCGGGCGCAGGTCGAGCTCGTCGAGCGGCCCGCCCACCGACGCATCCGGCGCCAGGCCGAGCAGGCGCGTCGCCTCGGGATTGATCGAGACGAGCCGCGGGGAGTGCCCGCGCGAGACCGAGAAGATGAGCGTGGCGAGCGGGTGTTTTTCGTGCAGCGCTGCGAGGAGCGAGCGCTGCTCGGCGAGCTCGTCCGACTGGCCGCGGATGCGCCGCAGCAGGAATCGCTGGCGCAACAGGCCCCACAGCGCCGCGCAGCACGCGAGCAGGAGCGCGGCGGAGACATACGACCACACCTCCGCCTGCGAGTAGTGGCGGCCGACGTAGCGGGCGAACCAGCGCTGGAAGATCGCGTCGTATTCACCGGTGCTGCGGATGATGGCGAGTCCTTCGTTGAAGCGGCTGAGCAGTACGTCATCGGCGCGCCGAACGGTGAAGCAATAGCGCACGTCGTAGTCGTTGCCCGGGATGCGGGCCTCGAGCACGCGCAGGTTCTTCAGGCCGAATCGCTCGATCATCGACACGGCCGTGAGGCGCGAGAGCACGGCGGCGTCGTAGACGCCGGTGGATACCTTGCGCAGAAACGCCTCGGTCGTCGGGTCCTCCGCGAGGATCGCGTCGAGGTGGTGGTCGCGCATGTAGCGCGAGCCGACGGTCCCCATCTGCCCGATGCCCACGGTCTTGCCCGAGAGGTCGGCGAGCGAGCGGATGCGCGTGTCGTCGCGCCGCACCACGACGATCGTCTCGAAGGTCGCGACCGGCACGGAAAACGCCGCCCACTGCCGCCGCTCGGGCGTCTCGGCCCAGAACTGCACCACGTCGACCTTGCCTTCGCGCAGCGAGGGCCCGAGCGAGCCGTTGGGGAGTGCGACGCGCTCCAGGGTCATGCCCTTGGCCCGGGCGATCGCGTCGGCGATGTCGACCGCGAATCCCTTGAGCCGGCCGTCGTCATCGCGAAACGAATACGGATAAAACACCTCCGACGCGGCGATGATGACCGGCCGGTCCGGTTCCGCGCCCGAAGGATCCGATGGGCCGGCCCGCGCGGTCAGGCCCGCGAGGGCGACGAGCACGCTCGCGAGCAGCCACGCGCCGACGCGGGACGCGCCGGGACTCCGGGGGAGATCTCGACAAGGGCGGCGGGTGGCGGCGGGCACGTCTTTGCATCGGCGGGCCCGACCCGGGTTTGACCGTCCGGCGGGCAAACACGGTATCCTCCCCACGCGTCCATCCGGTGGCCGCCGTAGTGCGTCGGGGCCGACCCGTGGTGCCGGGGCCTCACACGGCGGTGTCGCGGCGTGGTCCGCCGGCCGCGAGGACGCAGAGGCGCCGGCGGCCGGCCGGCCCGTCGGCCAGCGGCTGCAGCGTGGCCTCGAGCGTGCGGTCCGCTCCGGAGCCGGGATGGACAAAGCGCGCGGGCTGTCCGTCCTCCGGCCAGCGCGTGGCGACCTCGGCGAACAGGCGGGCGATGTCCTGTGGGAGCGGCAGCTCGGGGAGCAGCCGCCCCGTCGCTCCGGCCGGTGTGAGCCCACAGAGCCGGGCCGCCGCGGGATTGAGCGAGATCAGGCGGGGCGGCCGGTCCCGGCCATCCGACTCGAGCACCCAGGCGGCGAGCGGGTGATGTTCGAAAAGCACGCCGTGCAGCGATCGCTCGGCGAGCAGCTCCGAGCCCTGCGCGGCGATCCGGCGCGACAGCCGGCGCTGGCGCACGAGCGCGACCGAGACCACGACCAGGCCGAGCGCAAGGGCCGCGGCGACGTAGGCGACCACCTGCTCGCGGCTGAACCGCCGCGGCTCGAGGCGGCCGAACCAGCTGTCATAGATCTTTGCATACGTGCCGTTGCGATGGATCAGCGTGATGCCCTCGTTCAGGCGGGCCAGCAGCCGGTCGTCGCCCCGGCGCACCATGAAGCAGTAGCGCACGTCGTGGCTGTCGATGCCGGTCTCGAGCACGCGCAGGTTGCGCAGGCCCATGCGCTCGATTCGCGCCATGGCGGTGAGCCGGGAGAGAAGGCCCGCGTCGGCGAGGCCCGAGGACACCTGCCGGAGCAACTCCTCGGGATCGTCGGAGTGCACTTCCTTCGCGGTGGGCAGCCGCTCGCGCACGAAGGTCGAGGCCACCGTGCCGGACGCTCCCGTCGCGATCACGCGGCCGGCCAGGTCGGCCGGGTGGGTGATGCGCGGATCGTCGGCTCGCACGATCACGGCGAGCTGGAGCGTGAGCAGGGGCGTGGAGACCGCCATCTTCGCGCGCCGCGCCGGCGTGTCCGCCCAGAACAGGATCACATCGATGCGTCCCTGCTCGAGCGCCTCGCCGGCATTGCGGCTGTTGATCGGCAGGCGGCTCGCGCGGATGCCCATCTCCGTCGCCACGGCGTCGAAGATGTCGACGGCGAAACCCCGCAGCTGGCCGCCCTCCTCGTAGGCGTAGGGGTACATGTTGTTGCCCGCACCGACGAGTACGACGGCGTTGGCCGGCCGGCCCTCGATCGATGCGTCGGGGATCTCGTCCTGCGCGCGCGCCGTGAAGCCGAGGACTCCGAGTGCGAGGACCAGCCGGACCGGGCGCGACCACGGGCACGGCATGTGGCGGCGCAGCGTCGCAGGGGCCGCACACGCGTGGTGGGGTGGGTAGGGGGCACGCATCAGACCGCCGGGGAGACTGCCGCCCGGTGCGGCGTGATTCAATGCCGGAAGGGCGTTGGGTCCGGCTGCGTTTCGGGCGCGACGCGACGACAGGATTTCCCATCGTCGCCCCATGCTTCGCGAATGGATCCGCACGCTCCGGGCCGACTGCCCGCGCTGGGCGCGCCAGCTCGGCCTCGTCTACGAGCACGCCGCCATCGCCGCACGCCACCGGCGCATGCATCGGCACTGGGCACCACACCTGGCGCGCAGTCGGGAGATCGTGCTCGCCGCCGCGGCGCGTTGTGCCCGCACCGGGCGCGCGCTCGTCATCGGCGCGGGCGATTGCCTGGACGTGCCGGTGAGCGCGCTGGCGGAGCGCTTCACGGAGGTGGTCCTCGCCGACATCGTCGTGAGCCCGGAGGCGCGGGCCCTCGCGCGCGAGCACCGCGGCCGTGTGCGCTGCGTCTCGTGGGATGCGACCGGCGCGCTGGAAAAACTAGCGGCCGTGCGCGCCACCGTCGTCTCCGCGGGCGCGCGCCGCCTCTTCGAGGAATCCGACCCGGGCCCGCCGCCCGGCGGGGAGCCCGACCTGGTCGTCTCCGCCAATTGCCTGTCGCAGCTCGGCCTTGTGCCCGGGCACGCACTGCCGGCCGCGGGCGTGGACGAGGCGCTGCCCGACCGCTGCGGCACCGCCGCGGCGAAGAGGCACCTCGCCTGGCTCGCGCAGCGCACGGGCGCCGTGCGCGTGCTTCTCGCCGACACGGCCCGGCTCGACCTCGGCCCCGACGGGCGCGAGCTCAAGCGCGAGAACCTCCTCGCCCGCCTCCCGCTGCGCCGGCCCGACCACGCCTGGCGCTGGGACCTGGCTCCGATTCCCGAATACAGCGCCGACGTCGCGCGCATCCACGAGGTGGGCGCGTGGATCGACGGCCCGGCCGGCCGCGCCGCATCCTGAGCGACCGCCGAAGATCGCGCTCCACCGCGGGCCGTGGCACGGGTCCGCCTCAGTCGACGGCGAGGAAGTCGATCTCGCCCTTGAAGACCTGCTCCACGCGGCTGGTGGTGCGTCCCGTGCGCAGGTCCTTCACCTGCGGGCCGACGCCGGAGGAGTAGCGTCGCACGATCTCCTCGCCGCCGGCGGAGGCAGGGGCGGTGACGAGGGTGTGCAGGATGCGCTGCGCGGAGGCGACCGCGCTCTCGCGCGGGCCGGGCGCCCAGAGCTCGAGCGAGCGCAGGGAGGGCTCGTGGAAGAGCGCGACCGCGATCTCGGCCCGCTCGAGCAGGCGCTTGTGCGGCGGGCGCAGGGGTTGCGGGCTGGTTTTCACCGCCTTGAGAAAATGCCGGTCCGGCGCGTCGCGCCAGGGGTGGACCTCGACGCGCACGACCTCGCGATCCTCGTGTTCGCGCTCGGCGCCGGTGCGCGCGGCGTGCGAGCGATAGCGGTGGTCGAGCTGGTGCAGGCCGGCCTCGTGTCGGAAGAGCGCATGCGCCCCGAGGGCGGCGACGTGCAGCCAGGCGCGGTCCTCGCGTTCGGACATGTATTCAGCCAGCACCTCCACGCTCATGCGCCGTCGCGTGGCGAGGGCGCGGTACATGGCGCACAGTCGGGAGACGCCGTCCTGCGCGGCGCCACTGCGGTCGACCAGGCTCAGGCAGAGCAGGGCGTCGCCCAGCTCGGGCGCGCCGGTGCCGCGCGTGACGGAGGCGAGCTGGTCGAACTCCTGGCGCAGGTGCTCGCAGCGCTGGCGCAGCTGCGCCACGTCGGCCGGGCGTGTCGTCGGGTGCGCGACGCGCGCGGCCACGCCCTCGAGCGCCTGCTTCCAGCGCTCGCGCCACTCGAGCAACTGCTCGAGGCGGTGGATTTCGTCGAACACCGCGACCCGTGCGACCGCATCCTGATAAAACCCCGGCTGCTGCGTACGCTCGATCAGCGTGCTTCGCCGCGTGGTGAACGCGGCGATCGGGCCATCCAGTCCGGCGTCGAGCGCGCGCAGCTCCTGCACGGCCGCCGAGAGCGTGGCGGCGGCGGGTGCGGGGCGGGGTGTGGCGGCGGGGCGCGGGCGCGCCTCGGAGGTGATCTTCACCTCGATGCGGCCGTCGTGGGCGGTGAGCGCGAGCAGCGCGCGCCCGCCGATCCGCCCGGTCGCGATGGCGCGCGCCACCGGCAGCAGGCAGAGGCGCTCGACCGTGCGCTTGATCGGCCGGGCGCCGAAGTGCGGCGAATAGCCCTCGCGCACGAGCAGCGCGATCACGGCCGGGTCGATGTCGAGCGCGAGCTGGCGGCGCGCGATGCCCTGCCGGTGCAGCACCAGCTCGAGTTCGCGCCGGGCGATGCGCTCGGCCACCTCGAGCGTGAGCGCCCGGAAGGTCACGATGCGATCGATGCGGTTGAGAAACTCCGGCCGGAAGAACCGTCCCATCTCACGCAGCACGCGGTCGCGTGCGCCCTCGTGGCGTGCCGCAACGGGCGCGGGGCCGCCGCCGAAGCCGACCGCGGGCGGCGGCTCGGCCGCGCCGACGTTGGAGGTGAGGATCACGATCGTGCGGCGGAAGTCCACCGTGCGCCCGCGGCCGTCGGTCAGCCGGCCTGCATCGAAGAGCTGGAGACAGAGGTCGAAGACGTTGAGGTTCGACTTCTCGATCTCGTCGAGCAGCACGACGGAAAACGGCTGCTGCCGCACCGCGTCCGTGAGCAGGCCGTTCTCGCCGCGACCGCCGATGAGCCGCTCGAAACCCTCGATGCTCGCGTACTCGCTCATGTCGAAGCGGTGCAGTCGGTCGGCGTCGCCGAAGATGTACTCGGCCAGCGCGCGGGCCAGCTCGGTCTTTCCCACGCCGGTCGGGCCGACGAACATGAGCACGCCGAACGGCTTGTGGGGATCCGTGAGCCCGGCCTTGATGAGCGTGACCAGGTCGATCACGGCGTCGATCGCGTCGGGTTGGCCGATGATGCGCTGCTCGAAGAAGGCGCGCACCTCCTCGAGATGCAGCGGGGTGGTGTCGTCGAGCAGGTCGACAGGCAGGCCGGTCGACTGCGACAACACCGCGAGGATCTCGCGCAGGGTCAGCGGGTCGTCGCTGCCGGCCCGGGCCTTGATCACGGCATGGAGCAGCGCGGCGGCGTTGCCGGGGCGCGCGAGGTGGGCGAGGTACTGCGTGGAGAGATCGAGCAGCCGCTCGAGCAGCGCGTCGTCGAGCGGGATCGCGGCCGAGTCGCGGATCCCGGCGAGCATGGCGCGGGTGCGCTCGAGGTCGGGCTCCTCCAGCACCACGCGCTCGAACACGCGTGCCAGCGACGGGATCGAGCCGATGCCGCGCTCAAAGTCCGCCGGCGTGCTCTCACCCAGCATGATCATGCTGCCCTGCTCGAGGTAGGGCGCGAAGGCGGAGGCGACGTTCATGTCGCTCTTGCTCCAGCGACCGGCGGCCGCGAGGTCGCTGAGGTTGGGCACGTAGAGGAGCACGCGGTGCGGCTTCTTCAGCTTCTCCACCATCTCGCGCACCTTCGTCTCCCACTCGCCGAGGTACTTCGTGCCCGCCATGAAGTCGCTGGGCGACATGCGCAGCACGTGCCAGCCGCCGTGTTCCGGACGGGCGAGCGCGTGGACGAGCTCGTGCACGAGCGCGCTCTTGCCCACGCCGGCCTCGCCGATCAACGCGATGGAACGGCGCGGCTCGCGTCGGACCAGGCCGACGAGCGTTGCGACGTGGGCGTCGACGGCGTGGGCGCGCGGCAGTTCTCCACGCCGCGCGAGCTCGGTGAGGTCGGTTCCGTAGAGCGCGAGCAGTTCTGGCGTGAGGCTGTCGGTCTCGTCTGGCTGCGCGGGCGGGGTCTCGGACTTTTTCCTGGCCATGGAGGGGCGGCGTGGACCGCGGTCATTCCATCGGCACGACGAGTGTCTGCCCGTCGAGCGAGAGCGTGAAGGAGTTTTTCGTCACCGCCGCGAGCGTGACGGTGTAGTCGCGGTCGAGCGTCACCTTGATCGTCTGCCCCGCGCGCATGCGCTGGCCGTCGAGGAGAAGGTGATACTCGGAGCCGATCAGGGCGGTGCCCATCGGCCGCAGGCGGCCGCGTGCCGCGGCCAGGATCTCGGCGGGCGAGCGTTGCGCCGCGGACGGCGCCGTCGGCTGCGGCATCACCGCCACCGCGGCGATCTCGATCTGGCGCACGAGCGCGGCTTTGCGCGCGGGGATCTCGTCGGCGAGCATCCGGTCCCAGCGGGTCTTCACCGCCTCGAGTTCACCGAGGATCAGCTCGGACTCCTCGCGCGTGAGCTGTGCGCACGCGAGGATGGCGCGGCGGCTCTGGGCGATCTGCGTGCGCGTGAGCGCGAGCGTCTCGAGAAACGCCAGCTGCTCGCGCACCTTGTCGGGCGTGAGGCTCGCGATGTTCTTCTCCAGGGCCGCGAAAGCCGCGGACTGTTTGCCGGTCGTGGCGAGGACGTCGGCGACAAACTCCTCGTAGGCCGCGCGCGCCGTCGCGCTGGTCAGGCGGCCGGCGAGCGGCGGCGGCGCAGGCGGATCAGCGGCGAAGGCCGGCGCAGCGAGCGCGAGGGCGAGAGTCAGGACCTGGAGCGAAGCGCGAAGGGCGGCGTGAAGTCTCATGAGGATCCGGTGTGACGGCTCGATGCGGACCGAAGGGCGGGACGCATGTTTTCGCGAGCCGGGCCCGGGCGCGAGCCTGGACCGCGGCGCCCGTCGATCGTGCGCGGCGATGCCCCGGCCGGGGGCTTTCGCTTCCGCGTTGTGCCGCGCCGCGGGGCGGGATCTTCTTCGTGGCAGCCCCCCGCCCTGACCCCATGTTCAACCTCGCCCTCTTCGGACCACCCGGCGCAGGCAAGGGCACGCAATCCGAGGCCCTCGTCCGCCGCTACAACCTCATCTACATCTCCACCGGAGAACTCCTGCGCAAAGAGATCCGCGATGGCACGCGGCTCGGCCTTGAGGCGCAGGCGATCATCGCTTCCGGCGGACTCGTCTCCGACGAGATCATCGTCCAGATCATCGAGAAAACCATCACCGGCAACCCCGGTGCCGGCGGGTTTCTCTTCGACGGTTTTCCCCGCACCTACGTGCAGGCCTACATCCTCGACGGCCTGATGCACAACCTCAACACCTCGCTCCACGCCCTCATCAGCCTCGAGGTGCCGGAGGAGGAATCGGTGCGCCGCCTGCTCGATCGCGGCCGCTCGTCCGGCCGGTCCGACGACAACGAAGCCGTGATCCGCACGCGCCTGCGCGAGTACCGCGACAAGACCCTGCCGGTGCTCGGGTTCTACGGCGAGCGCGGGCTGTGTCACCAGATCGATGGTACACGGTCCGTCGAGGAGGTCGGCGCCTCGATCCAGGCGATCGTCGCCCACGAGCTGCGCAAGCGCCTGCTCAACGTCGTCGTCTTCGGCTACCCGGGCTCCGGCCGCGGCTCGCAGAGCGCGGCCCTGGCGCAGAAGTACGGCCTCGAGTTCGTCGCCACCGGACGGATGCTCGAGGACGAGATCCGCCGGGACACCGCGCTGGGACGCCGCATCAAGCAGCTTTACGAGAACGGCGAACTCGTGCCCGACGAGATCGTCATCCGCCTCATCGAGCAGCGCCTCGAGCAGACGCGCGACACGGCCAAAGGATACATCTTCAAAGGCTATCCGCGCACGCTCGTGCAGTCCTACATCCTCGACGGGCTGCTGCGCAAACACGGCTCGACGCTGAACATGATCCTCGAGATCGAGGTGCCGATGCTCGAGTTGATCATGCGGCTCGATGCCCGCTCCAAGACGGATCGCGCGATGCCCTACGACAGCGCGCTGCCCCGGATCGTGAAACGACTCAGCGAGCATGAGACCAAGACGCTCCCGGTCATCGAACGCTACCGCAAGCTGCGCGGCGTGCAGGTGATCGACGGCCGCGGCTCGTTCGAGGAAGTGTCCGCCCGCGTATCCGCCGCCGTGGAGGAAGGCTTCCGCCTGCTGCGTTGAGCGTCCGGCCGCGGCCGGCGGCGGACGCCCGCCACTCCGCCCCCGCGGTGTCCACGGCGGAAAACCACCGCGGCGGCCGCCGATGAAAAGGACACGATGAGCGAACACGACGCCTACATCCGCTACACGCACCAGTTCTTCGAGCGCTGGGTCGGGCTTTACGACCTGTTCGCCGGCTCGATCTTCTACGCCTACCGCGCCGCCGTGCGCGCCATCGCGCCGCGACCGGGCCTCACCCAGCTCGACGTCTGCACCGGCACGGGCGAGATCTCGCTGCGCTGCGCCGCGCGTGGTGCGGAGGTGACCGGCATCGACATCACGCCGGCCATGCTCGACAAGGCGCGCGCCAAGGCGGCACGCCGCAGGCTCGCGCTGCGTCTCGAGACGATGGATGCGCGGCATCTCGCTTTCGGTGACGCGTCCTTCGACGTCGTCTCGATCTCCTTCGCCCTGCACGACATGCCGCGCGACGTGCGCGTGCAGGTGCTGCGCGAGGCGGCGCGCGTGTGCCGCGGACGGCTCGTCGTGCTCGACTACGACCTGCCGCGCGGCACCTGGCTCTACGGCCCGTGGCTCTGGATGATCGGGCTGTTCGAGTCGCCGTATTTCCGGAGCTTCGCCCGCGAGGACCCGCGCGTGCTCTTCGCCGAGGCCGGCCTGCCCGAGCCGGGCCGCCGGCCCATCTTCGGGGCGATGTTTTCCGTCTTCGAGACCGGGCCCCGCTGCACGCCGGCGTGACCGGGAAAGTTTCTCGTAAGCGTGCGCCACACCCGGACTGCGGCGCGGAGGTCGCAGTCCGGGGTGCGTCCTGTCAATCCCGCCCGAGTGTCGCGTGGCGCAGCCGCAGCGCGTTGCTGATCACCGAGACGCTGCTCAGCGCCATCGCCACGCCGGCGAACATCGGGCTCAGCAGCGTGCCTGTGAGCGGATACAGCACCCCCGCGGCGAGCGGGATGCCGAGCGCGTTGTAGCCGAAGGCGAAGACGAGGTTCTGGCGGATGTTGCGCATGGTCGCGCGGCTGAGCGCGAGCGCGGTGGCGATGCCGCGCAGGTCGCCGCGCACGAGCGTGATCGCCGCGCTCTCCATCGCGATGTCCGTGCCCGTGCCCATGGCGATGCCGACATCGGCGGCCGCGAGCGCGGGTGCGTCGTTGATGCCGTCGCCGGCCATCGCCACGACCGCGCCGGAGGTGCGCAGCTCGGAGACGATGCGGTGCTTGTCTTCGGGCGAGAGGCCTGCGCGCACATCGTCGATGCCGAGGGCGCTTGCGATGGCCTGCGCCGTGGTGCGGTGGTCGCCCGTGAGCATGACGATTTTCAGGCCCTGGGCCTGGAGCCGGCGCACGGCCTCGCGCGAGGTCGGCTTGATCGGGTCGGTCAGCGCAAGGAGGCCCAGCACGCGCGGGCCGGACGCCACCCAGATGACGGTCGCCGCTGCGGCCAGCACCTCGGCCTCACGCGTGGCGAGTGTATCCGGGATCGGGATGCCGTGCCGCTCCAGCCACGCGCGGCGACCCACGCGCACGAGCGCGCCATCGATCCACCCGAGCACGCCGGCGCCGGTGACGGAGTGGAACTCGCCCACCGGCGGCAGCCCGATGTCGCGCTCGGCCGCCGCGGTGACGACAGCGTGCGCCAGCGGATGTTCGCTGCGCTGCTCGAGCGCGGCGGCGAACGCGAGCATTCGCGTGGCGTCCACGCCGGGGGCGACGTGCAACGCGGTGACGGAAGGGCGTCCGACCGTGAGCGTGCCGGTCTTGTCGGTCACGATGTGCGTGACCCGGCCCGCGCGCTCGAGGGCTGCGGCATTGCGGATGAGCACGCCGAGCTGCGCACCGCGGCCGATGCCGACCATGATCGACATGGGCGTGGCGAGGCCGAGTGCGCACGGGCAGGCGATGATCAGCACGGCCACGGCGTTGGCGATGGCGTAGGCGAGGGCGGGAGGCGGACCAAAGGCAAGCCAGCCGATGAAGGTGAGCGCGGCTATCGCGATCACCGCGGGCACGAACCACGAGGCCACCTTGTCCGCCGTCGCCTGGATCGGCGCGCGGCTGCGCTGCGCCTCGGCCACGAGACGGACGATCTGCGCGAGCAGGGTGTCGGCGCCGACCTTCTCGGCGCGCATGACGAAACTGCCCGTTTGGTTGACCGTGCCACCGATCACGCGGGCGCCGACGGTCTTTTCCACCGGTACGGGTTCGCCTGTGAGCATCGATTCGTCCACGGCGCTCGCGCCCTCGACGATCGTGCCGTCGACCGGGATTTTCTCACCGGGCCGCACACGGACGAGGTCGCCGGCGTGCAGGTGCGCGACGGGCACGTCCTCATCCACGCCGTCGCGCACGCGGCGCGCGGTCTTCGGCGCGAGGCCGAGCAGCGCCTTCACGGCGCGGCCGGTCTTGCGGCGCGCGCGCTCCTGCAGGAACTCGCCGAGCACGGCCAGCACGGTGATCGCGGTCGCCGCCTCGAAATAGAGCGGCACGCCGCCCGGCCCGTGGCGCATCTCGTGCGGCAACCAGCCCGGTGCGAGCAATGCGAATACGCTGAAGGCAAAGGCCGAGCCGATGCCGAGCGCGAGCATGGTGTACATGTTTGCGCTGCGGTGGCGCAGGGAGTTCCAGGCGCGGCGCCAGATGAAGTCACCCGCCCAGAACACGACGGGCGCGGCGAGAACGAGTTCGAGCCAGTGGCGCACGCCCGGTGTCGCGAGCAGGTCGAGCCAGCGCGAGGCGCCGAGCATCGGGCCCATCGCCAGCACGATCACCGGCACGGTGAGGGCCGCGCCGATCGCGAGTCGCCGCGCCAGCGCGCGCAGCTCGGCCGCGCCGTCGTCGTCGGCATCGTCGGTTTCAGCCGCGGGTGCGACGGGTTCGAGCGGCATGCCGCACTTCGGACAATCGCCCGGGTGTTCCTGCTGCACTTCCGGGTGCATCGGGCAGGTGTAGCGGGTCGGGCCGGCGGACGGGGCGACGTAGCTGGGATTGCGCTCGAGGCTCATGCCGCACTTCGGGCAGTCGCCGGGCTTGTCCGACTCCACGCCCGGGCACATCGGGCAGAAATACTTCGCGCCCGCCGAGGGGCGCACGTCCGCGTCGTCTGCATGATGCGCGCAGCACGCGTGTTTGCCGGCCTTGGCGTGGTGCCCTTCGTGCGCGGCGTGGCTGGCGTGCGCGTGATGGCGGTGGGAGGTGTGCGGGTGGTGGCAGGCGTGCCCTTCGTGTGCGTGGGGCGCCGCAGGCTCCGCGGTGGAGGTGGAGTGTTTGTGCTGGTGCTTCATACACTCGGGAGACGGAGCCGTGCGGCGGACCTTACAGGCGGGCGGCGGGCAGGATCATTCCGAGGGCGGAGGCGTGGTGTTGCGCATGTCGTCCTCGGGCACGGTGTAGACTTCGACGAGGATCGTGCCCTCCAGGTCCGAACCCGCGGCAGCCACGTGCACGGTGTACGCACCCGGCTGGAGCACGAGCAGTCGCGCCGCGTCGAGGGAGGCTTCGCCGAGGGGAAAGGCCCCGACCTGCGCGGACACCGCCGCGATCTGCGCCGCGTCCGGCGAGTCGGACCAGTTGTCGTTCAGCGTGACGACAAAATCGCCGCTCACGACGCTGAGAAACGGATCAGGCAGCGCGTCGCCCACGCCGAAGCGCGCGAGCGTCGGCCCCACGGCGCGGATCAACACCGCGCGCGGCCGGCCCTCGATGACGAAACCCGCGATGACGACGTCACCCGCCCCGTGGAGTCGGGCGCGCGTGGAGAGATTCACCGGATGGCCGTCGAGAAGGTAGGCGTCGGCGCGCACGAACGCGCTCACGTACCACTCGTTGCCGAACGGGATCTTCACGCCACCACCCAGCAGGGTGAAGTTGTCGAGCGCGGTGCCTCCGAGCCTGCGGAACGCGCTCCAGGCCTCGACGTGGACGAGATTTTGCCCGAGGGCCCAGTCCGGAAAGTTCGCGGGCCGGTCGACCGCGAAGCTCGCGCCCCAGCGGATCGTCTGGTCGATGTGGAGTACGCCGACGTCATGGCGGAGCCGGCCGTCGCCGAACTCGGTGAAGCGGACGATCGCGATGCGATCGAGCCGGAAGGCCTCGTACGAGGCCCGTGCGGTGCCGTGGCCGCCGAGGAGCACGACGGCGCCGGCGAGGAGCAGGTGTCTGGTGTTCATGATCGGATGTCGTGCGGGAGACGGAGTCGTCATCGGGACCTTACACGCGTGGTGCGTCATCCGCCTGGCGCACGCCCGCGGGTGCCGGTGCCTTGTTTGCCGCCGCACGGGCAGGGAAGAGGTCGGACGTGGGCTTGCCGGCGTAGCCCCAGTCGGTCGGCTCCACTTCGTCGAGGATCACGTGGATGTACTCCGGCGCGGTGCCGAGAATGCGAGTCAGCGTGCCGCTGAATTCGTGGATGAGCGTGCGCTTCTGGTCGGGCGTCGCGCCTTTGAGCAGATGAACCTGGATGCAGGGCATGGCGGGGATCCTCAGTTCTTCAGCGGGATGGCCACGGGGCGCATCGGCGCGCCGCTCGCGCCGCGGAGCTTGAGCGAGGCGCCGATGAACAGGAACGTGCTCACGCGGTCCTTCGCCAGCTCCTCAAGGAACACGTTCTCGAGAAACATCACGCCCTTCTCGGCGAGCAGGTAGGTGTGCACGGGCACCCAGTTGTCGGTGCGTTCCGGAGGAAACGCCTCGAAGCTCAAGTTGTCTGCACCGAGCAGCATGACCTGCCGTTCTTCCACCAGCCAGCGCACCGCATCGAGGCTGATGCCGGCGTAGTCGTGGAGGAACTCCTTCGCATCCTCGAAATGCCGCATCTGCCCGGTGCGGATGAGCACGACGTCGCCCGGCCGGAGCTGCGTGTGCTGCCGCTCGAGGGCCTGGATGAGGTCCTGGTGCGTGATGCGATAGTTGGCGGTGAGGGCGTCCACGCCCTTCAGGCCCGCGACGTCGATGAGGACGCCGCGTGCGACGACCGGCGGGATGGTCTCGGCGCCGGTCTTCTTCCAGCCCTTGTCGCCGAGGTGCTCGTCGGCGGAGTAGCCGTTCCAGATGCGCCCGTTCAGGCCGAAGTGGTTGAGCGCGTCGATGTGCGTGCCCATGTGCGTGTAGAGCGAGATCGCGTCGCCGGTGTAGGAGACCTTGTGGTTCATCGCCTCGCCCAGGCCGTTGGGGTTGTCGACGACCGTGCCGCGCGGCGTGTGCGTGAGCCAGTACTGGTAGGCCGGGTCGTGCAGGTGGTGAAAGCTCGGCATCCCGACGAAGTACTCGGTTGCGAGGTCGTAGACGCGGCCGGAGCCGACCTGCGAGAGCGCGGCGAGGCGGCTGGCATCGGACATCATGTTCAACGTCCCGATTTCATCGTCGGGACCCCAGGGACTGCGACCGACGACGTCCTGCTGCGCGGACGTGGTCTGGGAGACGGCGGTCGAGAGGATAAAGGCAGCGGTGATGAGTGATGTAGGTTTCACGCCACCACGGTACCACGGCGGGCGGGCCTCGCGGAAATACCACGTTGCGCGAGTGACGATACTCTGTCGGTATTGTGGCGCCCCATGGAGCTCCGGCATCTACGCTACTTCGTCGCCGTCGCGGAGGAGGAGAACGTGACGCATGCGGCCGCGCGGCTGCACGTCTCGCAGCCCCCGCTCACGCGGCAGATCCACGAACTCGAGGAGGAGGTGGGCGTGGCGTTCTTCGAGCGCACGGGGCGGTCGATCCGCCTGACCGAGGCGGGCTTCGTCTTTTTGCAGGAGGCGCGGGCGATCCTCGAGCGCGTGGAGTCGGCCCGGGCGCTCGCGCGCGCCGCGGCGTCGGGTCGCGGCATCGAGGTGCATGTCGGCTACGCGCCGTCGCCGGCGCGCACGTTGCTCCCGGCGTTTCGCCGCCGCCTGCGGGAGCTGCTGCCGGCCGCGCGCCTTACGCTGCACGACCAGGCGTCGCCGGAGATGCTCGACGGCCTGCGCAGCCGCACGCTGCACGCGGCGCTGATGATGCAGCCCTCGGCCGCGGCGTCGCGCGGCCTGGTGTTCACGCCCCTGGTGCGCCAGCCCCTGGGCGTGCTCGTGCCGCGCGCGCATCCGCTCGCGCGCCGCCGGCACGTGTCGGTCGACGAGGCGCTCGCGCAGCCCGCCGTCGTTTTCGCCCGTGCGCAGTTTCCCGACTACCACGACATGCTGCGCCGCGTGTTCGGTCGCCGGATACGGCATCTTGCCGTAGCCGAGGAGTGCGACAGCGGAGCGAGCCTGATGGCCGCCGTGGAATCGGGCGCCGGCATCGCGCTCGTGCCGCGAAGCGTCGCGGAGGCGGCCGGCCGGCGCCTGTGCTTCATCCCGCTCGCGGGCGGGGAGCCTCCTGCGGCGGTGCTGGGCATCGCCTGTCTCGCCGGGGCGCGATCGCCCGTGGTTGCGCGCCTGATCGAGGCGGCGCGGCAGGCGGCGGGAGTGAGCGACTGACCGAGCCGTTTTCGGCCACGGTCCCGGCGATGTCGCTCACGCCCAGACGGCGGCTGTGGCCAGTTCGAGGCTGTTGCCGGAGGGATCGCGGAAGTAGAGCGAGTGTCCGCCCGACGGCCAGGTGTGTTCCTTCTCGATCGCGACTCCCTTGGCGCTGAGGGTATCGCGCCACGCCTGCATCTCCTCGGGAGTCACCAGCCAGGCGACATGGCCGGGGCCGCGCGCGCCGTGGGTGGGCAGATGGAGCACCGGGTCCGGTCGCTCGGTCTGCGCGGCGTTGAAGAGCAGGACCATGGACTCGCCGCAGCGAAAGAACACGTGGCGCCCGGGCATCTCGGCGTGGAGCTGCAGGCCGAGCACATCGCGATAGAAGTCCCGGGCCCGTGGAAGGTCGTCGACGTAGAGCGCCGTCTCGAGGACGCGCGTGACACGCATGGTGGTGGCCATGCGTGCACGGTGCGCGGATGCCGTCGTTCGTCAAAGGGCGCCGGCATCGACCTCCCACCCGCCGCCGAAGGCGCGGTAGACGGAGATGAGCGCGAGTTGTTCGATCGCGCGGGCGGCGGTCGCGTCGCGCGCGGCCGCGAGCGCGGTGCGTTTGGCGTCGAGCACGGCGAGCGGATCGGCGAGACCTGCCTCGTGCTGGTGACGCGCGAGGGCGAGCGCCTCGTCGCTCGCGCCACGGCGGGCCTCGAGCCGCGTCGTGCGCGCTGCGGCGGCGCGGTAGCGGGCGAGCGCGTTCTCGACGTCCTCGAGCGCGAGGAGCACGGTGCGCTCGTGCGCGGCCAGCGCGGCGGCTGTGCGTTCGCGTCCGGCGGCCAGGCGCGAGCGCAGGCGGCCGTGGTCGAGGACGTTCCAGCGCACGGTCGGTGCGACCGTCCATCCCTGCGTGCCGGAGTCCCCGAGGTCGCCGGCATCCAGACCGACGAACCGGACCAACCCCCGGACGCTCACTTCGGGAAACAACGCGGCCGTATCCACGCCCAGACGCGCCGTGGCGGCGGCAAGCTCGCGCTCGGCGCGAGCGACGTCCGGACGTCGGCGCAGCACTTCGGCGGGCGAGCGGATCCCGAGCAACGTCGCGGGTGTCGCGGTCTCCGGAGCGGCCGGCATCACCAGTGCACCGGGTGGACGGCCGGTGAGGACGGCGAGTCGGTGCCGGGCGACGGCGAGGTCGGCCTCGAGGGGTGGGAGCAGGGCGGCGGTCTCCTGCAGCAGCGCCTCGGCGCGCGCGGTGTCCAGCGGCGTGCCGCGGCCCGCCTCCACGCGGGCGCGGGCGATGCGCAGGCCGGCGGTGAGCACTTCGACCTGGCCGGAGATCAGCCGCAGCGACGCTTCCGTGCCGCGCAGCGCGATGTAGTTGCCCGAGACCTCCGAGAGCAGCGCGACGCGCACGGCGCGCAGGTCGGCTTCGCGCGCACCGAGATCGGCGTGAGCCGCCTCGGCGGAGCGACGCAGGCGCCCGAAGAGGTCGATCTCCCAGGCCGCGTCGAGGCCGGCCGACCAGGTCTCGAGCGGAGCGGAATCGGGTGCGGCGGACTCGGCGTCGCTGCGCTGCGTGCGCTCATACCCGGCGGCGGCCCCGCCGCCGGGCGCGAAGGCCCACCGTGCTTCCGAGCGCAGGGCGCGGGCCTCGGCCACACGCGATGCGGCGAGCCTGAGGTCGTGGTTGTGGGCGAGCGCGTCGCGCAGGAGCTCCTCGAGCACGGGGTCGCCGAAGTGGCGCCACCAGCGTTCGTCGATGTCGCCGGCCGGCGCGGACGGCAGGCCGGCCGCCTGGGTGAAGGCCTGGGGCGCCTCGACCGACGGCGCGTGGTAATCGGGGCCGGCGGCACAGCCGGCGAGCAGGGCGGCGCCAAGCAGCGCCGTCGTCGTTGAAATCATGTTACGCATGGCGGGAAACCTCCGCGGGGGTGAGCTCGTGCGGGATGATCACGGTCTGGGACGGGGCCCGGCGGCGCACGAGCCGACGCAAGCCGACGTAGAACAACGGGGTGAGGAACAGGCCGAGCAGCGTCACGCCGAGCATCCCGGCAAACACCGCCACGCCCATCGCCCGGCGCATCTCGGCGCCGGCACCGGTCGCGTAAACCAGGGGCAGCACGCCGACGATGAACGCGAGCGAGGTCATCACGATCGGCCGCAGGCGCAGGCGGCAGGCCTCGAGCGCGGCGGCGAGGGGGTCCACGCCCTCGCGCTCGCGTTCCGCGGCGAACTCGACGATCAGGATCGCGTTCTTGCTCGCGAGCCCGACCAGGACGATCAGCGCGATCTGCGTGAACAGGTTGTTGTCACCGCCCGTCCACCACACGCCCGCGAGGGCGCTGAGCAGCGTGAGCGGCACGATGAGGATCACGGCGAGCGGCAGGGACCAGCTGTTGTACTGGGCGGCGAGGATCAGGTAGGCGAAAACCACGCAGAGCACGAAGACCCACACCGCGCTCGAGCCGGCCTGCTTCTGCTGGAAGGTGAGGTCGGTCCACTCGTAGCTGAAGCCCGCGGGCAGGTGCTCGCGGGCGAGCTGCTCCATCAGCGCGGTAGCCTGGCCGGAGCTGATGCCGGGGGCGGCGTTGCCGTTGATGTCGGCGGAAGGGTAGGCGTTGTAGCGGACGACGCGGTCGGGGCCGGTGGTGTAGCCGGCGGAGAGCACGGTCGCGAGCGGCACGAGCCGGCCGTCGCGGTTGCGCGTCTGGAGCAGGCGCAGCGCGGCCTCGTCCTGCCGATGCTCGGTGTCGGCCTGCACATAGACGCGGTAGCTCCTGTCGAAGAGCGTGAGATCGTTCACATAATAGGAGCCGAGATTGGCCTGCAGCGCCTGGTACACCTCGCCGAGATGCAGGCCGTGGGCCTTGGCCTTGTCGCGGTCGACGTCGACCCGTAGCTGCGGCGCGTTGACCTGGAAGCTCGTGAAGAGCCCGGTCAGCTCGGGGCGCTGCATCGCGGCGGCGAGCAGCTTCTGCGTGGCGGCATGGAGAGCCTCGTAGCCCTGGCCGCTGCGGTCCTGCACCTGGAGCTTGAATCCGCCGATCGTCCCGAGGCCGGGCACGGGCGGTGGCGGAAACACCGCGGCAAAACCTTCGGACACGCCGCGCAGTTTTCCGTTCAGGCGTCCGGCGATCGCTCCGGCCGACATCTCAGGCGAGGCGCGCTGCTCGAACGGGTCGAGCATGGCGAAGAGCACGGCGGCGTTCGGCAGCGTCGCGAATCCGGAGATCGAGATGCCAGGAAACGCCACCACGCTCTCGACACCCGGCTCGGCCAGCGCGAGCGCGGTCACCTCGCGCGTGACGGCCTCCGTGCGGTCGAGCGACGCGCCCTCGGGCAGCTGCACGATGCTGACGAGGTAGTATTTGTCCTGCGCCGGCACGAAGCCGAGCGGCGTGCGCGCGAGCCCGAGCCAAGTCAGCGCGCCGAGCGCGACGTAGAGCGCGGCGCCGATCGCGCCGGCGCGCAGGAAGCGGCGCACCCCCGCGACGTAGCGGTCCGTCGTGGCCTCGACCAGGCGGTTGAACGGCCGGAAGAGCGCCGCCCCGAGGCGGGCCGTCAGTCCGCCGCGCACCGCCGTCCCATGCTCCTTCAGGATCAACGCCGCGAGCGCGGGGCTGAGCGTGAGCGAGTTGATCGTGGAAATGACGGTGGAGATCGCGATGGTCAGCGCGAACTGCCGGTAGAACTGGCCGGTCAATCCGCTGAGAAACGCCGTCGGCACGAACACCGCCACGAGCACGAGGGTCGTCGCGATGATCGGACCGGTCACCTCGCGCATCGCGGCCAGCGCGGCCTCGTGGCGCCTCAGGCCGCGCGCGAGGTGCCGCTCGACGTTTTCCACCACCACGATGGCGTCGTCGACGACGATGCCGATCGCGAGGACCAGGCCGAAGAGCGAGAGCGTGTTGAGCGAGAAGCCCAGCACGTGCATCGCGGCGAACGTGCCCACGATCGACACCGGCACGGCGGCGAGCGGGATGAGCGACGCGCGCCAGGATTGAAGGAAGAGCACGACGACGAGCACGACCAGGGCGATGGCCTCGAAGAGCGTGGTCACGACCGAGCGCAGCGAGGCGCGCACGAAGAGCGTGGGATCGTAGGCGATCCGGTACTCGATACCCTCGGGAAAATCGCGGGCCAGCTCGGCCATCTTCGCCCGCACGGCGGCTGAGACGGTGATCGCGCTGGCGCGTGGATCCTGGATCACCTGGATGGCGGCGGCCTCGTGGTTGTCGAGCAGGCTGCGCCAGGCGTAGGCGTCGGCGCCGAGCTCGACGCGGGCCACGTCGCGCAAGCGCGTGACCTGGCCGGCGGTGCCGGCCTTGACCACGATGTCGGCAAATTCCTCTGGGCTGGCGAGCCGGCCCGGCGCCTGGATCGTGACCTGGAAGGGCGCGGCGGCCTGCGGGCTCTGGCCGAGCGCGCCGGCGGCGACCTGGATGTTCTGCTCGCGGATGGCGGTGATCACGTCGCCGGTCGTGAGCTCGCGCGCGGCGAGCCGGACCGGGTCGAGCCACACCCGCATGGCGTATTCGCCGGCTCCCCACACGACGGCGTTCTGCACGCCGGGCAGGCGCTGGATCTCGTCGCGCACGCGCAGCGTGGCGAAATTCGAGAGATGGAGCGCGTCGTGCCGGCCGTCGGGCGAGATGAAGTGCACGACCATGAGCATGTCGGGCGAGGTCTTCTCGGTGACGATGCCCAGGGCCTGCACCTCGGCCGGGAGGCGCGGCACGGCGCGGGCGACGCGGTTTTGCACGTCGATCTGCGCGCGGTCGGGGTCGACGTCCTCGGCGAAGGTCACGGTGAGGGCGAGGCGGCCGGCGGAGTCGGCCTGCGAGCTTAGGTAGAGCATGCCGGCCACCCCGTTGATCTCCTTCTCGAGCGGGGCGGCGACGGTGGAGGCGACCACCTCCGGGCTCGCGCCCGGGTAGGCGGCGCGCACGACGATGGTGGTGGGCGTGACGCGCGGGTATTCGGTCAGCGGCAGGCGGAAGACGGCGATCCCGCCGGCGATGACGATGAGCAGCGAGAGCACGATCGCGAAGATAGGGCGACGGATGAAGAAGGCGGCGAAGTTCATGGGCTGGGTCGGCTGGCGGACGACGAGGGTGGAGGCGGGCGGTGCTCAGTGCTGGGTCACCGTCATGGCCTGGGCGCGCGACGGCTGGATCGCCGGCTGGACGGGCGTGCCGGGACGCAGCCACGCGTGGCCGCCCAGGAGGACGACGTCGTCGGGCTGTATCCCGGATTCGACGACACGCTGCCCGGCGAGGCGGGCACCGAGCACCACCTGACGGTGCTCGACGGTGTTGTCAGCCGTCGCGACGAGCACGAAGCGGCTGCCCTGCGCGGCGCCGAGTGCGGTCTCGGGCACGAGCACGCGCGGCGATCCCGCGGGCAGGCTCACCTCGACGCGGGCGAACATGCCGTCGGTGAGGCGGCGCTCGGCGTTGCGCACGAGGGCGCGGACCTGCGCGGTGCCGGTCGCGGTGTCGACGGTGTTGGCCACGTAGTCGAGCGTGCCTTCGTAGCGCTGCGGGCTCCCGGCGGTCGCGAGCAGGACCCGGATCGGCGAAGCGCTGTGGGCACGCGCGGCCTGGATCTGCTGGAACGCCGGTTCGTCCACGGCGAAGAGCACGTGCACCGGATCGATCGAAACGAGGGTGGTGAGGTGTGTCGTGCCGGCATGGACGTAGTTGCCGACGGTCGCGAGCGCGCGGCCGGCAACGCCGTCGACCGGCGCGAGGATGGTGGTGAACTCGAGATCGAGCTCGGCGGCGGCGAGCGCGGCGCGGGCGGCCGTCTCGAGCGCCTCGGCGGTGGCGAGCTCCGCCGCGCGGCGGTCGAGATCCTCCTGCGACACGGCGCGCTCCTCGCGCAGGCGGCGGGAGCGGGAGAGTTCCTGGGTGGCGAGCGTGCGCGTGGCGCGGGCGCGCTCGAGCTCAGCCGCGGCCTGGTCGCGACGCGCCTGATACGGGCGCGGGTCGATGCGGAAGAGCGGCGTGCCGGCGAGCACGCGCGTGCCCTCGTCGTAGGCGACGGCGACGATCGGGCCGCTGACGCGCGGGCGCAGTTCCACGCGCTGCACCGCCTCGATGTGGCCGGTGAACGTCAGCACATCGGGCACGGCCTGTGCGGTTGCGCGGATGGCGGGGATGGACGGCGGCTCCGCGGCGGGAGCGCCAGGCGTGGCGCTGGAACGGGAGCATCCGCTGAAGGCGAGTCCGGCGAGCAGTGCGGCGGTGGCGAGCACGGCCGAACGAACGGCCGGGGTGGTGGAGGTCGGGTGTGATGTCATGGCTGGCATGGTCTCTCGGGTTGAGGATTTGCCCGGGAGACGGAGCCAGCCGTCCGACCTTACACGCGCGGCGCGCCGGTCAGGTTTTTTCGCCGCCTGCGACCGGCCGATTGCAGTCGCAGTCCAGGCACGCACCTGACGCGCACTCGCCGCAGAACTGCTCGAGCCGCTGGCGCAGGTCCTTGCGGGCGCGGTGCAGGATCACGCTGGCGTTGTTCGCCGTGATCCCGAGCGCAGCGGCGGCTTCCGCGACCGGCTCGTTGAGGAGCTCGACGCGGCGCAGCAACTCCGCCTCGCGCGGTTTCATGCCGGGCAGCAGCGCCTCGTAACACGCGCACGCTTCGCGCCGGCTCTCCTCGTCGGCGTCGCGCTCGGCCTGCTCGAGCCAGGCGAGTTCGCGCTGGCGCGCCGCACTGCGGCTGCGCACGTGGTCGATCATCGCGTGCCGCAGCACCTGGTAGAACCACGCCGTCACTCGATCGTCCTCGCGCAGCTCGCCGATGCGCTGCGCGGCCTTGATGAATCCGTCCTGCAGCACGTCCTCGGCATCGCTTTCGTTGCCCAGCCGGGCCGTGAGGAAACTCTTGAACCGCCCGCGCTGGGCGAGGAGGGGATCGAGGGGGCGCGCCTGGGTCATGGGCGACTACGATCCGCAGGGCGAAAGGTTTGGCAACTCGCCTGCGTCAGCCGCCGGCGCGGGGTTGCCACGAAGCCGTCCGCGCGCGAAACTCTGCGTCCTTTGGCCGGCGTGTGCGTCTTCTCCGGTGACACCACCCGCGCCGCCATGATCATGCCCGCCTCCTCCACGCAGCCGCTTCCTGAAGTC
>Ga0315910_10001320_pt1 | contig 22958 bp, 16 predicted proteins | sample EdamamesoilMG_FD_204470 | JGI IMG/M metagenome (GOLD analysis project Ga0315910, IMG submission 204470) | Garden soil microbial communities collected in Santa Monica, California, United States - Edamame soil | ecosystem: Environmental > Terrestrial > Soil > Garden | place: USA: California... | reverse complement strand
GTTCGCGCACGTTGTACATCAAGGATGGCGAAGCGTTACGCGAAGTTGTTGTGCACTTCCAAGGTCAAGACGACGAGATCGAGACGCCGGGCGGTCGAGGACTTAAGGCCGCGCACGTTGCATTCGAGGGCGGTGTGCTGCGACTTGAGCTTGATGGTGCGAGAGTGAGCGTCAGAGTTGTGCTGGATGGGCGGCATCTAACGCTCGTCAGTAGCGGACAAGCGTGGCGTCTTGAGATCGACGATGCATTAGCGCGTGGCGCTGAACATCACGGCGGCGTCGGCACGCTTACAGCGATGATGCCAGGCGCGGTCGTAGCGATTCTCGTCAAAGAGGGCGATCAAGTCGTGAAAGACCAACCGCTCATGGTGCTGGAGGCGATGAAGATGGAGCACACCATCAAAGCATCGACTGCCGGGCGCGTATCGAACGTTCACTTCGCCGTCGGACAGCAAGTCAGCGAAGGCGCGCAGTTGCTGACTATCGATCCCGAAGTAGCCAAGTAGTTCTGCTATTTGTACGAACCAATAAAAAAGCCCACGTGCAGCGCACGTGGGCTTGATTGACGTACTCTCGTTTTAAGGGCGATCAGCCAGCTTCACGAACTTGAGGTCTTCGGGTCCTGTGTAGTTCGCGCTCGGGCGAATGATCTTACCGTCGATGCGTTGCTCGATGATGTGTGCACTCCAGCCGCTGGTGCGTGCGATTACGAACAGCGGAGTGAACATGGCGGTGGGCACGCCCATCATGTTGTAGCTCACCGCGCTAAACCAGTCGAGGTTGGGGAACATTTTTTTGATTTCCCACATGACGCTCTCCAGGCGTTCTGCAATGTTGTACATCTTCATGTTCTTGTTGGTCGCCGAGAGTTCGCGCGCCACTTCCTTAATGACCTTATTACGTGGATCGCTCACGGTGTACACGGGGTGACCGAAGCCGATGACCACTTCTTTGCGCTCGACGCGCGCACGGATGTCGGCTTCCGCTTGCTCTGGGGTGTCGTAGCGCTTTTGAATTTCGAACGCCACTTCATTCGCGCCGCCGTGTTTCGGGCCGCGTAACGCGCCGATCGCGCCGGCAATCGAGGAGTACATGTCGCTGCCCGTGCCAGCAATAACGCGGCCGGTGAACGTCGAAGCATTGAATTCATGCTCGGCGTACAGGTTAAGCGAGGTATGCATGGCGCGCACCCACTGTTGGCTTGGGCGCTTGCCATGCAACAGATGCAGGAAGTGACCGCCGATCGAGTCTTCGTCGCTGTCGGTGTCGATGGTCACGCCGTTGTGGCTGAAGTGATACCAGTACAACAACATCGAGCCGAGCGAGGCCATCAACTTGTCGGCGATGTCGCGTGCACCGGGTGTGTTGTGGTCTTCCTTCTCGGGGCTGAGGCAGCCCAGCACGGAAACGCCCGTGCGCATAACGTCCATCGGATGGGCTGAAGGTGGTAATTGCTCGAGCGCTACTTTGACGGCAGCGGGAACGCCGCGTAGGGCTACTAGTTTTTTCTTGTAGTCCACAAGTTCGGCTGCGTTGGGCAATTTGCCGTGCACGAGCAGATGGGCAATTTCTTCGAACTCGCACACTGTGGCGACGTCGAGAATGTCGTAGCCGCGATAGTGCAAATCGTTGCCCGTGCGACCCACGGTGCACAGGGCGGTGTTGCCGGCAACCGTGCCGGAGAGGGCAACGGACTTTTTGGGCTTAAAGCCGGGCGTGGCGGTATCGGTCATGAATGGTCTCCTGCTGGATTCGGCGTATTTTGACTTATTTTCGGGCGGCAAACAGCGCATCGAGGTGTTGCTCGTACGCGTGATAGCCGATGCGGTCGTACAATTCTTCGCGCGTCTGCATCGTGTCGACGACGCTCTTTTGATGACCGTCGCGTCGAATCGATTGATACACGTTCTCTGCGGCCTTGTTCATCGCGCGGAAGGCGCTTAACGGATAGAGCACCATCCCCACGCCGGCGGGACGAAGATCCTCCACCGAGAACAACGGCGTTTTGCCGAACTCGGTGATGTTGGCCAGCACCGGAACCTTTACAGCCTCGACGAAGCGCTTGTACGTAGCGATGTCGTTCGCTGCTTCGGCGAAGATGCCATCTGCACCCGCCTCCACGCAAGCAATTGCGCGTTCGATCGCGGCATCCACGCCTTGTACGGCGATCGCGTCGGTGCGCGCGATCAAGAAAAAATTAGGATCGGTCTTGGCATCAGCAGCGGCTTTTACACGGTCGGCCATCTCTTGCAGCGACACGATTTCCTTGCCGGGACGGTGTCCGCAGCGCTTTGCGCCGACTTGATCTTCGATATGGCAGGCCGCTGCGCCGAACTTAATGAGGCTCTTCACGGTGCGCGCGATGTTGAACGCGCTTGGGCCAAAGCCAGTGTCGATGTCGACCATTAACGGCAAGTCGCAGACATCCGTAATGCGGCGTACGTCGACGAGGACGTCATCCAGATTATTGATGCCGAGATCCGGCATGCCGAGCGAACCGGCCGCAACGCCGCCGCCGGACAAATAGATCGCGCGATAACCGGCGCGCTTTGCCAGCAATGCGTGATTGGCGTTAATCGCGCCGATAACTTGCAACGGTTTTTCTTCCGCCAGTGCTTTTCTGAATGTCGTGCCGGGGGTGGCCATAAATACTCCGATGGGGTGGGCTAGTGCTCGACTATAGCAATGCATGTGCCAGATGGCCTTTCGGTCCTTACGTCAAATTTAAGTCATTGAAAAATATGCTTATAGAGGTAAGGAAAAATTTCTAGTGCCGAAGGTGGATGTTTCGCCTCTGAAACGATATTGTTTCAAAATGAAACATATGGAACAGCGTAATTCCCCTCCCGTTTCGCGTCAGTCCGGGCCGCCGCTTGTGGTTGCCGTCGGACTGCATCGACTTAAGGAGCTGCTGAATGAGTTGGCGCCTGGATATGCCGATCGCGCCAAGGTGGAAGTTCTCGACCGCGGCTTCGATGCTGCCGTCGAAGAAATACGCGAACGCGTTCGATCGCAACACATCGATGTATTGGTTGCGGCCGGATCGAACGGTGCATATCTCCGGCAGCGTCTCGACCTCCCCGTCGTGTTGGTCCGCGTTGCCGGTTTCGATGTGATGAGTGCATTGGGACGAGCAAGACTTTTGTCTACTCGGATCGCATTGGTTACGCACGGCTCAATGGCACCGGAAGTCGAGCGCTTCAACCAGCTCTTTAACCTGGGTGTCGAACAGCGTAGCTATCGCACTGAAGCCGAAGCACGGGATTGTGTCTTGGAGCTCAAAGCCAGCGGGGTAGAAGTAGTGGTTGCGCCGGGGCTGGTTGCCGACTTAGCCGAGGAGGCCGGGATGGCCAGTGTCTTTTTATATTCGCACGAAGCCGTGCGTGAAGCGCTGGACGATGCGGTCGAAATGGCACGCCTATCGCGTATTGAAGCGGCAAAGCGCGATCGTCTCAACACGATTCTCGGCCAGCTGCGCGACGGGGTTGTAGCGGTAGACATGTCCGAACGGATCGAAGTGCTGAATCCGGCAATGGAAAAGCTGCTTGCACGGCCTGCTGCGGCGTTGCTCGGGCAAAAGCTAAGCGATGTAGCGCCGGAACTGTCGTTGTTGCGTACTCTTAGCGAGTCGCGTGCCGACATCGACGAATTGCAGCAGCTTGGCTCGCGCACGGTGCTTACCAGCCGCATCCCGATCATTGAACAAGGCTCTCAGACGGGCGCAGTACTGACATTTCAAGACCCCGAGTCAATTCAACGCGTTGATCGTCGCGTGCGTGCTCACCGCCAAAAGCCGGCGACCCGGTTGCGTTATCGGTTGTCCGATATTGTCGGCAGCACTCCGGCCATCGCACATGCGCGCTCGCTGGCTGCGCAATTCGCGCGGAATGACGCGACAGTGCTCATCATCGGCGAGAGCGGCACCGGTAAAGAATTGTTGGCGCAAGGCATTCATGTCGAGAGCCGTCGCGCGCGCCAGCCGTTCGTCGCCGTTAACTGCGCGGCGGTACCCGAGTCGTTGCTGGAAAGCGAATTGTTCGGTTATGAAGAGGGCGCGTTTACCGGTGCGCGCAAAGGCGGCAAGCTGGGCCTGTTCGAGGCGGCACATACCGGTACTATTTTTCTGGACGAAGTCGGCGAGATGCCGGTGTCGTTGCAGACACGCCTGCTGCGCGCGTTACAGGAGCGCGAGATATTGCGCATAGGTGCAATCGAGCCAACGCGAGTCGATGTGCGTGTCATAGCTGCGACACACCGAAATTTGACGGAACGCATTGATGCGGGTCTATTTAGGCGCGACCTTTATTATCGTTTGAATATTCTGCGACTCGAGCTGCCGAACTTGCGCGATCGCCGCGAAGACGTTCCAGAACTTGCGCGGCATCTAATGCTTAAGATTGCCGGCCGTGCCGGCTTGGAATCGCTTCCAGAAACGCTGCTCAATGCTTTCGTACGACTGTCGCGCGACTATAAATGGCCGGGCAATGTTCGCGAATTGGAAAATTTGATCGAGCGGATTGCAACCTTACAGCTGCCGTCGGCTGCGCGAATGGAGGACCAATTGCGCGAGGTAATACCGGAGATATTCCAGTCGTCGGGATTTACGTCGATGCCATCCGCTGAGCGAGAAGAATCGTCGGTCGAGTCCATTCGACGAGTGATCGCGGAATGTGGCGGCAATCGGGTGTTGGCGAGCCGCAAGCTCGGCATCAGCCGCACAACATTGTGGAGAAAGCTCGCGGGGCGCTGAATTTAACTGCAGTACTATTTGACCCACACCAACAGATAATTCTTTTTGCCTTTGCGCAGCAGAATGTACTCGCCTGCCAAGCGATGCTCCGGCTTCAGTGTTGCCGTTACGTCGCTCGCTTTTTGATTGTTGATGCTGATGCCGCCGCCTTCGATATCTTTGCGTGCCTGACCTTTCGAGGGGCTCAAACCGCTCTCGGCCAGCGCCTCCACCAACGATACGCCTGCCTGTAATTTGGCAGCGGACAGTTCCCAGTTAGGAACCGCATTGCGAATTTCGCCGAGCGCTGCCGCCGACGCTTGTACGGGGTCGGCACCGAACAAAATCTGCGTGGCCTCTTCGGCGGCTGCCAACGCCTCCTTCCCATGTACCATCTCGACCATTTCGCGCGCCAACGCTTGTTGTGCTTCGCGTTTCTCGGGGCGGGATTTGACGGCGTCCTCGAGCGCGGTAATTTCAGTCAGCGGTTTGAAACTGAAGTACCGCAGATAGGTGCCGATGTCCGCGTCCTGCGTCTGCACCCAAAATTGATAGAACTGGTACGGCGACGTCTTGTCGCGATTCAACCAGACAGTGCCACTCTCGGTTTTGCCGAACTTGGTGCCGTCGGCCTTCATTACCAGCGGGTGCGTCAATCCGAAGGCATGATCGTCATCGCCTTCGCTCGCTTCGCGGCCCTGTGCGTGCGCGCGCATACGGCGAATTAATTCAGTGCCGGCCGTGATGTTGCCCCATTGATCCGAGCCGCCGATCTGCAGTTGGCAGCCGAACTTTTCGTTAAGGTGATAGAAGTCGTATGCCTGCAGGAGCATGTACGAAAATTCCGTATACGAGATGCCGTGATCGCGATCCTCAAGGCGGGCGCGTACGCTTTCCTTGGCCATCATGTGATTGATGGTGAAGTGCTTGCCGACATCGCGCAGGAAGCTGACAAAACTGAACGGCGCCGTCCAATCGTAATTGTTCATCACCCGCGCGGCGTTGGATCCCTTTAGCTCCAGAAACTTTTCGATGACGCCGGTAATTCCGCGCAGGTTTTTCGCGAGGATCTCTTCGGTTAACAGCGAGCGTTCTTGCGCTTTAAAGCTTGGGTCGCCGATCATGCCGGTGGCGCCGCCGACGACGGCGATTACTTTGTGTCCGGCTTGTTGAAAGCGCTTTAGCGTCAGTAACGGCAGAAGGCTGCCGACATGCAGGCTATCGCTGGTCGGATCGAAGCCGCAATACAGCGTGATGGGGCCCGCATTCATTGCGTCTTGCAATTTGGGGCTGGTGACTTGCTTTAGGACACCGCGCGATTCGAGTTCTTTGTAGAGGGTCATGGGATGCAGCGCAGGAGCGCGGAAAAGTGGGCGGCGAAAGCTGAGAACGCCTACGAACCTTGAACTTGCGTTTCTTCGTGTTCTAGGGGTTCGGCGATATCGTTAATCATGGTCTGATCGAGCAACGGCACGGCATCGTCTTCGACGATCTCATCGCCGGAGCGCGGACGGTGCTGGCGCTCGTCGATGTACATGATTTCGTGCTGGCCGATTTGAATCACATCGCCGTCGTTGAGTATGCGCCGGCGGACGCGTTTGCCGCGCAGATATACGCCGTTAGTGCTATTTAAGTCTTCAAGCGTGGCGGTATGTGCGGTGGTTACGATTTGAGCGTGATGACGGCTGATGTACTTGCTGTCGATCTGCAGGTCGTTATCCGGCGTGCGTCCCATGATGAAGCGGCCGAGTTTCAATTCGCGCTCGGCGACCGTCTGCCCGCCGACGGCGAGAATCACGCGCCCAAAGCTTATGCGATGCGAAGCGGTGGATTCCGTGCTGAGGCTGGGCAAGCGAACGGAGCGCTCGGCGTATTCCACCCAGCGCAGCTCTTCGATAGCACTGCGCACGTCGTCGTCGGTTACCACATCGCGATCTTGCGCGTACGCCGAGAGCATTGCGGTATCGCAGAGCGTATTGACGAGTCGTGGAATCCCGCCGGTAAAGCGGAAGATGCTGTTGAAGCATTCCTCGGCGAAAATCGCGCGTCCATGCGACCCTGCAACTTCCAGGCGATGTTGAATGTAAGCGGCAGTGTCCGCCCTTGAGAGCGGCGTGAGATGAAAGCGGAGTCGAATGCGTTGCGAGAGTTGCGTTAAGTCCGGCGCGTTGAGCTTATCGTTGAGTTCCGGTTGGCCGGCGAGAATGATGCGTAGCACCTTGTCCTTGGTCGTCTCGATGCCAGAGAGCAAGCGAATCTCTTCGAGGACCCGATTCGACAAGTTTTGTGCCTCATCGACGATCAACACGACACGGCGACCGGCCGCATATTGTTCAATTAGGAAATTATTCAACGTCGCTAATAGCTCCGCTTTCTTCATCTTGAACGGCTGATAACCGAATTGGGCCAGCAGCGTTTGCAGGAACTCGACGGCCGAGACCTGCGTTTGATTGATTTGCGCCACGACCACGTCTTTTTCCAGTTCCTTTAGAAAAGTCTCGATCAACGTGGTCTTGCCGGCGCCGATTTCACCCGTGATGACAACGAAGCCATCGGTGAACCAAATGGTCGATTCCATGTACGCCTTGGCGCGCGCATGGTGCTTGGATAAAAACAAAAATGCCGGGTCCGGGCTAAGCCGGAAGGGCAGTTCCCGCAGTTTGAAGAGTTCCAGGTACATATCGTTGAGTCTAAGGGGAAAGGCGGGACGAAGAAAGCGGCCCTTCCGTACCTGCTGGCCGGGTCACAATGTCTTCAACAGCTTGGCCAAGGCCTTGTCGCGCGCGGTAGCGGACGCGGCGGTGATTGTGCAATGCCCTAGCTTGCGATTGGGTCGCGGTTCCTTGCCGTAACTGTGATAGTGCGCGCCGGGAACGTTAAGAATGCGGTCCGGCGGCGGTATATCGCCAATGAAATTTACCATCGCGGCATGACCCAACGCGCGCGTGTCGCCCAATGGGAGGCCGAGAATTGCGCGAACATGATTTTCGAACTGGCTGGTGGCGGCACCTTCGATGGTCCAGTGCCCCGAATTATGCACGCGAGGCGCCATTTCGTTGGCGATTAGTTTGCCGTTCTTGACGAAAAACTCGATGGTGAGAATGCCGACGTAATCGAACTGCTTGAAGATACGTTTGAGATACGTTTCCGCCAGCGATTGCAATGCCGAGTTGCGATACGGTGCGATCGAGTGGCGCAAGATGCCGTCGGTGTGCGTGTTCGCCGAAATAGGGTAGCAGCGCACCTCGCCGCGCGTACTGCGCACACCGATGATCGATACCTCGCGACTAAACTGTACGAAGCCTTCGTAGATGAGCGGAACGCTGCCCAAGGCTTGCCAAGCGCTTTCTATATCGCCGGCTTTGCGAATAACGAATTGACCGCGCCCGTCGTATCCCAGTCGGCGAGTCTTGAGCACGCCCGGTATGCCGATCCGCTGCGTGGCCTGTACCAGATCGCTCAGACTGTCGACCGCCGCAAATTCAGGCGTGGGAATTTTCAGTTGTCTGAACAACGTCTTTTCAGTCAAGCGATCCTGCGATGCGCCCAGAGCGGTGACTTGCGGATAGAACGGTTTGCGTTTGGAGATCGCGTCCACAGCGTCGACGGGAACATTTTCTACATCAAACGTGACGACATCGACTTGCTCGGCCAGCTCCGCCAGTTTGATTGGATCGTCGAAGGCGCCTTGCACGATGCGTCCGACCTGCGCGCCTGGCGCATCCGGGCTGGAATCCAAAAACACGAAACGTAGCCCCAGTGGATATCCCGCCAATGCAAGCATGCGGCCCAATTGGCCGGCGCCGATAATTCCGATCTTCATGGCTACGTCTTGGGTTGGACGCGCGGGTCGGGTTGCGCGAGGACCTTGTCGGTTTGCGCGGTGCGAAAAGCATCGACTGCAGCTGCAAATGCCGGATATTTGTTACCGAGAATGGACGCAGCGAGTAACGCGGCATTGGTGGCGCCGGCGTTACCGATAGCCAGGGTACCGACAGGAATTCCAGCCGGCATCTGCACGATCGATAGCAACGAATCGATGCCATTTAGCGTTTTCGATTTCACCGGCACTCCCAACACCGGTAGAGAGGTCTTGGCTGCCGCCATTCCGGGGAGATGCGCTGCGCCGCCTGCGCCGGCAATGATGACTTCGATGCCGCGGCCCCGTGCGGCGCTTGCGTAGTCGAACAACAAGTCCGGCGTGCGATGTGCGGACACGACTTTGACTTCATGCGGCACGCCCAACTTTTCCAGGGTTTGCGCCGCCGATTCGAGCGTCTCCCAATCGGACGTCGAACCCATGATGATGCCGACGAGCGGCAGAGTTTGGGGTTTGTTTGCAGGCGCTGTCATGGCGGGATTGTCGCAGGTTTGATCAGGCTCTGCACCACGGTGAACAGTTCCCGCGCCGCCTTCGGCGGGCGCTCGTTGTCGCGTTCATGTCGCGCTTGATCGACCAGTCGTTGCAGTTGCGCGCGATCGGCTGTGGGGTAGGAACGAACAAATTCGGCAATGGCGTCTTTTTCTTGGATGAGCCGCCCGCGCCAGCGTTCGATGAGTTGGAATTGTCTTGTCGTGGCCCGATCGCGCGCCTGCCGTGCTTCGACGGCGATTCGTATCGGCTCTGCGTCGATCTTGCGCATGAGTTTGCCGATCAGCTGCTTTTGCCGATAGAGGCCCCCGTGCTGAGTAATGCGGCGCGCGAGCATAACCGCGTCCCGCAACACCTCCGGAAGAGGCAGTGCGTCGAGTTCGGTCTGAGGGAGGCCGATCAGCACTTCACCCAAGTCTTGCAGGCCTTGGGCTCGACGTTTAAGGGCGCTCTTATTGGGGCGTCCGTTTTCGTCGATGAACTCGTCAGCGTCGGTAGTGATGGGATGATCTTTGGGCATGGGTGGATGATGCCTAGGTTGAGCATGCAATTGCCAGAGCGTGCAGCGCTATTGATAGTAGAATGACCGGCCTATGTCGCATGTACCTGCTTCGCAACTCAGTCTTACACGCACCGAACTGCAGAATTTGGTGCAATTCGCACTGGATGAATCGCGCCGTCTTGGGGGGAGCGAGACTGAAGTGGCTGTGAGTGTCGATACGGGGTTATCGGTCACCGCGCGACTGGGTGAAGTGGAGACTTTGGAATATCAGCGCGACCGCGGCATGGGTGTCACCGTCTATCGCGGCAAGCGCAAAGGTTCAGCCAGCACCGCCGACCTCAGTGCGCAGGCTATTCGCGAAACGGTGGCCAAGGCATTCAGTATTGCCGGCTTCACTGCCGAAGATCCCTGCTCTGGGCTGCCCGATCCCGCGGACATCGCCAAACACATTCCCGAACTGGAACTGTGCCACCCGTGGGAGATAGCGCCCGAAGCCGCGCGCGATTTGGCTGTGGCTTGCGAGGCGGCGGCATTGTCGGAAGACAAACGCGTTTCGAATTCCGAAGGTGCAACGCTGTCCAGTCATCGCGGCTTGCGCATGTTCGGCAATTCGGTGGGGTTCATCGGCGGCTACGAGAGTACGCTGCATTCCTTGAGTTGTGCCGTGATAGCGCAAGACGGCGAGGATATGCAGCGCGATCATTGGTACAGCTCCGTGCGCGATTGGCGCGACCTGGAGAACAACGACGCTATCGGACAAAAAGCGGCGCGCCGTACCTTGCAAAGATTGAATGCGCGCAAAATCGCAACCGGCACATCGCCGGTGTTGTTTGCGCCCGAAATGGCGCGCGGCTTGGTCGGTCATCTGATCGCTGCGATTCGCGGCGGCAGTCAATACCGCCGTTCGTCGTTTTTACTGGATGCTGCCGGCCAGCAGGTGTTGCCTGCATGGCTGACTTTACAAGAGCGCCCGCATCTACCGCGCGCATTGGGCAGCGCCCCGTTCGATAGCGAAGGCGTAACGACTCGCGATCGCGAAATAGTCGCCAACGGCGTCCTCACCGGCTACGTCCTGTCGACTTATTCGGCGCGCAAGTTGGGCCTTAGAACCACAGGTAACGCAGGTGGCGTACACAACTTGATTTTGCAAGGCGGGCAATACGATTTACCGGCCTTGATGAAACTGATGGGACGCGGTCTTTTTGTCACGGAGCTGATGGGGCAGGGCGTCAACGGAGTGACCGGCGATTACTCGCGCGGCGCCGCCGGCTTCTGGATCGAAAACGGCGAACTTGCGTATCCGGTGCACGAAATCACCATCGCCGGTAATCTGAAAGACATGTACCGGCAAATCGTCGCGTTGGGAACCGACGTGGATTTGCGCGGTGGTATTCGCACCGGCTCGATACTTATCGAGCATATGACGATTGCGGGAAATTGATCGGGCGGAATAGTTCGGGCAGATCCCGTAGATATCAGCACGCGTTTGAGCGCGCTACTTTTACCATCCGCTGAAACGCCGGTCGCTCTTGAGATTCGACAGCAGTAGTGGACTCCGTCAACGCGAACTTTGCCCGATCAATGCTGTATCGCAATGCCGAATCTATGAAGCGGATCGCGGGCTTTCTTCCTCAAGCCATGTCTTGAGCGACTTTCCTTTCAGGCTCGCGCGCATTGCCGAGGTCGCAACCGTTGCGATCGAATCGGCCTGCGCCAGGCTCTTGATGTGCGTGAACTTCCGATCGTGCGAATCGCTGCGCGCGGCGTCGAAGATATCCGCCAGGTCGATGGCGGCAAGATCGCGGCCGGGAACAAGATATTCATCCTCTGTGGCGACCAATAGGCCGCCGGCTTCCAAACGCGCCATTACGGCTTGCAGCGTTGCGCTATCGACATAGAGCCGTTCGGCAAGCGCATTCAGCGTCCAGCGATTGGCGTTGGCGGATTCACTGGCAAACGACGATGCAATCAGATACATCGCCGATAAAGCTAATCGCTCGGTCAAGCTGGCGGTGAGCTGCACAACGCCCGAGCCGGGCCGAAGGCACTGCGGGTTTTGTATGTAGAAGGCCAGTTGCGCGCCGAGCAGCAGAATCAGCCACGACAAGTACAGCCAGATCAATGCAAGAATTAGGAAAGCGAAGCCTGCATACAGGAGCATGGTGCCGCGCGCTGCACCCATGAACGAAGCGAACAGCGCGCCGCTCATGGCCCAGACAATTCCTGCCGCCGCGCCGCCGATCAATGCGGCGCGCAAGCGAACTTTTGTGTTCGGTACAAAGCCATACAAAAAGGCAAACACGCAAGCAATCAAGACATACGGCGCGATCCCGCCGATCCACGCAATGAGCTGTCCGAACGGCTTAATCGCTCCAATGGCGTGTACTACATCGGCATCGGCCAGTGCGGCAACCAGGCTGATGGCGGTAATCAATAAAACCGGGCCTAGGATCAAGGCGCTTAGATATTCGCTGACGCGCCGACCGAAGCCACGCGGTTCTTTGACGCGCCATGCGACATTGAAACTTTCCTCGACTTTTTGAATCATCGAAACCGAGGTGTAGAGCAAAAATACCAAGCCGACGGAGCCCAGCACGTCGCTACGCACGTTTTCGACGAATTCCATGACTTGCGCAGTGATTTGCGTGGCTTTGTCCCCGATGGGTTCCAAGAATTGGTAAAGCACCGGTTCTAAGTCACGGTGATAGCCCATGCCTTTCAGCACCGAAAACGACAACGCGATAAGCGGCACGATTGACAGCAAAGTGGTGTACACCAAGCTCATCGCGCGCAGATTCAATTCGCCGCGGAACACATCGTGTAGCAACGCGTAGGCGTAGCGCAACGGAGCGAGCGCTCGTCCGCCGGTGCTATCTGCGGCGAACAGCCTTTGTTCGATGTTGTCGATAAAGCGCGTAAGCATGGGAACTCTTTATACGCATCCTTGCTATCGGCGCAAGTTTATTGGCCGGGAGCGAGATTGATTATCGACCAGTACAGCCCTAACTGCGATGTTGCTCGCGTGAAGTCGTCCATCTTTACCGGTTTGCGCACGTAGCTATTGCCGCCCAAGTCGTATGTCGCCAGTACGTCGGAATCTTCCGCCGACGATGTCAGCACTACCACCGGCAAAGTGCGCGTGCGCGGATCTTGGCGAATGCGTCGCAATACACCCAGGCCGTCGAGCTTGGGCAGCTTTAGATCCAGAATCACCACGGATGGCGTGAGTACGGCGTCGCCGGGACTCGCGCCGTGCAGCAGGGTAATGGCCTCCACGCCGTCGCGAGCAATGACGATTTCATTGGTGAGATTGCATTTTTTCAAGCTATGCAGCGTCAACTCTTCGTCGTCGGCATTGTCTTCCACCAATAAAATAGGTCGATGCTTCATAAGCCGCTATACCTCGCCGTCGAACGTGAAATAAAACGTGGCCCCTCGATCGATTTCCGATACGGCCCACGCGCGGCCGTTATGCCGCTGTACGATGCGATGCACGGTGGCCAAACCGACGCCAGTGCCTGGGAATTCGGTAGCCGAATGCAAGCGCTGGAATACACCGAACAAATTGCTGGCGTATTTCGGATCGAAGCCGACGCCGTTGTCGGCTATGAAGAACGATAATTTGCCCTCAATCATCCGGCGGCCGATATGAATTTTTGTCGTCGCCCGCGTGCTGGTGAACTTCAGTGCGTTTTCGACAAGGTTTTCGAGCGCTACTTCCAGCAAGCGCGGATCGGCCGTAATGCGCATGCGGTTATCGATTTCGATTTCCATTTTGCGACCGGGCCATCGTTCGGATTGGCGTTTGACGATGCTGCGGCAAAGCGCAGTAAGATCGATCGATTCGCGTTTGAGCTCGCTGCGGCTCACGCGCGCCAAGCTGAGCAGATCGTCGATGAGATTGGCCATTCGCTCAACGCCGCCGGTGATGCGCTGCAGATAGCGGCGCGCCTCGCCGGTTAGTTGCTGGCCGTGTTCCTGTTCGAGAATGCTGGAGAAGCCAGCAATGGCGCGTAACGGCGCGCGCAAATCGTGCGATACGGAATAGCTGAACGCTTCCAGCTCGCGATTACTCATTTCCAATTCGCGCGTGCGAGCCGCAACGCGCTCCTCGAGCGTTGCATAGAGGCGTATGTTTTCGATTGCGACGGATGCCAATCCTGCAAGCTGGCTTAATACCTGCAAATCTGAATCGGTGAAGTCGCCAATGCGTTTATCAGAGACCTCAAGAAGCCCAAGCGACGAGCCATCGGGTGCCGTTAGCGGCGCGGCGAGCCAGCCCCGCAGCGGGTGACGCAAATCGTCGTTCTGTGTTAACTGCGACCAGGCAGGATGCGTATTCATTTGCTGTCGCGTCAACAAGGTCGGCGTGTTGTGTTCGGTGACTAGCGCATGTAACTCAAGCGAGCCGAGCGGGTGTTGCTGGCCGCGCTGCAAACCATAGTGCTCGGCGAACGATGTGGCGATGGCGCGCCCGGCAATGGTGGCATCGCTTATCATGGCCGCGGTGGCGTTGACGCCGAGCAATTCGCGCATCGATCGCGCCAGTAAATTAAGCAATTCATGCAAGGACAGCGTGGTACTCACTTGATGTGCAATATCGGCGAGCGCTCGGAGCTGAACCGTGTAGGTCTGACGATCTATTTCCGCCACTTTTCGCGCCGAAATGTCGAGCAGCATGCCGACGATGGTGACTAGATTGCCTTGCGAATCGCGGCGCACCGCACCGCGATTTTCCAGGTGTACATAGTGGCCGTCCGCGTGCCTCATGCGATGCTCGACCAGGAATGGTTCATCGTACGCCTCGTCGCGCATTTCGCCGGAATGCGTCCATCCGACGTTGCGAACCAAAGCCAGATCGTCAGGATGTACCAGCGCAAACCGATCTGTGGCGAGCCGCGAGCGAATTTCTGCGGCCGAATATCCAAATACGCGCTCGGTTGCGCCGGCGAAGCGCAACTCCTGTACTCGCCCGTCGTCGCCGAAAAGATAGCGATATACGATTTGACCCGCTTGTTCCGCCGCCAAACGAAAATGTTCTTCGCTTTCGCTGAGCCGCTGTTCCGCTTGCTTGCGTTCGGAAATGTCGGTGTACGCAACCACGGCGCGTTCCGCTTTGCCGTCGGATCCCGGCAGAACGATACCGCGGGCCGCGACGTGGATGTAATGACCGCCGCGATGTCGACGACGATATTCCGTGTAATAGCTGGAGACTGCGGCATAAGCGCCGGTAATGACGTCGGCAACCCGTGCGCGGTCGTCTGGATGAATCATCATGTCTTCCAACGCCAGCGGACGTCGTTCGATTTGTTCCTTGGTGAATCCAAAGATCATTTCGACCGGGCCATACGCGCGGACCAATCCCGTCGCCACCTCGCGTTCGATAATGACTGCGCCAACTTGCGTAGCGATGATGCGGTAGCGCTCCTCGCTGCGGCGGAGCGCCGCTTCCTGTTGTCGAATGGCGGTTAGATCGATGAGGGCGCCGATCAACCGCGGTTGGTCCGGCACTGAGTCGGTTAAATGGCGTCCACGATCGAGCACTGCCACATCCACACCGTCTTTGCGTCGAAAGCGATAGTCGGTGGTGTGTGGCTGACGGGTTTCGATGCAACGTCGCAGAATTTGCTCGGCATGCTGGCGATCGGCAGGATGAATGGCGTTCATCCACCCGGCAAAACCCAACGCGGTCAATTCTTCGGGTTCGTAGCCGGTTAGCGATTTAACTGCGCCAACCCAGCGAATTTCACCGGTCTCGGGCGCGTATTCGTACACCACGCAACCGGCTTGCTCCACCCCAGTGCGAAAAGTGTGTTCGGCGTGACGGCGCTCGGCATCCAGTAATTGTTGTTCCGTCACATCGCGCATGTCGCAGTAAAACCGCTGCTCCGTCGCAGACCAGCGGGCGTTGCCCTGGATGAAAACCGAGTTGCCGTTCTTGTGTACGAAATGTAGCGGCATCACCGGCGGCGGATTGTCGGACTTGGCCAGCTCCCATTGCCGCAGCAACTCATCCACTTGCGACGGATGGACAAATTCCTTGAAATGCCGGCCCAGTAGTTCTCGCGGCGAATAGCCCAGCACTCGCCGCACGGCCTCGTTGATAGACGCGTATCGGCCGTCGGCATCCAACGTGCAGATAATATCCAGCGATTGGTTGAGAATGCGTTCGCGCTCGCGCGACAGGTCTTGCGCGCGCCGCTCGTTGTAGAGCGCAAAACTAAGCAGCAACAGCCCCGCCCAGGCAAACAGCAGCACCAACATCGGCAGCAAGGTGAGATTGCGCTGTACGACGCGCGGGCCCGGCACAAAATCATAAGTAAAGCGAGTGCGCATTGCTTGCGGATTTGTGACGAGCCGGAATTGTTTGCCCAACGGTGTGGTGGCAGGGGATCCGATGCGCTCGTAAGCCACTGCGCCGTCGAGGAGTACGCGCAAGTCGAAATCCGGCGCGCTGTCGCCCAGCAGCTCGCGCGTATTGATATCGGATCGCAAGACGATCACGACGGCGCCGATGGGTTTGTCGTCGGCGCCCATGACGGGGTAAGACGAAATGTTGACGCGAGGATCGACCGGTCGCGGCAGCAATTCGCCGCGAATAGGCGCTCCGGCTCGCAGCGAACGCGGCACGATCTCGAATCGGCCGTCCAACATCGGTAACGGCAGTTGTAGCGCGGCGAAATGATTGGCCGCGTCGGCCACATCGAGAGCTTGAACTCGATCCGTCGCCGACGGTTCGCTCATTAGCGGAATATCCCGTCGCGCGGCGTATTGCACGCGTCCTTCCGCGTCCGTGACGAAGATCAGCCACCCGGTTAAATATCTGCGCATAAACACGCGCGCGTCGGTGACAAAGCCTTCGATCGGCGGTCGCCACGTGCGGTCGGTGTAACGCGACCCCAATTGCTCTATCGAAGTCGTGCGGTCGGCGATCCGGTCGCGCACGTCGCGAATCGTCTCGTCAACGGCGCCTTGGACGTCGGCCTGTAATTGACGAATTTCCTCGGCGTGCACCGCTTGCCAAATCAACAGCGTGCTCGACATGGCCAGCACGACCGCCAGCGACCGAACTCGCGCCCCCCATCCTATGGTTACCGAACGCGTCGTCTGCGACGCGAGCAAGCCGATGCCGGTTAGCCACACCGTCAGCGATAACAACACTAACATCCATCCGGAGGAGGTGTTGATCGCTGAAAAGCTAATTACCAGTTGCATCAATGGTCCCGCTACCATGTTGACGCCGACAGCCCAGGCTATCGGCACGCTAAACGGGAGCAATCGCGGGATCGACAGTAATACGAGGGCTAGCGAACACTGCGCCACGGCAGTTACGCCGCTGACGGCGCTCAGGCTCGGGAGCCAAAATTGGGGTGCGTTCGGTTCGACAAAGAAGTTGTAGCCGAGCAAAGGACTGCGGCGTAAGACCCAGCCGGCAATAATCAATCCCGTGAACAAAGTCACCGCGCTCGATAGCGCCAGCGCAACGCTGCGCAGCCGCAATTCCAGCGCCAGCAACGCGGCGATGCATGGCAACAGCAGCAATAAAGTCGAAGGTCCTATCGGCAATGCCGCGTTTAGCGAGGAATACGCCGTGGTGTCGAACCAATGCCATAGTCCGCCGGTAGCCACGAGCGCGGCTGTGCACAGACTGACGAGGGCAAGCGTGCGGGGCGCGAGTAGTCGAAGCATTGTTACAGAGGCATGATCCGGTGTCGTTATCGTTATGTACTGCTTACATGACGCGCGGTCCCGACCAAGCGCATGTTCGCCACCGTTGAGCGCATGCATCGCATAGCGCAGGCATTTATGTTAGCGCAGCTTGAGCGGAGCAAGGCAACCAAATTTAGTTGATGACCAAATCAAGTTGCGACTGCAGGCTGCCTGCGGCCAGCGGGAAGCTATTCATCGCCATGGCGCGCACATCGGCGGCCGAGGTGGCGTGCGAGTAGTAGTAGCCCTGACCGTCGTCGCAGCCGGCGTTGCGCAGAAACTCGGCCTGCGCGACCGTTTCGATCCCCTCGGCCACTATCTTCATGCCCAGTGTCTTACCGAGTGCAATGATCGCACGCACGATGGAAGCGTCTTCCGCTTCGCTGGCCACGCCACTGACGAAGCTGCGATCGACTTTTAGGCAGCCCAGGCGGAAGCGTTTGAGGTAGTTAAACGACGAATAGCCGGTGCCGAAATCGTCGAGCGCTGATTGCACGCCCATTTGCGCCAAACGTTCGATGATTGCGGCGGCCGCGTCGGGATCGTTCATAACCATGCTTTCGGTTACCTCCAAGCGCAAACGCCATGGTTCGAGATTTGCGTCCGTTAGTATCTGCCCGATGCGCGTGCATAAATCGGGTTGATTGAATTGCCGTGCCGAAAGGTTGACTGCGACGGTGGCGTCGCTCCAGCCGGCGGCGAGCCAGCGACTTACCTGTTGGCAAGCTGTGCGCAGCACCCATTCACCAATGGGAATGATAAGCCCCGTCTCTTCGGCCAGACCGATAAACCGCATCGGTCCGACCAACCCCAGCTGCGGATGCCGCCAGCGGATCAATGCTTCGGCGCCGGACAGCCGGCCGTTGGCCAAATTTATGGTCGGTTGATACTCCAAAATAAATTCTTGTCGCGCAAGCGCCTGCGGCAATCCGTTTTGCAACGTGAAGCGTTCGGTGTTGGCTATGTTCATTTCCGCCGAATACCACGACACCGTGTTGCGTCCGAGCTGTTTCGCGCGATAAACCGCTGCATCCGCCGCGCGCAGCAGCGACTCGAAATCTTGACCGTCATTAGGATACGAACTCACGCCGATGCTGGCGGTAATAAACATATCTTGGCCGGCAACGCGAAACGGCCGCTCGATGGCGGTCCGAAGACGCTCGGCCACACGCTCCGCTTCGGCCGGATGCGCCAAGTTCATCGCCAGCAGTCCAAATTCGTCGCCGCCGAGGCGCGCAAGAACGTCGCCCGGGCGATTGATGCGTTGCAGGCGTTTGGCTACGGATTTCAATAAGAGATCGCCGGTCGCATGGCCGACCGTATCGTTCACGGTCTTAAAGCTGTCGAGTTCCATTACCAGGAGGGCGGAGAATTCACCGCCGCGAGTCGCGACCGCGGTCTGCAGTTGTTGTGCGAGCGTGGCGCGGTTCGGCAACCCGGTAAGGGCATCGTGGTGCGAGAGATGCTCTATGCGCCGCTCAAATTCGCGGAAGGTCGACAAGTCAGTGAACACTGCCGTGTAGTATTCGATGCGTCCGGTATGGTTGCGCACCGCGCCGATGCTGAATAGCGCGGGGAACAATTCGCCGTCGGCGCGGCGGCTGTTGAATTCGCCTTTCCAGCCGCCCTCGCGCACGACTGCGTCGCGAATCGCTTCCACCATGCTATCGGTATCGTCGCGGGCAATGAGCTCATGCAGCCGCTTGCCCAGCGTGCGTTCGGGCAGAATGCCGGTCATCGTGGTGAACGCTTTGTTGACAGTTACGATGCGCAAATCGGCGTCAGTGATGACTACGGCTTCGCTGAGATGGCGTAATGCGTTGGAGTTGATCTTGAGTTGTTCTTCGGCCAGCTTGCGATCGGTGACGTTCAACAACATCACGACGGCGCCACCGCGTCCGCTGCGTGTCACGGGCGTGGCCATCATGCGCAGCCAGCGCCGCTCTGCGCCCGAATGACAGGCATATTCCAGGGCGAAATTATCGCGTGTGCCGGATAGCACGGCACTAATGCCTTGCACGACCGAGATTGCATCGGCGGCATGATCGCCGCGTGCGCGCTTGCACACTTCGATGTAGCTCTCGCCGACTTCGCAGTTGGGATCGTCGAATCCGTACCGGGTGCCGTTGCATTGCCATGCTTGATTGACGGCGACGATGTGTCCGTCGGCGTCAAGCAGCGCCACGTGCGCCGGCAGCGAGCTCAATATCGCGCTATTGATTTCGGCTAGACGGTGTTGCTCTCGCTCGCTGGTGCGCTTGGCGTCGCGCTCGCGCCGCATCCGCAATGCATTTGAAACGGCGGTGCACAGTCGCGCGAGGCGATCCTTCAGTAGGTAGTCGGCTGCGCCTAAGCGCATGCAACGTACGACAGTTTCTTCGGTTACCGCACCGGTAAACACGATCAATGGAATTTCGCTGCCGAGTTCATGCAGGACGCCCAATGCCGCCACCGCGCCGAAGCCGGGTACTTCGTAGTCCGCAACGATGATGTCAGGAATCCAAGTGAGTCCGTTGCGAAACTCTGCTTCGCACACCACGCGTCGCCATTCCAATTGCGGCCACGTGCCCATAAGCACCTCTGCCGCAAGTTCGGCGTCGGCGGGCGCATCCTCGATAACGAGGACTTTGAGCCGCTCGCGGTCTAGGCCGCGTTCGGAGTCGCTCATACGTGCCTCTCACGCTATATGCGAAAAAGAAGACAGAATTCGATTGCGCAACGACTGGGCAGCAAAATTATTTGGGGCCGCGTCGTTGCGGCGCGCCGATCTTACTCTCGCCCGTCTTGAGGCTTTCCCTCAACTTGGCGCCGATGAGTTGAGGTCGTCCAATTACGCAGCGGGCAGCGTAAAAAAAACCGACGTGCCGTGCTCTATTTGAGCCTGCACCCAAACGCGACCGCCATGACGCATTATGACTCGTTGGACCGTTGCGAGGCCGATGCCTAAACCGGTGTAGCGTTCGTCCGCGTGGAGGCGTTGAAACGGGCGGAACAATTTTTCCGCATAGGCAAGATCAAGACCAATACCGTTATCGCGCACGTAGAACGCCGGTCCGTGCTCGGTTTGGGCGGTCCCAACTTCGATGTGCGCAGGGTTGCGCGTTGCCGTGAATTTGATCGCATTGTCGAGCAATGCATCGAAGGCTGTGCGCATGAGTCGCGTGTCGGCTTGAGCGCGCAGATTTGGTTCGATCGCAATGTCGACGACTCTAGCGGCGTACTTTGCACGCAAAGCCTGTGCCGCGTCATTGGCTATCACGCTAAGGTCGGCGGTGCGAACCTGCATATCCGCACGTGCGATGCGGGCCAGGCCCAGCAGCGCATCGATCAGCTCGGACATCTTGCCGCTGGCCTGTTGGATACGATTGAGATAGTGCGTTGCTTTGGGGTCGAGTCCCGCCTTGGGTAGTTCCGCAAGAGCTTGGCTAAAGCCCGATAAGCTGCGTAGCGGGGCGCGTAAGTCGTGCGAAACGGCGTAAGCGAAAGCTTCCAGTTCCCGCTGCGATGCTGCGAGCTGTTCCTGCAAGTGCTTTACCTGCGACCGCAGTGTGTCCGCCGATTCATTGCCTGAGGCAGACGAAGAAGCGGGCGCGTCACTCATTGTCGTTATCGTGTCGTAAGCCGCCGCAGCGCATCCAAATATTTTTCGCTGGTGCGCTGAATAATGTCGGTCGGCAATTTTGGGCCGGGGGCGCGCTTATTCCAATCCAGGGTTTCCAGATAATCGCGCACAAACTGTTTGTCGAAACTCGGTGGGCTCTTACCCACGGAATAGGTGTCGACAGGCCAGAATCGCGACGAGTCCGGGGTCAGAGCTTCGTCGATCAACACCAATGTGCCTGCGTCATCTACGCCGAATTCGAACTTGGTGTCAGCGATGATGATGCCCCGCTCAAGCGCATGCTTGGCCGCGAAGTTATACAACGCTATCGCCGTATCTCGTACCTGTGCAGCCAACGGTTCGCCGATAAGTTTGGCGGTCGTTGCGTAGGAGATGTTTTCGTCATGCTCGCCGATGGCGGCTTTGGTCGCCGGCGTGAAGATAGGCTCGGGCAATCGTTCGGCTTGTTTGAGCCCTTTGGGCAATGCGATACCGCACACTGCGCCGGACGCTTGATAGTCCTTCCAACCCGAGCCGATGAGGTAGCCGCGAACCACCGCTTCGATGGGCAGTGCTTTCAATCGTTTGACGATAATCGCGCGATCGACAATGAGCGCGCGTTCGTCCGCGTCCGACAGTGCTTCGGCCAGCGGCCGTGGGGTCAAATGATTGGGAACGATGTGCGTCGTTTTGCCGAACCAAAAATTAGCAAGCTGCGTCAAGACGCGGCCTTTGCCGGGGATGGGATCCGGCAGGACTACATCGAACGCGCTGAGACGATCGGTGGTCACGATCAGCATGTGACTCGCATCCAATTCGTAGATGTCGCGCACCTTGCCTTGGTGCAGCCGCTTGAGCGACTTAAGATGCGACTCGACCATCGGCGGCGAATGCGGAATAAGAGTGGAAGCGTCTGCGTTCATCGTTTGTTTCGGCGGGCTAATCGTGTTTGCCAGTCAGCTTGTCTTAGCGGCTGTTACCATAGCCGGGAGCGCGCATTGTGGCCGTCACGCCAGGCGGGTTCAAGTTAGTTGGCAATATCGTCTGCGGACGATCATGGGGTGGGTGAGGTCGGTTAATGCGGTGGCAGGGTAAAGTAATCGGAGCGTTACTCGGTTTTTTGATCGGCCGCACTCCGCTCGCCGGGTTTATCGGGTTACTCATCGGTCATTTTTTTGACCTGCACGCGCTGCGTGGCGCGCCGAAAGGGGATCCGCGCGCGGTACCGGATGCTTTTTTTCGTGCCACTTTCCAGGTCATGGGGCACGTGGCTAAAGCGGACGGTCGCGTGTCGGAGGAAGAAATTCGCGCGGCTCGCGCTGTGATGAGCAACTTCAAATTGGGCGAAGCGGAAGTGCGCTTAGCCATCGAGCTATTTACCCAAGGCAAGGCCGCCGACTTTCCGCTCGCCGAAACGGTGCGCCAGTTGGGTCGCACTCTAGGACATCGCATCGATCTGCGCCGAATGTTCGTCCAGATTCAACTGCAATCAGCGCTGTGGAGTAATGCTGCGACGGGCGTCTTGCATCCTGCGGCGCGCGCCGCGCTAAAGCGCGTGTGCGACTCATTGGGCGTATCGGAATTCGAGTTGGCGCAACTCGAGGCGCTATTGCGTATGCAACGAGCGGGCGGCGGAGGAGGTACGTACGGTCCGGCAGGCGCTGCCAGGCCGCGTGGCGATACGTTGCAAGATGCGTATCGAGTGCTAGGCCTTGAGACATCGGCCACGGACGCCGAAGTCACCAAAGCATATCGACGCCTAATGAGTCAAAATCATCCCGACAAACTGGCGGCGAACGGTTTACCGGAATCCATGAAGGCCGTCGCCGAAGAAAAAACCCGCCAGATTCGCGCCGCCTACGAAGCAGTTCGCGATGCGCGCGGATTAAAGTAAATTACGTTGGAGTCGCGCATGCAAAAGCCTTGGATCGCTCCGTCGATTTTATCCGCCGACTTCGCTCGTCTCGGCGAGGAAGTAAACGCTGTTTTGGCCGCGGGTGCGGACATCGTGCACTTCGACGTGATGGATAATCACTACGTGCCG
>Ga0315910_10001319_pt1 | contig 22968 bp, 20 predicted proteins | sample EdamamesoilMG_FD_204470 | JGI IMG/M metagenome (GOLD analysis project Ga0315910, IMG submission 204470) | Garden soil microbial communities collected in Santa Monica, California, United States - Edamame soil | ecosystem: Environmental > Terrestrial > Soil > Garden | place: USA: California... | reverse complement strand
CGTACGAGGCGATGTTGAACGGCACGCCGAGGAAGATGTCGGCGCTGCGCTGGTACAACTGGCAGGAGAGCCGCCCTTCCGACACGTAGAACTGGAAGAACGCGTGGCAGGGCATGAGCTTCATCTGGTCGAGTTCGCCCACGTTCCAGGCGCTGACGATGATGCGGCGCGAATCCGGGTTGGCGCGCAGCTGCTTCACCACCTCGGAGACCTGGTCGATGTGCCGGCCGTCGGGCGTGGGCCAGTTGCGCCATTGCTTGCCGTACACCGGCCCGAGCTCGCCATTGGCGTCGGCCCACTCGTCCCAGATGGTCACGCCGTTCGCGCGCAGGAAACTCGTGTTGGTCTCGCCGCGCAGGAACCACAACAGCTCGTACGCGATCGACTTGAAGTGCACGCGCTTGGTGGTCACCAGCGGAAACCCGGCCGCGAGATCGAAGCGCATCTGGTAACCGAACACGGACAACGTGCCGGTGCCGGTGCGATCGTCCTTGCGTGCGCCGTTGCGGCGCACGTGGCGCATGAAGTCGAGATATTGCTTCATGGACTTGGCCTCATTGCTCAGGCCGCCTGCGGCGCCGCCGAGAAGTTGCCCGACGATTCGCGGCGGCGGTACGCCATGAACATCAGCGTCAGGCCGATGAGCAGCATGGGCAGGGTCAGCAACATGCCCATGGTGAGCCAGCTGGTTCCGGCGAGGTAATTGATGTGGGCGTCCGGCACGCGCCAGAACTCCACCGTCATGCGCGCCAGCGAGTAGACGACCAGGAACAGCCCCGCAGGCGCCATGCGCGGTCGCGGCTTCGCCGTGTACCACCACAGGATCACGAACAGCACCATGCCTTCGAGCGCCGCCTCGTAGAGCTGCGTGGCGTGACGCACTTCGCCGTTGTACATGAAGCCCCAGGGCGCGTCGGTGGGTTTGCCCCACAGTTCGCCGTTGATGAAGTTGCCGATGCGCACGGCACAGATGCCGATGCCGGGCAGCGGCGCCGCGAAGTCGAGCACGTCCGCCACGCGTCGCTTGCGGCGGATCGCGAAAATGGCCAGCGCGGCCAGCACGCCCAGGAACCCGCCGTGGAAGGACATGCCGCCGTCCCAGACCTTGATCGGGTACCAGGGATCCTTGGCCCAGAACGACATGCCGTAGAACAGCACGTAGCCTATGCGGCCCCCGAGAATAGTGCCGAGCATGCAGAAGAACATGAAGTCGTCGACGTCGGCCGCCTTCCAGGTGGAACCGGGCTTCTTCGCGCGCCAACGCGCGAGGATCCAGCCGGCGGAAAACGCCACCAGGTACATGATTCCGTACCAGTGCACCTTGAGCGGGCCGAAGCTGCCGACGGGGCCGATCTCGAACGCGATGGGATCGAAGTTGGGGTACTGGAGCATGAGGGTCGTAGTTTAGTAATTACTCCCGGGTCACGCGGCAGAAAAATGTTTTCAGGTACCGCGTTTCGGGGATTGCCGGGTGCACCGGGTGATCGGGAGACTGCCCGCCCAGCTCCAGCAACTGCACGAAGCGGCTGCCGTGGCGCGCCGCCGCCTGGATCGACGTGGCGAGTTCATCGGCGCCCACGTGATACGAGCATGAACACGACACCAGCACGCCGTCGCGCTCGATGAGCGGCAGCGCCAGCTGGTTCAACTTGCGATAGGCCGCCAGCGCCTGTGGCAGGTCCTTCTTGCGCTTGGCGAACGCCGGCGGATCGAGGATCACCACGTCATAACGCGCGCCCTTGTCCTGCAGGGATTTGAGCGCATCGAAGGCATCGTCGCGGATGGGCTCTATGGCCACGCCATTCGCCGCGGCATTGCGCGCGGCGTAGTCCAGCGCCGTCGCGGAGGCATCGACGCAGGCTGCGCTCGCGGCGCCCGCCTTGAGCGCGGTCACTGCCCAGGCGCCGACATAGCTGCAGACGTCGAGCACGCGAGCGCCCGCGGGCAGGTAGCGGTGCAGCCGCTCGCGATTGGCGGCCTGGTCGTAGAACCAGCCGGTCTTCTGCCCGCCGGCCAGCGGCGCGATGAAGTCCAGGCCCTGCTCGCGCACCTTCACTTCGGCGGGTGCCGCGGTCAGCTCCTCGTTCGCCCAGACACCGACGGACTGTGCGAGACCTTCGAGTTCACGCGCGCCCGAGTCGTTCTTCCAGACGACGGTGCGCGCGCCCGTCACCTTGACGACCGCCGCTTCGATTTCGGCGCGCAGCCGGTCGATTCCGGCCGTGCCGCTCTGCGCCACGACCAGGTCGCCATAACGGTCCAGCACCAGCCCCGGCAACCCGTCCGACTCGCCGAAGGCCAGCCGATAGAAAGGCTCGCGGTACAGCCGCTCGCGCAGCGCCAGCGCGACGCGCAGGCGGTGCACCAGCAGCGAGGCGTCGAGTGGATAGGCGGGATCGCGCCCCACGATGCGCGCGGCGATCAGCGTGCGCGGATTGACGTAGGCGAAACCGAGGAACTGGTCGCGGTCGGAGTGCACCTGCGCGATCGAGCCGGGCTCGAACTGCGTCAGGGGTGTGGCGGCGGTGTCGACTTCATTGCTGAAGATCCACAGGTGACCGGCGCGCAGGCGGCGGTCCTCGCCGCGCTTGAGCTTGAGGACGGGAACGGACATGGGGCGCTATTCTAGCGGCCATGAGCGAGAACCGGCTGGCGAAGGAAACGAGTCCCTACCTGCAGCAGCATGCGCGCAACCCCGTGGACTGGCATCCCTGGGGCGCGGAGGCGCTGGCACTGGCGAAATCCAGCGGCAAACCCATCCTGCTCTCGATCGGTTACTCGGCCTGCCACTGGTGCCATGTCATGGCCCACGAATCCTTCGAGGACGAGGCCACCGCGAAGGTGATGAACGAGCTGTTCGTCAACATCAAGGTCGATCGCGAGGAGCGTCCCGACCTCGACAAGATCTACCAGTTCGCTCACCAGGTGCTCACGCAGCGCGGCGGCGGCTGGCCGCTCACCATGTTCCTGACCCACGACGACCAGAAGCCCTTCTTCGGCGGCACCTATTTCCCGAACCAGCCGCGTTACGGCATGCCCGCATTCACCACCATCCTGCAACGCGTCGCGGAGTATTACCGCGAGCAGGGCGAAGAGCTGCGCGCGCAGAACGACACGTTGATGGAGGTGTACGACGACCTGACGCCGGCGCCGGCCGACGCATCGACTGCGTTGACGCGCACGCCTCTCGACAAGGCGCGCGAGCAGCTCGCGGCGAGTTTCGACCGGGAGTACGGCGGATTCGGTGATGCGCCGAAATTTCCGCACCCGGCGTCCATCGACCGGTTGATGCATCACTGGCACGCCAGCGCCGTGACCGAGGCACCCGACCTGCACGCACTTTTCATGGCGACGTTGACGCTCACGCGCATGGCCGAGGGTGGAATGTATGACCAGCTCGGAGGCGGCTTCGCGCGCTACTCGGTCGACAAGTTCTGGATGATCCCGCACTTCGAGAAGATGCTGTACGACAACGGCGCGCTGCTCGCGAGCTACGCCGGCGCCGCGCTCGCCACCGGGGATCCGCTGTTCAGGCGCATCACCACGGAAACCGGCGAGTGGCTGCTGCGGGAGATGCGCGACTTGTCGCCCGGTGGCAGCGGGGGTGCCTTCTATTCCGCCTACGACGCGGACTCCGAGGGCCACGAGGGAAAGTTCTACGTGTGGTCGCGTGAAGAAGCGAAGGCGGCGCTGACGCCCGCCGAATGGGAGGTGTTCAGCCGCCGCTTCGGCCTCGACCAGCCGGCGAATTTCGAGGGTGCGTGGCATGCGCACGTGTTCGATTCCATCGACGCGATCGCGAAGGAGCAGGCACGTGAGCCCGCCGACGTGCAGCGCGATCTCGACGCCGCGCGTACCAAGCTGCTCGCGGTCCGCAGCAAGCGCGTGTGGCCGGGGCTCGACGACAAGATCCTGACGGGCTGGAATGCGCTCGCCATACGGGGCCTGGCCATGGCGGCGCGCGCGCTCGACAAGCCCGAATTCGCCGAGGCCGCGGATGCGGCGCTCCGCTACCTGCGAACCCACCTCTGGAAAGATGGGCGCCTGCTGGCCACCGCCAAGGACGGCAAGGCGCACCTGAATGCCTATCTCGACGACTACGCCTATCTCGCCGACGCGTTGCTCGAGATGTTGCAGGTTCGCTGGAGCAGCGAAGATGCCGCCTGGTTGCGCGAGATCCTCGACGCCATGCTGCGTCACTTCGAGGACGTGAAGCTCGGCGGATTCTTCTTCACCTCGGACGATCACGAGGCGCTCATCCATCGCAGCAAGTCGTTCAGCGACGATGCCGTGCCGGCGGGCAATGGCATCGCGGCGCGGGTATTGATCCGCGCCGGCTACCTCTCAGGCGAGACGCGCTGGCTCGAAGCCGCGGAACGCACGCTGCGCGCGGCCTGGCTGGCGCTCAACCGCTTCCCGCACGGGCACATGAGCCTGCTGGAGGCGCTGGACGAGTACCTCTCGCCCCCGGAGATCATCGTCGTGCGCGAACAACCCGGCGACGCGGGCACGTGGCAACGCGAGCTCGGAAAGCTGTACGCCCCGCATCGACTGGTGTTCTCGATACCCGCCGATGCGCAAGGCCTCGAACCCGCGCTCGCCGACAAGAAACCCGGCGACGTCACGCGCGCATACGTGTGTCGCGGCACGACCTGCTCGGCGCCGCTGGAATCGCTGGCCGACCTGGCGCGCAGCGCGCAGGCGCGCGTCGGTTAGCGCGGACTGCGGGGTCGCTGGACGCGCTTCGTGCGCAGGTTGGGAGAGTACTTCCTCTTCGGGGCGGACTTCTTCGCGGCCTTCTTCGGCGTCTTCTTCGCGGTTTTCTTCGCGGTCTTCTTCGGAGTCATCTTCCTCTCCTTGGCAGCATGTGAGGCCAGCGACACGCCCACCGACTTTCGCGCCCATGCGACGAGCAGCTCGGGGTCTTCGATGATTTCCGCTGGCACCTGGTGATAACCCATCGGTGAAATCGGCCGATTCGCCGGCGGCATGAAACGCGGCATCCGGCGTGACTCGTAGTCGCCCTTGTTCGAAGCATCGGTCTTGAAGAACAACGTGTCGTCGTCGATGAGTCCGAAGAACAACTCACCGCTGTACAGCCCCACTCCGCCGAACATGCGGCGCTGACTCACGCGCCCCAGCCCCGCGAGTTGCTCGAGCACGTAGGCGAGGTACTGCGGCTGTACGGACACGAGCCTGCCTACGGGGTGCGCAAGGTGCCGAGGTGCGCGAGCTCGGTGCGCAGGGCACGCATCAGGGGACCGGACGCGATCGCGTCGAAGGCCGGCGCCTTGTTCCAGTCGTACGCCCACGGATGCTGGGTGCGCAGCGCCTCGGGCTCGTTGCGATAACGCGGCACGACGTGGGCGTGCAGCGCCGGCTCGAGGTTGCCGAAGATCGCGTAGTTGACGCGCACGGGCGCGGTGGTGCGCATCAACGCATCGCCGAGGTGCGACATGTCGAGCAGGAACTGCGAGCGTCGCTCGGGCGTGAGCGCGTTGAGGTCGGGCACGACCGGATCGGGCAGCAGCAGCAGGTAGCCTTCCACGAATTGCTGCTGGCCGAACACGGCCCAGCCGGATGCGCAGCGGCCGAGCACAGTACTGTCCCGACCGGCACGCGCATCGTTGACGCGCCGGTGAATCGCGGTGTCGAGTGGCAAGGGGATCTCTTCGGGTTGTTGTTCCATCATAGTGTCACGACCCGACGATTCCTCTCACTGCATCAGCCGTTCCAGGCGCGGAAGCGGCCGGTATCCAGGTGCACGAAATCCGAGCCGCGGTAGTAACCGACCCCGCCGCGCGCCGCGGTGAGCGCGAGATCGCGCAGTTGGGAACAGGGGCAGCCATGCAGGCGCACGTCGATGGCGCGGCCATCGACGTGCAGCGAACGCTTGGCCACACCGCGGCCCGGACGCGATGCCATCGCGTCATTGCTCTCGGCGGAACGGTAACCGGAGATGATCTGGAACCGCGCATCGTGGCCCGCGGCGCGCGCCAGATCGAAGAGCTGGTCGTACAACCCGAGGTCGATATCGTGGACGGCGCCGTTGCGATGGTCGCGCATCACGTTGCGCAGGCTGTCGATGGCGCGCGCGACGTACTCGGCACCCCGGCGGTACACGACGCTGACCGTCTCGCTGGTGTGCGTGTTGTGCAGCTCGATGGCGCGTTCGGGCTGCAGGGTTTCACTTACGGTACCGCCCATGCCAAGTGCAAAGCGCGCGAGGCCAAGCCCGGTGCCCGAGGCAATTGCGGTCTGAATCAGTCGACGGCGGGTCCAGGTCGGGTTCACGGCAATCCTTGATCGATCAGAACAGGCCCCAGGCGGGCTCAACGCAGGAAGATACTGGAACATTTTGAGGGTCCCCGCCGGGATTAGGTTCCGGATCCAGCTCCCACTTTGGGCCGTTCGGCGTACAGGACGGCCGTGTACTTGCGTACCGGGATGCCGGCCATGGGCGTGGGGTCCAGGCGGCGCAGTTCCATGAGCATGTCCCCGAAGAAAACGGCACGCGGGTGCAGTGATGCATTGGTATCGAGCATTACTTCGTCGTCGAGGGTTTCGAAGATCTCGCCCCTGGCGTTGCGTGCCTCGTTGCGGACGATCAGCGCGATTCTCGCGTTGCCTGCGTGGATGCAGCGTGCGTTCATCGGGCAACGCGAATCTTCAGTGACCTTTTCGAAGATCACCTGCAGTTCGCTGTCCTCCAGCCACACCCGTTGGCCCTGCGACAGCGTGAATTCCTGGCCAAATTCCACGTGCCGGTGGGAAGCACAACCGCCCAAGCCCAACACGCACGACAACAGCAGGACGCGCATGGCGGCCTCAGAACGGCAATGGCATCACGGTACCCGTGTCACCGGCGCGCCGGTTGACGGAGACCACGGTCGCCTTGGGGAAGAAATTGAACTCCGAAGCGCTGGCCCAGGTGTAGGCACCCATGGCGCGGCCGACGATCAGGTCGCCCGCCTTGAGCTGCGGCAGCATCAGGTTCTCGGCGATCACATCGATGCTGTCGCAGGTCGGGCCGGCCAGCACCGACGGGAATTTCTCGTCGCTCTCCTTGAGCGACTCGACCGGGTACTTGGCGTGGTCGAACAGCTGGCCGCTGTACGAGCCATACAGGCCGTCATCGAGGTAGTACCACCAGTGCCCTTCACGCCTGGCGCGGCCCATGACCGTGGCCACGCCGATCGCGGCGGGACCGCAGATGAAGCGGCCGGGTTCGGCAATTGTCCGTATCCGGGAAGGTAGTTTGCCCAGCGCGCCACGGATGGGCGCGCAGAAGCGGCCGATGTCGGCGACCTTCTGGCCATACTCGATGGGATAGCCGCCGCCGATGTCGAGCGTGTCGAAGGTGCCGAGTCTTTCCTTGCGGGCCTTCTGCATCAGCTTCGCGCACACTTCGATGGCTTCGACGTGTTTGCTCGGGTCCGCGGCCTGCGAACCCACGTGGAACGACAGGCCGCGCACCGGGATCGCGAGCTTGCGCGCCAGGCGCGCGAGTTCCAGCAGGTCTTCGGGGTCGCAGCCGAATTTCCTCGAGAGGTCCACCACCGCGCCCGGTGAGCGGAACGAAACGCGCAGCAGCAATTCGGCGCGGTCGCGGTACGCCTCGAACTTGCGCACCTCGTCGGGGTTGTCCGCGACGAACACCTTCACGCCCAGGTGCAGCGCGTTGCGGATGTCGATGTCGCGCTTGATCGGGTGCGTGTGGATGCAGCGCGCCGGGTCGATGCCCATGCGGGTGACCAGCTGCGTCTCGCCGGTGGTCGCGAGGTCTAACCACCCGCCCATTTCGACGATGGTCTCGACGACCGCCGGATGGGGCAACGGCTTGAGCGCGTAGTGCAGGTCGACGCCGGGGAGCGCCTTGTGCAGCTTGCGGTACTGCTCGCGCACGCGCTGGCAATCGATGATCAGCAGGGGCGAGCCGAACTCGCTCACCAGCCGGCGGATTTCCGCCGGGGTGAACGGATCGATGTGCCCGCGCGTGGCCTTGGCCTTGCGCGTCTTGGTCAGCACTGCGTGTCTCCTGCCGGCAGCGGGTACCGGAAAAGGGGCGAATTGTAGGGAAGCCGGGTGTTGGTGTCATGACCGGATCGACGCTCCGGGCCTGGGCATTTTGCTAAAGTCCGCCGCGCATGAATTCAGTGCCCGCCGACCACTCCCCCGCCGGGGAATTGCAGACGTTGTTGTCGGCCCGCATCCCGCTGCTGGTGATCGAGTCGCGCGAGGAAAACCGGGTCATCGAGCTGGTGCGCGATGCGGCCATACGCGCCCAACGCGGCCGCAACTGGGGCGTCTTCCAGTGGACGGTCACGGAAGGCCTGCTGCGGGTGGACGTCGACATGGGAGGCGCGCAACGCACGCTGGCGCAGCCCGAACAACTCCTGCGGCACATCAAGTCGACCAGCATGGCCGGCATCTACGTGCTGTTCGATTTCCACCCCTACCTCGAGAACCCGCTCTACGTCCGCACGCTCAAGGACATCGCGCAGGAATACGACAAGTGCGCGCGCACCATCGTGCTGATCAGCTTCGAAATGAAGCTGCCGGCGGAGCTCGAGCACCTTGCCTCCCGCTTCACCATGCGCCAGCCGGACAAGCAGGAGCGCCACCAGATCGTGATGCGCACCGCGCGCGAATGGGCGCGGCAGAACGGCAAGATGCCCCAGATCGACGTCAAGGCGGTCGGCAAGCTGGTCGACAACCTCGCCGGGTTGCCGCTGCACGACGTGGAGCGACTCACGCGCCAGGCGATCTTCAACGACGGCGCGTTCAACGAGGAAGATCTCAAGCCGCTGCTGTCGGCGAAATACCAGCTGCTCAATCGCGGCGGGACCCTCTCCTTCGAGGCGGATACCGCGCGCTTCGCCGAGGTGGGTGGGCTCCGCAACCTGCGCCGCTGGATCACGCAACGCAAGGCCGCGTTCGATGGCAGCGCCCCGGGGCTCGACGCCCCCAAGGGTGTGCTGCTGCTCGGCGTGCAGGGCTGCGGCAAGAGCCTGGCGGCGCGCGCCGCGGCCGGCGTTCTCGGCGTGCCGCTGGTGCGGCTGGACTTCGGCGCGCTTTATTCCAAGTGGCACGGCGAATCGGAGAAGAACCTGCGCGAGTCGCTGGAATCGGCGCAGGCGCTGGCGCCTTGCGTGTTGTGGCTCGACGAGATCGAGAAGGCCTTGTCGACCGGTGAAGGCGACAGCGGTACGTCGCGGCGCGTACTCGGCGCATTCCTTACCTGGCTGGCCGAGCAACGCGCGCGCGTGTTCATCGTCGCCACCGCCAACGACATCACTTCGCTGCCGCCCGAACTGGTTCGCAAGGGACGCTTCGACGAAATCTTCTTCGTCGACCTGCCCACGCCGGCCGCGCGCGGCGAGATCCTCGGGATCCACTCGAAAAAGCGTGGGATCACCCTCTCGGATGCCGATATCCAGGCGCTGACCGCGCGCAGCGATGGATTCTCCGGAGCCGAGATCGAGCAGGCCATCGTCTCGGCGCAATACACCGCGCATGCCAATCAGCAGAACGCCGACGTGCGGCTGATCGCGGCGGAGCTCGCCGCGACGCGCCCCTTGTCGGTGGTCATGGCCGAGAGGATCGCGGAGCTGCGCGCCTGGGCCCGCGAACGCACGGTTCCCGCCGACTAGAAACGCGCGCCAACCGGCGCCAGCGGCGCGCTCCGTTCCCAGCCGGTTACTTTTCCCGGCCGTTCGTCGCGGGTAGTTCGGCCTTCGCATCACCCAGGTACTTGGGCAAGTCGAGACCGGCCATCGCCGCCACGTCGTGCAGGGGTGGCAGGCTCTTGACCATCCCGGCGAGGAAGTTCGCCGTGGTGCCGTTGCCATTCGCACCGTTGCCCGCGTCCCAGACAGTGACCTTGTCGATCTTGATGGCCTTGATGGCCTCGACCTGCAAGGTGACGATCTGCTCGAGTTTTTCTGTGAGCAGCAGCGTCGCCGCCGCGCGGGCGTCGTTGCCGGCGCTTTGCACCAACGCCTGGTAGCCCGCGGCCTTGGCTTCCAGCACCTGGCGAATGCCTTTCGCCTCCGCTTCGTACTTGAGCAGAGTCGCGTCGGCGTGGCCTTGCGCTTCGCGGCGAGTCTTCTCGGCCTCGGCTTCCGCGGCGATGGTGATCTTCTGCTTTTCGATCTGCTGCCTGACGACCTCGCCCGCGGTCAGTCGCTGCAATTCCGCTTTTGCCTGCGACTTCTGGATCTCGGCCTGCGCATCGAACTGCGCGACCTGGCCACGCTGCGAGGCCTGCGCGGCCTGCACCGTGAGCTCGGCGTTCGAAGCCGCGATCAACGCGCGGGCGCGGTTCTCACCCGCGATCGCCTCGGCTTCCTGGCTCTGCACGAAAATGCGCTTCTCCGCCTCGGCCTTCTTCTGGCCCTGCACCGACGTGGCTTCGTTCTGCGCCACCTTGATCTGCAGGTCGCGATTGGCTTCGGCCTCACCGATGGTCGCCAGCGCTTCCTGCTGCTGCAGGTAGATGCGCTTGTCGGCCTCGGCCTGCTTCTTGCCTTTCTCCGACTCGGCCACGTTCTGCGCCACCTTGATCGTGCGCTCGCGCACCTGTTCGGACTCGCCCACCGAGCCTTTGCGATCCTGGTCGGAGACGTCGATCTTGGCCTGGTTGATCGCCTCGGACGCCGCCTTCTTGCCGATGCTCTCGATGTAACCCGACTCGTCCGTGATGTCCGTGATGTTCACGTTGATGAGATACAGGCCGATCTTGTTGAGCTCGGGCGCCACGTTGCGGCGGATCGCGTCCAGGAATTTCTCGCGGTCCTGGTTGATCTGCTCGATGGTCAGCGAGGCCACCGTCAGGCGCAGCTGGCCGAAGATGATCTCGCGCGCCATGTTTTCGACGTCGTCCTGCTGCAGGTTCAGCAGGCGTTCCGCCGCGTTGTTCATGATGGTCTCTTCGGTGCTGATACCCACGGTGAACGTGCTCGGCACGTTGACGCGGATGTTCTGCAGCGACAACGCCTTGGTCAGAGGGATGCTGATGGTGAGCGGCGTCAGGCTCATGTACGTGTAGTCCTGGAACAGCGGCCAGATGAACGAGCCACCGCCGTGGATACATTGCGCCGACTGTCCCTTGCCCACCTTGCCGTACTTGACGAGGATCTTGTCGGATGGGCATCGCTTGTAGCGCGAAGCGAGGAAGATGATGGTGAAAAAACCCAGGAGCACCAGCACGACCACTGGTATCAATGCCATCGTGAGATCCATACGAGTCCCTCCGCGCGCGACGCGCGCAACCTAACTAGAAACGCCCACTCTTGGAAAACTTGCCCTTCGAGAACAGGGATCAACGATCGGTGGGCGCGACGACCAGCGTGTTGGCCGTGACGCTCTGCACCCGGATCGGGGTGCCGGTCGGCAGCGTCGAGCCGTCGGCCGAGACCGCTTCGAATTCCCGCAGCCGGTTGGCGAAGTTGATCTGCACGCGCCCGCCGTCCTTGCCGACGGTGAGGTACACCGATCCTTCACTGCCGACCGCCGCATACAGGCTGACCGTGCCGGTCGATTGCAGTCGCAACATGCTGCGGAAAATCTTCTGGATGAGCCACACGGAGAACACGCCCGCGCCGACCGCGCCGATCAGCGCCAGGACCGAGCCGACGATGCCGCCGTGATACAGCGTGTAACCGACCACGCCGAACATCGCGAAGAACGAAGAGAGACCCTGGATGGTGAGCGCCTGGAAACCCGCGTCGCTGTCGACGTGGACATCCGTGCCGTGATGGTCGAGTCCGACGATCATCAGCAGCATGCGCAGGACGAGAATGATTCCACCGGCGATGCCACTCAGCAGGAACAACTGTTCGATGCTGTTGTGCGAAGCAAACCATTCCATCATGGTCATTTCCCCCGCCGGCTGTTCTGATCGTTGTACCCGGCAGTGGGGACTATAGCGGGGTTTTCAAGCAGACGGGGCCTTCAGGAAGGCGAGGATTCCGCGAAGCAATAGCTGCTCACCGCGAGACCGCCGAGGAAGTCCGTCTCGTGATATGTCCGCCATGCAGCGTCGTCGCCGGCGGCGCCCGCCGCCACCATCAGCGGCAGCAGATGGTCCTCGCGCGGATGCGCCGCGCGTGCCGCAGGAGCAGCCTCCCAGCGGGCCAGTAGTTTGTCGCGATCCGTCGGGCTGCCTCCCAGCAGAACGCCGCTCAGCCAGTCGTCAAATTCGCGGGACGGGCCCCATCCCCGGGGACTGAAGAACTGGCGCAGGTTGTGGTACGAGAGTCCGCTGCCGACGATCAGCACACCCTGCTCGCGCAGAGGGGCAATCGCCCGGCCGAGGGCCAGGTGCGTCTCCGGATCCAGCCCGGCCTTCAATGACAGCTGCACCACGGGTACGTCGGCCGCCGGGTAGATGATCTTCAACGGCGTGAACGCGCCATGGTCGAAGCCGCGTTCCGCATCCAGCCGCGCCGGCATGCCTGCTGCTTCAATCATCTGTCGCGTGTGCTCCGCCAGTGACGGGTCGCCCGGCGCGTCGTACCGCACCTGGTAGGTGTAGTCCGGAAAACCGTAGTAGTCGTAGACCATGGGCGGCCGGGGATGTGACATCAGCGTGAACTCGGGCTCCTCCCAGTGCGCGGAAATCATCAGGACCGCCGCGGGCGTGACGCCGATCTCGCGCGGCATCGCCGCGAGCGAGGCCTCGAGCTTCGCGTAGGCCGCGCGCGAGGGGTCGTCCATGTACGACCATGGACCGCCGCCATGCGAGATGAAGTACACGGGAAGCCGGTTGCTCATGCGTCCCCAGTGTACGCTCGCCTTCACGCCCACACGATTCGCAGGTCTCCATGCATCGGTCAGCGCGCACGGTACTCATTTTCCTGGGGATTTCGTTCGGCTGCTCCGCATCGGCCCACGCCGCCTCGGCGCGCCTGTACACGAATCCTGCCGCCGTTCCGGAAGCCTTCGCCGCCGACGACGTCGAAGCGGCGCTGCGTGCGCGCAAGTATTCGGTGTCTCGCCGCGACGGCGCGGATTCATTCCCGCTCCGCGACGAGGTGATGATCTACTTCGATCCGCTCGGAGGACCGCGCGCGGTAGTGCCGGGCGGCACGCCAGCCATCGACGAATCGAAGATCCGGGCGGAGGGTTTCAGCCTGCGCCACGCGGTGCGCGGCTCGCAGCACGTGTTCCGCATCGTCAGCCGCGACGCCGCGGGCGCCATGTACGGCGGACTGGAACTGGCCGAGCAGATCCGTGCGCACGGCGTGGATGGCGTGGTCGACACCGATCGCAATCCCTACATGTCCCAGCGCGGCACCAAGTTCAACATCCCGCTCGACCTGCGCACGCCCAGCTACTCGGACATGAGCGATGCGGCACAGGAGAACATCGCCACCGTCTGGGATTTCGATTTCTGGCGCGCGTATCTCGACCAGCTCGCACGCGACCGCTACAACTTCGTATCGCTGTGGAACCTGCACCCGTTCCCGTCGATGGTGAAGGTGCCGGAGTACCCGGACGTGGCGCTCGACGACGTCTGGCGCTCGCGCGCGAAATTCGCCGAGGACTACTCCACGCGCACCACCGACATCGTCACGCCGGAGATGCTCGCCAACAAGGAGGTCGTCAAGCATCTCACGATCGAACAGAAGATCGATTTCTGGCGCCGCGTGATGCGTTACGCGAAGGATCGCAACATCGTTTTTTACGTCATCACCTGGAACGTCTTCACCTACGGCGTCGACGGCAAGTACGGCATCACCGACGCGCTCGACAATCCGAAGACCGTCGACTACACGCGCGCCAGCGTGCGCGAACTGTTCCGCACCTATCCGCTGCTCGCCGGCATCGGGCTCACCGCCGGCGAGAACATGGGTGAGGTGAAGTTCTATTCCGGCGGTGTCGACGATTTCCATGCGAAGGAAAATTGGCTGTTCGCGACCTACGGCCAGGGCGTGCTCGATGCGGCGAAAGCCGAGCCGCAGCGTATGTTCCGGCTGATCCATCGCCAGCACGAGACGCGCGCACAGGACATCGCCGCCACCTTCGCTCCGCTGAGGGCACAGTCCAACGTGGATTTCGTCTTCAGCTTCAAGTACGCGCAGGCACACGCGCTCTCGTCCACGACGCAGACCTTCCATCGCAACTTCCTCGCGTCGCTCGGCGATTTCCGCACGCTGTGGACGCTGCGCAACGACGATGCGCTGATGTTCCGCTGGGCCGCTCCGGATTTCGTGCGCGACTTCGTGAAGAACATTCCCTACGAAAAGTCGCTCGGCTACTACGTCGGTTCGGACATGTGGGTTTGGGGTCGCGAGTTCCTGGACAAGCAGCCTTCCGCTCCGCGGCAGCTCGAAATCGACAAGCACTGGCTGCACTTCCTGCTGTGGGGCCGCTTCGCCTACGACCCGACGCTCGACGACCAGCGCATCAGCGCGCTGGTGGCGCAGCGATTCCCTGGCGTGAACGCGGACAAGCTGCTCACGGCGTGGCAGAACGCCTCGATGATCTATCCACTGGTCACGGGCTTTCACTGGGCGGACTTCGACTTCCAGTGGTACATCGAGGCCTGCCGCAGCCGCCCCGGGCCCGCCAAAACCGCGAGCGGATTCCACAGCGTCGAGACGTTCATCCAGCAGCCGGTGCATCCGGGCACGGACAACATCCCGATCCCGCGCTTCGTAGCCGCGATGGCCAGGGGCGAAGGGCCGCGCACCGGCACCACTCCGCTCGCGGTGGCGGAGCGCATCGAGACCAGCGCCGGCCAAGCGCTCGCGATCCTGGGTTCCCTCGAACGCAGCAAGACGGCACGCGCCAATCCCGAGTTCGCCGCCACCCTCGCCGACATTCATGCCATGGGGCTGCTGGGCCGCTACTACGCGGCCAAGATCCGCGGCGCGACCGCGCTCGCGCTGTTTCGCGAGACCCGCGACAAGACGCACCAGGAAGAAGCCGTGCGGCAGCTGAAGCGGGCCGAATCGATCTGGAAGGACTACAGCACCCGCACGGCCGCGCGTTATCGCAATCCCATGTGGACCAACCGCGTGGGAACCGTGGACTGGCTCGAACTCGGTGCCGAGGTGGCGCATGACGTCGCCATTGCGCAGGCGCCGCCGCCCTGAGATCGTCGGATTCCGCCTGCGGGCCCACGGGCATAACACGCGCGATTCCCGCGAATTGACGCGCTGTTTGCCGTGTGGAAGCTGAACAACCTGAACGAACGTGTTCAGGCTCTGCTCAGCTACCCGATTCGATACTGGCGCCGTAACGGATCGAAAGAGATCCGCCAAGGAGACGAAGATGAATCGCCCAGTGACCCTTGTTCTTGCAGCCGCGCTGATCGCCAGTTCGCCGGTGTTCGCCGGCATGAATGGCAAGGCGGAAAAGATCACCCGCCAGGTCGTGGCTTCCCAGGGCAACAATGCTTCCCAGGGCAACCATTCCGGCAACCAGTCCGGCGGCAACCGTGGCAACCACGGCGGTGACAACCGTGGCGGCAACAATCACGGTGGAAACGGTCGCGGTGGAAACGACCATGGCGGCGGCGGTCATCATGGCCAGCCCCGCAATGATCACGGCGGCAACCATGGCGGTGATCGCGGCAACTATCGTCCGAGCCCGTCCCCGCATCCCGGCAATGGCCCGGGCAATGGTAATGGCCACGGAAACGGAAATGGCCACGGCAATGGCAATGGCCATGGCCGCGACAACGGCCACGGGAACCATGACCGCAATGACGGCAACCGTCACGACTGGAATGGTCATGGCAGGAACACCAACGACCACGGTCGCAACCGGGATCACAACGACCGCGGCCACTACAACTGGAACACGCGCGGCAACGACCACCGGTGGGATCACTACCGCAACGACTGGAACCGTCATCCGCACTACTGGGACAACCGCCGCCATGATCGCGTCGACTACGCGCGCTACCGGTTCCACTACGGCCACTACACCCCGCCGCATGGTTACTACCGCCGTGCGTGGGCGCGAGGCAGCTACCTGCCCTATGGCTGGTATGCGCCGCGGTACGTCGTGTACGACTACCACCCGTACCACCTGTACGCGCCGCCGTACGGCTACCACTGGGTGCGCGTCGGCAATGACGTCCTGTTGACCGCGCTCGCCACGGGCCTGGTGCTCGATGTGATCTACGACATCTGGTACTGACGCAAGAATCCCGAGCTAGCGGCCATTCAATACGAAGCAGGGCCGGCGCCCAGGAATGGATTCCTGGGCGCCGATGTTTTTGGGCCCCGCGAAATGAGGCACACTCCGCCGCCATGAGTGACCGTCTCGATTCCATCGAAGAAAAGCTGGCGCACCTCGAGCAGGCGGTGCACGAGCTCAGCGACGTGGTCGCGCGCCAGCAGAAAGAACTCGACCGCGCGCTGCAGCGCAATCAGCGGTTGATGGACAAGATCGCGGCCATCGAGTCCGACTACGGCCCCAGCGCCACGGCTCACGAGAAGCCGCCGCACTACTGACGGATCAGTCCGCTTCGGGCTGGTTGAATCGCCGGCGCAGCAACCACATCGCCGCGGGAAAGCTCACCAGCCAGATGGCCGCGAGCCAGATGAGCCACGGCCACGCCAGCTGGCCGAAGATCAGGAACACCTGCCAGCCATTGATGAGCAGCAGCCAGTACAAGGCACGACCCGCTGCGCGAGTCAGCGCGCCGGCCAGCAGCCACAACGCCACGCTCATCAGGCTGTAGCCCAGCAGATCCATCCCGGTGAGCGGCATGTGCTGCGAGCAACAGGTCAGCATCGCCACCGCGGCGCCCTCGCCGCGCAACTCGCGTGGAATCACGACCGTGAGTTGCACGATGTAGACCGTGCTCACCAGCGTCGCGTACATGATGGCGACGCCGAACGCCGCCCGTGCCTGCGCGCGCCGGCCGGGCTCGGCCAGGTCGACGGCGGCGGCCATGGCGCATACGAAGCTCGGCGCCAGCAGCAGCGACGGCGCGAAGATCAATACGCGGTCCCAGGGATCGGGCAGCCAGCCGAGGATCTGCATGACCTGCGGGATCGCGTAGCCGATGCTGGCGAGCATCGCGGCCAATGCCGCCTTCGAGCCGAACGAACGCAATGCGGGTTGCATGGCGCGAGTCTCGCGAAGGGCCCGCGTGCGGGCGTCCGCAAGACTACCTACATCCAGCGCCTCACCTTCGACTTGTAGCGCAGGTATTCCTCGCCAAAGGTGTCTTCGAGCAAGGCCTCTTCACCGCGAATGAATCGCATCCGGAGGATGAGGATGAATTCCGGCAACGGCAGCCACGCCCCCAGACTCCCGAGAAAGATCGCGAGACCCACGCAGCCCAGCACCATGCCGAGGTACATGGGGTTGCGCGTGAAACGGAACCAGCCATTCATCACCAGCGCCGTCGACTTCTCGAACGGGATCACCGGTGTATCGGCGCGCTTGAACAAGTGGGCGGCGGTGGCGGACATGAACAAGCCGAATGCCATCAGCACGAGGCCCGAGTAATTCCACGGCGTGGAGACCAGCTCCGCCAGCGGCACCAGTCGATGGGCCACGTACTGCATGAGCAGCGTGATCAGCAGCCACACCGGCGGAAGGATCCTGCTCTTCCGCCCGCTCATTGCGGGTTCTTCAGGAACTTCACCGTCAATTCGAGCGCTTCGAGCGCACCGGGCAGCAGGATTTCGCCGCGCGGCAGGTCCTTGCGCTGCTGTCCCTGGTTGCCGAGCACGAAGTCGTGATAACCGTGCTCGAAGACTTCCATGCGCACGGCCTTGCCGCGCGCGGCAAGCTCGTCATGCAGCGTCTTGTCCAGCGGCAGCAGCCGGTCCTCGGTGCCGACGAGGATGAGGATGGGCATCTTGATGGGCTCGATGTTTTCTTTGGAGGTCACGGGGTCCGCCTTCGCCGTTTCGAAGTTGGGACGCGAGCCATCGGCATTGAGTTTAAAACCCAGGAACCAGATCGGCGCCGGCGCACCGGCGACCACGGCGCGCAGCGTCGGCACACGCGACGCCAGGTACATCGCGAGGTTGCCACCCAGGCTCACGCCGTAGACGCTGACCTCGCTGCGTTTCACGTACGGCAGGTTCTGCACGTAGTCGACCAGGGTAATGCCGTCGTCGATCGCGGTGACGAGGCCGGTCGAGGACGGCTGGTTCATCTGGTTCCAGTCGCCGCCGCGATAGTCCGCGACGATCACGACGTAACCTTCCTGCAGGAAGCGCTCCCACACGGGCCCACCGTGATCACCGCGCGACCAGCCGACGAGCTGCTCCATGCCGCGCCCGCCCGGCGCGCCGTGGAACATGATGAGCGCGGGGAAGGGGCCATTGCCCTTGGGCTTGCGCACCGCGGCCGCGATGTACAGGCCATCTTTCGCCTTGATCCAGGTCTGCATCACCGGCGAGTCGGACTCGCTCACCACGTGGACGTATTTGTCCTGCGGCAACGCCTGGTCGCTGCCGGGGTGCCGAGTGATCGCGGCTTCCGCGTTCGAAACCAGCGCGGCGCTCAGCATCAACGAGGCGACCAGTCGGAACTTCATCGGTATCTCCCGCCAGGATGCGGGGTAGTTTGCCTAGCGCGACGGGGCTTGCCCAGTCAGGGCAGGACGCTGTACCCGCCGGTCTCCGCGAACTGGTCGGCTTCGCCCGCGGCGCCCACGGCCGCGCCGCGGCTCAGGCGATCACGAATCGCGGTCCACTTCTCGTCGCTCGGCACGTCCTGCACGAGGATCTGTTCGCAACCGGCCTTGTCCAACACGCGCAGGTTCGAATAGAGGTCGTGCGCGTAGGAGTCCGGGCGTCGGCCCGCGTTGATCCAGGTCACCGACGGGTAGGTCCTGAGCGGCAGGCGCATGGCCAGCACCGCGATGCGGCGGCCGCCTTCCGACAGGGTTTCCGCGCGCTTGTCGATCTCGTCGACCGCCACGATGCTCATGGGCGTGACCGGCGCGTAGTGCGAAACCTTGGTGCCGGGCACGCGCGGCGCACTCGGCGCGGAGCCGAGGATGACGTCGCCCACCACTTCCTTGAGCTGCGAATACGTGATGAAGCCGGGCCGCAGCAGGCGCACCTGCTCACCTTCGAAACTCACGATGGTGGACTCGAGGCCGATCTGGCTCTCGCCGCCATCGAGCACCACGCGCACGGCGTCGCCGAATTCTTCGCGCACATGCTCGGCGCGCGTCGGGCTGACCCGTCCAAACCGGTTGGCCGAGGGCGCCGCGATGCCACCGCCGAAAGCCGTGAGCAATTGTTGCGCCATGGGATGTGAGGGCACGCGTACGGCGACCGTGTCCTGGCCGCCGGTGACCACGTCGTGCACGTTCTCGGACCGCTTGAGCACCATGGTCAGCGGACCCGGCCAGAAGCGCGCGGCCAGCTTCTGGGCGTTCTCGGGTACTTCACTGGCCCAGCGGTGCAGGTACTTCGGGTTGTCGAGGTGGACGATGACCGGGTGATCCGGCGGCCGATCCTTCAGCTCGAAAATGCGCCGCACGGCGGCCGGATTCTGCGCATTGGCGCCCAGGCCATAGACGGTTTCGGTCGGAAAGGCGACGAGCTCGCCGTCACGCAGCGCAGTGACGGCGTTTTCCAGTTCTTTGAGAGTGGCTCGAACGACACGGACCATGAGGGAGATTGTACAAAGGCAAAAAAGTGGACGGAGAAAAAGGCACTCAAACGAGGCTTTTGCTCACGTTAATCGCCGCTGCCGCCGCTTTCGCGGCGTCCGTACGGCGTCCAGGAGGCCCCCTCGAGGCTTATTCGAGATCGCGACGCTGCCAGCCTTCGCTGGTTCGCCGCATTTCGTAAGTAGGCCAGTAATGGCGATCCAGCTTCAAGGTGATCACTTCCGGCGCGTTATTCCACGTGATGGTGCGCAACCGGATGGCCGAGCGATCGGTCCTGCCGGACACGACCTTCAGGAAGGCATCGAGGTCCGGCGTCGGTATGCCGTCGACTTCAACGATGCGCCGGCCCGGGAAGAGTCCGTAGCGCGTGGCCGGGGAACCGTACGAGAAGTAACCCACGTACACGCCTTCAGGCGGAATGCCGCGCTGGGCGACCATCGCACGATGCGGCGCCTGCAGCGTCGCGCCAGCCCACATGACGATGCGATCGACGTCGGCGCCGCTCAGCGACGCGGTGGGCAGCGGCACCTGTTTTTCCTCGCCGTCGCGCCACACGGTGACATTCACTTCGGGCTTGTCCGCCACGGCCAGTTCGACTTCGCGGAACCGCGTGACCACCTTCTCGTCGATGGCGAGGATCATGTCGCCCTGCTTGAGGCGCCCCACGGCCGGCGAGCCGCCCACGATGCGCACGATGGACAACACCTGGCGCTGGTTGGGGCTGGCGGTCTCGAGCTTGCGCAACCAGTCATCGGAAAGGCCGAGGCGGCGCGCGACGGCCAGCGGCTGCGGCACCAGTTCGGCTTCGAGTGAATACACCGCCTGCTTGCCCTGCACGCGGCGGAGCATGTCCTGCACGATGCCGATGGCGACGCCACGATTTTCCTGCTGCAGGTCGCGGCCCTGCTCCCAGGCGAAGCTCGACCACAACGCGATCACGCTGCCACCCGAGTCGACCAGCACGCCGTCGAAGTCCGTGGGCCCGTTGACCAGCTGGATGGTCTCGAGATTGGTCTCGCGGAACTGCATGGTGCGCGACAGCGGCAACTGCACGGGTGCGAGATTCGCCACCTGCGTGGGGCGCACGTTGATCTCGCTGTCGGCGCGCGTACCGATCACCCACAGGGTTTCGCCGGGCACGATCTTCCGGTCGAGCAGCTTGGCGCTCCTCACAGGCGTGGTGCCGATGAGCTTGGGGTCGTAGCTCACGATGGCGAGGTTGTGCAGCGGATGCACGAACTCCACCTTGCCGGGAATCTCGAGCGTGCCCGCGAAGATGATGCGCACGTCGCCCATCGATACCGGCACGGTGTTGCGGTCCACCACCACCAGGCCGCGCGCGGCGTCGACCACGAGCCCGGTGCCGCGATAGTTGCGCTCGGTGATGCCGGACACCGAATACGGCATGTCGAAGCCGACGCCCACCAGCGACGGCGCGAGCGCCATGGCGCGCGGATCTTCGGGCCTGGAGAAGCGCGTCGAGCCGCCGGTCTCCGCCTTGGGCGCGCCCAGCGCCGGCAACGCGGCGCACTGCCACAACCCCGCGGCATCATCGCGCAGGCAGTGATTGGCCGGGAACCAGCGGCGATCCATGCGCGCGCTGCGCACGCTCGAGCCATTGGGATCGTCCACGGTCGAATAACGCACGGTGAAGCGCTCACCGTCGGCGAGACCGGTGACCACCGCCTCGAAGGCGGCGAGGGTCGGCGTCGGCTTGCCGTTGGCGCTGGAGATGACCGCGCCGCGCGGCACTCCCGCCGCGCCGAACACGTAACCCGGGTTGGCCACGTACACGCCGTTCACGGCGACGTTGAAATGTCGCGCCATCTGGTACGACACGGTATGCACCACGGCGTCACCGAATTCGAGGAAGGCCGAGGGCGTGATGGCGTGCAGGTCGCCGACGTTGAGCGTGGCGTGCACCGGTGTACCGCCCCGCTCCAGGTCCATCTCGACCGGGGCACCGACGGTGTTGTCCATGACTTCTTCGAGCGGCTCGAACTCGGACACCAGCTTGCCGTTGACACGCACCAGCACGTCGCCGGGCTGCAGCGTGCCGTCGGCCGGACCGCCGGGCAGCACCTCGTTGACCACCAGCATGCCGGTGAGCGCGGGGAAGGCCTTGCGCGCGGCCTCCTCGGTTTTCTCCTGCAGGCCGAGGCGCCGCAGCTCGTCGTACGGCGTGTAGTGGAACACCACCTGCAGCGCGCCGCGCGGCACCGCCTTGCCCGACTGGATCAACTCGAGCACGCGCTTCACGCGACCGAGCGGTAGATAGAAGCTGGACGCGGCGCCGGTGGCGCCACCGGCGTTGAGCGCGATGACGCGACCCTGGATGTCGATGACCGGCGATCCCGAGGAGCCACCCGAGGTTCCCGAGGCGGCCTGCAGTGAGAAGGTGTTGAAGTCGTTGTACTTGCCGATGCCGTATTCGGGCGCGTCGCGATCGAGCTTGGCCAGCGTGCCGGCGAGGATGGAGAGCTGCTCGCCCGCATTGTTGCCGATGACGCGGATCTCGCGGCCGATCTGCGCGCCGTCCGGGTACAGCGGCAGCGAACGCGGCTTGATGAAACGCAGCTTCTTCGGATCGTAGCGATAGATGCCGAAGTCGTGGATCGGATCGCGGTACACGGGAAAGAGCTGCACTTCCTCGCGGTTGAGAAAGGTCGCCTCGGAGGTGACCGGGCCCGGCGTCACCACGTGGCGATTCGTGAGGATGAGTCCGCGCTCGGCGTCCACCACGAAGCCGGTGGCCTGCGCGGAGGAATTCCACTCGGTGTCGAAGGCGCGGGTCTGGTCGATCTCGATGGCCACCACGCTCTCGGCGACGCGCGCCAGCGTGCCGCGCCACGCGGCGCTTTCACCTTCGCTCTGCGGGATCGCGGCCTGCGCGGCGCTCGACTGCGCCGCCACCTGCGGTTGCGCGTTCTGCGCCCACGAGGGTTGCGCGGTCAAAGTGACCATGGCGGGAACAATGGAGATCAGGCCGATAATCGCGCGCCGGCTGAATTGCATGCAGACCCCTCAGATTGCTGTACGGCGGTCGCCGCGGCTCATCGCCACAGGACCAGCACCCACACCACCGCGAGCAGTGTCAGTGAAGTGAACACGGCCGCCGAACCAATGTCCTTGGCGAGGCCGGAAAGCTTGTGCCGCTCGAGCCCGATGCGATCGACCGTGGCTTCGATGGCGCTGTTGAGGAGCTCGACGATCAGCACGATGAACATCGGCGCGACCAGCATGACGCGCTCGATGCCGTTCCGCCCTAACCACAGGCCCAGGGGAATGACCACGACCGCCAGGGCGAGTTCCTGCCGGAAGGCCGCCTCCTCGCGGTAGGCACCCAGGAAACCCTTCAA
>Ga0315910_10001318_pt1 | contig 22969 bp, 23 predicted proteins | sample EdamamesoilMG_FD_204470 | JGI IMG/M metagenome (GOLD analysis project Ga0315910, IMG submission 204470) | Garden soil microbial communities collected in Santa Monica, California, United States - Edamame soil | ecosystem: Environmental > Terrestrial > Soil > Garden | place: USA: California... | reverse complement strand
CCAAGCTCGGGGTGGTCCGCCACAAGGGCCGCGAGTTCGTCATCGCCGACATTCCCGGCCTGATCGAGGGCGCCGCCGAAGGCGCCGGCATCGGCGACCGATTCCTCGGCCATATCGAACGCTGCCGGGTGCTGGTGCACCTGATCGACATCGCCGGGACCGACCCGACCGAAGCAATGCGGATTATCGAGGGCGAGCTTGAGGCCTATGGCGCCGGGCTTGATGAAAAGCCGCGGCTGGTGGCGCTCAACAAGGTCGACCTTGCCGATGCCGAACTCGCCGCGGGCTTCGCCGACGAGTTGAAGGCGGCGGGGGCTGCGGAAGTGTTCCCGATCTCAGGCGCGACCGGTGAGGGGATCGATAAGCTGCTCGATGCCGTGCTCGCCTACCTCCCCGCCGCGACCGCGACCGAGACCCAGGCGGCGGAAGTCGAGGATGAGGACGAGGAACCGTGGTCGCCGATTTGACGGCGCTTCCCTTGTTCCGGCTCACCCGCTAATCCCCGCCGCCATGTCGATTGCCAAGCTATCCGACCTTGCCGATCCCGGCCTTGCCCCCCGCCTTGTGATCAAGGTGGGTTCGGCGCTGCTTGTCGGCGCTGACGGGCAGGCGCGGCGCGAATGGCTCGCCTCGCTGGTGGGCGAGATCGCCGAGGCGCGGGCGCGCGAGCAGCAGGTGGTGGTGGTCAGTTCCGGCGCAATCGCGCTCGGCGCGGCCCGGCTGGGGCTGGAGAAGGGCGGGCGCGGCAATCTGGCCGATGCGCAGGCTGCCGCCGCCGTCGGCCAGATTGCGCTGGCGGAATTGTGGTCCGAACTGCTCGGCAGCCATGGCCTCACTGCTGCGCAATTGCTGCTGACGCTCGACGACCTTGAGGATCGGCGTCGCTACCTCAACGCCGCGGCGACGCTCGGGCGCCTGCTCACGGCTGGGGCGGTACCGGTGGTCAACGAGAACGATTCGGTCGCCACCGAGGAAATCCGCTTCGGCGACAATGATCGGCTGGCGGCGCGGGTGGCGCAGGCCGCGCAGGCGAACGCGGTGTTGCTGCTGTCCGACGTTGACGGGCTCTATGACCGCAACCCCGGGCACAAGGACGCGCAGCTTCTCCCCAGCGTGCAGGGCGTTACCGAAGCGATTTATGCGATGGCCGACGACCGTTCCGGCTCGGGGATGGGCTCGGGCGGTATGACGTCCAAGCTCCAGGCCGCCGAGATCGCCGAGCGTGCCGGAATCGCGCTGGCGATCGTCAACGGCACGCACCAGGCGCCGGTCGGCCGTGCGCTTTCCGGCGGCATCGGGACCTTGTTCCTCCCCCGGCGCAAGGACGGCGCGCGCAAAGCCTGGCTCGGCGGGCGGATGCGGATGATGGGCGTGCTCACGGTCGATGCCGGCTGCGCCAAGGCTTTGGCCAAGGGCGGAAGCCTGCTGGCGACCGGGATCACCGCGGTCGACGGCAGCTTCGAGCGTGGCGACCCGGTCGCGGTCGAGGATGGCGAAGGCAAGGCGATCGCGCAGGGCCTCGCCGAATACTCCTCCGCCGAATGTGCCGGGCTGATGGGCAAGCGTTCCGACGATCATGCAGCGATCCTTGGCTATGCTCCGCGCTCGGCAGTGATCCATCGCGACCAGCTGGTGTTGCTGTGACGCCACCGGGCACGATCGCGCTGACCGGCGCGACGGGCTTCGTCGGACAGGCCGTACTCGACGAGGCGGATATCCAGGGCGTCCCCGTGCGGGCCCTTACCCGCCGCGAACAGGCACCGCGTCCGGGTGTCGAATGGGTACAAGGCGATTTGTCCGATCGCGATGCGCTCGCCGCGCTGGTCGCGGATGTCGATGCGGTGATCCATGTCGCGGGGGTAGTCAACACGCCCGATCCCCACATCTTCGAGGCCGGCAACGTCACCGGCACGCTCAACCTGGTCGAGGCGGCGATGGCGGCAAATTCACCGCGCTTCGTCCATGTCTCCTCGCTCGCGGCGCGCGAGCCGCAGCTTTCGACCTATGGCGCTTCCAAGCGGCGCGGGGAAACAGTGGTCGCGGCCTCGGGCCTCGACTGGACCATGGTCCGCCCGCCCGGGGTCTACGGGCCGCGCGACACCGAGATCTTCGAATTGTTCCGCGCCGCCAAATGGGGCGTGGTGCCGATGCCCGATACCGGGCGCAGCTCGATGATCCATGTCGATGACCTTGCGCGGCTGTTATTCGCGCTGGCGCCCGGCGGCGAGGATGTCCGCAGCGAGATCTTCGAGCCCGACGACGGGGCCGAGGAAGGCTGGACCCATCCCGACCTGGCCAAAGCGATCGGGGCGGCGATGGGCAAAAGCGTGTTCGTGCCGCAATTCTCGCGCGGGGCGCTGATGGGCGTGGCCCGGCTTGACCGGCTGCTGCGCCGCAAGCACGCCAAGCTCACGCCAGACCGGGTCAATTACATGACCCATCCCGATTGGGTTGCGTCGAGGGCCATGGCCCCGCCAAAGGCGCGCTGGACCCCGCTGGTCGAGACGCGCGAGGGGCTTCGGCAGACGGCGGAGTGGTATAAGCGCGAGGGCTGGCTTTAGGACTCCTAAGCGCTGCGCAGCGCGCGGCAGTAATAGGGCTCGCCATCGACCTCGAGCCGGTTGCGGCCCCTTGCCTTGGCCGTGATCAGCGCCATTTCGGCCCGTCTGATCGTATCGTCGAGCGATGGGCCGATGCTTGCGATTCCCGCGCTGGCGGTGATCGCAGGGCCTTGCGGCCCCGCGTGTTCCATCGACGCGGAGAGCGTTTCGACAATCTGCGCACAGGCGTGCCGCGCCACCTGCGGTTCGGCCTCGGGCAGCAGCACCGCCAGGCACTCGCCGCCGAACCGTGAAACGATGTCGTTGGTCCGCATCAGGCTGCGCAACAGGTCGGAGAACGCCACCAGCACCCGGTCGCCGGCCGACTGGCCGAAGCGCAAATTGATCGTCTTGAAGTGGTCGATGTCGAACAGAGCGACGCTTCCCGCGATCCGCCGGTCGACGAGGTATTGCAGCATCGCGACGAAGGCGCGCCGATTGGTGAGGCCGGTCAGCGGATCGGTCAGCTCGGTCGCGAACAGCCGCTCCTCGAGGCTCTTCTTTTCGCTGATGCTGCGGACGATGCCGAGGATACTGCAAATTTCACCGCCTGCATCGGCGAGGCCGCATAGCTGCAGTTCGAACCACGCCGCGTTCGGCGCGGGGAATTCGATCCAGCGGCCGCTCGGATGGCCTGCCAGCGTCTGCAGGAGTTCCATTTCCAGCTCGGACTTATGCGAGCCTGCCACAAGGTCGAGGAGGTGGGGCCCGATGAGCATGTCCTCGAAGGCAACACCAAGCCCGTCGATCGATCCCGATGCGTGGAGGATGAAGCCTTCGCGATCTGCCTTGAGGACGACGTCGCCCGAATCCCGTGCCAGCATGCCGCAGAGCGCACGGCTCTCCCGCGGCGTGAAATTCATGCCCATAGTCGCGTAGCCCCCCGGCGCCCCGAAACGAAATTCCCAGTTGTTAGTCTTGTCAGATAACGCGGCTAACTAACTGATTCGTATTAATTTATTAACCAAGTTATCCACAGGGAGGAGGGGCTTTGTCAAGCGTCAAAAAGCCGCGGTCAAAGTTCGACCATGATCCGCACATTGGCCGGGCTGGTGCCGAAGGCGGTGGCGATGCGGGCGCGGCTCTCTGAGATCAGGCTGCGCAAGGCCGGTGTGTCGCGGGTCGGCACGAGATCTGCTGCTTCCACGCCCAACGCCACGGCGATTTTCCCGATGCGCTCGCGGGCGGGACGGGCGCGGCCCTGTTCCCACGCCCAGACGGTCGGCTTGCTGACCCCGAGCGTCGCCGCGAGCCGGTCGAGGCTGAGGCCCTTGGCGGCCCTCAGGCGCTGGAGGCGCCTGCCGAAGGACTCCTCGTCCACCGGGGCGGCGGGGGCTTGCACTTCGACCGCGCTGCGCAATTCCGCGGCGCTCAGCGTGCCCTCACCCAGCGCCAGCGCGAACTGGCAGCCGTGGAAGTGCCCACTCGACCACACCACCGTCGCCAGCACCGGCCCGGCCTGGGGCAGGTCGATGGCAATGGCTTCACCTTCCGTGAGCTCAGTCTCGCATTCGATCAGCAGCCCGGTGGCGGAAAGATTGTGCACCAGCACGCTTGCCGCTCCGCCCGAAACCGATTTGCCCTCGCTGTCGAGCAGAAGCCGGCGGCGCGGATCGCGCTCCTTGTGCTTCCCCTGCGGGGCTTCCTCGAAATGGGCGGCAATGGCCATCGGCGCGACTCCTTTTCGGGAATCGACCCTCGGCCAGCGCGGTTAAAACGGAGTTAGGATTGGGACGGGGAAGGGCGTTTTGTCGCAGGCTCAGAACACCGGATCGTAATCCGGCGGCAGCTCGCCGCCATCCTTGCCTTCGTCGACGCCGTGGATGCCGCATTCGGTCTTGTCCCACCCGGCCCAGCGGCCACTGCGCGGGTCCTGCCCTTCAGCGACCTTGTGGGTGCAGGGAGAGCAGCCGATCGAGGGATAGCCTTCGGCCACCAGCGGATGCCGGGGCAGGCCGTGCTCCTCGAAATAGGCCTCGATATCCTCGGCGGTCCAGTCGATCAGCGGGTTGATCTTGAGCCGACCCAGCGCGTCCGAATTGTCGAGCTCGAACCGTGGCAGGTTCGCGCGAGTCGAGGACTGGAACGATTTCCTGCCGGTGATCGAGGCGTCGAACGAAGCCAGCGCCTTGGCCAGTGGGATGACCTTGCGGATTTCGCAGCAGCCGTCCGGGTCCCAGCTCCAGCGCAGGCCGTTGTCGTCCTTCGCCTTGAGTACCGCTTCGTCGGGAGTCAGGATCACAAGATTGGTGAGCCCGAGATGCGTCGCCAGCTCATCGCGATAGGCGAGCGTTTCGGGGAAATGCTTGTGCGTCTCGAGGAACAGCACCGGGGTCGCGGGATCGATCTGCGCGATCAGATGCAGCAACACCGCGCTTTCCGCGCCGAAGCTCGAAACCACCGCGACATCGCCCGCGAGGCCGTCCTTGAGGATCGCCTGCAGCACCTCCTGCGCATCCGATCCGCGAAACATGCGGTTGAGGCGGATCGCATCGGCCTCGCCGAAGCGGGGCGCGGTGTCGATCCGGTCGCGCGGGCGCGTCGACACGTCTGGCCTAACCTTGGTTGCCATGGCGAAGTTTCCAGATCGGCACACGGCCGTCCGCCGCATCCTGGTAGACATGCGGCCAGCGATCGAGCGCGTTTTGCGCATCCTCGGGATCGAACGGCTTGTTCGGTTCGAAGCTGTCGAAGCCGCAGCGGCGCATGAAGAAGATCAAATCGACCAGCACGTCGCCGGTGGCCTTGATTTCGCCGGTGTAGCCCGCCTCGCGCAGGATCCGCGCGCTCGAAAAGCCGCGCCCGTCACGCAGTTTGGGGAAGTCGATCTCGACCAACCGCACCCTGTCGATCACCGGCAGCAGGCGGCGCACGTCGTCGCCCGCCTCGATCCGCACCGAAGCGGCATTGGACTGGTCGAGGAAGGCGTCGAGCGTCACCGCCGGTTCGTCGACCGGTTCGTCGTCGCGCAGGCGCAGCACCTCAAGCATAGATCGCCTCCTTGAACGGCTCCATGCCGATCCGGCGATAGGTGTCGAGGAAGCGTTCGCCATCGGCGCGTTCGCGCAAATAGACGTCGGTCGCCTTCTCGATCGCGTCGATCACCCCGGCCTCGTCGAAGCCGGGGCCGGTGATCTTGGCCTGCGATGCGTCTTCGGCGCCCGATCCGCCGAGCAGCAGTTGGTAGTTCTCCGAGCCCTTCTTATCGACGCCGAGGATCCCGATATGGCCCGCATGGTGATGCCCGCAGGCATTGATGCAGCCCGAAATCTTGATCTTGAGCTCGCCCAGTTCGGCCTCGCGCGGGGCAAGGCGTTCGGAGAGCTTCTCGGCCACGGGGATCGAACGGGCATTGGCAAGACTGCAATAATCGAGGCCCGGGCAGGCGATGATGTCGGTCGCAAGGTCGAGATTGGCCGCGCCCAGACCTGCTTCGTCAAGCGCCTGCCACACCGTGTAGAGATCGGCCTTCCTGACATGCGGCAGGACCAGGTTCTGCGCATGGGTCGCGCGCAATTCGTCGAAACTGTAGCGCTCGGCAAGGTCGGCCACGAGGTCCATCTGCTCGGCCGAGATGTCGCCGGGGATGCCGCCGACCGGCTTGAGGCTGATATTGACGATCGCGTAGCCGGGCGCCTTGTGCGCCACGGTCTGGCGATCGACCCACAAAGCGAAGTCCGGGTCCGAACGGTCGATCTCTTCCGAAAGCCCGGTCTCGAACGGCGGCGGCGCGAAATAGGCCGCGATCCGGTCGTATTCGGCCTGCGGGAAATCCTCGGCGAGGGTGAGGAAATGCTCGAATTCCTCCTCGACCTGGCGGCGGAATTCCTCCTCGCCCAGTTCGAGCACGAGGATCTTCATCCGCTGCTTGTGGATGTTGTCGCGCCGCGCGTGGCGGTTCCACACTCTGAGGATCGCCTGGAAATAGGAGAACAGCTGGTCGGTCGGCAGGAAATCGCGGATCTTGTAGGAGATCACCGGAGTGCGGCCCATGCCGCCGCCGGCATAGACTTCGAAGCCGATCTCGCCGGCAGCGTTCTTGACGATCTTCACCGCCCCGTCATGCCAGCGCAAAGCCGCGCGATCGGTGTCCGATGCGATCACCGCGATCTTGAACTTGCGCGGCAAATAGCTGAACTCGGGCATGAAATTGGTCATCTGCCGCATCATCTCGCCCCACGGGCGCGGGTCCATGATCTCGTCCGCCGCGGCGCCGGCATACTGGTCGGCCGAGACGTTGCGGATGCTCTCGCCGCTGGTCTGGATCGCGTGCATTTCGACGCTGGCGAGATCGGCCAGGATGTCGGCCGCCTCTTCCAGCTTGATCCAGTTGTACTGGATGTTCTGGCGGGTGGTGAAATGGCCGTAGCCGCGGTCGTACTTGCGGGCGATCTCGGCGAGCATCCGCATCTGGCGCGAATCCAGCGTGCCATAGGGGATTGCCACCCGCAGCATGTAGGCGTGGAGCTGGAGGTAGAGCCCGTTCTTGAGCCGCAGCGGCTTGAACTGGTCGTCGGTCAATTTGCCTTCGATCCGGCGGCGCGCCTGGTCGCGGAATTCCTCGACCCGGGTGTCGACCATCGCCTGGTCGTATTTGTCATACCTGTACATCAGATCACCCAGTTCCCGGCCTCGGGATCGGCCGGCTTGAGAGTAAGGTCGGGGCGCACGGTCGGGCCATAGGCGCGGACGCGGTCCTTGATATGGGCGGGGCGGACGCCGCCGCCGGGCTCGCGTTCGGCATCGAGCGCATAGCCGCCGTTCACCCGGCAGGCCGCGTCCTCGACCGCCAGGATCGTATCGGCCTGGTCGCCGACATCGACGGCGTCCTCGACATGGATCGACCAGTCCCGGCCGGTCCACCAGATGACAAGTCCTGTTTTCAGGTCATTGCCGGTAAGGATTCTCATGCTTGCGCCTCCAGCGCGAGTTGCTTCAGGGCCGCGTTATCGCGGGCGGTGACATCGCCGATCACGATCACGGCGGGGCTTTTGACTTTCTTGGCGGCGACCAGATCGGGCAGGCCGGCGAGCGAGGCGCGCAGCACCCGCATCGAGGCGCGGTTGGCGTTCTCGATCACCGCCACCGGGACATCGGGGGCGAGCCCATCGGCCATCAACTTCTCGGCGATCTGCGGCGCGGTCGAAACGCCCATGTAGATCACCAATGTGCGGCCCTTGCCGGCGAGGCCTACCCAGTCTTGCTCGCTGAGGCCCTTGCACTGGCCCGCGACGAAGCTGACGATGCTGGCGCCTTCGCGATGGGTCAGCGGGATCTGCGCCGCCGCCGCCGCGCCCAGCGCCGCGCTGACGCCGGGGACGACCACCACCGGGACGCCCGCCGCGCGGCAGGCCTCGAGTTCCTCGCCGCCGCGCCCGAAGATGAACGGATCGCCGCCCTTCAAGCGCACCACATCGTTCCCGGCGAGCGCCTCGCGCACCAGCAGCGCGTTGATCTCGTCCTGCCGCACGGTGTGGCGGGCGCGCTGCTTGGCGACCGAGACCAGTCGCGCACCGGGCCGCGCCAGCGCAAGGATCGCCGGGTCGACCAGCCCGTCATGCACGACGATCTTCGCCGCCCGCAGCAGTCGCGCCGCGCGCAGGGTCAGGAGGTCCGGATCGCCCGGTCCCGCGCCGACAAGGTAGACTGTCCCGATTTTCATGCGGCGGAAATGGCTGCGCGCGCGCGAAAGCGCCAGCGAGAATGGTTTTGGCGGGGACTAGGTGAACTTTAGCATTTCAGAACGTTGCCGTCAGCGCGGTCGCCAAATAGTGTGTATCGCCGGTTGCCGGCGTGTTGGGCGCCGTCTTGAGGAACCGTCCCTTTGCCAGCACCAGCGCGTTGACTTCGGCCCGAAGGAAGTTCGGTACCAGCCAGTAACGCACCCTCATGTCGAGTTGGTGGCCGGCAAAGCTGCCCGAATTGCCGCTGGGGTCGCGTACGCCGGTGGTCGAGAAGCTGTCGGTCTTCTCGGCCAGCCACATCGGCCGATAGGCAGCGAAGGCGTCCCAACGCCGGGACGGAGCGATCTCCCCGCGCAGGCCTACGGTTTCGATGTTTGCGCGACCGATCGCGTTGTAGATGCCCGCCGGTGCAAGATCGGCGCGGCGCATGCCGAACAATGTGTCGAAACGGCCGTTTTTGCCGCCCGGCGCATCGCCGCTGGCGCGATCGTATTCGAGCGACAGTCGCAGTTTTGCAGGTCCAGCGAAAAGATAACCGGCATCGGCGTGGAGGAACCAGGCGCTGACGGCCTGCTCGGATGCGTTGGGCGAGGTTCCGGTGCGGATCTGGCCGGTCTGGTAGATGCCCTCGATCTCGAAATCGAGCTGGCTCACCTTGGGGTCGCGGATTGCCCGGGCGCTGAAAGTGTCGAGGTCGCGGTTGCGTGTCGGGTGACCCGCCCAGTCGCGCTCGTGCAGCCCGAAATATCCGACTTCGACGGTCGCTCCCGCAACCGAATTCGGCCGCGCGATGAGGCCGCCCCAAAGCTGCAGGTCGAAATTCTCGCGGTCCCAATGCGTCTCGTGATCGAGGACCGATGGCAGGTCGTCGGGAAGCCGGATCTGCGGTAGGACGTAGATCGCCGTCGCGGTGATCCCGCCTTTGGTTTTCAGGTCAACGCGCAGCCCTGTGTAGCCATTGGTGGTGTTGCGATAGTCGTCGGCCGCCACAAGCCGCCGCGATCCGAGGTTGAGTATGTAGCGGCCGAGCTGCACGCCTGCCTTGCTGCCCTCGCCGAGTGCATTCTCGAAATCGGCTGCGATATAGGCCTGCACAAGCTCGAACGTGTTGATTTCGTTGGCGCTGACCGCGCTGCCCGGCCGGTAAAGCCAGGCGCGGCTATCGTATAGCTCCGCGCCGATGCGCACGACGCCGGGATCGTATTCGGCGAAGATGGTTGAACGCAGCGCAAGCTGCTCGTCTTCCGCCCGAAATCCAGCCCGCGGCTGGCCATCGAGAGCTTCGTAACGCAAGCGCACGCTGGCCGAGAGCTTGAAGTCTTCGGGATCGCCGATCGCGGATTGCAGGGTTGGCGTCTCACCATACGCCGCGCCTGGCAAGATCATGGCAGCCGCAAGCAGGCCGGCGATGGAAAACGAATGTCGCACCAAGGTTCCCTCGTTGACTGGCCCCTTGGCCCCGGATGGGAAATACTCCGCTCGTGCGGTCGTTTTCGGTGTGGTCGCTAGCTCGCCGAAGCGCAGGATTCAACACAAGGAATCTTCGCCTCGATCCAATATTCATTCGCCCATGTTCAACGCTGGTCCTCGGCCATCGCGGCGAAAGCGCCCTCAAGGTCGGCGATCAGGTCGCCAGCGTCCTCGAGCCCGATCGACAGGCGGACGCCGAGCCGGTCGGCGGGGTCGCTTCCGGCGGGCGGCCAGGGCGTTGCGCTGCGCGAGCCGGCCGGGTCGACGGGGACCACCAGGCTTTCATAGCCGCCGAAGCTGTAGCCGATCCCGAACAGGGTCAGCGCGTCGACGAAACGTGCGCGGGCCGCTTCGTCGCCTCCCTTGAGCACGAAGCTGAACAGCCCGCAGCCGCCGGTGAAATCACGCGCCCATAGCGTGTGGTCCGCGCTCTCCGGCAGCATCGGGCACAGTACGCAGGCGACTTCGGGCCTCCCGGCGAGCCATCCGGCGATCTCAAGCGCGCTTGAAGTCTCGCGTTCGAGGCGGATTTGCATGGTCCTGAGGCCCCGCAAAGCCAGCGCGGCGTCGTCGGGCGAGACAATTTGTCCAAGCTGCTGCGCGGCGCGGCGCAGGCGCGGCCAGTGGGCCTCGGTCGCGGTGACACTGCCCATCATCAGGTCCGAATGGCCGCCGACATGCTTGGTCAGTGACATCACTGCGATATCGCAGCCGCGCGCCAGTGCCGGGAAGCCGAGCGGCGTCGCCCAGGTGTTGTCGAGGATCACCGCCGCGCCCTTGCCGCGGGCGATTTCTGCCAGCGCGGGTACATCGCTGACCTCTATCGTCAGGCTGCCCGGGCTTTCGAGGAACACCGCGCGGGTTTTGTCGGTGAACAGGGCTTCGAAACCGGCCGGATCGCGCGGATCGAAGAAGCGGGTTGCAACGCCATGCTCCTTGAGCAGCCCGTCGGCGATGATCCGTGTCGGGAGGTAGCAATTGTCGGTCAGCAACAGCTCGTCGCCCTGGCGCAATATGCCGAGGAGCGCTCCGGCGATTGCGGCGACCCCGCTGGGATAGAGCAGCGTCCCCGCCGCGCCGGGTTCCATCTCTGTCAGCGCGTCAGCCAGCGCCCATTGGGTCGGCCCGCCGCGCCTACCGTAATAGAGATGCCCGTCCTCGTTCGGGCGGCCACCGGCAAGATCTGCGCTGTTATCGTAGAGATGGGTGCTGGCCCGCCACACCGGGGGATTGACCACGCCACCGGGCGCATCGGGCATCGTGGTCCATTGCCTGCGCCTACCCGCGCTCGCCAGCCTGGTGCCGGGCTTCCCCTTGCCCGGGCCCTTAGCCATGCTGCAACGCCGGCCCGGTCTCCTTGGGCGTATCGGGATCGACCGCCCATTCGCTCCAGCTCCCATCATAGAGCGAGACGTCGTCTTCCTTGCCCAGCAGGTGCAGTGCGAAGGCCAGTACCGCCGCGGTCACGCCGCCGCCGCAGGTTGTGCAGACCGGCCGCTCGATATCGACCCCGGCCGCTGCGAAGGCGGCCTTGAGCCCGGCCCTGTCCTTGAAGGTGCCGTCAGGCTCGAACAGTTCGTAAAACGGCAAGTTCACCGATCCCGGTATATGCCCACTGACGACGCCGGGTCTGAAATCCGGAATCTCGCCCGAAAAGCGCCCGGCATCGCGCGCGTCGACCACCTGTTCGAGCCTGCTGGCGAGGTTGGCGAGCATATCGGCCTTGCTACGCACTTTCGCCCGGTCTTCCCATGCGGTGTAATGGCGTTCCTTGTGCGTCGGGTGTCCCCGTTCGAGCGCGCGCCCTTCTGCCTTCCATTTACCCAGACCGCCATCGAGGATCGCGACGTTCTGCGCCCCGAACATGGTCAGCATGAACCACGCCCGCGCCGATGTCTTCACCTCGCTGTCGTCGTAGATCACGATCCGGCTACCGTCGCCGATGCCCAGTTTCTGCATCCGGCTGGCGAACATCTCGGGCTTGGGCAGGGCGGCGGGAACTTCGCTCTCGCCATCGACGAGGGCAGCCAAATCCATGAACACCGCGCCGGGAATATGCCCCGCCTCGTATTCGGCGCGCGCATCGCGCCCGGCGGTGGGCAGGTGGCTCGAGGCATCGACGATCCGCAAGTCGCAATTGCCGATCTCTTCGGCGAGCCACTCGGTCGATACCAGTGATTCCATGCCTCGCGCGCTCCATTTCGCGTGAACCTGTGAAAATAGGCCCCGCCGCGGGGCGCGTCGAGGGGGGAGTTACGAAAAGATTCGCTGTGTGACTTCCCGGTAAATCCGCGGGCCAAGGTCGAGCCGGAAGGGCTGGAGCCCGCTCCCGCCGCGTTCCGGGCGCAGGCCGACCAGCGCCGTCCGCACCACCGGTCCGTTGCCGCCACTCGCCGCTTCCGCCCGGATCCGCGCCAGCGGCACCAGCAGCGCGGCATCGCCCTGGCGGATCGCGCGGATGCGGGTGAAGGGCAGGCGGAACTCGCCGGTCAATTGGGTGGTTTCGCCCGCCGGGATGCGTTCGATCCGGTGACATTCGGCAAGCTCGCTGTCGGCGCTGGCAACCTGGTCTTCCTGCGGCAGCGACGAATGGGCCGAGATCATGTCGCCGGTGATCACCACGTCGCGCAGCGAGATGCGCGCGGTGTTGGTCAGGGTCAGGCGGTAGGAAAGCGTCGCCGCGGTCAGCGAGATGCTCAACTGGCGCGCCTCGATCGCGATGCCGAGCGGTCCTTCGCTGTCTTCGGCAAGGGCAGCGGGCATGGGCGCGGGAGAGGGCACTGGAGGCAGTTCCGGCTCGGGCGCGGCAGGCGGCTCGGCCAAAGTCTCGGGACGCGCTTCGGGCAGCGGCGCGACCCGCGGCCGTTCGACCTGCGGCACGGCGATTTCCGGCGTTCCGGTCCGCTTGCGGCGGAACTGCAAGGCGATGACTGCCCCGCCCGCCAGCAGCATGAGGAATGGAACCGCAAGCCAGCCCCACGACAGCGACGCGTCGCTCGCCTCGGGGGCAAGCTCGCGCGGCGGCGGCGCTTCGCTCGCGGCGGCGGGCGTCGGCGTGGCTTGCGGTGCGATGGTAAGCGAGGGTGAAGGCGTTACGGACGGTGCCGCACTCGGCGTCGGCGTCGGGCGTACGGCAGTGGCGGTCGGGCGAGGGGTCGGGCTCGGCGTCGGTGTTCGCGCGGCCGGAGTGGGCGTCGGGGCCGGGGTTGCGCGCGGAGTGGGCGTCGGAGTCGGTGCAGGGGTCGCGCGTGGCGTGGGGGTAGGCGTCGGAGCCACCCGCGGCGGGGCCACCCCTTCGACCACCGGGCCTTGCGCATTGGGCGTGGAGGTTGCGGGGGGGAGCCGGAAATCCGACACAGCCGCCGCCAGCGGGCCCGCCGCCAGCGCGCAGCACGCCGCGCTCCCGGCCAAAATGGCCCGGAATCGCGCGCTTGTCCGTCGCTGGTGTCGAAATTCGGTCATGGTCTCCGCTGATGCGCCTGCTCGGCAACCTTGTCGAGCGCAGGGCGCGCTGAATAGCGGCTGAATCCGCGCCGTCAAACCGCCCGCTTGTGCCGCGCGCGGGTTCGCGGCATCACCGCGCCATGACCGACACACCCAACCCGCTCCATCTGGGGAAGAACAGCGCGCTGCCCGCCTCGCCCGAGGAGGCGGTGCTCGACTATGTCCCCAACCCGCGCAAGGGCGAGCTTTACCTCGTGCGCTTCGCCGCGCCCGAGTTCACTTCGCTGTGCCCGGTCACCGGCCAGCCCGATTTCGCGCATTTGGTGATCGATTACGCGCCCGGCGAGACGATCGTCGAATCGAAGAGCCTCAAACTGTTCCTCGGCAGCTTCCGCAACCATGCCGGGTTCCACGAGGACGTGACCGTCGGCATCGGCCGGCGGCTGGTAGACGAGATGAAGCCCAAATGGCTGCGCATCGGCGGCTACTGGTACCCGCGCGGTGGCATCCCGATCGACGTGTTCTGGCAGACCGGCGCGGCGCCTGAGGGGCTGTGGGTGCCGGATCAGGGCGTGGCGGCGTATCGGGGTAGGGGGTGAGTTGGGGGGAGCGTTACCGCAATTGCGGTTTCCCCGGCCGGCTTGTATAATTACGAAAATGTAATTACATTTATGCCATGGCAGCCATGCGCTTCAGCTGGAATGCGGCCAAGGCTGCGTCGAACCTGAAAAAGCATGGTGTCAGCTTCGAAACGGCGATGCGCGTGTTTTCCGACCCGTTCGCGCTCACCGAACAGGACCGCATCGAGGGTGGTGAGCGGCGCTGGCAGACCTTGGGGCTGGTGGAAAATTATCTGCTGCTCCTGGTGGCGCATACCGTGTCGGAAACCGATGAGTTGGGACAGCCGGTCGAGGTCATTCATATCATTTCGGCTCGACGGGCCGACCGGAAGGAAAGGCGACGCTATGAAGAAGAAGGACGCTGATATCGTGCGCTTCGAGGTCGATCCGGCCAATTTGCCGCCCTTGACCGACGCGCAAAAGGCCGAGTTGGCGGCGTTGGCGGCGAAATCCGACGGCGAAATCGACTATAGCGATATTCCGGCCGTGGCGGAGAGCTTCTGGAAAAACGCCGAGCGTGGGCATTTCTACAGGCCGGTCAAACAGCAGATCACGGCGCGCGTGGATGCCGATGTGCTGAATTGGCTCAAGTCGCAGGGAGGAGGCTATCAGACGCGGATCAATGCGATCCTTCGCCGGGAAATGCTGTCGTCGGTCAAGGGTGGCCGGGCTTCCCGGTGATCCGCCTTTCCTACATCCCCCGCAGCCGCTAGTTTCACCGCGCCCTCATTCATGCCGAGGGCAGGCTCTTTCCTACCGTCGATCCCCCCATGCACGGCGAAGTTTGCACTTCGCATTTCGTAGACGCGCGAAATTTGTGAAGATGTTCAGCCTGGCGAGTTCCGAACTGAACGAATCGCAATTACGGTTGCAATGTACCCAACCCCCTTAAGCCGGCTCATGCACCTGCTGGATGATCGCCTGGGCCAGCTTTTCGTTGACCTCGGCCAGGTGATCGTGCCGCGCCTCGTAGCTCGCCATGCCCTGGCTGTACGAGCGCAGCTCTGTGCCGAAGGCGCGCAGTTCGGCTTCGGGCACCAGCGCCTCGATCGTCTCCCAGCGCGACCAGCCCTCGCGCGGCTTCATTCCCAGCATCTGCGAGCGGTGGCTCGAGAGGGCCGAGGTCACCCGCGAGGTCGCGCTGCTCGGCGACTGGATCGTGACATGCGCCACCGGCTCGAGCAAATAGGGCGCGGCGGCAGCGAGAGCGGCGCTCATCGCCATGCGCCCGGCGATGCGGAAGGCGAGCTCGGAACTGTCGACGCTGTGGAACGAGCCGTCGACCAGCGCCACCGCGACATCGACCACCCGGCACCCCATCGGGCCCTTGAGCATCGCATCCTTGATCCCCGCCTCGACCGCCGGGATATATTGCCGCGGGATCGCTCCGCCGGTGATCTTGTCCTCGAACTGGAAGCCCTCGCCGCGCGCCAGCGGGCGCAATTCGATGACCACATCGCCATACTGCCCGTGCCCGCCCGACTGCTTCTTGTGCCGCCCGCGCTGGCTCGCCGGCTTGCGGATGGTTTCGCGGAACGCGACCGAGGGCTGGCCGACATTGACCGCCACGCCATATCGCCGCTTGAGCCGTTCGAGCGCGACCGCGAGGTGCTCGTCGCCGAGGCCACGCAGCAGCGTTTCGTGGCTCTCCTCGATCGTTTCCCACGACAGGCCGGGGTCTTCCTCGACCAGCCGGTTGAGCGCGGTCGACAGGCGGACTTCGTCCTTGTGGTCCCTGACCGCGATCGACACCGCATAATTGGCCACCGGCGGCGTGCGCGGGTCGGCGGCATCGGCGGCGTGCCCGCCCAGCCCGAGCCTGTCCCCTGCATGGACGCCGTCGGCCTTGGCCACGCCGACGACTTCGCCGGCGCCGGCCTTGGCGAGCTTGGTGGTGGCCGCGCCCTGGATGCCGAACAAAGATCCGGTGCGCTGGGGCTTGCCGTCGGGTCCGTGGAGATCGGCGCCTTCGGCCAGCGTCCCGCCAAACACCCGCGCCAACGCCAACCGGCCGATCGCGTTGCCGTGCGAGATCTTGAACACGTCGGCGGCCGCGCGCTCGATACCGAGCCGTTCGGCGGTTGTCGCGGGCGCGGGCGTATCGTGGCGCAGCGCCTTGAGCAACCGTCGCACACCGAAGCCGCTGGTCGCCGCGCCGAGAAAGATCGGTACGATCAAGCCATCGGCGGTCTCGCGCTGGAGGTCGCCGAACACTGTCGCGAGGTCGGGCTCCTGGTCGGTCAGCAGCTGTTCGAGCAGGTAGTCGTCATGGTCGGCGAGGTGTTCGAGCATCTTGAAATGCGCGGCCTTCTCGGTCTCCTCCATCTCGGGGGCGATCGGCACTTGCTCGGAGGCCTGGCCCGGGCGGTATTTCCACGCGCGGTCGAGTGCGAGGTCGACAAAGCCGGTCACATCCTCGCCGCTGGCGATCGGGAGCTGCCGTGCGACCAGCGCAGGCTTCGACATCGGCTGCAGCGCGTCGAGCACCGCATCGATCGAGCCGCTCGCCTTGTCGATCTTGTTGACGAAGATCGCGTGCGGGACGCCGCTCGCCTCGAGCTCGCGCAGGATCGGTTCGGCCAGCGCGGCGCGCTCGGGCTCGGGCCCGATCACCACCAGCGCGAGATCGGCCACCCGCAGCGCGCAGGCCGTGTCGGCGGCGAAGCTGGGCGAGCCGGGCGTGTCGAGCAGCACGTAGGCGTCGCCGCCCCAGTCGAACCGCATAAGGTTGAGTTCGGTCGATCCGCCGCGCGCGCGGGCTTCGGGGCTGGCGTCGCCGAGCGAGGTGCCGGCTTCGACCGATCCGAGACGGTGTATGGCGCCGGCGGCGTGAAGCAGGGCTTCCGCCAGGCTGGTCTTGCCGGCGCCGGCGGGTCCGACGAGCGCTATCGCCCGCGTGCCGCATCCGATGGCATCCATGTCCTACCCCTTTGTTGCGTCCCGTCCACGAGAGTCCAAAGGCGATTCCAACGGCGCAGGATCAACCGACTCGCGGCGGAAGGCAAGATGGTTTGCGCGGGGAGCGAACGGCGGGCGTCCGGACCCGAAAATCGACATGCTGGGGTAGGGCGCTAGGGGGCTGTGGTGCCGGCTGCAGGAATCGAACCCGCGACCCCCTGATTACAAATCAGGTGCTCTACCAACTGAGCTAAGCCGGCTCCTACCTTGGTGGCGGCCCCTCTGCGCTAAACCGCGCCGAAGGTCCAGCCTTCGGTTGCGGCGATGGCGGGGGTCATCGCGGGTGGATTCCACAGTGGCTCGCGGAAGGCGGCGCGGCGGAGCCAGGCGGCGGTGAGCAGGGCGTCGCTCCTGTGGTCGTCAATCGGGCCGCTGCCTTTGACTGGTTTGCTTCCGAGAGCGGTGAGCGCATCGTTGAGCTCGGCGATGGTCCGCAACTTTGCCTTTCCGGCCCGCCGCCCTGCCTCGATCGCTGCGAGAGAGGTGTAGATCTCGACCAGCGCCGATCTGCTCGTGGGTAACGGATCGATCGGCCATACGGGCAACGCGCCCGCCACCCGGTTGAGCACCCGCATCCCAGTCAGGCTCGATTTGCCGACCTGCGCCGCGCCGACCAGGTTGAAGTTGGAATAGGGATTACAGCCGGCGTTGCGCTGGGCATGTTCGGTCACCCGAAATCTTCCCCGTCCACCCCCGAACAGATCGCCCTCCCTGCCGCCATGACGGCGGAAATGGCGGCCCAAATCCGGGTGATCGACCAGGGTGGATGCGGCGAGGTGTGGATCGTCCGCGCAGATGCCATCGACCAGTGCCCACAGTGCTCGTGCATCGGCGGGGCTGCCGCCCCAGCCGGGGAAGAACGCGCCCTTGTCGGCAAACGGCAACGAGATGCCGAGATCGAGCCCGACCAGCGTGGCTTCGGGCAACTCGCCGAGCAGCCAATCGAGCACCTCGCCCCGCGACCAGCGGCGTTTCGGGTAGACCAGCCGAGGAGCTTCATCTCCTTCGCCGCAGATCGCCACCGCGATCCCCTTATGCCGCTCCCCCGCCGCACCGGACCAGTCGATGGCTACGAAGTGCCTGAAACTGGGGTTCACTTCTTGCGCTTGCGGACGGGTGGCATTGCCTTGACCTGCACATAGGCCTGCTCGATCACATGGCGCACACGCCCGGGATCGGGGCTGTCGTAGCGCACGAGTACCACCGGATAGCCCCGGTAGTGCTTCGATTGCCAATAGGTCTCGGGCTCGGTTTCCTTGAGCATCTCGACCGTGTCGAGATCGGTTGCCACCGCGAAGGAGGTGGCGGTTTCGCGGCCTTCGAAGACGAAGAACCGGCCGTTCTCCGCGATCACCACCGACGCGATCCGTCCGCTCTTGCTTGCGGTTCCGGGAAGGGTCAGCGCAAAATCGCAGGCCTTCTCCCAACTGTCGAGCGGCTCAGCCATCCTTGAACTCCGCACGCTTGCTCGCCCACCATTCCATCCGCTTCACCACCTCGCGCTCAAAGCCGCGTTCGACCGGCTGGTAATAGTCCTGCGGCGCCATCCCCTCGGGCCAGTAATTGTCGCCCGAGAAGCCGCCTTCGGTGTCATGGTCGTAGGCATAGTCCTTGCCGTAGCCGATATCCTTCATCAGCTTGGTCGGCGCGTTGAGGATGTTCTGCGGCGGCATCAGGCTGCCGGTTTCGCGGGCGCTGGCCCAGGCGGATTTCTGCGCCTTGTAGGCGGCGTTCGATTTGGGCGCGGTGGCGCAATAGAGGCAGGCCTGGACGATCGCCAATTCGCCTTCGGGACTCCCGAGGAAGTCGTAGGCGTCCTTGGCGGCGAGGCACTGGACCAGCGCCTGCGGATCGGCGAGCCCGATATCCTCGCTGGCGAAGCGCACGATCCGCCGCAGCACGTAAAGCGGCTCCTCGCCCGCGGTGAGCATCCGCGCGAGGTAATAGAGCGCCGCCTGCGGGTCCGATCCGCGCAGGCTTTTGTGCAGCGCGGAGATCAGGTTGTAGTGGCCCTCGCGGTCCTTGTCGTAGACCGCCACCCGCCGCTGGAGGAAAGCGCCCAGTTCCGCCGGGCCGAGCGGTTCGGAGATCTTCGCCGAGTAAAGCGTTTCGGCCTGGTTGAGCAGGAACCGGCCGTCGCCGTCGGCGCTGGCGATCAGTGCTTCACGCGCCTCCTGGGTGAGGGGGAGGGACCCTTCCAACTCCTCCGCCCGATCAAGCAATTTGCCGAGCGCTTCGGCATCGAGCCGGTGGAGGATCAGCACTTGCGCCCGGCTGAGCAGGGCCGCGTTCAATTCGAAGCTGGGGTTCTCGGTGGTCGCACCGACCAGCGTCACCGTGCCGCGCTCTACATAAGGCAGGAAACCGTCCTGCTGCGCGCGGTTGAAGCGGTGGATCTCGTCCACGAACAGCAGAGTGCGCTGCCCAGCCTTGGCCATGGTGTCCGCCTCGGCAAAGGCCTTCTTGAGATCGGCCACGCCTGAGAACACCGCGCTGATGGCGACGAAGCGCATCCCCACCGCATCGGCCAGCAGCCGCGCGATGCTGGTCTTGCCAGTGCCAGGCGGCCCCCACAGCACCATGCTCGAGAGCCTGCCCGCCGCGACCATCCGCCCGATCGCGCCTTCGGGGCCGGTCAGATGCTCCTGCCCAATCACCTCGGGGAGCGATTGTGGGCGCAGCCGGTCGGCCAGCGGCGCATCGGCTCGCGGCGCTTCCAGGGCGCTTTGCGGCAACTCGTCGGCGAACAGGTCGGCCATGGCTCCGTAATAGGGTCTGCACGCCTTTTGCGCGACCCCCCTTGAAAGATTGACTGTTACAAGATATATCGTGGAATATCGTAAAGGAGAGTTTCGATGCGTGACGGTTGTGAAGATTTCGGCGGCTTCGACAAGTTCGCCAGGTTCGGCAAATTGCGCAAGCTGGACAAGATTGCCGCAATGGGCGGCTGGGACGATTTCCCGTTCGGCAATTTCGGGGGCAATTTCGGCGACTTCTTCGGCGGGCACCGGCGCGGGCCGCGCGGCCCCGGCGGTCCCCGCAAGCGGATGTTCGGCGGCGGCGAGCTGCGGCTGGTGCTGCTGAAGCTCATCGCCGAGGAACCGCGCCACGGCTACGAGCTGATGAAGGCGCTCGAGGACATGACCCAGGGCGCCTATTCGCCCAGCCCCGGCACCGTCTATCCGACATTGTCGCTGCTTGCCGACGAAGGCGCGATCGAGGAGCAGAAGGGCAAAGACAAGCAGAAGGCCTTCGCCGCGACCGATGCCGGCCGCACCGAGCTTGAAGAAAAGGCCGACGAGGTCGAGGCGCTGATGGAGCGGCTCGGCCGGGTTGGCGAACGCCAGGAACGCCACCGCTCGCCCGAACTCGGCCGCGCCTTCGCCAATTTCGGCCGCGCGGTCGCTAACCGTTTCCGCGAAGGCAAGTTCGACCACGCGACGCTCGAGGAAATCGTCGACATCATCGACGAGGCCGCCAAGCGTATCGAACGGCTGTGACCGTCCAGCTCGCCTGGGAGGCCGCGCTGGGCATGTTCCATCGGGAGATCCCACCCCCGCGATCGGGCGGGGGTCCCCCGGCGGTCAAGCGGCCCCGGCCTTCTCGCGGACCAGCCGCAGATAGGTCTCGGCCAGCGAGCGGTTGATCCGGTCCCACGCGAATTCGCGGCTGCGCGCCTCGCCCGCCGCGCCATGCGCCGCGCGCAGCGCCGGGTCCGCCACATAGGCCGCGATCGCATCGGCATAGGCGGGAACGTCGCGCGGGCCGACCAGCCGCCCGGTGACCCCGTCGACGACCAGGCTCTCGCTCCCGGTCGCCCGCGCCGCCACCACCGGCAAGCCGCAGGCCATCGCTTCCAAAGTGACATTGCCGAAGGTCTCGGTCACCGAGGGATTGAACAGCACGTCCATCCCAGCGACCGCCTGGCCGAGGCCATGGCCCGCCTGGAGCCCGGCGAACACCGCGCCCGGCAGGCGGCCTTCGAACCAGCCGCGTGCCGGCCCTTCGCCGATCACCAGAACGCGGTGCGGCACCCCGCGGCGGGCGAGTGCGTCGATCGTGTCGGAAAACACGTCGAGCCCCTTTTCGACTACCAGCCGTCCGAGGAAGCCTACCGCCAGCTCGCCGTCGGCAATGCCCAGCGCGCGCCGCCATTCGAGGTCGCGCCGGGCGGGGTTGAAGACCTCGCGGTCGACCCCGCGCGACCAGATGCCCACTTCCTTGCCCATGCCCTCGTCTTGCAGCACCTGCGCCATGCTTTCCGATGGCGCGACGATCGTATCGCAGCGCAAATAAAAGCGGCGCATGATCCCGGTCAGCAGCGGCTCGGTGAAGCCCATATGGTAATAGCGCGGATAGGTGTCGAAGCGCGTATGGACGCTGGAAAGCACCGGGATCTTGCGGCGCATCGCCCAGTTGAGCGCGCGGTGCTGGACATAATCGGGCGCGGTGGTGTGGAGCACGTTGGGTGCGAAAGCCGCCATGTCACGCTGCACACGGCCATGGAAGCTGACGGCAAAGCGGTATTCGCTGCGCCCCGGGATCGGCACCGACGGCACGCTGACAAGGTCGCCGGTGGGCGCAAAGGCCGGATCGGCGATGGTCGGCGAATAGACCCGTACCGCCGCTCCCTCTGCAAGCAGGAAAGCCACAAGGCGGTTCAAAGCCTGGTTCGCCCCGTCGCGGACCATGTTGTAATTGCCCGAAAACAGGGCGATGCGAAGATCGGAAATGTCCATCCCGCGCGGCCCTAGCCGAGTTTGGGGAAGGGGTGAATAGGCCCGTGGGATCGGTTGCGGTTGACAACTTTACACGGCTTTACAGGGTTCAAGGGGGAAACCGTCACCTTGCGCGGGAAGTGTCGCCTTGCACGAGAATCGGCGCGGTAGTCGGACGAGATTGGCACGGGATGCATCCCCCAACTCTGGCACGAGACAGGGGCTGTAGGAAAATGGGGATAGATGCCGACTCCCTACCCCTCCGGCATCTTCTGCATCTGCTGCCACAGTTCGATCTTGACCCCGTCGGGGTCGAACAGCCAGGCGAACTTGCCGTAGCCCTCGTCGATCACGCCTTCCACGGTCACGCCCTTGGCGCGCAGGCGGGCGGCGAAGGCATCGAGGTCGTCGACGCGCAAATTGATCATGAAGTGGCCCGTGCCGGGGCGGATGTAGCTGTCGTCGGAGAAATGGCTGATCATCGAATAGGGCGCTTCGCCCGCCTCTTCCGACCATTCCATCAGCGGGCCGTATTTGCCCGACAGGCCGAGTATGTCGCGATACCACGCGCGCGTCAGGTCAGGATCCCTGACGACGTAGAACACTCCTCCAAGGCCCGTCACTTTTGCCATGGCTGCGAATCCCCCGGCAAAATCCCAAACAATCGTAGGCCCTTGGCGGGCATATTTCCATAGCGGGAAGTGAATCGGCGCCTTTGGGGTCAGGCGGCGTCCTTGCGCCTGGCCTTCTTGCGCTCGTGCGGGTCGAGGATCGCCTTCCGCAGGCGGATCGATTTGGGCGTCACTTCGACCATCTCGTCGTCGTCGATCCAGGCGATCGCCTGTTCGAGGCTCAGCTGGCGCGGCGGGGTCAGGCGGATCGCGTCGTCCTTGCCGGTCGAGCGGAAATTGGTGAGCTGCTTGGCCTTGAGCGGATTGACCTCGAGGTCGTCGGGCTTGGCGTTCTCGCCGATGATCATACCTTCATAGACCTTCGCCTGCGGGCCGATGAACAGCGCCCCGCGTTCCTCGAGCGCGCCCAGTGCATAGGCGACCGCCTCGCCGGTGGCGTTGGAGATCAGCACCCCGTTGGTCCGCCCCTCGATAGGACCCTTCCAGGGGCCGTATTTCTCGTAGAGGCGGTTCATGATCCCGGTCCCGCGGGTGTCCGAAAGGAACTCGCCGTGATAGCCGATGAGGCCGCGGCTGGGGGCTGAGAAGGTGACGCGGGTCTTGCCCGCGCCCGAGGGGCGCATGCCGGTAAGCTCGGCCTTGCGGCGCTGGAGCTTGTCGACCACCGTGCCCGAATATTCGTCGTCGACGTCGATCACCACGGTTTCGTAGGGTTCGAGCTTCTGGCCCGCTTCCTCGCGGAACAGCACCCGCGGGCGGCTGATGCCGAGCTCGAAGCCCTCGCGGCGCATCGTCTCGATCAGCACGCCCAGCTGGAGTTCGCCGCGGCCCGCCACCTCGAAG
>Ga0315910_10001317_pt1 | contig 22975 bp, 21 predicted proteins | sample EdamamesoilMG_FD_204470 | JGI IMG/M metagenome (GOLD analysis project Ga0315910, IMG submission 204470) | Garden soil microbial communities collected in Santa Monica, California, United States - Edamame soil | ecosystem: Environmental > Terrestrial > Soil > Garden | place: USA: California... | reverse complement strand
GCCTTCTTTTTGATGTTATCGAGATGATAACGAACGAGGTCCTGACAAGTGAGCGTGCCGTGCTGCAGTTCGTTTTGGATTTCGCGAAATGTAGCGTACGCTTTCAATACTATTTGCCTTCTTCGATTTTGCCCGAATCCTCAACGTCCTTCTTCACATCCTTTACGGCATTCTTAAATTCATTTACGCCTTTACCCAAGCCCTTCATGAATTCAGGAATTTTCTTTGCTCCGAAGAAAACGAGAACAAAAACACCAACCAGTAGAATTTCCTGGAACCCAAAATTCTGCAGAAACAATAATGTAGCTTTCATGGCTTTAATTTTTTAATCGAAGGACAAAAATAGAGCAAAAAAGGGTAGTATCAAACGAATAGGGCCGAAGGGGAGCGGGTGTATTTAAGGGGTTGATTATGAACGGGACAGGCTGAAATGACAATTCCGGCTAACAGGTTTTTACATATTGCGAAGCCAGATCTGCGGGTCAAGGGCTGTAGTATTCTTGAAAATCTGGAAGCGCAGTTCTGAAACGCCATCGGCATTGGAAAATACTTTGCCAATTTCCTGGTTGGTGGATACTTTCTGCCCTGTGCGAACAAATACTTCTTTTAGTCCGGCATATACCGTAAGGTATTCGCCATGCTTGATGATAACCGTATTGCCCATGGTCTGGATAAATGCGATACGTGTTACTTCGCCTTCAAAAATACATTTCACTTTTTCATCTTCGCGCGTCTGAATGTTGACACCATTATTCTGGATGATGATACCTTTTAAAGCCGGATGGTTTTGTCGGCCGAATTTCTGCGAAACAAAGCCCGAAGTAACAGGCCAGGGAAATTTGTTTTTATTCTGTTCGAAGGAGGAGGAGAGGGCAAGGGTTGCGGATGATTTATTTGCCGTACGGGCCGCGCGTGCCATCTCTTCTTTGATGATTTCTTCGATGAGTTTGTCAAGTTGAGCCACCGCTTTTTTAGTAGTCTCCAGATCCTTCTTCAGTTTCTTCTCTTCCTTCTGAAGGGATTTCACCAGAGTGTTTTGTTTTTTCTTCAGGTCGGTCAGGTTATCGTTTTCAGTAACCTCTTCGCCCAGTAGTTTGCTTTTTTCGGTTCTGCGTACTTCAATTTCTTTTACGTGTCCGCCTAACTCTTCCTGTACTTTACCAATTTGTTGGGCTTGCAATTTTCGGGTTTCGGCATATTGTTCCATGTACTGCAGCCGCATAATCAATTGATCGAACGTGCCAGACGAAAACAGGAACGTTAAGCGCATCGTGCTGTTGTTTGCTTTTTGGGCTGCGAACAGCATGGCGGAATACTCTTTCTTGAGTTTTAATAGATCTTCCTCTAACGCCTGAATAATGTCGTTGTTTTCTCCGATCTCGGTATCGAGTAGGCGCAGTTCATCTTTAATGGAGTTGATGAGATTTTCCTGCTGATGGATGCGCTGGTTAAGGGCGTTTAATTCGCCCAACGTATTTTTCTTTTTGGTTGATGTCTCCGTTAGAATCTTTTCAGTCTCCTTGATTTTTTCAAGATTCTGCTGCTTCTCTTTTTGAAGCTGATTTTTTGATTTCTGCGCAACGGCACTAATGGAGACAACCAATATCAGGACGAGTAGTAGCAGTACAGGCTTACCTGCGCACATATTTCTTCGGGATATTGAACGGGAAATTAAGTTCACGTGTACCAACCTCGGCTTTGTTGTACTCAAAAATAACAGTAGTGTTTAACAAGCCGCTCATGGTCTTATAGAAGAGGTTGATAGTTCCGTTATATGGAAATATCTTATCGGCAACAGGTTGAAAATTAGAGTAGTTGATGATGAGTGAATTATTGTTGCTGCTTTCCTTGAGCTCCACTTTCTCGATTTTGCGACTGGCCCCATTAATGAAGTTGATAACATCGATGGTTCCTGCTTTTTGTTTGAGGAGAAAAAACGATGGGTCTTGCTCAATAACATCTTCATCTTTCCTATCCATCACCAGGTTGCCCAGCATGGCTGCCTGAATAACGTCATAGTTGATGGTGAAATTGTAACGCTTGGAGAGTTCGGCATATTCAAAAACGTAGTACTCTTTATCCACATTACTAACGATAGTAATGGAGTCTTTATTAACCAGAGCTTTGCCGCCCTGTACACCGATAACGGAAAACGACATCCAGATAACACTGTCTCTGCGTACGCGGATGTTGGCTTTCACTTCGCGTTCTTTGCTGGCTTCGCGAAGAATCATGCGGGCTTTGCCATGAAAGTATTCAAAGTTGATTTCTTCAATTTCAAGGGTTGGCTTGGGCGGTACGATGGCCACGGGTGGTGCCGTTATTTTTTTACTGCAGGCCGTTACTATAAGTAGGGACAAGCCCATCAGCAAAAAACTGAGTTTATTATTCATAGATCTTTCGATTCGCTATTTTCTTGTTAAGGATTTCACTATTAGCGTTCAGTCCGCGTGCTTTCTCCCATTGTTTAACCGCTCCATCCACATCGCCCAGTTGAAAAAGAATGTCGCCATAATGTTCGAAGTGTGTGGCGTTTGCTTTTCCGGTGTTGATGGCACGTTCAATTGCTTTGCGTGCGTCCTTATACTTGCCGCGGGCATACAGTACCCAGGCGTGCGTATCAAGATACGTAGGATTATCGGGATTATTTTTGATCAGTTGGGAAGACATCTTCTCGGCCTTCTCCAGGTTTTCTTTACGTAGCGAGAGGTAGTAGCTGTAGTTGTTCAAGACTGCACTGTTATCGGGGTTGAACGATAGTGCGTCTTCGTAGGCCCGATTGGATTTTTCAAACTGTTTGGATGCATGATAGGCATCGCCCAGCAATGCGTTAATGTCGCTTATGAACGATGGATTGTTGGATGATAGTCGTTTGGCTTGCTCCAATGCACCAATAGCGTCTGTGTAGTGTCGCTTGTACAGATGGGCCATCCCATTGAAGTAATAGATAGTGCCCTGATTCGGAAACGACTCAAGCGCTGCATCCGAATAGCGTATTACATTGTCCCACTGTTCTAGTTGAACCTGCAGGTATAACAGGTTCTGCCATACTTCAACGTTCACTTCGCCCAATCCGATGGCTTTTAAATATTCTTGCAGGGCCTCGCGGTTTTTCCCGGTTGAGAGGTAAAGGTCGCCACCAACAATGTGTATACCCGATTCATGCGGATTACTTTTCTCCAGTTTCTCAAAAAGCGAGAACGCAAAGTTTTCCTTATCCGAATCGGAGATGTTTTTGATTCTGTTCTGGGTAAGCTCCATGTTATAAGTTCCCAGCATGATCAGTTTGCTCCCTACGTCAACAGCAGGATCATCAAACAAGCTAACCAGGAGTGGTCGTGCTTTAGGCTCCTGATTACTTTCGCGGTACAAACTGGCCAGCAGCATTTTGGAAGTACTGGCATCCGGATTTTCAGCAATAAATTTTTCGAGTTGCTGAACAGCCTCGTTCTTCATGCCTTTTTGTGATAGTACTTCAGCAAAGCCTACTGCGTAACGCTCTTCATCCGGAAAAGCCCTAACCAGTTTCTCACCTTCGGCAACAGCTTCTTTGGTTTTTCCCTGATCGAAGTAGAGGCGTTGTTTTTGAATGGAAGAAATTTCGTTTACTCCTAAAAGACTTTCTGCGCGATTATAGGTTTTAATGGCATCATCAAATTTATTATCGTACTGATAAACAGCGGCCAGTTCATATAAATAGTCTTCTGTACCCTTTACTTCGCTGATAAGATTTTCATAAGTCTGCGCGGCTTTATCGAAACGTGTCAGACTTCCATAGATGTTAGCGGCCAGCAGATAGAAATATTTGTTTTTCTTTTCGAGTCGCAGTGCATTTTCAATGCTGAGTGATGCTTTGAACAAATCTTCCTGCTTGTTACTACGTGCCAGCACTTCGGCAATTTTGTAATGCACGGTGGCATTATCGGGTGTGATCTCCAATGTGCGATGGTAGTATAGCAGTGCCTTGGCGTAATCTTCCAGAATGAAGAACTTTTCGCCTTCGGTAAAGTAGAATTCGGCTTCGCGTAATTTTATTCCAGAGGCCTGCGTGTCATCAGCTCCCTTTTTTTTGCGTTGTGCAGACGCAGTGGGTGACGAAAGGGTGGCGAGTGCCAGCAACAGACACAGGGCAATATTGACTTTTTTATCGATCACGATATAGTATTGAAGTCACCCAGACTTAAGTCGAGGGTTGAGCCTTCAAAAGTAGCGAAATTCCCCAACATGCTGTTCTCAAGCATGGCCTTGGAAAGGCTTGATTCTTTTTGAATAATGGAGTTTTTAATACGGCTGTCAAGAATTTTTGAATTTTCGCCCACCGAAACGTACGGCCCGATGACAGAATTTTCGATAACAGCACCATCGCCCACAAAACAAGGCGGAATGATTACGGCATTGGTCAACTTCGCTTTGTCTGAAACGAGCTTTTGATCTTTAATAAATTCAAGGTACCGCTGATTGGTTTGTACGGTTACATTTTTGTTGCCGCAATCCAGCCATTCTTTCACCTGGCCGGTCATCAACTTCGCGCCATGCTTACTCAGGTTTTGTAAAGCTGATGTAAATTGAAACTCGCCTTTGTCCTTAATGTTGTTATCGATGAGGTATTGCATTTCTTTTGCCAACGCTTCACCGCTTTTGAAGAAGTAAATTCCAATGATGGCCAGATCGGAAACAAACGAAGATGGTTTCTCCACCATCTCGATGATTTCACCTTTATCGTTCAGCCGAACAACACCAAATTGTGAAGGATCATCCACGCGTTGCACCCAGATGATGCCATCCTGATTGGTATCAAGTTTAAATTCTGCTTTGAATAATGTGTCAGCAAACGCAACGATTACTTTGCCGGTAAATAATTCTTTGGCAAACAACAGCGCGTGCGAAATGCCCATTGCCTGCTCCTGGTAGTAAATTTTTCCTTCGGCACCCACTTGTCTTGCAATTCCTTTCAGACTTTCTTCTACTTCTTTTCCGAAGCTTGGATGAATGATGAATCCAATACTATTTATTTTTTCAGGACAAACTTTTGCAATGTCTTCCACCAATCGATGAACAATGGGCTTACCAGCAATGGGTAATAAAGGTTTAGGAACTGTGAGTGTGTGCGGGCGCAGTCGCTTACCTAATCCCGCCATTGGAATGATAATGTTCATAGTTGAATTGATGGGTTGTTTTTTGGCTTACTCATGTTGTGACGAAGTAAGCGATCAGCAAGATAAAAAAAATCAGTGGATGGCCTGTTGTAATTTTTTCCGTTCGATAAAATAAACAGCGGCAAGATAGACTAGGATAACCACCGAATGAAATCCGGTGGCGAGCCATTGATTTGGAAACGTTAACGTGTTGGTGAGATACACGATAGCAATCGTTACCGTGATGTAGAGTAAGCCGTTGATCACGGCATACGGTATCGGATAATATTTTTGTCCGTAGTAATAGCACAAGATAGTCATGGAGAAATAGCAGATCAATGTGGCCCAACTGCTGCCCAGGTATCCGAAATGTGGAATAAGAAAATAGTTGGCTGCGATTGTAATGATGGCACCTGCCAGCGTGATCCAGGTGCCGTAGTGTGTTTTGTCGGTGAGTTTGAACCACGCAGAAAGATTGTAGTACACACCCAGAAATAAATAGCCGACCAACAAGATCGGCACCACATATAATCCTTCCCAGTATGCTTCACGCTTTAGAAAGTATTTCAATATGTCGAGGTTGATACTGACAGTCAGCAGCAGCACACAGCACACAATGATGAAATAGTGGTTAATGCGGGCGAACAAGGCTGGCGAATTTTTGTCAGCCGCATTCGAAAAGAAGAAGGGTTCCGCGGCATACCGAAAGGCCTGCACCGCCAGGTTCATTAACACAGCAAATTTAAAACAGGCGCCAAAAACGCCAAGCGCATATTCAGCACTTTGTCCTTCGTAGAAATTTTCAGGCAGCCACCATTCCAAGGTAACCCGCGAGAACATTTCGTTAGTCATTCCAGCCAGCCCCATCAGCATTACCGGATAGCCATAGCGAACCATCGCGGGTGAGAGGTCACGATCAATTGTTGGTCGCCAGGTCAGCAATGTTTTCGAAAAGAAGATCAGGTAGAAAGCATTGGCAATCAGGTTGGCCAGCATTACAAAGCCAACCCCCAACTGTGGGTCGAATGTCAGGTAAAGAAAGTAGACATTAAGCCCAACAAGGATACCGATGTTCATCAGTTTGCCCATGGCAAATTGCAGCGCTCGCTTTTGTAATCGAAGCCGGGCAAAAGGAATGACTACTGCGGCATCGACCAGCATGATCAAGGCGAGCCAGATTACAAAATCAGATTTCCCCTCCAGATCAAGCGCAGTGGCGATTGGATCAGCAAAAACAACAAAGATTGCAGAGAATACTATGCTTACGCACAGCACCACGGTTTGCGTGATGTTAAAGATCTTTTTCTCATCTGCATTAGGTTTGGTGGCAAAACGAAAGTAGGCTGTTTCCATGCCGAACGAAAACACGACATTGATCACAGCCACGTATGCGAATACTTTTGTTATAACCCCGTACTCATCCGGGGCGAACACATCGGTGTGAAGGTAAACGAGCAGGAAATTCAAAAAACGAGGCAGAATACTGCCTAATCCGTAGAGAACGGTTTCGCCTGCGAGTCGTTTTATTTTTCCCATGGGTTCGATTAACGACTATCGTCCTTCAAAGTTTGGCTTGCGTTTTTCCAGAAAGGCAGTCGTACCTTCTTTAAAATCATGGGTCAACGTACACGCTGCAAAATTCTCAGCTTCGGCCCGATAGCCTGAGGCTTCAAATACAAAACCGGCATTTACACTTTTAATTACATTCGAAATTGCCACAGGACCTTTGCTGAGTATTTTGTTTAACATCTTGACTGAAAGCTCCATTAATTCATTGTGAGTGGCGACTACCTGATTAACAACGCCAAGGGCTTTTGCTTCCTCTGCGGTAATCATATCGCCTGTCATGATTAGCTCAAGGGCTTTGCCTCTGCCAACCAATTGAGTAAGTCGTTGCGTTCCACCGTAGCCTGGTATTATTCCCAGGTTGACTTCGGGTTGTCCAAATTTGGAATTTTCAGAAGCAATCCGAATGTGGCAAGCCATGGCTAGCTCGCATCCACCGCCAAGGGCAAACCCATTTACTGCGGCAATTACCGGCTTAGGGCAATTCTCAATAGAAGCGAATAATTTTTGGCCTTTTTGAGCCAATGCAAACGCTTGTTCTTTGTTTAATGAGGCCAGTTCTTTGATGTCAGCACCGGCAACAAAAGCTTTTTCGCCTGCTCCTGTAAGAATTATTCCTTTAATAGTATCGTTCTGGTAAACTTCTTGTATAATTTTGTCGAGCCCATCCAGTACTTCGGCATTTAATGCGTTCATGGACTCTGGTCGTGAGATGGTTACGATCAGGATGTTATTCGTATGATGCGTTTGGATTACTGACATGGTTTGTGATTAGAATTGCAACTTATCACCTTTTTGCAAAGGGCCCAATTTTTATGAGAGAGGTATTATTTCTATTTGTTTTTACTGTTGTACAGATCAATCTGTTTGGCCAGACGGCAACCATGAATTCATCGGGCAACTGGGATGATGCTGCCCGGTGGGCGTCCAGCAACATCGGAGATGCTGTAACGGAAACCATTACCATTAGCAATAACACAAATCCAACGGTTCAGAGCGGCTTTAGCTATACCGTAGGAAATACAACCCTTAATCAAAACAACACCCTTACGGTTGCCGGTACACTGAACATTGGAGATGCATCGAACTCGCGCTCGCTTACAACAAATAACAATGCCAACGTTACTGTTTCGGGTACACTGATTATCTGGGGTGATGTAATTGTTAACAACAATATTAACTGGACAATTTCCGGAACAGTGATTATCAAAGGAAATCTGGTTATGAACAACAATGCGAACGTAACCGTTTCTGGAAATCTCACCATCAATGGTGACTTCACCGGAAGTAATAACACCAATGTAACAGTAAGCGGATCTATTGATGTAGATGGTGATTTAAACATCGGTAACGGCTCTAACCTGAACGGATGTCCAGGGTGTTTCCAAATAGGTGGTACATGTACCGGCCCTGCGTCATTTTGTGGTAGTGGCACACTACCCGTTACACTTACTGAGTTTTCGGCAAGCCAAAATTCGCAAGGGATTATGTTGAGTTGGACGACAACCTTCGAGAAGGATTTTGATTACTTCCTGGTGGAGCGGGCCAATCAGGATTTGGAATTTTTACCGATCACCAAGGTGGAGGGAAAGGGAAACTTAAATAAGGTAACGGTCTACAATTATTTGGATAGATTCCCGGCACATGGAAAAAACTACTACCGCCTAAAGAGTGTCGACCTGGACGGCTCGTTTGAATACTCGAATGTTGTGATTGCCGAGTGGGATGGTAAATCAGGTGGTGTCATCATCTATCCCAACCCTATAACTAATCATGCGTTTACACTGGCATTAAACGATGCGGTGTCAGTACCTACATCGCTTATCTTATGCGATACCCGCGGCTATGTGGTTTATGAAGCATTATTAGATGCCTCCACAACCCTGATCAACTTACCTGAGACACTCAGCAATGGTGTATATGTGGCGAAGATTGGTCAGCAAACTATTCGCGTGGTGTTGAAGTAATTCAATTGACAATGTTGACCATTGGCAACATATGTGCCTGCTGACCTTAAAGGAGTGCCGGAAGATTCTTCAGGATATCACGGGTCATATCATCCAGATCAAACTGTGGTTCCCATCCCCAGTCAATGCGTGCGGGTGAATCATTGATCGACTTTGGCCATGAGTCGGCAATCGACTGACGAAAATCCGGATTGTAGGTAATCTCAAATTCAGGAATGTGCTTTTTGATTTCGGCTGCAATTTCGGATGGGCAGAAGCTCATGCTTGATACATTGTAGCTTGAACGGATTTTAATTTTCTCGGCAGGTGCTTCCATTAAATCGAGTGTAGCCTTTACAGCATCGTCCATATACATCATCGGCAGGTACGTGTCGGGCTTCAGGAAGCATTCAAATTTTTTATCCGTTAGTGCTTTAAAGAAAATATCTACTGCGTAATCGGTAGTGCCACCGCCCGGTTTGGTTTTGTAGCCGATCAATCCGGGATAACGGAGACTGCGAACATCCACGCCCCGATTTTTGTAATACCATTCACACCACCGTTCACCCGCTTGTTTGCTGATGCCATAAATGGTAGTAGGATCCATCACGGTATCCTGCGGTGTTTTTATTTTGGGTGTTGTCGGGCCGAATGCTGCAATGGAGCTGGGCCAGTACACTTTTTCAATTTTGTGTTCGACAGCGGCTTCAAGTACCTGGATCAGTCCATCCATATTAAGATGCCAGGCGAGCTTCGGATTTTTTTCGCCAGTGGCAGAAAGTACTGCGGCCAGATGATAAATCTGTGTGATGTTATTTTTTCGGATGAAGTCGTTGAAGTGATCGGTTTTCAAAACATCCAGAATCTCAAAGTTACCGGTGGCCAATACACCCTGAGCCTCTTTAATATCGGTGGCTATTACATTTTGTTTTCCGTGGATATTCCAAAGGCCTTGCGTCAATTCAGAACCCAGTTGTCCACCTGCACCAATCACCAATATTTTCTGCTGCTTCATACGTTGTTTAGTTTTTTACTGAAGGTCTCTTTCATGTACTCACTAAAGCGGGGCGAAATTACCAAAAATTACCATTTGGCTATCATGCGTTAGGAGGTGTTTTCCATTAACTTAGTGCCCGTGAATTTTGAGGCTTACTTAATTTCCAAGAAAATCGATTCAGAGGCTTTCAAGCAAGCAGAAGGGAGCCTTTGGTTAGCGTGGCAAACGGAATTCGAACAACTTCACCCCAATAGTTTTACATCACAGAAACTTTACCTGATCAACCCGATCAGACGAAAGTATCCACTAAAAGTGGACTTCAAACCAACCGTTGAAAGGATTGCGATCCGAAACTCGAAACCCGAAACTGCAAACCCAAAACCCGAAACTTCCGAACCTCAATCTTCAACCCTCCAATCCGAAACAGCGGCAAAACCGGTAGTACCCAAGCCGTCCGTTCCCCGACCAGTATTTAAACAACCAAAGCCTAAAATCAATTGATCTATGTATAGCAAGCTGCAACCCTTTTTAGCAAAGGAGTTAGACAATATTCGTGAAGCCGGACTTTTTAAAAAGGAAAGAATCATTACTACTCCACAGGGAGCCGACATCAAAACGAATGAAGGAAAAGAAGTGATCAACTTTTGTGCGAACAATTATCTGGGGTTGTCATCGCATCCGCGTGTGATTGAAGCTGCCAAGCGTGCCATTGATACGCACGGTTTTGGGATGTCATCAGTTCGTTTTATCTGCGGAACACAAGACATTCATAAAGAGCTGGAGCAAAAGATTTCTGAATTTCTCGGAACAGAAGATACCATTCTTTATGCGGCCGCCTTCGATGCCAATGGTGGTGTGTTTGAACCACTGCTAGGAGCGGAAGATGCGATCATCTCTGATGAACTGAATCACGCGTCTATCATTGATGGCGTTCGTCTTTGTAAGGCGATGCGCTACCGTTACCTCCACAACGACATGCAGGATTTGAAGAAGCAGTTGGAGGACGCGCGAAAAGCCGGAGCGAAACAAATTATCATTGTAACAGACGGAGCGTTTTCAATGGACGGCACCATCGCACAGCTTGATAAGATTTGTGACCTGGCAGATCAACACGAAGCTTTGGTGATGACCGATGAATGTCACTCGTCAGGATTTATTGGAAAAACGGGTCGTGGTGTGCCAGAGTATTGTGGTGTGACGGGCCGGATAGATATTATTACCGGAACATTAGGCAAAGCGTTAGGTGGAGCTTCCGGAGGTTTTACATCCGGACGAAAAGAAATTATTGAAGTGCTTCGACAGCGTTCAAGACCATATTTGTTTTCTAATACTCTGGCGCCTTCTATTGTTGGTGCTTCGATTGAGGTGTTTAACATGCTTTCCGAAACCACAGCACTTCGCGATAAATTGGAAGACAATACGAAATACTTTCGTGCAGAAATGACAAAGGCCGGTTTTGATATCAAGGCGGGTGTACATCCTATCGTGCCCATCATGTTGTATGAAGCACCACTTGCGCAGAAGTTTGCTGAGCGCTTATTGGAAAAGGGCATTTACGTAATCGGATTTTTCTACCCGGTGGTAGCAAAAGGTAAGGCGCGCATCCGCGTGCAGATTTCAGCGGGTCACGATAAGCATCATCTGGATAAAGCCATTAAAGCATTTACCGAAGTAGGTAAAGAGCTTGGTGTATTGAAGTAGATCTAAAATTCATTTCCCGCAGATGAATTTTAAATTTTTGATTAACTCTTTAGGTGTGATCGATCGAGAAAAACAAAGCCCATGGTTGAAACCGTGGGCTTTGAGATTATGTGGTGACTACTAGTCTTTAATACCGTGCTCCTTTTTTCGCTTCTCAACAATCTCGCCCATTTTGGAAGTATCGCGGGCCATCAGCCCAAAACCGGGGTCGATGTTGCTGGAGGGAAAGAAGTAGATGGTTCCCTTCTTTCCTTTTATTTTCAGTTTGTACAAGTTTAAAAATGGAACAATGCGTAGCGATTTTACTTCGGGCCAGGCAAAACGTGTATTACGATGACCTTCCAGCACCACGATTTTATTTTTGCCGATGGCTACTCTTCTGATTTTATCACTGATAAGTGAAAAGGCAAACAACGATAGTAATCCAAGCGTGAAGAAGATAAGGGCAGCAAAGAAATTTTTCGGATCGATTACATAGTTGAAGAGAATGATTCCTCCCACCGTCCATTGTAGTAAAGCGAAGGCGAGGAAAAAGTACTTAGCACAGTAAAACTTAACGGGACTAGCTTCTACCATTGTTGTTGATTCTAGCAAAAAATGTTATCCTAATTTACGATTAAATATCTTAATTGTTTCTCTTCGTCCTTTTTTTTCAGCTGGCATATCCTCGGGATGAACCTGAGCGGCTATTCCTCCAACACAACCGGAAAATCCTGCCCGCGGCTAAACGTATAAGGATACTGCGGCTTACCTTTCAATTTGCGTGTCATCTCCGGAACCTGGTCATCAATGTAAGACTTGAGTTCATAGATGGTAACCTTGCCATCTTTCGGTGCGCCATCAGCTTCACCTTGCAGGGCTTTGATGAGTACATAAGTGAATAAACCATGACCAAGTTCTGTGAACTCGGTGGCAAACTGTTCACTTCCGGCAGAGGCCATCACATGAATGCCTGCACTTCGTGAAAGTTGCGCGATGGCTTTTTCTTCGCCTGCTCCGCGCGTGGCCAGCAATTCGACCGAACCACCACTTTGACAGGCATCCATCACAATGAGTTGTTTCAGCGCTTTGATGTGCTTTAGTTTTTCCTGGAGTATGCTTCCTTCGATAGCATCCTTTTGCAGGGAGGAGGCGTCATACAACCGAAGGCTTTCGGTAGGAATAAAATAAAACTTATCGTCTACCATACTACCATGGCCGGCATAGTAAAAGATGAATACGTCTTCCTGGTTGATTTTGCCGGCCAGTTGATCAAGTTGTGCGAGAATTTTTTCGCGGGTTGCATCGGTATCATACAATGTACGCAGTTCGATATTCTTGAAAAGTTTTGCGCTCTTTTCGTCCATAATTTTGCTGAACGATTCGGCATCCGGGCGGGCGTAGTTCAGTGTCAGTTTTGAGTTCTTGTACGTGTTAATACCAACAGCCAGAATGTAGCAGGTTCCACTCTTCGAAGCGTGTTCAGAAAATATTTCTGTGGTCTGCGGATCGGATTCTATGTTGTCTTTATTGCTGGCCACCACGGTAAATGTATTGGAGCCTCCAATCAGGTCAACCACCTGCCGGTAGGTAGCGGTCTGTCCTTTACCGGAAGGAAACTTTAAGGCTTCGCGATTGAGCGGAATACTTTTTCCGTTATGTAGTAATCGGAGGTTCTCAGTTCCGGCACCATTATCGGTTAGCCGAACGTAAAGCTCGGCCTTGCCTTCGGTTGCCGGTAGTATTGCTACCTTAACTGAAGGTGGAGGTGAGTTCTTTAGTTTACCCTGAATGCCTTTGGAGTCGTCAGTGCCGCCACGATTCTGAAATATTTTTGGAAGAAGGTCAGGCCGATAGAAGTCGTGAAAGAACTGATCTACCGAATAGGTTTTCGTTCCGTTTACAAAGTGAATATACTTTCGTGCATCGTCTGTTGCATTAAAGTAGCCTTCTGGATTTTTTACCATCCAGTCTTTTTCACCCAGGTGAATGTGTTCAAAGAACTCCTTGCCACTGGCTAAGTCCCAAAACTTGGTAACGCCATCCACACTGTGGCTGATCAGCATTTTGTTATCGGAACTGAACAGCACGGAAGTAACTTCGGCATTGTGTCCTTCAAAGGTTCGGATAACTTTTGAGGTGGCTATGTCCCACACGCGAATCACACGATCGGCTCCAGCTGAATAAATATATTTTTGGTCCTGACTGAAAACAGCAACATGTACAGCGCCCTGATGGCCTTTGAATTTTCGCGTCATCAATCCGGTGCCGATATCCCACAACCGGATGGAACCGTCCCAGCTGGAGCTCATCAATGTTTTTTGATCGCTGCTTACTTGAATGGATGAGATAATGTCTGTATGGCCAACAAAGTTTCGCACTTCTTTCTTGGTATCAATTTCCCAGAGTTGAAGTGTGTTGTCGAGCCGGGCGGAGATGAGGTAGAGATCGCTGCCGTAGGGTAACACACTGTAGGCAGAATATTTTTCTAGGTCGAAGTAGGTAAGGAGTTTGCCGCTGGCCAGATCATGAATTTTCATAGACGCATCCCAACTGCACGAAATAATTTTGGTTTCGTCATCGCTGAAATGAATGTCGAAGATCGGTTCGCGATAACTTTCTATCACCTTTAGCGAATCGCCTGTCTCTACATTCCACAGCATAATTTTTCCGTCACCGCCTCCGGTGAGCATACGTTTGCCATCGTTCGACAAGTCGTAACAGAGTACGGCTTTCTTATGCGCTGTATACTCCATCACCAGGCGGCCAGTGGCGATGTCCCAGCGTTTTACTTTGGTGCCGAACTTTCCTTTGATCAGCGTTTTGCCATCATTCGAAATCAACAGTGAATTTTTGAATCGAACGTATTTGGCAATGTAGGATTCCCAGTAGAAATTCGGATCATAGTTTAGTCCTCCGCGATCACGCTGATTCAGAAACCCGGTAAACACGCGAGCTTTCTTTTTCTGATCGGCTGACCAGGCAAATGCGGTGTTGTCATCGCTGGTAACCAATATGTTTTTTCCATTGTTGGTAAACGCTACTTCATGAAAGTCTCCTTTTTCCGGAGCTGCGAGCGAATCGACTACCTGGCCACTATTTTCATTCCATACTTTAAGTTGCTTTTCGGTTGATAATGCAATTCGTTTTCCATCAACACTAATGGCTAGCCCGGTGAGGTCATCAATTCCTTTCTGATATTCTTTAACCAGGTTGAAGGTGGTGAGATCGTATTTTTCCAATGCGCCATGATGCGCTGCTTTGTACAGGTACTTACTATCCGGGCTGAACACAACGCGTGTGCCGCAGCCACCACAAAAACCATCGGGTATTTCGAAAGTATGAGTCAACTTCCAGGTTTTGGTTTCATACAATTTTACTTTGCGATTATCTTCGCCAAAAGCCATCCACTTTCCATCGTTGCTTAGGGCTACTTCTATTCCCGTGCCCAATCCTTTGTCGGGATCAACAGAAATTTTGGTGATTGTTTTTTTTGATTGGAGATCAACCACCGACAGCGAATCACCACTGCCGTTATCAATTAATCCCGCATAAACAAAGTAGCGCGATTGCGGATCGAATACTACGCTGCGAATGTATTCGGGTGTTGTAATTTTATAAACTTCCTTGCCGGTGGATACCTCCCAAAGCCGAACGGTTTTGTCGTTGCTGCCGGTGAGTAACAATTTTCCATCGGCATTGAAGGCAATGGCCGTAACACTGGCTTGGTGACCAAGAAAACTTCTTACCTCGCGACCGGAATGCAGTTCCCAAAGTTTGGCTGATTTATCACGACTACCGGTAGCAACAAAGTTACTATCAGGGCTCACCGAAACGGTAATGACTGCCAGTTCATGACCTTTTTGGATAACCGTTTCCAGCGATTGTGCGTGTACAGAATATTCGATCAGCAGCGCTGTGGTGAGGTACAGGAGTCTTTTCATGAGTGGCGGTGGTTGCAAAATGCATTTCAAAGGTAACAGATTCGTGACAAGATGGAGCAAGATGCGGGTGGACAAACCGATCCAAAAGTTTTAATATTGAAGGCAATTCAAAACCCTCTTTAATAAATGACACAACCCCAGTTAGTCCAGACCAATCGCATTCAGTCGATTGATTTGCTTCGCGGCATCGTGATGGTGATTATGGCGCTCGACCACGTGCGTGATTACTTTCATGCCGATGCTTTTTTGTATGATCCGCTCGATCTCAGTCAGACAACCGTTGCTATCTTTTTTACGCGGTGGATTACGCATTTCTGCGCACCGGTATTTGTTTTTCTGGCTGGTACATCAGCCTTCCTGGTTGGTGAGCGGAAAGGAAAAAAGGAGTTATCATCTTTTTTGATCAAGCGCGGACTTTGGTTGGTGTTTCTTGAACTCACCGTAGTAAACTTTGCGTGGTTCTTTAATATTCACTTTAGCCTGGTGTTGCTGGTGGTGATCTGGGCGCTGGGCGTAAGCATGATTGTACTGGCAGGATTAATTCATTTACCAAGGAAAATCATTCTGATCACAGGTGTGCTGTTGGTAGCCGGCCACAATTTGCTGGATGGTATTCATGTGGATGGCAATGGTATAAAAGCTGTCGGCTGGGCGTTGTTGCACGAGTTTCAGTTCTTTCCGTTTGATGGATGGAACCTGATGATTGGATATCCCCTGCTCGCGTGGATTGGCGTAATGGCATTGGGCTATTGCTTCGGCTCGCTTTACGTGCTGGATGCTTCTGTGCGCAGAAAAATATTACTTCGACTGGGTGGTGGTGCCTTGCTGCTCTTTATCGTGCTAAGAGCCGGTAATGTTTATGGCGATCCGGCCCCGTGGTCGGTTCAGTCATCGCCAGTGTTTACGATACTTTCATTTATCAATGTATCCAAGTATCCACCTTCATTGTTGTATGTGTTGCTCATGCTAGGCCCCGCTGTTCTTTTTCTTGCTGCTGCCGAACAACAGCCCGGAAAGATCAGCAAAGCATTTGTAACCGTTGGCCGTGTGCCGATGTTCTACTACCTGCTTCACCTTTACCTGATTCATGGACTGGCTGTGATAGCAGCAGTAGTAACCGGCTATGGTTTTTCATCGATGGTGAATTTTCAAACCTGGGTAACGATGACGGAGTCGCTGCAGGGGTACGGTTTTGATTTGTGGGTGACGTATGCAGTTTGGTTTTTTGTGGTAGCGATTCTATTTCCGCTCTGTAAGTGGTTTGATACCTATAAGAGTAATCACCGTGAGAAATGGTGGCTGTCGTATTTGTGAGAAGAATATAGAATATAGTAGTTAGAATTTAGTAGGGTGTCATTTCTGATTGTTGGATATTGTGCGTTGCTCATTTGATGTAACAATGATTCTAAATTCTATATTTTAACTCCTAAATTCTGTTCTATGCCTCGTGTCCATCTTGATCTTCCTGAAAAGTTTATTTTCAGCACCGAACTTACCATTCGAGTTTCCGATCTTAATTATGGTGGCCATGTTGGTCATGATACTATCCTTACCCTGATGCAGGAAGCGCGTGTTGCATTGTATCGACAAATCGGATTTAAAGATGAAATCAGTTTTGAGGGCTCTGTTGGTCAGGTCATTGCTGATGCTGTAGTGGTTTATAAGTCGGAATCTTTTTTGGGCGATCAGCTTATTGCGCGGATTGGCGTGATGGATTTCAACAAGTATGGATTTGATATGTATTACCAGCTTGAGAATAAACAAACCGGAAAAGAAGTAGCCCGCGGAAAAACCGGAATCGTCTGCTTTGACTACGCAAAAAAGAAAGTGTCATCAGTTCCGGAAGTTCTGCTAAAGGGCTTGCAGGATTTTAGAAAAATTTAGCGCCTCAGTTTAAAAATGAATTTCCTTAGAAAGAACTGTTTCTCTATCTATAAAATTCGAATTCCTACTTCAGCGATTTGAGATACGCCAGGCTTTTCGGAATCTGTATCTCGGCATCGGGCGATTCATCTTCAATGAAGTAATGCTTAATGCCAATGGCCTTGGCTTCTTTCATAATTTCTGCAATGCCAACATCACCCGTTCCTAATACTACATTGGTTTCGTCAGGAGCGTGACCGTTTAAGGTATTGGGGGTTCCTTTCTTTCGGTCTTTCAAATGCAGCAGTACCCAGCGACTGGAATGTTTTTTCAGCAAGGCAAGCGGATCTTGTCCGGCTTGTTTGATCCAGAATACATCCATTTCAAAGTACACGTAGCGCGTGTCGAAATTTTCCATCATGTAATCGAAGAGTGTTCCGTTTTTATACGGATAGAATTCGTAACCATGAGGATGATAGCAGAGTAGTAATCCATTTTGCGCCATAATTTTTCCGGCTTTGTTGAATACCTCGACAGCCCGCTGGGTGTCTTCGAGTGTAAACGTATCCCCGTTGTGCGGAATCCAGGCGCACATCACAAACTTGGCTCCGTACGATCGCGCTTCATCGGCAACACCTTGTGGGTAGTTTTCCAGGCGTTCGAAACTTGCACCGAAACTTGGCACGGTCATTCCGTTTTGGGCGATCAACTTGATAAACTCAGGAAAACTTAAGCCATAGCTTCCGCCAATTTCAATTTCTTTAATTCCCATGGCTTTTATTTTGGCCATTGTGCCGGGAACATCTTTCTCGAATTGATGCCGGAGGCTGTAAAGCTGAAGTCCGATTTCTTGCGCCATCATTGACGAGGAGGAAAAAATCAAGAGGAAGGAAAGGCAAAGCAAGCGTAAAGAGGATCTCATACAGAAAAGGTTGAAAAGTAAAGATAAGGTGATTCAACAGAACCGTAAGACTCAGGCGAAATAAAAAAGCGCCACTTTTCAGCAGCGCTTAATCTTCTTTATGAGGAGGTTGGTTTGGTTTATTTTTGTGTTACCAGAATGGGGGTGTTAGCCGCAATCGTCATTAAGTCCTCGTCATTTACATTTTTCTTCTCGTCTGCCACAATGAGGAAGTTTTCATAGAGTTGATCCAACTCGGGTTTACTTGGATGATAGCCCAGCAATTCAAGTCGGTGCTTCAATGCGGCACGTCCGCTGCGGGCGGTCAGCACAATCGATGAAGTAGACACCCCAACATCAGCCGGGTTGATGATCTCGTAATTCTCTGAATTTTTCAGGAACCCATCCTGATGAATTCCCGAAGAGTGTGCAAATGCATTAGCCCCCACAATAGCTTTATTGGGTTGAACCGGCATGCGCATCAATTCAGACACCAGGCAGCTTAAGGCATACAGTTTTTCGGATTTGATATTGGTGTGAAGTTCAAGATCCTTATGTGTTTTCAGAATCATGGCTACTTCTTCCAGCGAAGTGTTGCCGGCACGTTCGCCAATACCATTGATGGTAACTTCAGCCTGACCGGCACCGGCCATCAAGCCAGCAATTGTGTTGGCAGTGGCCATACCTAAGTCATTATGACAATGCACTGAGATAGTAGCCTTGTGAATATTGCTGACGTGCTCAAACAAGTATTGAATGCGTTTACCGTACAAGTGGGGCAGGCAATACCCGGTAGTATCCGGAATGTTTACCACATCGGCTCCAGCCGCGATAACAGCCTCTACCATTTGTGCGAGAAACGCCAGGTCAGCACGGCCGGCATCTTCGGCAAAAAATTCTACTTCAACATTTTTTGATTTGGCATAACTCACAGCCCATACCGCTTGCTCCAATACCTTTTCGCGGGTGGTGTTGAATTTATGTTTGATATGAATATCAGACGAACCGATACCGGTGTGGATGCGTCCGCGCTTGGCACGAAGTAATGCTTCGCCTGCCACATCAATGTCTTCTTTCTTTGAACGGGTAAGCGCACAAACGCCCACGTTCACGGCTTTCGAAAGTTCTACTACCGAAAGAAAATCACCCGGACTTGAAATCGGGAAGCCGGCTTCAATAACATCGACACCGAGTTGTTCGAGCTCCCGGGCAATAACGATTTTCTCATCGGTTGACAATTGGCAGCCGGGCACTTGTTCGCCATCGCGAAGTGTAGTGTCGAAGATTTCAATTTTTCTGCTCATGTGTTTTGTTCGTTCAAAGTTCCAGGTTCGGTCTCTAGTTGTTTACTCCTTGTTAAGCGGGTACGCAGTTGGCAATAATCCGCGCGTTGTTACACACTACGTTACCCATTACTTCGGTTCCTAATATTTTTTCATGTACGGTAGCGGCATCAGCAATGTCGCGGGTGCGATAGCCTTCGCGTAATGTTTGCTCTACTGCTTTGATGACTACATCCGATTCTTCCTTCAATCCAAAAGAGATGTCCAGTAAAAGTGCTGCCGAAAGAATGGAGGCCAGTGGATTGGCAATTCCTTTTCCGGTAATGTCGTGCGCGCTGCCATGGATAGGTTCGTACAAACCAACGGTATCACCAATCGATGCGGAAGCTAACATGCCCATGGAGCCTGCAATCTGCGAAGCTTCATCCGTAAGAATATCCCCAAAAAGATTTCCGGTTACCACTACATCAAAACTGCGTGGCGCCTGAATGAGCTTCATCGCGGCTGCATCAACAAACATGTGCTCAACGGTTACATCTGGATATTGCTTGGCAACTTCCTGAACCACTTCTCTCCACAGGCGTGAGCTCTCCAGTACGTTGGCTTTATCGACTGACGTAACTTTTTTGCTACGCGTTAGCGCAGCCTTAAAGGCTTTGTGGGCAATGCGTTCTACTTCATAGCGGGAGTAGATCATGGTATCGTAAGCTGTCTTGCCTTCATCCTGGCGGCCGCGTTCTCCGAAGTAAACATCACCGGTAAGTTCGCGGAAGAAAAGAATGTCAGCGCCCTTCAGTATTTCTGGTTTGATGCTTGAAGCAGCTAACAGTTCATCAAATAATTTTATTGGACGAAGGTTGGCATACAGACCTAGTTCTTTACGCATTTTCAAGAGCCCTTGCTCGGGGCGAACTTTCGCTGCAGGATCGTTATCATACTTCGGATGACCTACCGCACCGAAAAGAACAGCGTCAGCTTTTTTCATTTTCTCCAGCGACTCATCCGGTAGCGGAGTGCCGGTGGCTTCAATGGCTTCGTGGCCAATGGTAGCGTAATCGAAAACAAACTGGTGACCGAAGCAGTCGGCAACTTGCTCGAGCACTTTCTTTCCACAGGCTGTTACTTCTTTTCCGATTCCGTCTCCGGGGAGTATGACAATTTTCTTTTTCATTCTTTCGTTAGTTCCAGGTTCAAAGTTTCAAGTTCCGGGTTCTGTGTTGAACACAGGATCTTAATGCGCTAGTTCAAAGTGTTTAATTTCATCGCGCAGGCTTAGCAAGTAGTCGATGTCATCATAGCCGTTGGTCAGGCAAGTCTTCTTGTATGCGTTGATGTCAAAAGATTCTGATGTACCGTCTTCCAGGGATACTTTCTGATTTTCCAGATCAACGCTGAGGGTTGTGTTAGCATTCTTTTCGATAGCTGCGAATATTTTCTTCAGAAACCCATCGGATACCTGCACCGGAAGAATGGCGTTGTTCAACGCATTATTCTTGAAGATGTCGGCAAAAAAGCTGCTGATTACCACACGAAAACCGTAGTCGGCAATGGCCCACGCTGCGTGCTCGCGGCTGCTGCCACAGCCAAAGTTTTTTCCGGCAACCAGTATCTTTCCGGAATACACGGAATTGTTTAGTACGAAATCGGCTTTCGGTGTATCATCACCGTTGTAGCGCCAGTCGCGAAAAAGATTATCGCCAAATCCTTCGCGCGTGGTGGCTTTCAGAAAGCGTGCAGGAATAATCTGATCGGTATCAATATTCTCGATCGGCAGCGGTACTGCCTGACTTTTTAAGGTTATGAATTTTTCTTTTGCCATGTTCTTAACTATTTCTTCTCTCCACCTTTCGGCCCCCAAAAGACGGCCCAGGTGATTATATCTTCCGAAAAATTTTCAAAGCGATGTTCTTTTCCTGCCGGCACAAACAACACATCACCGGTTTTGAACGCGTGAACAGTATCTTCTACAACCAGTTCACCGGTTCCCTTTATCACAATGTATAACTCGTCCTGCTCGTGCGGAGTCTGATAATCTTTTCCATGCGGAGTGTAGAGTATCACACTCATGGTGCCGTGCTGGAATGCTTCAATGTCCCAAACACCTTCGGGCCATTTCTGCGTAGCTTCCAATGGAAGTTTCGCGAGGTATTCCTGCAACGCCAACACCATACTATACCAGGCTGCGTACGTCTGTTACCTTGCCGGTTATGGCCGCGGCAGCAGCACTTAGCGGGCTCGCCAAAAATGTTCTGGACTTCGGTCCTTGTCTTCCTTCGAAGTTTCGGTTGGAAGTACTGATGCAATATTTGCCGGCCGGAATTTTATCTTCATTCATTCCCAGACATGCCGAGCAGCCTGGTTGACGAAGCTGAAATCCTGCTTCTTCAAAAACCTTATCCAATCCTTCTTTGCGTGCTTGCTCTTCTACTTGTTTGGAGCCGGGTACTACCCACACTTCCACACCCTCGGCTTTCTTTTTTCCTTTCACCAGAGAAGCTACCATGCGCAAGTCTTCGATGCGCGCATTGGTACAACTGCCTATGAAAACATAATCGATTGGTTTGCCCAACAGTTGTGAACCTTGTTCAAGGCCCATGTACTCCAGGGATTTGGTAAACGAAGTTTGTTCACTAATGTCTTTTAATTCGGCAGTAGTAGGGATGCGATCCGTTACTTTAATGCCCATACCTGGATTGGTTCCGTAGGTAATCATCGGGGCTATGTCAGCAGCATCGTACGAAAGTTCGAGATCGTACCGGGCACCGTCATCGGTTTTTAATTGTCGCCATTGGTCAACCAGGCGATCGAAGGTTTCTCCTTGTGGGGCGAACTTTCTTCCTTTAATATAATTGAAGGTGGTTTCATCCGGAGCGATCAATCCGCCACGGGCGCCCATTTCGATGCTCATGTTGCAGATGGTCATGCGCGCTTCCATCGAAAGATTTCGGATTGCGTCACCGGCATATTCAACAAAATATCCGGTAGCTCCACTCGCAGAAATTTTAGCGATGATGTACAGAATAATGTCTTTAGCCACTACACCGTTGCCTAGTTTGCCGTTGATCTCAATCTTCATGGTTTTGGGGCGATACTGAAGAATGCACTGGGTAGCCAGAACTTGTTCTACTTCGCTGGTGCCAATGCCAAAGGCAATGTTGCCGAAGGCTCCATGTGTTGACGTATGGCTATCGCCACACACAATGGTCATCCCGGGGAGTGTCAATCCCAACTCCGGACCAATGATGTGAACGATACCCTGGTACGGGTGCCCTAAATCATACAGGGTGATACCAAAGTCAGCAGTGTTTTTGCGCAGGGTCTCTACCTGGTGACGCGATAATGCTTCCTTTATCGGAAGATGTTGATTTAGCGTAGGCACGTTATGATCGGGCGTAGCCGTTGTACGTGCAGGATTAAATACGCTGATGTCGCGTTTACGCAATCCGTCAAAAGCCTGCGGACTCGTTACTTCATGAATGAAATGTCGGTCGATGTACACTACATCCGGGTATCCTTCTTTCTGCTTTACCACGTGCGCATCCCAGAGCTTGTCAAACAGTGTTTTCGGTTGACTCATATTTATTGTTTCAGACTTGTTTTCTGTTCCTTTTCGAATACTAGAACAACTGTTAGTTTGTTCCATACCTTAAAAAATGATAC
>Ga0315910_10001316_pt1 | contig 22990 bp, 11 predicted proteins | sample EdamamesoilMG_FD_204470 | JGI IMG/M metagenome (GOLD analysis project Ga0315910, IMG submission 204470) | Garden soil microbial communities collected in Santa Monica, California, United States - Edamame soil | ecosystem: Environmental > Terrestrial > Soil > Garden | place: USA: California... | reverse complement strand
GCACGCGCGGCTCAAGGTCAGCCGGCTCCCGCCCCTCGAGGCCGTCAACCTGTGCGTCCACGTGGTGCGCGCGGTCCGCGCCATGCACGACGCCGGCACCGCGCACGGCGCCATTTCGCCACGCGCCGTCGTGATTGCTCCGAAAGGCAAATGGTCGGCGCCAGTAGTCACGCAACTCATCGCGCCCACCAGCGGCGGGTTTTCTTCGCGCGAGCGCCTCCAGAAGCGCGGCCCCAGCTTCGAAGACGACAGCTGGGCGGCGCACGCGACCTTGCACGCAGCTCTCACCGCCGAAGGACCATTCGCCGGCACGACCCGCGAAGAGCTGCTCCAGAACATGTTCGGCAGCAAGCCCCGGCGGCTGGACGAGTTCGGGGTGAACGAACCAGAGCTCCAGAAGATCATCGACGCTGGCCTGGTCACGAACCCACGCTTTCGTACTTCGCTCGGCAAGCTCGAAGAGAGCCTCGAGCAGTGGATCGCGGAGCGGGGTCAGGCGATCCTCAGCTTGCCACCCGGTTCTGGCGGCGAACCGATGTTCCCGCGCGACGACGCGCCCGACATCATGCTGAGCGAACCGCCGCTGCAAACCGACAACTCAGCAGCGGTCATTTTACCGCGACCGCACGGCAAATCGCTGGTCGGCATCGTGATCGACGAACCCATCGATGCCGATGCTCCGGCCTTCGCCCCCCCCAAGCGCCCCGAAGATTTGCTGGATGCGGTGGACGACGAGGACGATAGTGGTGGAGCTGGCGCCGGGGACGACGAGGACGACGCGACGGTCATCTACAGACCCAAAACCGACGAACCCGACAGCGAAGACGCGCCCGAGTCCGAAGTGCCTTCCCTCGCAGCCGGCGCTGCAGCTGGCGCTCGTCCGACCGAAGCAGCGCCCGCCGCAGCGAGCGAGGCACCCGCTGCGCCGGCCGATGCGAGCGCGAACGCGTCCGAGCCGGCAAGTGCACCTACAACGCCCCGGCCCCTCGTGCCCAGCACGCGCCCGAAAGCAAAGAACGAGAAGTCCAGGCGTACCGGGACTCACGCAGGCGGGCAGGCGCTTGCCGCAGCGCTCGCACTCGCCGTGGTCGTGGTCGTAACGCTGGTAGTTCACTATCGCAGAGACTCGGGCACGGCGACCATCGATCGAGCCTCGCCCCGACCCTCGGCATCCGTGAAAGTGGCGCCCGTTGCTCAAGGTCAAGCGGAGTGCGTGGCGGCTTTCTTTCCTGACGGCAGCATCGATCGGGCAGACGACTTCGGCTTCCTGTGCGACGCGGTCGATCTGCGCAGCACCGTCAAGCAACTCGAGACTCGAGTCGCTGCCAGCAAAGCCGGCAGCAAGGCCGAAGCCACGAAGCTCTGGGACAAACTCGGCTGGTTCGAGCTACCCCTGACCGCCCGCTTGCAGCATAGCTGCTGCGCGGGCGAGCGCACGGAACGCATCGTGCTACCGCAGCCACCGCCGAGCTGCCAGTCACTGAGTGTGGTGTTGAAAGAGCTCACGAGTGCCACGCCCGCCGCCGATGGTGCTGCTGCGCAGACGAACGACTTCGAACGCGTCGTCGAGTGCCTGACGGCGGAAAAACAAGCCAGCGCCTACGGCTACGAAGCCAACGTTTCCAGCGAAAACCGCGACACCTTCCGCGACTTCCTCAAGCGCGAAGCAGCTTCGCGCAAGAACTAGCCGCGCTAGCTCATCAAGCTAGCCCATCGAGCTACGAGGACGTCCATCCGGGGCGGGCACCGAGGCTCTCCCGTCGACGCTTCCTAGTCAGCAGTGTCCAATCGAATTGAACCCGGCCGACCGGAAAGGTTACCCTGAGATTTCGGCTTCGAGGCGCGACTCGCAGCATGCTGTGACTGCTGTGACAGGGCTGGGACCGTCGACTTTACCATCGACCCCACGCCTGCATTGTGCGAAAGTCGCCGCCACTACGCGATAGGGAGCCGCTTAGCATGTCGAATGGTGACACCCGCTCGGAGAGCGCACCGGCCTCGAATGGGGTCGCGCGCGCCGACGATCGTGCCCACGAGATGGCGTCCGTCGTGGAGCGTGCCCTCGCCGTGCTGCGCGAGCACGGTGCTCGGGCACCAACCGTACCAGCCGCGCGCGTTGGGGAAGGGAGCGGGGCCTCCTTGCAAAGTTGGGCACTCGATCCCAGCTCGGCGCCCGGTGTCTTAGAACTCCACAGGCAACTCGAGCGCCTCCGCAACCAAGCACAAGATCTGGTCGACGAACTGGTGCGCATGCTGGAATCCAGCGCCACCAGCGCAGCCACCGGAGCCAGTCCCCTCACCGCGCTGCCAGTGTCACCGGACGTCGCAACCGGGTCCGTGCCTGGCCTCGCGCAGCTCCAACGCGTCGTAGCGGTCGCCGGGCAAGCGAGCTCGATGCGGTTTCGTTTGGCCAACGACATGCCTCACGCTGTCGAAGTGCTGCTGACAGCGACCAGCCTCGTCGGACCCAAGGGCTTCGAGGTCCCCAGCCGCTACGTCGGGTTCTCCCCCAACCCACTGGTGCTGGCAGCCTCCGCGGCCCAACCGGTAGATCTGACAATTCGCATGCCGGAACAAGTGCCCCCCGGGGAGTACTCGGGTTTGGTGCAAGGCGTCGGCTTGGAAGGGGCAAGTGCCCGACTCACGATCGAGGTGAAGCCCGCTACCGGCGCCAGCTGAGAGCCATCGAGAAACCAACGCAGACTAAATTGAGGGCACTCACCACGAGGCCCGATAGGGAGCTTGACGAGATGAACGACGCGATTGCACAGCTACCGTGGACCGACCGACAGTGGGACCTGGTTCAGCAGGCCGTCAAACAAGAAGCCGAGCGCACACGAGTCCCTGCAAAGTCGTTGCGCGCGGCCAAGGCCGATCCAACGGACGTGGCCGTTCCGGCGTACGCGCTGGGGACCAGCCCCCTGCCGCTGGCAGCGAACCCCGCCGCGAACACAGCCTTGCGAGCCGCGTTCCCCCCCGCCGTTGCCCTGCCACCCGATCGCACGGACGTCGATAGCGGCCCGACCGTATATCTGACGACGCTCTCGAAGTTGGTCTACCTGCGCAACCGAGAGGTGGCAGATGCAGATCTGGAAGCCGCCCTCACGTACTTTCGCCGGGCCGGAGCTCAGATTGCCCAAGCAGAAAATGCGCTGCTGCTCAACGGACGCTTCGCCGGCGGAGGGCCTGCAAACGCTGGTCCGATTCCAGCGGCTCCCGCAGATGTCATCGTGAGTACACTGCCGGCCGCCGCGGGTCCGGCGGTGCAAGGTTTGTGCGCCCCCATGGGGGTACCCGGGGTGGCTATGCCCGCGATCGTCGGGGTTCCGGTGCCGGCTCCTGCTTCCATCACTGCTGCCGGCGGGTTCGACGCGGCCCTTGGAGGAGAGGTACTGGGAGCCGTGGCGCGAGCAACCGCTCAACTCGAGACCGCAGCGTACTACGGCCCGTTCGCCATGATTGCGTCGACTCGCATCTGGACGGCCATCAATCAACCTTCAGCGATGAGTCTGCTACCGGCGCGACTGGCGATCGAGCGGATCCTTTTGGGCGGCCCGTTGATGCACTCGTCTTTGCTGCCCGACCCTTTCGCGCTCGTGTTTGCTCATGACTGTCCGGAACTGGAACAAGTCGTGGCACGAGACGTCAAAGTTAAGTTTCTCCAAGTGTCGGAAGAACCCCGTTACGTCTTCCGAGTCTCAGTGCGCACGGCACTGCGAGTCAGAGACCGTAGTGCAATCGCCACCTTGGTTTGAGACACCTTCAGCAGTGAGACACCGTCATGCCAGTAGATCCCGATTGTAACCAAGCATACCAGAAGGCGAAGCGTGCGGCCGAAGCAGCAACCGCTGCGCTGAATCTCTCAGATCCACCCTTGCTGAATGAGCTGAAAGAACTGGGTGGCAAGATTCCACGCGCAGACGAAGCAGAAGACACGCCCTCAGAGAAGGCTGCCGCCAAACTAATGAGACAAGAGTTCATCAACAAGATGAACCGGGTCGAGAAGCTAGCCACGGGGGGGAAGTCGCTGCAGGACCTGGTACAGGCGGCGAGGGCGGCAGCGGTCAAAGCCCAGGCGACCGCAAATGACGTACAAGAGGCGGCTAACGCACATGCAGTGCTAGCGGGCGGCGGCGGTGACGCAGCCGAGGGCGGCGGCGGTCCCCCAGCTGACGGTGGCGGCTATGCCCCAGCCGACGCCAAAGGTGGCGGCGGCAAGGGAGGCGGCGGCAAGGGAGGCGGCGGCGAGTGACGAGTGAACGCCGTGAACTTCTCCCAAGCTGGCTTCACCGTATCCTTTGGCGGCGCTGAGACGCTGGCGCCGCCGAATGCCGTGGTCCGCGGAGCGCCGGCTAGCCTCACGGTCGGCGTGACGCCGGCACACCCGACGAACGCTGTCGACGTGGTGTACCGGGTGGACGATGGCCTCGCGCAGACGCTGTCCGCCTGGGAGGTGCGCACGGACCATGTGGCGAACATCCAGTATTTTCGCGCCCACTTCCCCAGGTTCGCGCACGGCAAACGGGTCGATTATTGCCCGGTGGCTCACTGCGCGGGCGGCGTGCAGGTGCCGGCGCCTGGTCATGAACGCGAGCTGATGGCGACGTTCGCGCTGGTCGATGCTCCGCGGAGGCAAGCGGAACCAACCAGGCAACCGCAGTTCCGCGCCGAGCTGTCGCACCTCGCTTCCGGACGGCTCGAGCTCGAGCCGCCTTGCGTTTTCGGGGATACACCGGAAGGTTTCCGCGCCGCCTTTCATGTCGCGGGTGGCAGCATGCACGGCGAGCGACTCGCGGGGGCGATTGAAGCTGACTCGCTGATCGAGCTCCGGGTGCGGTCGGACGGCATCGGGACCGTCGAGATGCATCTGACGGCGCGCACCGAGCGAGGGGCGCTGGCGAGCCTCACGCTCCACGGCAAGATCGACTTCGGACCGAGCAGCAGCGACCGTTTCGTGCTCGAAGACGGCGCGACGGGGAGGTTCGAAACGATGGCCACCCTCGAAACTGGGGCGCGCGACCTCGAGTGGCTGAACCGAGCCAGCGTGCTCGCCGTCGGCTGCTTCGACATGGGGCAGCGCGCCGTGACCTGCGACTTGTTGCACACTAAGACGGCAAGGGTGACGTGAGCCGGAGCGTTGCCATTCTGGGTGGTGGCGTGGCTGGCCTGAGCGCCGCTCATGAACTCGTGGAGCGCGGCTATCGCGTCGAGGTGTTCGAGCGACAGGGCATTCCCGGCGGCAAAGCGCGCAGCATCCCCGTGGTCGAGCCGCTCGTAGGGCCGCAAGATCTGGTCGGCGGCAAGGCTTTCAAGAGCCCGCGTTACCAGAGCCGCAGGCCTTGGCCTCCCGGCGAGCACGGTTTCCGCTTCTTCCCCGGTTTCTATCGCCACGTCATCGATACGATGGAACGGATCCCGTTCGGGAGAGGCACGGTGGCCGACAATCTGGTCGACGCCACTGAGGTTCAGGTGGCTCGCTACGACAAGAAGCCTTTCTACATGCCGGCCAGGTTCCCCCGCAGCGTCGGCGACGTGAGAACGACGCTAGAGTTGGTGATCGCCGCCCTCGCTCATGAAGTCGAAATCACATTGGAGGAAGCCGCCTTCTTCTCGGAGAAGATCTGGAAGTTCATGACATCGTGCCCGGAACGGCGGCTAGCGGAATACGAACGCGTCAATTGGTGGACCTACATCGAGGCCGAATCCCGCTCGCCCGCCTACCAGGCGTACTTCGGCAGCGCGATCACTCGTTCGCTCGTGGCCGCGAAGGCACGCTGGGCCAGCACCAAGACCATCGGGGACATCTTCGTTCAGATCCTCGTCGATTTGCTCGATCCGAGCGTTTCGAGCTCCGATCGCCTGCTCAATGGTCCGACCAACGACGTGTGGATCGAACCATGGCTCAGCTACCTGAAGTCTCGCGGGCTCACCTATCACCTCGACACCGAAGTCACGACAATCCACATGAATGGGGGCCACGTGAGCGGAGTCACCGTTCGAAACGCCGGGCGCACGCGCTCGGTCGAGGCCGACTACTACGTAGCCGCACTGCCCGTCGAACGCATGGCGTCGCTCGTCACCTCGGAGATGAAGAGTGCCGAGCCTGCATTCGTTCGCCTGCTCGAGTTGGCCGACCCGAAGAGCGAGAATTTGGAGTGGATGAACGGCATCCAATACTACCTGACCGAGGATGTGCCGCTCACGCACGGGCACACCATCTACATGCACTCTGAGTGGGCGCTCACTTCGGTTTCACAGGCTCAGTTCTGGCGCAACGATCTGGCGCAGTACGGGGACGGAAAAATCCGAGGCATCATCTCGGTCGACATTTCCGACTGGGATGTGCCCGGCATGAACGGAAAGCCCGCGGCCGGCTGCACCCGCGACGAGATCGCGGACGAAACCTGGCGCCAGCTCAAGCGCAGCCTCAACAGCGGCGGGAAAGAAGTGTTGAAAGACGAACACTTGCACTATTGGTACTTGGACCCGAGCATCGTCGACGTGCGCAGGGATTTGCCCGGGATCGAGCTCAACGAGGAACCACTGCTGGTCAACTACGCGGGCACTTGGGAGCTGCGCCCCAAGGCGACCCTCGCCATCCCCAACTTGTTCTTGGCGTCCGACTACGTGCAAACCAACACGAACTTAGCCACCATGGAAGCTGCGAACGAAGCTGCTCGAGCAGCGGTCAACGGGATCCTCGACGCCGCTCGGGACTCTCAGGCGCGCTGTACGATCTGGCAGCTCCACGAACCTCCGTTCTTGAGCCCGTTTCGCATGTACGATCGGCTTCGCTTCGAACGCGGGCTCGCTTGGGACACCAGGGCTTTGGAAATCAGCGCGCAAGCGCGCAAGCTCCTCACGCTGCTCGAGGCAGCGTCCCCGACGAGTGGCTCGACCTGGCTCGACGGAACGCACACCGACGACATCGTGCAGCTCACGCGCAAGTTGACCGAATTTTTGGGAGCGGGTCTGGATAGCATCGGCACCGCTGACAGGACGTCTGGCTTGGGCACAGGCAACACTGGCCGCATCCTTCCCGGTGGTGCTGATGACTGACACCGACTTTCAAGCACAGCTCACACACTACAAAAACTCGATCCGCCCGCTGCTGCTGGAGGCAGTACCCGAGAGCGAGACCAGCCCCTACCTCTACGGGCCAGCCCGCGACTTTCTGGACCAGCACGGCAAGGGCCTGCGGCCCGCGCTCTGCATCGCTACCTGCAAGGCCTTTGGCGGGGACGAGAAGGCGGCGTTGCCGACGGCGGCGGCGCTCGAGCTTTTGCACAACGCGCTCTTGGTGCACGACGACATCGAAGACGAGAGCTTGGAACGCCGGGGACAGCCCACGCTGCACGTGAGGTACGGCGTCCCGATCGCGGTCAACATCGGCGACGCGATGAACGCCCTGGTTCTGCGCGTGCTCATGAAAAATCTGGAAAGGTTGGGGCCCAGCCTGAGCTGGCAGGTCGTGGCGGAGTTCAATCACCTGCTTCTGCAATCGCTCGAAGGGCAAGCGATGGAGCTCGGCTGGATTAGGGACAATGCCTGTGACGTGAGCGAGGGCGACTACCTCGGCATGATCCTCAAGAAAACCTGCTGGTACAGCTTCATTCACCCTTGCCGATTGGGAGCCTTGCTCGCCGGGCGCCGAGACCTCGAACGATTCCATGCTTTCGCTTATTTGGCCGGCGCTGCGTTTCAGATCCAGGACGACGTGCTGAACCTGAACAGTCGCAGCGGAGCTTACGGCAAGGAGTCGTGCGGGGATCTATGGGAGGGCAAGCGCACCCTGATCTTGGCGCGCGCCTTCGAAACCATGCCCAGCAACGAGCGCGTGCGCTTCCAGCGTGTTCTCGCGCAACCTCGATCTCGGCGCCTCGAACGCGACGTGGATTGGATGCGGAGCGTCTTGGAGCAAAACGGAAGCATCCGCTACGCCCAGCAGGTGGCCGCCGAGTTCGCCAAGGCGGCTCGCGAAGAGTTCGACAAGGCGTTCGAGTCGGCCCCCGATGGACCGGACAAGCACTTCCTGAGGCAGTTCGCCGACTTCATGGTAGAGCGCATGGCGTAGCGCCCTTCCGCATCATCGCGAGGGCATGGGATTGATGCCAGTGCGCACGGCAAAGAGATCGTAGCGAAGATACAACTCTTTCAGGTCGGCAGTGCCCACGGCCAAGAACGAGACTCGATGGACCCATGCATAGGCAGGGGAGTCGGTGAGCAACCTCATGTAGGTCTGGAGCCGCGGCGTCTCGTGGTAGTTGCCGGACAACAGCCCTTGGTATCCGTTCTCTCCAAAATCGACCAGACCCACTTCGTGCGCCCACATGCGAGCTCCGTCGTCGGTCTCTACGGTGGCCCGAATATCGAGCAGCCCCATGCCGTCGCGTCTGATCACCATGTAGTCCGCTGAGTTCCGCAGCACACGGCCAGAGAGCGCCCCGCGCATGACCCCGCCCTCGGCGTAGAAGTTGACTCGTAGCCCGTCGGGAGTCTCCCCGAAGACCACCGGTTTCCGAAACTTCACGTCGACGTGCGCCGTGTACTCGAGCTCGGGCCAAAAGTGCAGGCCGCGCATCACCTCAGCTGGAATCTGGGGAAAGGACTCGCTCGTCACTATCGATCTCCCGCATTCAGGGGTGACACGAAACGGCTCCTCGCGTCGATAGCCGTTTTTGGGGCGGCTTCCCGCCAGAACAGCATGGGGATTGTCCGATGGATTCCGCCGCGCTGCGAGCTGCAGCCGCGCGAAGCCCCGCGCCGTGACGTCAAGCGCCGTGAGGGACGGTTGATCGCCATCCTTTTCTCTGACATCGTCGCTCTACGGGGGCTCTCGGAGGTACCGCCCGATGCAAGCCATACCTTGTCCGAACTGTAACGTAGACAACCGCCCGACTGCTCGCTTCTGCGACGCCTGTGGCACGGAGCTCCGAACGTCGAACCCTGGACCAATATCGACTCGCAGGCCGGACATGCACGACGCACCGCTCTCCCGGGGCGAACGGCGCCAGGCCACGGTGCTGTTCTGCGATCTCGCCGGCTACACGACGCTCGCCGAAGCGTTGGATCCCGAAGAAGTACAGGACCTGTTGCATGGGTTCTTCGCGGCAAGCCTCGAGATCATCACTGGCTACGGCGGGACCATCGAGAAGTACGTTGGGGACGCGGTGATGTCGGTGTTCGGCGTGCCCGAAGCGCACGAGGACGACGCCATTCGGGCGGTGCGCGCGGCGCTCGAGATCCAGGAGCGGCTCGCAGGGTTCCGAGTGTCGGTAGCTCGCGCGAAGGTGGGTCCGCTCGCCACGCACGCGGGCATCAACACGGGCTTGGTCGTGACCAGCGGTAGCCATCGGGCACCGGGTTCCGTGGGAGTGGTCGGCGACACCGTCAACGTGGCCGCCAGGCTGTGCGACTTGGCGAAGGCCGGAGAAATCCTAGTCGGCGACGTCACTCGCAACCTGGCCGAGAGGCACTTTTCATTCGAAGAGCTGCCGCCCACCGAGCTCAAGGGAAAAACCAGACCCAGTTCCTGCCACCGCGTTCTGGGCCGTCGCGATCTCCCGATTCGAACCCATCGCTTTACGGGGCGGCGAACGGCGCTCGTTGGGCGAACCCGTGAGCTGGGCGTCCTCGAGAAAGCTGATGACTACCTTCGAAACGGCGACCCCTCGGCTGCCTTCGTGTGCGGCGAGGCGGGCACTGGTAAGAGCCGCCTGATCGAAGAGTACCGTCGGCTGCAAATACCCGGGACTTTCCGCTGGTTCGAGGGGCAAGCCAATGACTACGCCCATGGCATCCCCTATCACCCGATCGTAGATCTGCTGAGCCGAGCGTGGGGGATCCACGGCGATGATCCACCCGAGCGCGTGCGTGAAACGATCGAAACGCAACTGAGGGCGTTGGTCGACGACCCCGACGAGGCGATTCCCTACGTGCTCAGCCTCTACGCCCTGGAGCATCCTGAGCTGACCGGCATCTCTCCCGAGTACTGGAAGGGAAGACTGTTCGTCGCCGTGCAGCTCGTCTTCGAAGCGATGGCGCGCCGGGCACAGTCCGTGTTCTTTTTCGAAGACCTACACTGGGCAGATCCGTCGAGCCTCGAGCTGTTTCGGCACCTGATCGACACGCTCCGCGTCCCTGCCATCGTGCTGTGCACGTCGCGCCTACCGTTGCGAGACTTCAAGCCGTTCCAACGCGACGGGAAGGGCAGTGGCACCGCACGGGGCACGACCATCGAAGAAATCCTCCTCGAACCTCTGGCCCCGGCTGAAACCAGAGTGCTGACCCGCGGACTGTTGGAAAGCGAAGACGCGCCTGACGAGCTTTTTAGCTTCATCCAGGAGAAGACCGAGGGGAATCCCTTCTACGTCGAGGAGGTTCTGAACTCGTTGATCGAGGAAGGCGTGCTGGAACACGAGTATGGTCGCTGGCGCTTGACGAGTCGCTTGGGGGACTTCGACGTACCCGCAACCGTGGAAGGAGTCATTGCGGCTCGCCTGGACCGCCAACATCCGCACAGCCGGCGTTTGTTGCAAGAAGCTTCGGTCATCGGCCGCACGTTTTTGTTGCAAATTCTTCGAGAAATCACGGAGCGTGACGTGAGCGTCGATGAGCGACTCACGGCCCTCGTCGCGAGCGATCTGATCCGCGAGATCACGCTTGAACCGGATCTCACCTACGTGTTCAAGCACGCGCTCACGCAAGACGTGGCCTACAGCAGCTTGTTGCGCTCCGAGCGAGCGGTCATCCACGAGCGAGTTGCCAAGGTGATGGAGGCCTTGTTCGCGGACAGGCTGCCGGAGTTCTTCGAGACGCTGGCGTTTCATTTCAAGCACGGGCGGGACGTCAGCAACGCGGCCAACTACTTGATCAAATCTGGCGAAAAAGCCGTCAACCGCTTCGCGTTGGAAGAGGCCCACGAACACTTCAGGCAAGCCTACGACCTGCTCGAAGAGAGTGAAGACGCCGACGAGCAACGCGAGCTGAAAGCCAAGCTGCTCGAGAAGTGGGCAACCGTCTTCTACTACTACGGCGACTTCCGTGACCTGCTGCAGCTGTTCGGCAAGAACGAAGCGCTGATCCAATCCCTGAAAGACAAGTCTCGCCGCGGGATGCTCAGCGCTTGGTCAGGCATGGCGCTGTTCTTCAGGAACCGCCCCGAGAAAGCCTACCGAACCCTGAAGAAGGCACTCACGCTCGGCGAGGAAGTCAACGACGCCCGGGTGATCGCCTACGCGTCGGCCTGGCTCGCGATGGTGTGTGGCGGGCTCGCCCGCTTCGAAGAAGGCATTGCCCACGGGGAACGCTCCCAAAGCATCGCCCAGACGATGCCCGAAGAGCACTACTTGCACTTCAAGTCTTTGGGCATGCTGGGCTTCACCTACGCCATGATGGGCGAAGCGGCCAAGACCCATCAGATGGCGGAAAAACTCATCGATTTCGGCAAGGGGAATCCGCGCAGCTTGTTCTTCGGCTACTGGATGCGAGCGGAAGGTTACTCGCTTGCGGGCAACGCCGCCGCCGCCATGGAAGCCGCCGAGCAAGGGCTGACGGTGCTGAAAGATCCCTTCTATCTCGGCTTTGCCCGGGCGGTGCACGGCATGAAGTGTCTGGCCGCTGGTCAGCCAAGTTCAACGCTCGACATTGCCCTCGAGCAGGCAGTCAGGCAGGGCAACGATTTCATGGTCAATTATTGGAGCGGCGTCGCTGGCCTTGGAAAGATTCTTCAAGGAGAGCCCGAAGCGGGCATGCGGATGATCGAAGAAGCATCCCGGGCGGCAGCCGCCAACGGCGATGAACTCATCCACCACGTCAACGAGTACCTCAAGGCCAAGGTCTATCTTCAGATGTTTCTGTCGGGGCAACAACCGCTAGCGGAGCAGCAGGCGGCTTCGTTACTCGAAACCTGGATTCAGTACCGCCGGCGGGTGGGCGGCCGGGGATGGTTGGGTCAGGGACTGCTCGATCTCGGACTCTTGCACCAGGCAAAGCAGCGCTACGAAGCGGCGCGTGCGTGCTGGACCGAAGCCGCCGATCTGTTCGAGCAAGTCGATGCCGGCCTGCTTCTCCAAGAGGTGCGCGGTTTGCTGGAACAGCTCCAGGGACCCACCCCAACGACCAGGTCCGGCGGGCAGCAAGCGGCTGATCGCGCCGTCGATTGAAGGCCCGTCGCCGGGGTTGCTGGTCGTTCAACGCGTCGGTAGCGTGGCAGGAACGAACGGGCAGTCACCCATGTTTTGGTAGATCTGACCGACGCATTGCGGACCGTACGCCGTCAGCATGGGTGTGAAGCCCAGGCTCGCAAAGCGCTGGCCCCACTCGCTCTCACCCAAGCGCAGATCGACTTCGGCGGGCAGCACCTCCCGCATGACGGGGCGACGCCAATCGATCGCGAACGCCCACGGGGTGGCTGGCTTCCCGAGTGCATGATCGGGCCGGCTCGCGACGGGAACCACCACCAAGGTGCCCGCTGGCAGCGTCGTCCCTGCGACCTGGGCGGCATCACGGTACGCAGCGTGCGCGGCCACGGTGTCAGCGGACGTGTTGGTGCAAGGGAGCTTGCCGCGCACCAGCCACTGACCATCCTTGTCGACAGCCTGGAACTCGCGCCTACCGCTCTGGGTGTCCGTGAAGACGAACGAGCCGAGCTCTTTGTTGGTGCCCAGGAAGTCGTTGCCGCCGTCGATCGGGCTCAATTGATCCAGCCAGAGCTTCAGCAGGTAAAGCGTCGCGCCGCGATCGAGCGGTGTTTGCAGCGAGAAGCCATTGACGAACTGGACGGATTTCAGCCGTGCCGGCGCCTGTGTGGGAACCGCGGTCACGCTGAAGATTACCTCGTTGTAGGGACCAAACGTGGTGTCGCGAAACTCGTTCACCATCACGGTGCCGATCGCCTTGTCGACACCTTCGGGCATGCGCACGAGGACGGGCTCGTAGCCGCTCTCTTCCATGCACATGCGTGCCCCGCGCACGTTGTCGAGCGTGCCCGTGACCATGCCGACGGCCATGTTGAAGTAGAGAAATTCCTTCGGATTCTGAAGCTGGTGGGTCACCGTGCGCCGGGTGCCCGTGTAGAAGTTTTCGCGAAAGTACGCGTCGATACGCTGATCCTCGACCCCCGGAGGCAGCGCAACGTCGCGACTGATGCGCAGATACGACAACGCGTCCTGCTCGATCAGAGCGACACTGGCGTCATCCGACAGGATCTCCGCGAGCGCGCGCCGGCCAGCATCCGTATTCGCGGCCGCCGCTACGACGGCCACTGCATTCGACATGCCCACGTGGGCGTCTCGGGACAATCGCTCCCAGGTAGCGTGTACTGCCTCGTACTCTGCCACATTCGTCTCCTACACGACCCGCGAGAGGGCTGCAAAGCCAGCGGAAGCGGCTCGAGTGTGCCCCCGTCCCTGCGCCGTGCCGGCTTCAACGGGGGCCTACTCCGTGCCAACGGCCACGCCCAGAATTGTAGTGTGACTCGAACGCTCCTGGATGCTTTCGCCGGGCGCAGAACGGTTTCCACACCACAGGAACTCGAACAAAGCTACGGTTGACGGAGCGAATGCGGTTTTGCGCACTCGCTAGAAAACCGGCGTGTCGACCAAGAAGCTCCCAGCTCAGAGCACTCAGCGGTTCCGCAGCATTCGCGAGGTGAGTCGCGGGGGAATCGGCCGTATCGAGGCCGCGTTGGACCCCGTGATTGGCCGCAAAGTCGCGATCAAGATGCTGCGCGAGGAGCTCAAGGACGAGGACCAAGTCGCGCTCCAGTTCGGCAATGAAGCCCAGATCACGGGGCAGCTCGAGCACCCGAATGTGGTGCCCATCTACGACCTCGGCGAGGACGAGAACGGGCAATTCATCGTGATGAAGCTGATCGAGGGCAAGAGCTTCGCCGACCTCGTCAAGGAAGAGGCCGCGCACGGCGACCAACCGGCCGCGCTGCAGCGCCTGGTTCACATCGTGCTGCGGCTGTGCGACGCACTGTCCTACGCGCACAGTCGCGGCGTCATCCACTGCGACCTGAAACCGGACAACGTGATGGTCGGCGATCATGGTCAGGTCTATTTGATGGACTGGGGGGCCGCATTGCTCTTGGCTCAGCACCACGAACGCCACGCCGATGCATCCATGGAAGTGCGTGAGTCGCAAGGCAGCCTCGCGGCGGGCTGGCACGAATGTCCAGAGTCATTCATCCGTCTGACCGCGGCGGGTTGGGGCTCGAACTCGCTCAATGGTACGCCGGCATACATGGCCCCGGAACAGCTCTTGGGCCGCACCGACAGCATCGACGCCCGAACGGACGTATTCGGCTTGGGAGGCATCCTCTACGAGATCCTCACCGGTGATCCTCCGAACGCCCAGCGCAGGATTCTTGGACAGGGCATTCACATTCCTCTCAGCATGCCGACGGAAAGTAGCCTCTGGCCACAGCTACCGCCAGGGCTGTGCAGCATCGCGTTGAAGGCGCTCTCGCCGCGGCAGGAAGATCGCCATCAAAGCGTCGGGGAGCTACGCACGGACCTGGAGCGGTTCTTGAGCGGCGGTGGCTGGTTCGAGACCAAAATCTTCGAGGCTGGCGCGAGCATCGTGACCGAGGGCGAGCCCGGCGACGCCGCATACATCATCGAGTCGGGGAGCTGCGAGGTGTTCAAGCTCATCGACGGCAAGCAAGTCCTGGTGCGGCGCTTGAATCCGGGCGACGTCTTCGGAGAGACGGCCGTGTTCACGGGATCCCCACGCACGGCCTCGGTCATCGCCCGAGAGCGCTCGTCGCTCAAGGTGATCACCGGTCCTTCGTTGAACCGCGAGCTCGACCACAACCCGTGGCTGGCTGCGTTCGTGCGTTCGCTTGCCGCTTTGTTCAAGGAAGCGGATGAGCGCCTGTCTCGCAACGGGCCCGAAGCGTACGAGTAGTCCGTTGGCCCCCGGCTGCCGGGTCAGCCCAACGATCCGTTTCGATCCCGACATGCGGGAGAAACAAACCGGGCCGAACGGTCTCACAATCCGCACATACTGTGCCCGAGCGTCTCGTTAACCTCGTCCTTGCCGGAACCTAGGCCGGAGAAAAATTCCACAGGCCCGCGGGCAGGGCAACACAGACCATCGAAGCCATGGTGGTCGAGACCTACACCGGAGTATCGTAGGGCCACTGTGAGTTCGGCGACCAGAAGTGATGCACCCGTTCGGGCGGTCCCGCCCGTGCTGCGCAGGCTCTCGGGTTCGTTACCGGTCCGCCGACAGACTCCGCTCGTGCCCGTAGCGAAGGCCGATCTCGAGCGCTGCCGGGGGGCGATCGAGGCTGCCCCAGCGAGTATCACCGTCTCGGCCGGCGCAACCCTCGCCGCAGAGACTCGGGCCTCGCTCCAATCCGCGTACCGCCCCAAGCCGACGAGCGGCGGGGCGTACTCTCTGGTCGGCTCGGTCCCGCTCGAGAGGTATACCCCGCGCACGCGACCTCCGCGCGACAGCTGAGCTCTTTGTGAGCTGTTTGTGAGATGGCGACCCGGCTCGGAGCCGAGCCCCCCCTGAATGAGCCGGTGCGCACGGCGACCCGCTGGGTGCCTTGGCGCGCGCGAACCGCCGGCGAAGTAGGGGGCGGCTTCGGAAGCTGCGCGGCGCGAGGGTCATGCGGCTCAGCTTTCGGGAGCGTTTCAGCTAAAAGTCGCGGAATCAGGGGCGTCAGATCGTGACCAGCGGTGCGCCTCGGACGACCGATCTCGCGCTTCCGCGTCCCGAGTTGAGCCCCTGTCGAGCCCCCTGGCCCCTGGGTCGACCCACGGCGCCAGCGCGACGATGCACAAACCCGACTCCCGATCGCGTGCCGCACTAGCCCGTAGCGCCGGACCATGCGAAACAAGAGCGCATGGTCACCCCCCCGCAAAATGCCGATACCAAGCCGAACCCGGACCTTCCGTTGCACAGCGACATGCGCTGGTTGACCGGCGCCTTGGGGCGAGTCGTGCGCCGGGTCGAGGGCGAAGAGGTCTTCAAGGCGATCGAAAGCTTACGCATCGCGTGCCGTGATCGCCGGGCGAGCAAGGGACCCTTGAGTCGCGTGCTCGAGCAAGTGCGACAGCTTCCCATCGAACAGGCGGCACCCGTGGCGCGTGCATTCACGTTGTTCTTCTTGCTCATCAACACTGCAGAGCAAGTACATCGCGTCCGGCGGCGCCAGAGCTATCGCCAAAACCAAGGCGGCGCCCAACCCGCGAGCATGGAATGGGCGCTGCGCGCGCTGGCAGGACGCGGCCTCGACGCCGCCAAGGTGCGCGAGACGCTGCGGCGCATCGAAGTTTGTCCCGTGCTGACGGCGCACCCCACCGAATCGACGCGGCGCACCGTGCTCGACCTGCAGGCGCGCTTGGCCGACGCGCTCCTGGTGCGCGACGAGCTGCCCGGCGTTGCACGCGATCATCTGGAAGAGAGCATGGAGGCGGACATCGAGCTCTTGTGGCTTACGGACGAAGTGCGCCGCGACAGACCCAGCGTGATGGACGAAGTCAGCACGGTGATCTGGTACCTCGAGGACCGTCTGCTCGAAGCTTGCTCCCTGGTCGACAGCGCCACGCGGCGCGCCTTCCACGAAGTGTTCGGGGAAGACCTCGGCTTCTCGATCGATCTGCCTCTCGGGAGTTGGGTGGCGGGTGACCGAGACGGCAACCCTTTCGTCACCCCCGAGATCACGCTGGCCGCCGCGCGGCGTTCTGCGCATGCGCTGCTCGGCCACTATCAGACGAAGGTCACGGAGTTGATCCAACGCTTGAGCATTTCGGATCGCATCGCGCCGGCGCCGCCGGAGCTACGCGCTTCGATCCAGAAGGACAAGGCGCTCTTCCCCGAGGTCTGGCAGCAGAACCAGATCCGAGACAAACACGAACCCTTGCGTCTGAAGCTCACGTTCGTGAAGGCTCGACTCGACGCCACGCGGCGCGAAGTCGCTGCGCGCGACGCGGGTCGGCCCGAAATCGTGCCCGGCTCTTACAAACGCGCGCAGGAGTTCATCGGTGACCTCGAGCTCTGCCAGCAGGTGGTGAACACGGCCAACGCGCGGCTCACACAGCGATTCCTCCTCACTCCGTTGATCGGGCAGGTGAAAACCCTCGGCTTCACCGGATACCGGCTCGATCTGCGTGAGGATTCGGAAGCGCACACACGCGCGCTGGAAGAGATCGCCGCCGGCACCGGTACCACGGCCCCGGCTGCCGAGGCGCTCGGTCGCGAGCTGTTGCTGCGCCGTCCCGTGCTACCGCGCCACATCCAGTTGGACGAAACGGCGCAGCGGACGGTCTCGGTGTTCGACGCCATGCGCCAAATTCAGGGCGAGTTCGGCGAAGAAGCCGCGCCCACGTACATCGTGTCGATGACACGCTCCGCCGACGACCTGCTCCGCGTGCTCTTGCTGGCGCGGGAGTGCGGCCTCGTGAATCTCGCGGCCGACCCACCGCAGTCGTCGCTCGACGTCGTCCCTCTGTTCGAGACCGGCAACGACCTCGCCAACGCGCCCCGCGTCATGGAGCAGCTGTTCGCCGAGCCCGCCTACGCGCGCCAGCTGAAGGCACGCAAGCAGCGTCAAGAGATCATGCTGGGCTATTCGGACTCGGCCAAAGACGTGGGTATGCTGGCGGCTTCTTGGGAGCTCTATCAAGCTCAGGAGAAGCTCGCGCAGATCGCCAAGAAAGCCGGCGTCGAGCTGATGCTGTTCCATGGCCGCGGGGGTACCGTCGGTCGTGGCGGCGGTTCCCCGGTGTTCCGAGCCTTGGCGGCGCTGCCACCGGAAACGCTGAGCGGTCGCATCAAGATCACCGAACAGGGCGAGGTTATTTCGCAAAAGTTCGGCTTGCTGCCGATCGCCGAGCGCAGCCTGGAAGTCACGCTGAGCGGCACCTTGATGGCGATGCTGACCGACTTCAGAACACAGGTGTCTCCCGAGCAGGTCGAACGCTTTCGGCAGGTCACCGAGCGGTTGGCGGAGCGCTCGCGCACGGTGTTCCGCAAGTTCGTCCACGACGACAATCGCCTCTTCGGGATCTTCCTCGAAGCAACGCCTGTTCGAGAACTGGCGCACGTGCACTTCGGTTCTCGGCCTGCCTACCGCGACAAGGGGGCTGGCACCATGCAGGGTATCCGGGCGATCCCCTACAACTTCGGCTGGACGCAGATCCGCTTGATTCTGTCGGCATGGCTCGGAGCGGGCACCGCGCTGGAAGAGGCACTGAACGAGCCGGGCGGCACCGAGTTGTTGCAAGAAATGGCCAAGCACTGGCCTTTCTTCGACGACATGCTGTCGAAGATCGAGATGGTGTGCGCCAAAGCCGATCTCGAGGTGACGCAGCTGTATTTGAGCGAGCTCGCCCCGGAGCAGACACTGTACGACGACCTGGCAGCGGAATTCACGCGTACCGTGAAGGCCCTACTCAAGATCCGCAAGCGCGACACGCTGCTAGAGTCGCATCGGTTCCTAGACACCGCGCTGAAGCTCAGAAACCCGTACGTGGACGCCCTGAACGTGCTCCAGGTCGACTTGCTGAAGAAGAAGCGCTCCCTCGCGGACGACGACCCCACGCGACCGTTGATCGATCAGGTGCTCGGCACCACCTTGAACGGCATCGCACAGGGCATGCGCAACACCGGTTAGCCGCTCCGGAGCTCCGGAGTGGCTTGCTAGCCACAAAGAGTGGGCTCAGGTCCACAGGGCCTCCGCAGCACCCTGCCAACGACCGGAGTTTTCCGTGCCGTCTGGCGCCGGCGGATTGGCGCAATTCCTGCTCACGGGCTGGCACCCTCATGATCCGCCTCCCGAGCCTCTCGCTTCTCCTTCTCGTCTTCCCCTTCGCCTGCTCGCCGGCCCCCCCTGCGACGACGAGCGGTTCGAAAGCGGACTCGTCGTCAACAGCGCCTCGTGTCTCGCTGGCGCGGCCGCTGAGTCCCGAAGAGCTGACCTTCCCACCGCTCGAGGACCAGCACCAACGCGCGCGCGCCAAACTCGAACTGCGATCCCAGGGCGCGCCCGCGATCGAGCTCACTTCGCCGTACTCCGAGCAGTTCTGGGTGCAAGGCCAGACGCTGCAGTTCAGCTTCAGCCAGGCCGCCCTCGGCGCCAAACCCGGAGCGCCCGCTGGCGGCCTACTCGAGCTGACGCCGCCAGTCGCGGGACAAACACGCTGGCGAGACGCGCAGACGCTCGAGTTCGTCGCGGAGCGCCCCTTCGATCCGAGCGTCAGCTACCAGGTGCTATTGAAGGAGATCCCGGGCACCCCTGGCACGGCCGCGCTCACCTGGCGCGGCACGTTCGTAGCGGCAGGGCCGCAGATCGCCGGTAAGGAGCTCGGCTACCTGCCTCGACGCGGAGACGCGCGGGCCGTAGCGCTTTCGGTCGGCGACGATGCCAAGGTGTCGCAGCGCCCGCGGCTCATGGTGCTCTACGATCAACCGGTCAGCCTCGCGTTCGCACGCAAGCACGTGGAGCTGACGCACGCCGACGGGACGAAGCTGCCACTGAGACACCAGGTGCTCGGTTATGGGGACTTCAACGGCACTGCCGCCCCCGCGGGGTACCGCGTCAGCGTCGAGATTTCTCAGGAAATACCTCACGGTTTTGGCCTCACGCTGAGCGCCAGCGACGAAAACCCAAGCACGGACCGAACGGGTCTCGAAGCGTCGATCAGCGTCGCCCCACCGTTCGCCTACACCGACGCGTTCTGCGCCTACGGCTCGGTGAGCTGCGCTCGCCGCGGCGGCACCGTGCTGTTGGACGACCGCCGGCTGCACCTGTTCTTCAACAATCCGGTCGAAGAGGATGCCGCTGCGCTGAAACGTAAGGTGTTGGTGAGCCCGGCGGTCAAGAACCTCTCCATCTATGCCTACGACGGCTATCGCGGCGGCGAACTGGCCTTGTCCGGCGACTTCAGACCCGGCATCAACTACCGCATCAGCGCGAACGGCCTCAGAGATCGTTACGGTAATCCGCTCCTCGAACCGCTCCGGCTCGCCGTCGTCCAGCGACCGGAACGCGCGAGCCTGAGCATGCCGGGCGGAACGTTGTGGCTGGACCCCAGCGCCGCGCGCGCGTTCGAGTTCGACGCGCGCAATGTGGAGCGTGCGCAGCTCTGGATCTGGCACGTCGACGCCAGCGATGCACACGACTTCGCCACTGCGCTAGACACACCGAGCGAGATCACGCGGGACGCTCCGTTCAGCGTGCTGCCGATCGACGTGCGACCGGAGCTCGACAAGGTCGTAACGACTTCCGTGGATCTGAGTCGCGTCCTCAGCGCCGATCAAAGCTACGTGCTTCAGTTGCGCCACGATCAAACCGCTTTCGATGCCGTCCCGCCCGAGTACCCCGCCGGCTCCGCCGCCAGCACGCCCCCCACTGCGTTCGTGTCACTCGCGAGCAAGGGTGCGCTCTTGGTGCACGTGCATCGGGCTCCAGGCAGCGTGCTGGTCCATGTCGCTGACGCCGGCACTGGTGCGCCAGTGCCCAAGGCCCAGGTGCGACTGGGGCTCACCGACCAAACTCCGTGGGCCACGACAGGCGCCGACGGCGTCGCGCGCGTCAACACGAGCAGCCAAACAGACGCTGTCGATGCGGTCGTGGAGGTACGCGCGGGCCAGAAGCGCGTGGTGCTGCCCGCGCAGGAGCAGCAAAAAACCGCCGCCCAACTGTTTCCCGATCTCGCGCACGTGCCGGGAGATCCGACAGGCTCCCCCGTGCTGGTGCACACCGACCGAGACATCTACCGACCGGGCGAGACGCTCCATTTCAAGGTCAGCGCGTTCACGCGTCGACCGGGCACCTCCGGCCTGCAGCCGCTCGCCAAGCAACCGCTGACGCTCCTGCTCAAGGGGCCAGATGGCCGCGAGCTCGTCGAAAAGAAGTCGACCACCAACGGCTTCGGCAGCGTCGAGCTCGATTTCCCGGTACCGGACGGCGCGAAGCTCGGGAGCTACAACCTCAGCGTGAAGCACGCCGGGGGCGAGCTCATGACGCACCCGGTCCGCGTGGCGGCGTTCGATCCGCCCAAGTTCGTGGTCGACATCGACGCACCGGAACGGGTCAGTACCAGCGAGTTCAGTGCCCGCATCTCGGGACGCTACTTGTTCGGCGCACCGCTCGCGGGGGAGAACGTGTCCTGGTCGCTCTCGGCAAAACCGGCCTTCATAAACGGCGGCGCCCTGGCGCAGGCGGGTTTACACTTCGATGAACAGGACGACGGCTGGGACACGGAACCCGACCCCGGCGTACTCTGGACCCAAACCGGATCGGGGGCTTTGGATGCCGCGGGTGATCGCGAGCTCCCGATCACGCTGCCCGGCGCAAAGCCCAACGTACCGATCGCGGTCACGCTGCAAGCCGAGGTCAGCGATGCCTCGAACCGGGCTGCAGCCGCCCGCCGCGAGGTCGTCGTTCACCCGAGCCAGCGCTACGCCGGGCTCCGGCTCGCGCGCTCGTGGTCCGCAGCGCAGGAGCCGATCGCGGTCGATCTGGGCGTCGTCGACACCTCGGGCGCGCCGCTGGTCGGAGTCCCCGTGCGCGCGGACCTCGAGCGCGTGCGCTGGGTCGAAGTCACGGAGCGCACCCAAGACGGCTCCGTGAACTACACGTGGCGGCAGCAGCGCGAGCGCGTGGCGAGCTGCAGCGGCACCAGCGCGACCAGCGCCGTTCAGTGTTCGCTCACGCCGCTCGCGGGCGGATACTATCGCGTGGCAGCGCACGTCGACGGTCGCGCCGGCGGCGCCCAGAGCCTCTGGGTCATGGGCTCTGGCGAGGGCGACACGGACCCGAGCCCGCGCGCCGAGGCTCGGCTGAACCTGGTTCCCGACAAGGCGGCATATCAGCCAGGCGAAACCGCCCACGTCCTGGTCGAAAACCCCTGGCCCGCCGCCACGGCGCTGGTAACGCTCGAGTCGGATCGGCTCGTGAGCCACCGGGTGGTCTCGCTGAACGACCGCCTGAGCACGATCGACATCCCGCTCACGGGTGAGCTCGCTCCCTTTGCGCACGCCACCGTCACCTTGCTGCCGCTGGGCAAAGCGGCAAGGCTCCGCGCCCCGCTCCTCGGCGCGCTGCGACTCCCCGTCGCGCTGCGCGACGCGCGACTCCAGGTAGCGGTCGCCTCCGACAAGAGCGCCTACCGTCCGCGCGACACTGCAACGCTGACGGTCGATGTGACCCGGCAGGGTGTCAAGCAGGGCGACGTCGAAGTCGCGCTCGCCGTGGTCGACGAAGGCGTGCTCAGGCTCACCGGGTTTCACGCCCCTGACCCGCTCGAGCGCCTCTGGACGGGTTTCCCGCTGGAGTTCGGCTATTCGGACACGCGCTCCGGATTTGCCGAATGGATGCAGCGCAGCCACGTGGCGGGTGACGGCGGCAGCGAGCAGGGTGCCGAACCCTTCCTCACACGCAGCAACTTCGTGACCACGGCCCTGTGGAAACCAAGTCTGGTCACGAACCAGGAAGGGCGTGCGCAGGTGTCCGTCAAGCTACCCGACAACCTCACCGAGTTTCGCATGCTCGCAGTCGCGCTCGACAAGCAAGGGCGTGCCGGCTCGCGCGAGTCCTCGTTTCGCGTTACCGAGCCCGTGCTGGTACAACCCGCGATGCCGCGCTTCGCTTTGCAAGGCGATCGCTTCGAGGCCGCGGCCATGCTGCACAATACGACCGCAGTGCCGTTCACGGGCAGCCTCGAAGTACTGGGGAAGACCGAGCGCGTCAGCCTACCCGCCCAGTCGCGCGTTCGGGTCGGGAAGATGATGACCGCCACGTCTGCGGGGTCGCGGGCGCTCGAATTCACGCTGCGAGACAGCTCCGGCAGAGCTGTCGACAGCGTTCGTCACACCCTCGACGTGGGCGTGCCGGGCGCTCTGCAGCACCCGCGCCTCAGCGGCAGCTTCGCCGGCAAGCAGAACATCGTGCTCGCCGTGCCCGAAACGGTGCTGAGCGCGCCCGGCGACATGCTCGAGCTCACGGTTGGCGAAAACCTGCACCCCG
>Ga0315910_10001314_pt1 | contig 23016 bp, 15 predicted proteins | sample EdamamesoilMG_FD_204470 | JGI IMG/M metagenome (GOLD analysis project Ga0315910, IMG submission 204470) | Garden soil microbial communities collected in Santa Monica, California, United States - Edamame soil | ecosystem: Environmental > Terrestrial > Soil > Garden | place: USA: California... | reverse complement strand
GGCAGCGCCGCGACGATGTCGGTGGAAGAGACCTACGGCAGCGGTGTGACCTACCAGTGGCGTTTCAATGGCACCGACATCTCCGGAGCGACGTCGCCGAGCCTGACCTTCGGCAGTGCCCAGGCCTTTCACGCCGGGACCTACACGGTCGTGGTCACGGCCAACGGCATGGTGTTCACCAGCCAGAGTTTCGATCTCACCATCAACCCGCCTGCCGCGAATGACGCGCGCCTGCTCAATCTCTCGACGCGCGCCATCTGCCTGACGGGGGACGACGTGCTGATTCCCGGATTCTACGTGTCGGGCTCGGGCGCGAAACGGTTGCTCATGCGCGCGGTGGGGCCGGAGTTGGCGCGGTTTGGCGTGGCCGGACCGCTGGCCGACCCGCAGATCGTGCTCAAGCGGCAGGGCGACAATGCCATCATCGCGAGCAACGAGGACTGGGGCGACAACGCCAACTGGCAGGACATTCGCGACACGGCCGCGGCGCTGTACGCCTTCAGTCTGACCGCGGGCAGCAAATCGGCGGCGCTGCTGCTCGATCTGCCGGCCGGCGGCTACACCATCGTGGCCTCCGGGCATGGCGACGAGACCGGCGTATCCATCGTGGAACTCTACGATGTGTCCGGAGCGACGGACGCGGCGCGCCTGATCAACATCTCCAACCGTGGCTACGTCGGCGTGGGCGGGCAGATCATGATCCCGGGCTTCGTCGTATCGGAGGAGGGCGCGCGCACGTTCCTGATCCGCGCGGTCGGACCGTCGCTCACGCGCTTCGGCGTCGGCGGCGTGCTGGCCGACCCGAAGATCGAGGTCTACAAGCGCCGCCCGGGCACGGCGATCGACGACCTGATCCTGACCAACGACACGTGGGGAGAAAATGGAGACGCCGCGCAGGTCCGGCAGACCGCGAGCGCGCTGTTCGCCTTCGGCCTGACCGAGGGCAGCGCCGACGCAGCCTTCGTCGTCACACTCCCGCCCGGCGCCTACACGGTCAACGCCAAGGGCGTGGGTGACACCACCGGTGTCGCGCTCGTCGAGGTGTATCTCGTGCCCTAGAGCCCCACCGGCGTGGCTCGTGCCGCGGGCGTTTTCCGGGAACAGCGTCGATGCGGGCGTGTCCCGAACGGGCATTCCCTCGCTGGGGTGCAGGAGTCCACATGGCGTGGGCCATTCGGCGCACCTCAGACTCCACTCCGTGAATACCCGTCCCGCGTTCCCCTGCCGCCTCCTCGCCGGCTTTTCGCTCGTGCTTGGTCTCCTGCTGGCCGGGTGCGACTTCAAGCACCCATACGGCGAGCCCTCGGACGAGCCGATCGACCCCGCGCTCGTCGGTTCGTGGATCGAATCTGAGACCGTGAAAGACAAAGGGCCGAGCACCCTCGAGGTCGAGGCTGTGACCGGGTCGGAGTTTCGCGTGAAATTCAACGACCGAACGTTCACGGCCCGACGCGTGAAAGGGACCCCGGACAATTTCCTGCAACTGCAATTGCCCGCGTCGAAGGACGGAGACACCTCGGCCCACCTCTACACCTTCTGCTTCTTCGGATTGGTCGACGGCGAACTGGTCGTGAAGCGCCTGACGGAGCCCGACGGGGCGTCGTTCGAGACGCCCGAGTCCGTGCAGGCCTATGTCGGGCGCGCGCTCGCCGGCGAGACCTTTACGGCCTACCGCTATCGATTCCGCCGCAAATAGCCGCGCGGGCCCGCACCCGCGCCGATCGATCCTCCGCTCATGCGGAAGGCGTGGCACCGGCGAGCGCCCGGGCGGCGGCGCTGGTGCGATTGGTCACGTCGAGCTGCGTGTAGATGCGCTTGAGGTGGCTCTTCACCGTCTCGGTGGAGCAGCCGAGGATGATGCCGATCTCCTCGTTGGATTTGCCGTGCACGACCCAATGCAGGACCTCGCACTCGCGCGGACGGAGGCCGAGCGGGCGGAGCGCCTCGGGGGTTATCTGCCCGGCGTTCACGACCGCGGATGGTCCCGGCTGCGCGCCGTCGAGGCGCGCGGCGATCTCGACGAGGGCTTCGTTGAGCCGCGCGTTCTCCAGGCGTGCGTGGGCGGCGTCTCGCTGGGCGAGGCTGACGGCGTACTCTGCGGCGAGAATCTGCGCCTGGAGAGTTTTACGCTGGTCGTGAGCCGTCGCGAAACGCTCATGATAGTCGCGGTGCGCGGCGTAGGCCGCGGCCGCATCGCCGGTGGCGGCGAGCGCCTCGGCCAGGACGAGCCTGAGGTCGAGTTCTGCCCGGTCGACGCCCGGGTTGGACGGGAACTGCCGGAGCGCGGCGCGCGCGAGTTCAAGGGCGCGCGTGACGTCTCCGTTTTCGAGATACGACCGCGCGATCCACGCCTGATAGCCCGCGGCGTCGGTCAGGGCGCGCGCTTCGGTGGCGATGCGGACAGCCGCGGCCATCAGTTCGCGTGCGGCGTCCGGGTCTGTCGCGGCGGCGGCGCGCGCGAGATGGCTGTGGACCTGGGCGAGCCCGATGCAGTGGCCCTGCTTTTCGAGTCGCCGCTTCGCCTCGTGCAGCGTGGCGACGGCTTCGGCCATGCGGCCCTGTCGAAGCAGGGCCGCGCCGAGGACGGCGTGGGGTTCGCCGCGGTCGAACATGCGACCGGGCGTTAGGGTCGTTTCGATGGCCCGGCGTGCGGCCGTCTCCGCGCCCGCGGGATCGCCCATCTCCATGAGCACGTCCGCCTGATGCGTCCACATGGCGAATTCACGAAAGCGATCCGGGTCCGCGGTGCCTTCGAGCAGGGTGGCGCTGCGCTTCATTGCGGCGAGCGCCTCGCCGAAGAGCATGGTGCGTGCGTAGAGGATGGAGAGGTTGTGCCAGCCCCGGCCCTGGTTCAGGAGGTCTCCGAGGCGCTCGTAGGTCGCGATCGCCTCGCGGTGCCAGGTCAGTGCCTCGGCGTGGCGCCCCTGATCGTCGAGCACCACCGCGAGCAACCGCACAGCCGTGGCGAAGATCTGGTCGTGCTGCTCATGCCACGCGGGCGTGGCGTGCAGCCACGTGTTCTTGTTCAGCGACTCGACCACGCGGCGAACGCGGGCTTCGGCTTCATGCGGCCGGCTGAGCCGATGCTCGGCGGCGGCGATGGCATTCTCGACCGCGCCCTGCAGGAGCGGCATCCATTCGGCGGCAAGATCGCCTCGCGCGGCGAGCTGCTGCTGGAATGCGTGGGCCGCGGCAAGGCCTTCCCTCGGTTCATGGACGCAGCGGCCATGCAGTTCGAGAATTGCGGCGCGTACAGCCAGTTCCGTCCGCGGTTCCCCGGGTGGGTTCGTCGGGTTCGGGGCGGGGCGGGATTCGGCCGACGAAGCCATGGGAGTCATGCCGCCGGCGGCGCCATACGTGCGAGCGCGCTGGCGGCGGCGGCGGTGCGGTTGGTCACGTCGAGCTGGGTGTAGATGCGCTTGAGGTGGCTCTTCACGGTCTCGGCGGAGCAGCCGAGGATGAGGGCGATCTCGTCGTTGGACTTGCCGCGCACGACCCAGAGGAGGACCTCGCACTCGCGCGGCCGCAGGCCGAGCGGGCGGAAGTGCTCCGCCGAAATCGATTCAGGATCGGGCGCGGCGGCGGTGCGTTTCTCCGTGGCATCGAGGCGCGCGGCCACCTGCGCGAGCGCCTCCTCGAGGCGACGATTCTCGAGGCGTCGGCGCTCCGATTCCTCGCGAATGACGTCGAGCTGGTGGCGGACGGCGAGTGTGCGCGCGCGGTCGTCCTCGGCGCGTTTAACGAGGCGGGCGGCGGTTTCCTGCCGCTCGCGCTCGAGGCGCCAGGCGTGCTCCCACTCGCCCGCGAGCCGGGCCGCGTCGGCCAGGAGCCCGAGCGCATCGGGCACCTGGCGGTGGTCGGGGCCGTTCCGGCGGGAGGCCTCCAGCGCCAGTTCACCGGCGACGCGTGCATCGGCCGCGCGTTGATCACGAAGGGCGAGCGCGCCGAGTTCGAGTGCGGCCTCGGAGACGCGGTCGGAGTCGTCAACCTCGCGCGCGAGCCGCAGGCCTTCCTCGAAGACAGGGCGCGCCTCGTCATGGCGACCGGCGGAGCAGAGCACGCGGCCGAGTACGATGAGGCGGTCGGCCTCGAGTTCGCGGCGCTCGATGCGTCGCGAGACCTCGGCGGCGCTCTCGAGCCAGCGGAAGGCCTCCTCGATTTTTCCTTCCTCGCGACAGAGCATCGCGAGTTCGAGCCGCAGCGCCATGTCGTAGTCGCCGCGGCCGTCCCTCTCAAAATACTGTACCGCCCGCTCGAGACAAACGCGCGCCGCGTCGAACTCGCGGTTTTCCCCATGCAGGACGCCGAGGCGGTAGTCGAGCGTGGCGGTTTCGGTCGGATCGCCGAGTCGGCCGACGATCTCGCGGGCCTCGAGCGCGGCCTGCACGGCGAGGTGCTTGAGTCCCGAAAGCTGGTAGCACAGGGCGATGTTTTGCAGCGCCGTCGACTCGCCCTTGAGTTCCCCGAGCAGCGTGTAGCGCTCGCGCACGGCGTGGTAGGCGCGCAGCGCATCGGCCAGCATCGAGCGCCCGTGGCAGGCGTTGCCCACCTGGAGCAGGCAGGTGGCGGAAAACATGTGGAGCTCGCGGGCGAGGCTCGGATTCGGCGTGGTGCGGGCGGTGCGGTCGAAGACCTCTCTCGCGCGCTCCGCGCACGGGATCACCTCGGCGTGGCGTGCGAGCCGATGGAGCGCGACCGACTCCGTGAGATCGAGCGCGGCGACGTGCAGGTCGCGCGCGACGACGAGTCCATCGCCTGCGAGGACGGACTGACGCTGCGCGGCCAGCGTGGCCATGTAAGCCTGCGGCTCGCGCGAGGCCTGGCGCCCGCGCTCCATCACCCACGTGCGAAACGCCGCGGCCTCGTCCTGCTCTCGCGCGGATCGGGCGGGGAGTGGGGTCGCTGGGGAGGAGGTGTGCGGCACGCGCAGGCATGCTGCCCGCTGCGGAGGCATGCGCAATCGCGTACGCGCAGCCGCATCCCCCGGTCGGGGGATATCCCACAAGGCGGGTTTATGGGACACTCGCCGCGTCCTTATGGCTCCCCACCAGCGGCAGTCGTCCGTCCTCGGGTTCATCCTGGTCGCCTCGGCGGTCCTGGCGGCGATCGTCATCGGCGCGGTAGTGGCGCGCGGCGAGTCGATCGTGATCACGTGGAACCGCGCGGTGCTCGATGCCATCCGGGCGGAAACCACGCCGCCGCCGCTCGCGGGTCGCACGCTCGCGATCGTCCACCTCGTGCTCGACGAGGCGACGCATGATACGGCGGAGGACCTTCGTCGCGAGGTGCTCGCGATCGTCAGCGCATGCACTGCGACCTCGGCCCTGTTTCCCGGCCGGGTGGGGGATTTCGAGCGCGTGCGCGACGCGGCTCTCGCAGAGGTGTTGCCTGCGCCAACCGCGGCGGAGTGGCAACGTGCGCTCCAGATCGCCGCCACCTTCCTCGAGGCGCGGGGCGATGACGGGGCCAACCGCTCCGTGACCTACATCCCGCGCGCCGAGCCGGGCAGCTGGCGGCGCACCACGCCGTTTTTCCGTCCGCCGGAGCTGCCGCAGTGGCCGGATGTGCGGACCTTTGCGATACACGATCCGGTGTCCCTCGTGCCCGCAGGCCCGCCGGCGCTCGAGAGCGCCGCCTGGGCAGACGCGCTGGCCGAGAGCCGGCGTCTCGGCGGCAGGTCCAGCGATGAGCGCACGGCCGACGAGGCCGTGACCGCGAAGTTCTGGTCGGACTTCAGCTACACGACCACGCCGCCCGGGCACTGGAACGAGATCGCGGCCGACGTCGCCCGCCGCCGTGGATTCGACGAAGCGACGACGGCGCGGCTCTTTGCCGCGCTCAATGTCGCGATGGCCGACGCGGGGATCGTGTGCTGGGAAACCAAATACCGCTATAACTTCTGGCGGCCGGTGACCGCGCTCGCCGGCGAGGGCTGGCAGCCGCTGCTCAACACTCCGCCGCACCCGGAGTATCCGTCCGGTCACAGCGCGTTCAGCGGCGCGGCCGCGGCGGTGCTGGCGGCGTTCGTGGGCTCAGACGAGTGCGAGTTCACCGTGCGCAGCGATGCGATGCCCGGCGTCGAGCGCGTGTTCCACCGTTTCTCCGATGCGGCTCGCGAGATCAGCCTGAGCCGCGTGTATGGCGGCATCCACTATCGTTTCTCCTGCGAGGACGGGCTCGCGATCGGCCGGGCCGTGGCCGGTGAGGTCCTGCGCCGCGACAGCACCGCGCCCGGCTCTGCGAAGATCGCATCCCGATGAACATGTCTTCCAAATCCAGCCGGAGGGTGCCGAGCTCGCGCCGAGCGGCCCTGCGCCTGCTTGCGAGTGCCACGGCGCGTCGCACCCTCGCAGTCGCCGGTGTATTGCTGGTGTCCGGCGTGTCCCTGCTGCGGGCTGACACGCGACTGCTCGGCGACCTCGACAACGACGGCGTCATCACCGCGCTCGACCTCGCGCGCCAGATCGCGTTCACGCGCGGCCAGCTCGCGATGTCCGAGGGCGAGTCTGCCTACGCCGATGTGACGCGCGACGGCATCGTCAACTCCTTCGACACCGACGCGATTGTGCGTCGCATCCTGGAAACGGAGACACCCGAGGCGCTGCCATTCAACGCCGTGATGGAAACCTCGCCGGCCGAGGGCGAGTCCGGCGTCGCGCTCACGCGCGAGTTCGTGCTGCGCTTCGCGATGCCGCTTGCGCTCGACGCCGTGGTGACGACGCACAACCCGAACACCGGCACCGCGGGCAACCTTTACGCCGAGTTTGGCGGGCGCCGTTTCCTCACCCGCGCCGAGCTCTCGGGCGACCGCCGCAAGGCGACTCTCTTCTTTCTCGAGCCGCTTCCGGCGAGCGCGCGCGTGCGCGTGACCTTTGATCCCGCGGGCCTGCGCGACATTCTCGGGCGCGGGGTCGACGGCGATGGCGACGGCGCTGCCGGCGGCACGCGCGCCTTCGACTTCGACACGCTCGCCCTCGGCGCGCTGCCGACCGTCGGCGTGACCGGCCGCGTCTTCGGCATCGATGTCGGCCTGAACAACGCCCAGACCGTGCGGCCGCTGGCCGGCGTCACGATCACGGTCGACGGGGCGGAGGAGACCCTGCGGACCACGACAGCGGCGGACGGTCGATTCACGCTCACGCCCGCGCCGTCGGGACGGTTCTTCGTGCTCATCGACGGGCGCACCGCGACAGGCTCGAGCGGTGGCTACTACGCCTTCGTGGGCAAGGCCTGGGATGGTGTACCCGGTCGCCTCGACACGCCTGTGACACCCGCTACAGCCAACACGGCCGCGGGCGACATCTACCTTCCGTTCATCCCCGCGGGGACCCTGCAGACGGTGAGCGCGACCGCGGACACCACCGTCACCTTCGCGCCCGCGGTGCTCGCGGCCAATCCCACGCTCGCCGACGTGCAGATCACGGTGCCGGCCAACTCGCTCTTCGCCGACAACGGCGCGCGCGGCGGTCAGGTCGGTATCGCGCCGGTCGCGCCCGAGCGCCTGCCCGAGCCGCTGCCGGCCGGGCTCGCGATGCCACTCGTCATCACGATCCAGACCGACGGCGCGACCAACTTCGACCGCCCCGTGCCGGTGCGTTTTCCCAACCTGCCAGATCCTGTCACCGGCGTGCGGCTGCCTCCGGGCGCGAAGAGCGCGCTCATCAGTTTCGACCACGACACCGGCCGCTGGGAGATCGCCGGGCCGATGACGGTCACGGCGGATGGCAATTTCGTCGAGACCGACGCCGGTGTGGGCGTGCGCCAGCCCGGCTGGCACGGCACCGCGCCGACGACCACGGTCAATCCGACCGCGCCCGATCCGTGGGGCCAGCCGCCATTCGATTGGCCCGACCTGATTGGAATGGGCCCCGTCCAGCACAACAACGGAACCTCCACCGGCATCACCTGGCGCAATTGGTTCAAATTCATGTTCATCTGGGACGGATATCCGCCGCCGCGGGCGACGGCCGTGGGGGTGCGCGGATGAGACCACCGCATGCAGGCATCGGGATGGGAGGGGCGGCGGTGCGCGCGTGGCGTCTCGTCGTATGCGGTGCGGTCGCCGCCGGTTTGGGCGTGGCCGCAGTGGCCGAGGACACCTCGGAGGTGCAGATCGGCCCGGTGCACATCGTCGTCATGAACCGCGCCGCGATGCGCGACGATCTCACGACCGTGCCGGAGTCCGAAGTGCTCCACCGCGGCTTGATGGATGAGAAATCGGAGCTGTTTCTGGCGCCGGACCGCGAACTCTCGATCGTGTATGCCGTGCCGTTGCACGGCTGGCTGTTTTTCTCCCGGCTCTCGACGAAGGGCGCCGGAACGCGGTCGTATCCAGCCTTCCCCTCCAACCTCGGTCCGATTCGCGGCTCCGACGGCGTGCTGCGTTTTCACTGGCTCGGCAGCACGGGCGACACCGATGGCGACGGCCTGTCCGACGAGATCGAGTGGGTGACGGGAACCAGTCGCACGCTGGCCGACACCGACGGCGACGGCGTCGACGACCGCACGGAAATCGCGAACGGCACGAATCCGGCGGACAACCGTCCCTCCACGACCGGGCTGATCGCCGCGGTCGACACGCCCGGCAACGCCGTCGATGTGGTCGCGCGCGACGGCATCGCCGCGATCGCGGACGACTCGGCCGGGGTGATCCTCTTCGACGTCTCCAATCCGTTGCGACCCGTGCGCGTGGCCCAGGTGCCGACGCCGGGCCCGGCGCGCGCCGTGGCCTTCGGTCCGGGCCTGCTCGCCGTCGCGTGCGGCACGGCCGGTCTGGCAATCGTCGACGTGTCCGATCCGCCCGCGGCGGAGGTGATGCACCGGATCTCGTTCGGCTCGGAGGCGCGATGCGTCGCGACCGACGGCACGGTGGTTTACGTCGGGCTCGCGGGCGGCTCGGTTGCCATGGTCGACATGCCCAGCGGGCTGATCCTCGGGACCCGGGTCATCTCGACAGCGGCGATCCAGGATCTCGTCGTCGGCCGCGAGGTGCTCTATGTCGCGGTCTCAGGCTTGCTGCATGGCGTCTCCCTCCTGGACGGCGAACTCGGCGCGGTCTCGGCGACGGGTTCGCCCGGCGGCGTCGGCGCCGGCGGTCGCCGCCTCCGGCTCTCGCTTGGGTCCGACCGTCTCTACTTTGTGCATACGCAGGGCGTGAACGTATTCTCGCTCGTCGACCCGTTCGCGCCGTCGCTCGTGCGCAGCAACATGACCGCGCAGGCCGGCTGGAAGCAGATCGTGCCCAACGGGACCGGCCTCGCCCTCGCTGCCGTCGACGCCAACAGCACCAACGACGGCGCGCATGATGTCTCCGTCTACCGACTGCCGGCCGATGGCACGCTCGAGGTCGTGACGACGAGTCCGACCCTCGGGTTGGCGGAGGCCGTGGCGATCCACCACGGACTCGGCTTCGTCGCCGACGGCGGGAGCGGACTCGGCGTGGTCAACTACCTGGCCTTCGACACGCTCGGCCAGGCTCCGACGATCGCGCTCGCGGCGAGCTTCACGCTCGGCGATCCCGGCCAGGCCGAGGAGGGCAAGCGCGTGCGCCTCTCGGCCGAGGTGACCGACGACGTGCAGGTGCGCGAGGTCGAGTTTTTCGTCGATGGCGTGCGCGTCGGGGCCGACGGCGGCTTCCCGTTCGAGTGGCGCTTTGTCACGCCCAAGCGCAGCGCGTCGAAGACGTCGTTCACGGTGCAGGCGCGCGCGATCGACACCGGCGGCAACGCGACTTCGACGCCTCTCTACACGGTCAACCTCGTCCCCGACGGCACGCCGCCGCGCGTCAAGCGTGTCGCTCCGGGCAGCAACGGTCTCGTCGGCACGCTCGACACCGTGCTCGTGACCTTCAGCGAGCCGATCGATCTGGCGACGGTCACGGACGCGTCGATCACACTCCGGCACAGCGGCGCCGACCGCATCTTTGAGACGGCTGACGACGAAGTCGTCGAACCCCGGGCGCGTTCGTGGCGGGAAAGCGACAACACCATCGCCGTGCTCGCCGACGGCAGCCTGCCCGCCGGGCAGTACCGCCTCAACGTGACCGGCGGCGTGACCGACCTCGCCGGCAATCCGCTGGCGCCTCTCGCGGTGTCGTACTTCACCGTGTTCGGCCTGGCCGATCGAGACCGCGACGGCGTGCCGGACCTGCTCGAGGCGTCCCTCGGGCTCGACCCCGACAACCCCGACACCGACGGCGACGGCATCAGCGACGGGCTCGAGGACTACGACAACGACACGCTCTCCAACGCGGCCGAGGTGCTCCTCGAGACCGACCCGCGCGTGGCTGACAGCGACGGCAACGGCATCACCGACGCCAATGAGGATCGCGACAACGATGGTCTGTCCAACCGCGCCGAGATCCTCGCCGGCACCTCGCCCATTCTCGCCGACTCCGACGGCGACGGCTGGAACGACGAGGCCGAGGTCGCCGGCCGCGGCGATCCGCTCGATCGCGCGACCGGGCCGTGGTTCCTCGGATTCGCCCGGCCGCCGGTCGCCGCGGTCGTGTATTCATTCGGCGCATCCAGCGGCACCATCACGCTCGGCCCGGTGATGGCCGATCCGCCGGTCGGTGTGGTCGTGCAGTCCATCTCCGTGTCGTCCGGCGACATCGCACTCGGTCCGGTCGTGGCGGATCCACCGGTCGGCGTGGTGGTGCAGTCGATCTCGACCGCCTCGGGTGACGTCGTGCTCGGCCCGGTGGTCGCCGATCCGCCGGTCGGAGTCGTCGTGCAGTCCATCGCCACGGAGACCGGCTCCGTGGTCCTCGGCCCGGTCGTGGCCGATCCGCCGGTGTCTGTGACCGTCCCTTCCAACTGATTTCCTCAACACTCCATCCGTCCTCCACATGAACACCACGTTGACTCTGCGCGCCTGTGCACTCCTGCTCGCCACCCTCGCGCCGACGCTCCTGCGCGCCCAGGACTTCACCTCGGGCAGCACCGGAGCCTACGGCGCGATGAACATCACGACCAACACCACGCTCGCGATGCCGGCCGACGGCATCTTCCACTGCACGACGATCGACGTCGCGAGTGGCGCGACGCTGACGTTCACGCGAAACGCGCTCAACACGCCTGTGTACCTGCTCGCGACGGGCGACGTGACCGTCGCGGGCACGATAAGCGTCAGCTCGACGGCACCGGCCGACGGCACCGGCAGCGTCGTGGGTGGCACCGGCGGCCCGGGAGGTTTTGATGGCGGAGCCTCGGGCTACATTGCGGGCGGTGTCACGCGACTGGCCGGCGACGGACAGGGTCCGGGTGGCGGCAAGCGGGGCGCGGGAAACTACGCCGGCGGCTCGGGCTCGTTTGCCACGCAGGGTCAGCAGACAGGTGCCAACCGCGGCGCGACCTACGGCACCGAGCTGCTCATCCCGCTGATCGGCGGTTCCGGCGGGGCGGGGTCCGACGGACTGAACACCCAGCACGGTGGCGGAGGGGGTGGTGCGATCCTGATCGCGTCGACCACGAAGATCACGGTGAGCGGAGCCATTCGTGCCGATGCTCTCCCGACCGGCTCGTACGCGGTGGGCAGCGGGGGTGCTGTCCGTCTCGTCTCTCCGCGTGTCTACGGATCGGGTACGCTCTCCGCCACGAGCTATGGAAACTGGGGTGGGACCGGTCGCATCCGCGTCGACTCGGTCTTCAAGGTCGAGCCGGGCGACTTCACGCAGAAGCTCGCGTTCAACTTCCAGGGTGTGACCTCGCTCGGCACCACGCTGCTGGTGTTTCCGGCGACGACACCCGAGCTCGACGTGGTCGCGCTCTTCAACCCGAACCGCACCGACATCCCGCTCGGATCCGGCCCGGTCACGATCACGCTGCCCAACGGCTCGAGCCCGAATGTCGCGTTCGGCGTGCGCTACGCCAATTTCACGCAGGGCTTCCGCATCAAGGTGAAGGTCATCCCGGAGTCGGGAGATGCGCTTGTCTTCACCTCGACGGATTTTCCGACGCCGAACGCCTCACCCACCGAGGTGAGCTTCGGCGGCGCGATTCCCGTCAACATGAAGTGCACCGTGCAGGCCTGGACGGAGCCGCTCTGAGGAACCTGCCGCCGGGAAACCGTCTCATGCGTCCGCTCCTCCCTCGCCTGGCTGGAATCCTCGCGATCGCCGCAGCGCTGGTGCACGCGCCGGTGCTGCATGCCGGCGCGCGCCTCGGGCCGCTGAATGTCTCTCGGGCCGCGGGCGTCGCTCTCGAGGTGCCGCTGGGGTTCACCAGCACCGAGGCGGTGACGTGCGCGCAGTTCGACCTGCTCTTCGATCCCGCGCGCGTCGCGCCCGGCGAACTCGCGACCAGCACGGGCGCGAGCGGCCACCAGCTCGCCACGAGCCTGATCGGGCCCGGTCGCCGGCGTGTCGTGATCTACTCGACCACGCTCGCGCCCTTGCAGGGTGGATACATCGTGCGCGTGCCGCTCACCTGGCTCGTCGAGGGCGACTCGGGGCTCGACGTCGCGGCGGTCACGCTCGCCTCGCCCGCGCCCGCGGCGGTGGCGTTTGCCTCGAGTTCGCTTGCACCCGTCATCGCGTCGACGGCCGGAGCCGGCGGTCCGACCGGCGGCAGCGCCTCGACGATGAGCGTCGACGCCCTGCACGGCGACGGGATCGGCTACCAGTGGAAGTTCAACGGCGTGGACATCACCGGCGCCACGACGCCGAGCCTGGCGTTCGCCAGCGCGCAGCATTTTCACGCGGGCAACTACACCGTGGTGGTCACGGCCAACGGACTGGTGCTGACGAGCCAGAGCTTCGACTTCACCGTCAACGCGCCGCCGCCGAACAACGCGCGCCTGCTCAATCTCTCCACGCGCGCGCTCGCCAGCGCCGGCGACGCAGTGCTCATCCCGGGCTTCGTCCTCGGCGGCGGCGGGACCAAGCGCATGCTCATCCGCGGCGTGGGCCCGACGCTCGGGCGCTTCGGCGTCAACGAGACGCTGCCCGATCCGCAGGTGCGCCTGACGCGCCAGAGCGACGGTGCGGTTCTCGCGAGCAACGACGACTGGGGCGCCAATGCGAATCGCGACGACATCGTGGCGACCGCGCGCGCCGTCAGCGCCTTCTCGCTCAACGACGGCAGCAAGGACGCGGCCCTGCTCGTCGACCTCGCCCCGGGAGCCTACACCGTGCCGACCTCCGACACGGCCGGCGGCGCCGGCGTGGCCATCGTCGAGCTGTACGACGCCGACACGGGCGAGCCGCCCGCCAGCCTGATCAATATCTCCAACCGCGGTTTCGTCGGCGTGGGCGAACAGGTCATGATCCCCGGCATCGTCGTATCCAACGAAGGCCCACGCACCTTCCTGATTCGCGCGGTGGGGCCGGGGCTCGAGCGTTTCGGTGTGGCGGGTGTGTTGGCCGATCCGGTCCTCACCATCTTCCGCGGCTCGAGTGCGATTCTCAGCAACGACGACTGGAGCGCCGCGCCCGGCGCCGCGACCACGGCGTCCACGGCGACCGCGGTGAATGCGTTTCGCCTCACCGACGGCAGTGCGGACGCGGCCTTCGTCGTCACGCTGCCGCCGGGCGCGTATACCGTGCAGGCCACCGGCAAGGACGGCGCCACCGGCATCGCGCTCGTCGAGGTCTACCTCGTGCCGTGAAGTCGCGCGGGTTTCCGGCCGGATTCGACTCCGGTGCGCAGGTCATGCAGGCTGGAAGCCTGCGCTACGGGGTCAAAGCCGCGGCGCACCAGAGCAGCGGCGCCTGGCCGTGGAGGTCGCCGGTGATGCGCGGGCGTTCGAGGTAGTGGGCGCGATCGTTCTTCGTGCCGGTGCCGGCGCAGACCTCGCGGAGGTTGGCGTCGGCGTCGAGCTGTGCGACGAGCGCGAGCCAGCCGCGGCGTGCGGCCGGGGCGTAGATCGCGGCCTCGAGCCATCCCTCGCGCACGCCGGTGACGAAGGCGAAGGTGAACATCGCGGTGCCCGAGGTCTCGGGAAACGAGTCGGACCCGTCGATGAGCTGGTGCCAGAGGCCGGATGCGCTCTGGTGGTGCAGGAGCGTCGCCATCATCGCACGGTAGCCGGCGAGAATGCGCGGACGATCGGGGTTGTCCTGCGGCAGCGCACGCAGCAGCTCGGCCATGCCGGCGGCCATCCAGCCGTTGCCGCGGCTCCAGAAAAACGGCGCGTCAGGCGCGTGGAAGAAGAGGCCGTTTGGCTGCTGGAGCCGGTCCAGGTAGTGGACCATCTCGCGCGCGGCGCGGTCGACGTAGAAACGGTGTCCAGTCGCCCGATACGCCTGGGCCTGCGCCATCGTGATCATGAACATGTCGTCGATCCACAGCCGCGTCTGCCAGCTGAGGCCGAGCGCCATGTTTGCGCGCGCGTCGGCGGGAATGCGCCGGCCGTACGGCTCGGACCACTGGCGCTGCGCCATCCACTCGCCGAGCGCGAGGCAGCGGCGGTCGCCGTTGAGCCGGAAGATCTCGAGCGGCACGGCGGCGAAGACGGTCCAGTCGACGTGGTCGGGATCGGGGATGAGATCGTGGCGCTCGCGCAGCAGCGGTTCGAAGCGGGCGATCAGTCGTTCCTGCATCGCCGCGTCTCCGGTGCGGTCGGCGAAGACGAGCGCACCCCACCAGGCGCAGGCCTCGGCGTAGTGGATGACCGTGTCCTCCCACTGCGGGAGGTGAGGCCGCGGGAGGAAGTTCTCCACCACGCGTCGTCCGACGACCGCGGGCGATTCGGCTGGCGCAAACGACCCGAAGACGGACTCCACGTCCGCGGCGCCGGCGACGAGCCCGGTGAGCGCGGCGCATGCGATCGAGGCGAGCGTGCGTGAAAGTGGACGTCGATTCATGAAGACGTTCCGGCGTGGGTCGTGGCTCAATCCTTCGGCGTGTCCCGCCAGATCCAGCGCAGGATGTCCGGCAGGATCGCCCCGCCGGCCTCGTCGGAGTGCACGCCCTCGTCCCAGTGGTGGCGTACGTCGTAGCGCGGACCGGTGTCGCCTCGCTCGTCGGCCGCGCGGTTGGCGTATTCGAAGGCGGAGAGCATCTGCTGGTTGGCGAGGAACCAGTTGCCGTGCTCGTTGCTCAGGTCGTTCGAGCCGTCCTGGAGGAAGATGCGTAGCGGGCGGATCGGGTTTTTCCGGATCAGCGTCGGGTAGAGGTCGCCACCGGGCACCATCGGCTGGCCGTCCTGGGCCGGCTGATACGCGATCGACGTGTAGCTGCCGATCAGGCTGATCACCTTGCGAAACGCATCGGGCCGCTCCCACGCGACGGTGAAGGCGCAGATCGCGCCGCTGCTCGTGCCACCGATGGCGCGGCGCTCGGGATCGTCGGTGAGGCGGTAGCGCGCGCCCACGGCCGGCAGCAACTCGTCGAGAAGCAGGCGCGCGTAGGCGTCGCCGAGCGCGTCATACTCCTGCGCGCGGTGGTCGGGGTTGCTCATCCCGAGATCGTCAGGGTAGCGCTCGGCGCGGTGGCCGGGCGTGATGAAGAGCCCGATCGTCACCGGCATCGCCCGCTGATGGATGAGGTTGTCCATCACCTGGGGCACGCGCAGCGAGCCGTGGGGGTTCGTCGCGCGCTGGCCGTCCTGGAAGACGAGCAGGGCCGCGGCCTTGTCCGGCGTATACTGCGCCGGCACGTGGATCCAGTATCGCCGCACCGTGCCGGGGAAGACCCGGCTGTGAAACTCCAGCGGGCCCTCGAGCCGGCCCTGGGGCACGCCCTCCTGCGCGAGCGAGTCGGGGCCGAGTGGATACTTCGGCGCGGCGTCGCCGGACGGTGCGGCGATGGAGGCGACAGCGAGCGCGAAGGCGAGGGCGGCGGGGCGCATCATGGCCGGAGCACGAGCGCGAGGACGAGCGCCTCGAGCAGGCCGATGAACGAGATGAGCGAGAGCAGCACCGTCCACGAGCCGAGCGTCTCGCGTTCGGTCAGGCCGGTCATGCGGCTGAAGATCCAGAAGCCGCTGTCGTTCATCCACGACAGGCAGAGGCCGCCGTAACCGATGGCCAGATACAGCGCGAGCGGGTGCACGCCAAACGTCGCGGCGCCGCCCATCGACATCACCAGGCCCGCGGTCGTGATGACCGAGACCGTGGTCGACCCCTGTGCCGCGCGCAGCAGGGCCGCCAGGCCCCAGGCGAGCGCGACCGCGCCGAGGCCGGAGCCGCCGGCCCAGCCGCGGATCGCCTCGCCGATGCCGCTCTGCTTGAGCATCGCGCCGTAGGCTCCGCCGGCCGCGGTGATCAGGATGATCGCGCCGGCCGTGGCAAGCGGCTCCCCGACGATCGCCTCGGTCTGGCGCCACGGGAGTTTCTTCTGTCGCAGGTAGACGGCCACGGCGGCGAGCGCGGCGAGCGTGAGCGCGACGTTCTTGTTGCCGAGGAGCGTGATCGCCTCGAGCAGGGCGGGCGGCACCGAGTCTCGGAAGGTGTTTACGACCGAGGCCGCCCCGATGAGTACGAGCGGGAGCAGGACCGGTGCGATCGACGCGCCGAAGCCGGGCAGTTCGCTCGCGTCGCGATGGGCGATCGAGGTGACGTGCTCGACCGACGAGCCGGGCGCCGCGCGCAGCTCCACGGGTCGACGGCGATCGGCCCAGCGCGCGAACCACAGGCCTCCAAGTGCCGGCAGCACTCCCGCGCCGAGGCCGGCGAGGAGCACGAGGCCGAGGTCGAGCTTGAGGATCTCGGCCACGGCGAGCGGCCCCGGGGTGGGCGGCACCGTGGCGTGCGTGATCACGCTGCCCGCGCAGATCGCGAGCAGGTGCAGCATGTAGTTCTTTCCCGTGCGGGCGGTGAGCGCGCGCGCCAGCGGCACGAGGAGGAAGAAGACCGTGTCGAAAAACACCGGCACCCCGAGCACGAAGGCCGCGCCGAGCAGCGCGAGCGGGGCGCGTTGCTCGCCGAGCACGGCGAGAAACGTGCGCACGATGCGGTCGGCCGCGCCGCTTTCCATCAGGGCGGCGCCGATCACGCTGGCGACGGCGATCGAGTAGCCGATCCCGCCGGCCGAGACGCCGAACTCGCGCAACATCGCCTCGATCGAGGCGGCCAGGCCGCGGTCACCCGCCGTGAGCAGCGCGACGGCGGCTGCTGCGCCGATGAGCGCGAAGAACGCGTGCACGCGGCATACGCCGATCAGCACGACGACGAGCGCGATGCTGAGACCGAGGACGACAAACGGATGCGAGTGCAGGCCGAGGGCGGCCAGGGTGGGGGAAATCATGCCGGATGCGGGGACTCCGTGAGGGGTGGGGGGGGACGCGAAGGCACGGAAGCATCGGCGGCCACCCACCAGCTCGTCAAACGCTAGACTGCATCCCGGCTTTGCGTTGCGGAAAAGTTCGGTGCAGCGTCGACCCTTCCGCCATGATCCGCCTCTTCTCCACCCCCGAAGGCGTCGTGCTCGAGCGCGATGGCCGGTTCGTCCTGGCTGCCGCCGGAATTTCCATCGATGGCCTGTTCACGGCCGAGAGCCCGACTGCGTATGCGGCCGCGGCGTTTGCCGCGGGCCGCGCGACCGCGGCGCCGGTGACGCTCCTCGCGCCCGTGCAAGGCCAGGAAGTGTGGGCGGCAGGCGTCACCTACCTGCGCAGCATGAAGGCGCGCATGGAGGAGTCGAAGGACGCGGGCGGCGGCAGTTTCTACGACCGCGTCTACGTCGCCGACCGGCCGGAGTTGTTTTTCAAATCCACGCCGCATCGTGTCGCCGCCACCGGCACGCCGGTGCGCATCCGGCGCGACTCGAAGTGGAACGTGCCGGAGCCCGAGCTCACGCTCGCGATCGATGGGCGCGGCCGCATTTTCGGCTACACCGTCGGCAACGACATGAGCTCGCGCGACATCGAGGGCGAGAACCCGCTCTACCTCCCGCAGGCCAAGGTCTACGACCGCAGCGCCGCGCTCGGCCCGTGCCTCGTTGTCTCGGACGACCTGCCCGCGCCGACGACGGAGATCGCGATCGAGATCCGGCGCGCGGGTGCGACGGTGTTTTCCGGAAAGACCAACGTCGGGCAGATCAAACGCCCGCTGCCGTCGCTCGCCGAGTGGCTCTACCGCGAGGACCGTTTTCCGCGCGGGGCCTACCTCATGACCGGCACGGGCATCGTGCCGCCGGATACCTTCACCCTCGCGCCCGGTGACGAGATCCGGATCACCATCGAGCCGGTGGGCACGCTGGTGAACACGGTGGAGCAATAACCGAGGATGGACACGAAGGGTGGCAGCGCTCGGCCGGGCGATTCGACTCGGGATTCGCGTCCATTCGTGTTCATTCGTGGTTCTCTTCCCTCATGACCTTTCACGCACGCCACGCAGCCACGGGTGAGGTGCTCCCGGGCGAGTATCACGATGCATCCGCGGTCGAGATCGATCGCATCTGTGCCGCGGCGGGCGCGGCTGCGCCGGCGTTTGCCGTGCTCGCGCCGGAAAAACGCGCCGCGCTCCTCGAGGCGATCGCCGACGGCCTCGGCGCTGCGAGCGAGCCGCTCCTTGCCCGCGCGCACCTCGAGACCGGCCTGCCGATGCCGCGCCTTCAGGGCGAGTGCGCCCGCACGCAGACGCAGCTCCGGCAGATGGCGGCGCTCGCGCACGAGGGCTCGTGGGTCGACGCGCGCATCGACACGGCGCAGCCGGACCGCAAGCCCGCTCCGCGGCCCGACATCCGGCGCCTGCTGCGCGGCGTCGGGCCCGTCGCGGTCTTCGGCGCGAGCAACTTCCCGCTGGCGTATTCAGTCGCTGGAGGCGACACCGCCTCGGCGCTCGCCGCCGGGTGTCCGGTCGTGGTGAAGGCGCACCCCGCGCATCCCGGCACCTCGGATCTCACGGCCGGGGTGATCCACGCGGCGGTGGCGTCGTGCGGCCTGCCGGCTGGCGTCTTCGGCATGGTGCACGGCACCTCGCCGGAGGTCTCGCTGGCGGTCGTGCGGCATCCGGCCATCGCGGCGGTGGGTTTCACCGGCTCGCTGCGCGCCGGACGCGCGCTCTTCGATGCCGCGGCGGCGCGGCCGGTGCCGATCCCGGTGTTTGCCGAGATGGGCAGCGTGAATCCGGTCTTCGTGCTGCCCGGCGCGCTGCGCGAGCGCGGCGCGGGCATCGCCGAGGGTTTCGTCGGTTCGTTCACGCTCGGCGTCGGCCAGTTCTGCACCAAGCCCGGGCTCGTTTTTGGCATCGCCTCGCCGGAGTGGGAGGCTTTTTGCGCGGCCGTGGCGAACAAGGCACAGGCGGTCGCGGCGGCGCCGATGCTGCACGCCGGCATCGCGGAAAACTTCGCGCGCAGCTGCCGCGAGCTTTCCGGCGTCGAGTGGCTGGGCACCGGGGCGGCGCGCGTGGCACGGGTCGATGGTGCGACCTTCCGGACGCGGCCCGAGCTGGCGCACGAGATCTTCGGGCCGTACTCGCTGCTCGTCACCGCGCGCGACGCGAGCGAACTGGAGGCGATCGCGCTCGGACTCGAGGGCCAGCTCACGGCCACCGTGCACGGCACCGCGTCCGATCTCGCGGAGGCCGGTGCGCTGCTCGCGATCCTGCCGCGCAAGGCCGGGCGCGTGATCGCCAACGGATTTCCGACCGGCGTGGAGGTCGTGGCCGCGATGACGCACGGCGGCCCGTATCCGGCCTGCACGGACGCGCGCTACACGGCGGTGGGTTCGGCCGGCATCCTGCGCTGGGCGCGGCCGGTCAGCTACCAGGGCTTCGCGGACGCGCTGCTCCCCGAGGAGCTGCGCGATGCGAACCCGCGCGGGCTGCTCCGCCTCGTCGACGGGAAGCTCACGCGGGAGGCTGTCGCGAGCGGAAGATCGGTCGGATCGGTCTGATCCGTCGGATCCGACCGATCTTCCCCAGAGATGAGCGACCCCATCCTCGACTCCGCCGACGACGGCATCTACGCCCTGCGCACCACGGCGCCGGGTCCGGCGGGGGCGTTGCCGCTGTCGCCCGACCAACTGCGGGCCATGCCGAGCGGCGATCTGTTCGGCTGGACGCAGAACGCCGGCATGGGCCTGGCGCCGGCGCGCATGCTCGGGAAGCAGTTTCTCATCCTCTCGACGCAGGGCGGCGTGCGTGCACCCGACGGCTCGCCGGTGGCGCTCGGTTACCACACCGGGCACTGGGAGGTCGGGTTGCTCGTCGAGGAGGCGGCGCGGACGTTTTCCGGGCTCGGCGCCATTCCCTTCGCCGCGTGCGTGAGCGACCCGTGCGACGGCCGGACCAATGGCACGGCCGGCATGCTCGACAGCCTGCCCTACCGCAACGACGCGGCTGTCGTCTTCCGCCGGCTCATCCGCTCGTTGCCGACACGGCGCGGCGTACTCGGCATCGCCACCTGCGACAAGGGTCTGCCCGCGATGCTCATGGCGCTCGCGGGCACGCCGGATTTTCCGACCGTGCTCGTGCCGGGCGGCGTCACGCTGCTGGCCGAGGAGGCCGAGGACACGGCCAAGGTGCAGACGCTCGCCACGCGCTTCGCGCGCGGCGAGATCGCGCTCGAGCACGCGGCCGAGATGGGCTGCCGGGCGTGCGGCTCGCCGGGCGGCGGTTGCCAGTTTCTGGGTACGGCGGCGACGAGCCAGGTCGTGGCCGAGGCGCTGGGCCTCGCGCTCCCGCACGCGGCGCTCGCGCCGTCGGGCGCGGAGATCTGGCGCGACATGGCGCGGCGCTCGGCGCGTGCGCTCGTCGCGCTGGAGAAGGCCGGCGCGACCACCCGCGATATCCTCACGCCCGACGCGCTGCACAACGCCATGGTCCTGCACGCCGCGTTCGGCGGATCGACCAACCTCGTGCTCCACGTGCCCGCGATCGCGCACGCCGCCGGGCTGCCGCGGCCGACGGTCGAGGACTGGGCGCGGATCAACCGCGCGGTCCCGCGCCTCGTCGATGCGCTTCCGAATGGCCCGCGGCACTTTGCCACGGTGCAGGTGTTTCTCGCCGGCGGTGTGCCCGAGGTGATGCTGCACCTGCGCGACCTCGGCCTGCTCCGGCTCGACGCGCGCACGGTGAGCGGGCGCACGCTCGGTGACAATCTCGCCTGGTGGGAGACGAGCGGGCGACGCGCGCGCCTGCGCGAGAAACTCCGCCAGCTCGATGGCATCGATCCGGGCGACGTGATCATGCCGGCGTCGCGCGCGAAGGAGCGCGGGCTCACCAGCACGGTGACTTTCCTGCGCGGCAATCTCGCGCCCGAAGGCGCGCTCGTGAAGAGCACGGCCATCGCGCCGGCGCGCCTCGGCGTCGATGGCGTCTTCCTGCACGAGGGCCCGGCGCGCGTGTTCTGCAGCGAGGACGCGGCGATCGCGGCGATCAAGGCCGGCGTCGTCCAGCCCGGCGACGTGATGGTCTTGATCGGCCTCGGCCCGGGTTGCGGCATGCCTGAGACCTACCAGATCACCTCGGCGTTGAAATACATGAAGGGCGGCGAGCAGGTCTCGCTCATCACGGACGGTCGGTTCTCCGGCGTATCCACGGGAGCCTGCATCGGCCACGTCAGTCCCGAGGCGTGGGCCGGCGGCCCGATCGGGCGGGTGCGCGACGGCGACATCGTGCGGCTGCGGATCGACACGCGTGCGCTCGACGGCGTGGTGGAGGTTGTCTCGATCGACCTGGCCGGGCTGGCCGCGCGCGGTCCGCATCCGGACCTCCGGCCCGATGCACGCGTCCCGGCCGACACGCGCCTGTGGGCCGCGCTCCAGGCGGCCAGCGGCGGCAGCTGGGGCGGCTGCGTCTATGACGCGGACCGGATCGAGACGCTGCTTCGGCTTGGCCGGGCGGCCGAAGCCGGGGCGGAGGCAGGAGCGAGTCGCGCAGGGCGTTCGTGACAACGAGCCGGGATTTTGCGACGACTGACGCGCTCTCACCATGGCCGCCGACACCTCCGCTTCCGCCACGCTCATCGCCCTGCTTCACGGTCCGGACCAGCCGGGCATCGTCGCGCGCGTCGCCGGATGGATTTTCGCCAATGGCGGCAACATCATCCACGCCGACCAGCACCGCGACGAGGAGGAGGGCATCTTCTTCCAGCGCATCGAGTGGGCGCCGTCCTTCGCCAAGGCCACGGACGATCGGCCGACGTCCGCGCAATTCGAGGCCGAGGCGGCGGCGTTCCGGCACTTCGCCGCGAGCAACGGCATGGCCGCGCGCATCGCGACCTCCACCCACCGGCCGCGCGTGGTGCTCATGGCGTCAAAGGCGCCGCATTGTTTCCACGACCTTGTCTTGCGGTGGAAGGCGGGTGAGCTGCCGGCCGAGCTCGTCGGCGTGATTTCCAATCACCGTGATCTCGCGGACGATAGCGCACACTACGGCCTGCCGTTTCACCACACGCCGACCGAGGGCGTGGCCAAGCCCGAGTTCGAGCGCGCGCAGGTCGCGCACATCGCCGCGATGCGGGCCGAACTCGTCATCATGGCGCGCTACATGCAGATCCTCTCGGCAGACTTTCTGGAAAAGGTCGGCTGCCCGGTGATCAACATCCACCACTCGTTCCTGCCGGCTTTTGCGGGCGGCAAGCCCTACCATCAGGCGCATGCGCGCGGCGTGAAGCTCATCGGTGCGACCGCGCATTATGCCACGGCGGTGCTCGATGACGGCCCGATCATCGCGCAGGACGTCGCGCGCGTCACCCACCGGCATGATGTGGCGACGCTCATCCGCAAGGGCCGCGATCTCGAGAAACTCGTCCTCGCGCAGGCCGTGCGCTGGCATCTCGAGAACCGCATCCTCGTCTTCGGCAACAAGACCGTCGTCTTCGACTGACGCCCTCGGGTGAAACCCGTGGGTGCACGCCGCGTGCGTGGCGTGCGCGTCGACGGTGTCGAGTTCTGCCCGTAGGCCGCCCGCTTGCGGGCGCGTCCGGAGCGGGCGGCCCAAGGGCAAGGTAAACGGTTCAGTGTCGGCCGGGGTGGCCGATACTCGTTTCTACCCCGAGTCTCGATGCTCCGACGGTCTTCCAGTGGAGCCGGACCCCTGACTGCCCGCGGTGCGATGCCGATCGCGCGGCTTGTCTCCGCTTGCCCCCTTTTCCCGTCCAGTTCCCCCCACGCCTCCACCCCCCATCC
>Ga0315910_10001313_pt1 | contig 23020 bp, 19 predicted proteins | sample EdamamesoilMG_FD_204470 | JGI IMG/M metagenome (GOLD analysis project Ga0315910, IMG submission 204470) | Garden soil microbial communities collected in Santa Monica, California, United States - Edamame soil | ecosystem: Environmental > Terrestrial > Soil > Garden | place: USA: California... | reverse complement strand
CGCACAACCGCCCATCGCGCCGACGCCCGCGCTCGCACCGCCGGTCGCGGTCGTCCCAGCGCTCGCGCCACCGGAGCCGCCGATCGCAGCACTGCCGCCGCCAGTCCCACCGGTCGGCGTTCCCCCGAGGCCCGCGCCGCCCATCGCGCCGCTGCCGGCCGTCGCGCCGCCCGACCCAGCGCCAGAGGCCTCCTCCCCCGTGTTCACCGTGCCAATGCACGAAACCAGTGTGGCCGTACTAACCAGCGCCAGGAGGGCATTTCTCATGGTCATCCTCATCAAGTCATGGCCGGTGAGCACGGCCGCTCATTAAAGCGCGCATGGGGGAAAGAAGCCCACCCGAAGGTGTCTTGAAAGGGGAAAGCCCAGGCACGGGCTTGCACTTCGAGCTTTCCGGCACGATGGGAGAGCGGAGTGACCCCACTCGCGACTCCACAGCGCGCGCTTTTGGCGAAGGTCGCGCTGGTGGTCCTCGTCGGCGCGATGCTCGTCCTCGCCTACCGCTCCGGCGTGTTCGCCGAGGTCTCCGATCCGAAAAGCCTTGCTCGCACCGTGGTCGCGATGGGCGCGCGCGGGCACCTGGCGTTCATCATCGCCTACACGGTGCTGCAGCCGTTCGGCGTACCGGGGACGGTCTTCATCGTCGCGGCGTCGCTGCTCTGGCCGTGGCCGACCGCGTTCGCCCTCTCGATGATCGGCACGATGTCGGCGAGCGTCGTCGGCTTCTCGTTCGCCCGCTTCATCGCCCGCGACTGGATCCAGGCCCGCATTCCGGAGCGCTTTCGAAAGTACGAGTCGGCGCTGGAAAGCAACGCGTTCGGCACCGTCTTCCTGCTGCGCCTCATCTTCTGGATGCCGCAGCTCCTGCACGCGTTCTTCGGCGTTTCGAAGGTGCCGTTCTGGACGCACTTCTTCGGGTCGCTGCTCGGCTACGTCGCGCCACTGCTCGCCGTGAGCTACCTCGGCTCCGAGGTCATCGACGCGAACGGCGCACTCACACCGCGTGCCTGGCCGATCTTCGGAGCCTTCCTGGCGGTCTCACTCCTCATCGTCGGCGCCGCGCGATACCTCGAGCGACGCCAGGCCAAACGGCAGGCAGCCCCTCGCTCACCCTGAAAAAGAGACGGGGGCCTAGGCGCGAGGCCGGATCTGCTTCCGGATCTTCTTCACCATCGTCTGGGTGCACTTGCCGTGGCTGCCCTCGTAGTCGATGATCTCGCGGATCAGCCTGGCCTTGGCGTCCTCCGCCACGCCCGAGGCCTTCACCTCTTTGGCGAGCTCCGTGCCGTCGAAAGTGGACGGCCAGGTTGCCTTGGCGGCTACGACTTTGCTGCTCGCCTGCTGGTGATGGGACGGCTTCGTCTTGGTGACGTCGCGGAAGAGCGTCTGAGTATCCGCGCGACGACCGGTGCCATGGCAACCCGGGCAGGTCGTCGAGCTACCTCCGAACGCGTTGCCCACTCGGCCGTCACCCCCGCAGATCCGGCAGCTTTCGCGTTCCATTGTTCGCCAGTCTAGCACGCCGCCCGGGTCGCCTTGCGCGAGTTCGGCCGGCCGGCGATGTCAGGAACGCGCGGGCGCTGCTTCACAGGCGCCGGCGACCGGTCCGACGTTCTTCCCGAGCAGGAACGCCGCTGGGCGGTACGCGTCGCCGCTCTTGACGAAGATCTCGCCGCTCCCCCGATAGGCGCAGCCGGCTATGTCTTCGCTCCACTCCGAGTCGAAGCGAACGTCGATCGAGAACGGGACGAAGGACTGACCGCGCGTATCGACGCTGGCCGTCGTCTGGAGCGCCCGCACGCGACGTTCCCGCGGCGGCGGACGGCCCCGCGAGAAACGGCTGCCACCCTCCTGCTTGGCGAGCGGTTTGACGAGCCCCTCCGTCACGCGGCGCACGACCCACTGAGCGAGAGTCGGCTCATCGGCTCGGGCGAGCGACGGGACGGACGACAGCGCGAACGCGCATGCGAAGAGCCAGCGGAGAGAGGTCACGGTGGATCCTTTCGATCGTGTGGATGGAGGCAACGAAGAGGGAGCGAACCGACGAAAGCTCGACGACCAGCGCGCTCGCGAGGACCGGTACCCAGAGCGCGATCACGTACGCCGTGTCGGGGTGGACACCGAGCATGTCGAGACCGACAATCAGCGCGCGCGAGGTGACCGCGACGCTCATCTGGGCGACGACGTGTCGCATCGCCCGGCGGTGGGAAACCAGGTCACGCGCGCGAGCGGCGACGACACCCTGCACCGTGCCCACGCCGACGATCGCCGCGGAAAGGAGAAACCCCGCGGTAACGACGGCGCCGCCCTTCGCGTCGAAGGCCAAAACGATCCCCGTGGGCACGAGGAAGAGCAGCACGAGTACCCCCGTCGCCCGTCCGAGCCACCGGTGCCACAGCGGTCGTCGCTGCAGCGTTCGCGTCATGAGCACGAGGCAGCACGGCAGGGTGACGATCGCGCTCGCCACGTGCAGCCGGAGCGACCAGAGCCAGAGGGCTTCGAACCGCAGCGGGAACTTCTCGATCACGAACGGCGGCAGCGTTTCGAAGTCGAAGTACGGAAGGCTTGCCGCGGTGATGAGGGCCGAGCCGGCCAGCATCACGACCAAGAACGAGCGCCGGAGAAACTCGGCGAGGAACCGCGGCATGTGGTCTTTGACGGACGGGGGCCGCCAAAGATTTGCTGGATCAAGAAACCAAGCCGCCCGATTTCTCGCGGGCAGATCCCAAAGACTGGCGGCGTAGTATCAGGGCGCCGCGACGTGCAGCGTGGCCCAGCCCTGGCGCGGCACCTGAACCTGATACGAGGTCGTTCCCATCGCGACGGTGATGGCGGCCGCCTGACTGGCCGAATTGTGGACCACGGCGACGAGGCTGCCGTCCGGGTTCGCGAAAGCGAGGGCGCTTCCCCCCGTCGTCTGCAGCCGAGTCGCGCCCGGATCGACGAAGTACGAAAGGTGACGGAACACGTAGTACGCCGGCGTGATGACCAGCTGGTCGGTCGCGCGATCCACCAACAAGAGTGCGTTTTGCGGCCAGGGGCGCGCCTCGTCGAGGTTCTTCCCCACCGTGTCGAGCACCATGTTCCAGGCGCTGTACGCGTTCACGCCCTCTTCGATCCAGCTGCGAAGGTAGCCCCAGCTCTCGACCGCGTAGGCGTGGTCATTCTGAGGCTTGTTCGGGTCGAACGCCGGAGCACCGGCGACCGTGAACGGGTAGTTGCCGCAGCGATGCTCGGTCTGCATCACCAGGTAGCCGCGCTGAGCGAGCTCGCGGGTGTGGGGTTGGGTATTCCACTGTAGGCCGACGCCGACGACGTAATCCTCGGCGGCGCCCGTCAGGCCACCGATGTTCCCGCTGTAGATCGCGCTGTCGTTGTTCGAGAGCGTCCCGAACCAGATCTCGGTATCGAGGCCCCGGTCGACGAAGGTCGGACCCAGGTAGCCGCCGACGAACGCGCCGAGATCACCCGCCGCCCAGCGACAGGACGGATAGCGCGTCGCGTAACCCGGCTCGTTCTGCGGGTGGATGCTGTCGATCGGGATGCCTTCTTTTTCCCACTCCTCCACCCATCGCGCGAGATAGAGCGCGTACGCGCCGAACGTTACCGGGTCGTCCTTCATGTACGCTTCGTAGGTGGCCGCCGGGCTGCCGTTCGGGCCTGCGTCCGTCCCGTTGAACTCCGGCGGGTCTTTCATCCACGTCGGCGGCGTCCACGGACTGCCCCAGAACCGAATGTCGGGTTTGATCGCCTGCGCCGCCCGGACGTAGGGGATCAGCCGCTGTCGGTCGCGCTCGATCGAGAACATCGTCATCTCGGTGTCGCCCGCGTTCTCGTTCAGCGTGTAGCGGTCCATCGCGTAGTCGCTGGCGCCGATCGGGATGCGGCCCCATTTGAAGTTCGCGCCCTCGCTCGCGCTGAAGAGGAGCCGCATCGCTCGATCGCGATCGGCGACGGAGAGCTCGCTCATCGCATCCCACCCCGCTTCGTTGAAGGTGCCGCCGAAGCCGATCCAGTTCTGCTGGGTGCCACTCGTGTTGACGGTCACCGTCGCCTGGCCCCCGCTCATCGGTGTGAGCGTCCCCACTTCCCAGTAGGCGTCCGGGCCCGAGGTGACGAGCCCCGGCCGTTCGACGGGAGGGCTCCCCGCCGCACCACCGCTCGACGCGCCGCTCGCCGCCCCGAGACCCGCCATGCCCGCGGCGTCGGACCCGCCGGCGTTGCCGGCACCCGCCAGCGCACCCGCACCGCCGCTCGAGATGCCGCCCGCGCCCGCACTCGCTGCGGTCGACCCGCCGAGACCCGCAACACCGGCGCTGGCACCGCCGGCGCCCCCGCCCGACAAGTTCCCCGTTCCGCCCGCGCCGCCCGCGCCGCCCACACCGCCCACGGCGCCGGCACCACCGAGACCGGCCTGACCGCCCGGCGATCCGCCTCCGATGGCGCCCGACCCGCCGTTTCCCCCGGCCGAAGGCAGGCTGTCCGACGGCGCGGTGGTGCACGCGATGGGGAGGTAGGCAAGGCAAGCGCCCGCCGCCACGAAGAGCAGCCGGTTCATGACCGTCACGGGGTTTCTGGGTAGCACCCTCGTGAATTCCCGCTCGTGGGGGCTCTCGATCACGGGTTGTCGTCCGCCGCGGGCGTGAGCTGCGCTCTAACGAAGCTGACAGAGGTCGAGCACGGTCATGTCCGTGTAGTCCTGATTTTCGCCGCCCATGGCCCAGATGAAGCCGTAGTTCCGGGTGCCGGCTCCCATGTGGATCGACCACGGCGGCGACAGCACGGCTTGCTCGTTCGAGACGACGATCGGCCGGATCTCGTCGGGCTCACCCATGAAGTGGAGCACGCGGTCCTTCTCGCCGAGGTCGAAATAGAAATAGACCTCCGAGCGCCGATCGTGAACGTGCGGGGGCATCGTGTTCCAGACACTGCCCGGCTTGAGCAAGGTCACGCCGAGCAAAAGCTGCGCCGACTTGCACACGCCCGGCACGATGTACTGATAGATGGTGCGCTCGTTGGAGGTTTCGAGGGCACCACGCTCGAGCGGAACCGCCTTCTCGATCGAGATCTTGACCGCTTCGAAGCGCGCATGCGCCGGCGTGCTCACCAGGTAGAATTTGGCCGGCACCTTCGCGTCGGCCGATTCGAACAGCACCTTGGCCGTGCCCATCGGAACGTAGAGGCCGTCGCGCGGCGCGAGCTCGAACGGCGCACCGTCCAGCGTGACCCGACCCTGGCCGCCGACGTTGACCACGCCGAGCTCCCGGCGTTCGAGCAAGGGCGCACCATGGTCCTGGACCGGTAGCTCGAGTCCGCCCGCGACCGGCATCGCTCCGCCGATCACGAAACGCTCGGTGTGGCTGTAGGTCAGGCGGACGGCGTTCGGCGCGAACGAGTCGGGGATCAGGTAGCGATCCACGAGCGCGGCGGCGTCGGCGCCGCGCATCATGTCGGGGTGCGTCGCGTGAAGGACTCGGGTGAACATCCTCGCTACGAGGTCTCGTCACAGAAAGAGCGCGCGGGCGCAAGGGGATCCGCACGGGCGATGGAGTCTGGTAGGGTCGCCGCATCGTCGCGATGCTGCGCACGTCGGGGACTTTGCCGCGTGGCTTCGGCCGGCTTGCGCTGTCGGCTTTCTTGCTTTCCGGAGTCGCGCGGGCGGCCATGCCTGGTCCCGAACCGGCGGCGTTGAGCTGGGCTCGGGCCGAAGGCGCGGAGTCTTGCCCCGGACCATCGGAAGTCACGCGGGCCGTCGACGAGCGGCTCGGACGCTCGGCGCTGGTCCCGACGGCGCGCGCCGAGATCGTGGTCGAGGCGCTCGTCGAGCCGGCTTCCGGCGGCGGATTTCACGTGCGAATTGCGCTCACCAAGGACAACGCCGTCATCGGCCGGCGCGAGCTCGAAGGCTCCGAACCGGACTGCACGATCATCACGGAAAAGGCGGTGCTCGCGATCGCGCTCATGATCGATCCGGAAGCGGCGCTCGCTCCCATCCCCCCGCCACCTCCACCCCCTCCGCCGACGCCGTCAACGACGAGCACCGTCGCTGCCGTCGCACGGCGACCGGCGTCACCGCCACCGGAGCCATGGCAGGGTGACCTCGAGGTGGCGGGGAGCCTCGCCAGCGGCCTCATGCCGGGCCTCTCTCCGGGTGTGTTCGTGCGCGGGCGCGCGATGCCGCCGGCGTTACCGTTCGCCGTCGAGCTCGAAGGCGCCTTCTTTCCGGAGAAAACCCGGCACGCGACGCCGACGCAGGGCGGGCACTTCGCGTTGCTCTACGCGGGACTTTCGCTCTGCAGCCGGCCTCCGCGGGCGCCCCGCCTCGCCGCTTCGTTTTGCGCCGGCGCCGACGTCGGTTCGATGGTGGGGCGCGGGTTCGGGTTCGACGACAACGAGCGCTTTCAATCCTGGGTTTTCGCGGTCAGCGCACGGGGTCGGCTGTGGTTTCGTCCGCTGTCCGGCCTCGCGCTCGTCGTCGGGCCGGATCTCGCAATCCCGCTCGCGCGCGACCACTTCGACACCGGGAGCGAGACCGGCACCGTTCAGCTTTTTCGAATGTCCTCGGTGAGCCTCGGCTTCGCGCTCGGCGCCGTATGGGAACTCTGATGATAATGCCGCCCGGCCGCGGCCAATACGAGGGGAGAACGCCTCGCGCAGTGTTACCTTTTGCCACTGTCCAAGCTCGAATTCGACAATGTTTTCGCTGAGTCGAGCCCCTTCGTGTGGCGCGTCCTCGGTCGGCTGGGCGTCGCTCGGCCCGACGTACCCGACGTTGGCCAGGAAGTATTTCTCATCGTCCACCGGCGGCTCGCGGACTACGACGGCCGGGTCCCCGTCCGGGCGTGGATCTACGGCATCTGTTTACGCCAGGCGGCGGACTATCGCCGGCGGATCAGACGGCGGCGCGAGCTTCCCGCCGACGCGCTGCCGCAACGGGCCACACCCGCCGGCCAGGAACGAGAGCTCGAGCTCCGGCGAGCGCGGGCCCGCCTTTTTGCCGTGCTCGAAACGCTCGATGCGGACAAGCGCGAGGTCTTCGTCCTCTACGAGCTCGAAGAGCTGCCGATGAACGAGGTGGCTCGCATCGTCGATTGCCCGCTGCAGACGGCGTACTCGCGCCTCCACGCGGCGCGCAAGCTCGTCGCCGCGGCCTTCGAAGCGCGCGACACCGAGAGCGAAGCGATATGACCTCCGACGACGAACGCGATCCGCCCCGTCTCCGTCGCTTGCAGCACGAGCTTCCGGCCGAGCTTTCGCTCGCGCTCGAAAGCTTGCCGGAAGAAGAAGCAACACCGGCGGAGCTCGAAGCGTTCAAAACGTCCGTGGCGAGAGCCCGGGCATCCGAGCGGGCGCGCGCCGTCGTCGTCGTTCCGCCTCGACGGCCGCCGATCTTTCGACGGTCGATGGCGCTCACGATGACGCTGGCGATCGGCGCCGGCGCGGGCGTCGCCGTTTCCGGCGGAGTGTTCCTCGCCACGCGGGATCCGGCGACGAGCACACCGACCACGACCACGACCACGTCGTCGAACCAGGACGCGCGCACGGCTGCAAAAAAGTCGGCTGCGGCGTCAACGGACGAGCAAGCCGCGCTCCCGTCACCGAGCGCGGCGCCCGAGCCAATGCCCATCCTCCCAGAACGGACTCGGCCCCGAACGACGGCCGCTGACCAACCGCCCCCTCCGAGCTCGGCACCCGACGCCGGCGCGCCGCAGGCCCCGGCCGATCGCGATGAGCTCGCACTCCTCGCGCGCGCGCAGGCCGCGCTCGCCACCGATCCGGGAACGGCGCTGAGCCTTGCTGCGACGCACGCGCAGACCTTTCCGGGTGGCGCGCTCGCCCAGGAGCGCGAGGTGATCGCCATCGACGCGCTCCTCAGGCTCGGTCGGAAGACCGAGGGGACGGCGCGAGCCAAGGCGTTTCATCAGCAGTTTCCGGCCTCTGCACACGGGCGCCGGGTGGACGTTCTCGTCGGCGTGCACGGGGGCGCGGGCGAAAATCATAATTGAACGGGCGAGAGACCAAGAGACACCATGCTGATCCGGAGCCGAAGACTGTGGGGGAGCGCCGCGGTGCTCACGCTGGGCGCTTGCAGCCTGTTCGACCCCGAGCACGTGATGGTGGGCAACGACCTCGGCGACGGGAGTCAAACCGACCCCGACGAGGACCCGAACGGCAAAGCCGGCAGCACGAGCGGTACCGGCGGATCCGGTGGCACCTCGACCAACCAGGGCGGCGAGGGCGGCGACGGATCCGAGAACCCAACGGCCGGGCGCTCGAGCTCCGGGGGTACGGGCGGCAGCACGGGTGGGAGCGCGGGCACCACCAGCCAGACGGACGGCGGAAGCCCGCCGGAGCCGGACGGCGGCGAGCCCAACGTTCCCGATCCGCTCGTGTGCGAAAACGGCGGCACCGTCGTCACGCTCGATGGCGGGACCGAAGTGTGTGACTGCCTCGGCGGCTCGTGGGGAGACCGCTGCCAGGAGACGACCGTCGAGCTCGCGGTGGGCGAGGCGCACACCTGCGCGCTCCGCACCGACGGACAGGTGACGTGCTGGGGCTTCGACTCGGAGTACTCGAAGCCGGTCGGCGTGTTCACGTCTCTGCCAGCGGGCGGCGGCGGCTACTGCGGCTTCAGAACGGGCGGCGCGCTCGACTGCTGGGGCGCTCCGAACCGGGTGTACGGCAATCCGGCTCCGATCACGGACGTCGAGTTTTCGACCATCGTCATGAACGGCGCCACCGCGTGCGGCCTCCAGCTGGACGGCATGCCGCTCTGCTGGGGACTCAACGAGTTCGGACAGGCGAACGCACCCGCCGAACCGATGACGAGCCTCGCGCAGGTGGGCGAAGTGACCTGCGGGATCAGGACGAACGGCACCGTCACCTGCTGGGGTCTCGTCGTCGGCACTCCGCCGAGCGGGACGTTCACGGCGCTCGCACCGCGGAGCGTCGGTCAGGTCTGCGGCCTCAGAACCGAAGGCACCATCGAGTGCTGGGTCGCCACCCAAGCCGACCCCGACTTCATGCCGACGGTGGTGACCGGCAGTTTCACGAGCGTCACCGCGAGCGCGACCCACGTCTGCGGCCTGCGGCCGGACTCGACGGTGGGCTGCGCGGGCAACGACTACTGGGGTCAGGCGTCGCCGCCGCCGGGGACGTTCACGAGCGTCCACGCCGGCAACGAATTTACCTGCGGCGTCAGAACGAACGGAATGATCGCGTGCTGGGGCCACGACACCTACGGCGAAGGCACGCCACCGGTCGGTCGCTACCGCGCCGTGTCGGGCGCCATCTTCTTGCGGCACGACGGCACGATCGCGGGCTGGGGCCGCGACTTCGACGCGGACTGGGGCGCGCAAGGGGACGGCGTTCCCCGCGACCCGAGCTGGAATTTCACCAGCATCGCGGCGGGCGGCGGCCATGCCTGCGGCATTCAGGCTGACGGGACGCTGAAGTGTTGGGGGAACAATCTCTACGGCCAGACCGATGCGCCCGCGGGAACCTTCACCAGCATCTCCGCGGGCGGTGCTCACATCTGCGGCGTGAGAACCGACGAAACGATCGCCTGCTGGGGCCTCGACGACGACGGCCAGGCCACCGCGCCGACGGGAACGTTCGAGTCAGTCTCCGGGGGCAGCGTGCACACCTGCGGCGTGCGAACCGACGGCACGGTCGCCTGCTGGGGCAACAACGATGACCAGCGCGCGACGCCGCCGAGCGGGACGTTCCAGAGCGTCGCCGCCGGCTATCGTCACGCGTGCGGGATCCGAACGGACAGCACGGTCACCTGTTGGGGCGGCAACCAGTGGGGCCAGATCGATGCACCGAGCGGCGCGTTCACGAGGGTGGAGAGCGGCTCGTACAACTCGTGCGCGCTCGCAGCGGACGGAACGGCGACGTGCTGGGGAAGCATCGCCTACGCCACCCCGACCGGCCCGTTCACCAGCCTCTCAGCCACCGAGGTGTCGACGTGTGGTCTCACGCCGCTCGGCTCGATCGAGTGCTGGGGTCAAGCGTACCGCCCGCGCCAGGAGTGATTCGCCACGGCGGGGTAGCTCCCGTCCTCACCCTCCCGCGCACCACTTTCGCCACGCGGTCCGGTATGCGCCTTCGAGATGCCGCGCGAACCGCGGCACGTCGCCGAACGGCGACCGTTCGAGCCGCCCGCGAAGCTCGGCGCGCAGGCGCCCCAGCCGCTCGAGATCGCGCGCCAGCTCGACCGCCTTGACGACGAAATCGTCCTCCGAGTTGGCGACGAGCTCCGGCAGACCGAGGTTCGTCGCGATCGAAACCCCGGCGCGGTGCAGCGCCGTACCACCGCGCAACGTCACGACCGGAACGCCCATCCAGACGGCATCGAGACTGGTCGTCCCGCCGGCGAAGGGGAACGTATCGAGCGCGATGTCGATCCGGAGGTGCCGCTCCAGGTACTCGCGGCGCGACACCCGCCCGCCGAGGATCACGCGTTCGGCCTCGACACCCGCCGCGGCGAGCGTGTCGAGCAAGGCTTTTCGCGCGTGCTCCTCGACCATGAGAAACAGCCGGGACCCGGGAACCTCACGGAGCACCCGCGCCCAGAGCGCGAGCACACCGGCGTGCACCTTGCGGAAGCTATTCAGACAGCCGAACGTGACGAACCCCGCGCTGAGCGCCGGCAGGGGTCCCACCGGCAAGTCGGCCTCGAGCGCGTCGTAACACCAGTACGATTCGGGCAGGTAGAGCGGCGCTTCCGAGTAGACGCCGAGATCGGTGCCCGGCGGATCGAAGTACGGATCGGTGATCCGATAGTCGACGGTATCGAGCCCCGTCGTTCCCGCGTAGCCGACCCACGTCACCTGCACGGGTGCCGGCTTGCAGGCGAAGAGGAGCAAGCGATGGCCGGCGCCGTGAACGGCTAGATCCACGAGCACGTCGATGCGATCGCGCCGCACGAGCTCGGCCGCGCTGACATCGTCCGTGCGCCGGATGTCGCGAAAGCGCTCGCCCGCGAAGGCGCGATACTGCTCGGTGGCAAAGTCCGGCTGGTCGACCGACGAGTACAGGTAGATCTCGAAGGCCGCAGGATCATGGTGCTCGAAGAGCGGCTTCATGAACTGCAGGATCGGGTGCTTGCGGAAATCGGGTGACACGTAGCCGACGCGAAGCTTGCGTTCGGGATCCCTGTCGTTCGGGTGCGGCCGGATGTGCTCTCTGTGCGGCTCGGCGTGGAGCTTCGCCCAACCGCGCGCCTCGGCGAACAGGGCCGCGGCGTCGTAGCTCGGGTCGGTGAGCGCCACGAGGATCAGGTTCGAGTGCGCGTGGTAGTCGGAGGGGTCGAGCTCGACCGCGCGCCGGTAGCTCGCGATGGCGCCGCTCCGATCGCCGTTCTCGACGAGCGCGTTGGCGAGGTGGTGGTGGCCGGGAGCGTGGTTCGGCGCGAGCTCGACGGCGCGCTGGGCGTGAGCGATCGACTCTTCTACGCGATGGAGACGCAGGAGCACCCAGGCGAGGCTGACGCGAAAGCGCGGGTTGTCGGGCCGGAGCGCCACCGCACGCTCGAGGTGCGGGAGCGCCTCCGCACTCTGGCCCGCATCCATCAGCGTGATGCCGAGGTTCTGGCGCGCTTCCGGAAAATCCGGGTCGTCGGCGAGGATGCGTTCGAACGATGCAGCGGCACGCTCGAGCTCACCTTGCCGCCGGTAGGCCTCGCCGAGATTGGTGAGGTAGACGGGCTCCGTGGGGAACATCGCCACCAGGCGTTCGAGGTACCGACTCGCCTCGGCAAAGCGCCCCGCTTCCAGGTAGAGCACGCTCAGCGAGAACAGCGCCTGGTGATGCTGCGGGCTGCGCGAGATGACCTTGCGAAAAAGCGACTCGGCCTCTTTCGCTCGACCACCGCGTTGGTGAGCGAGCGCGCGCTCGAGGACGTCCTTCGATGTCTCGGGCGCTTTCACGGGATCTGCCGGACCTCGACCTCGTGGACGCGCACGATTTCGCCGAAACGCACGGCCCACTCGATGGCGGCGGCCTTCGACGGAAGGTTCAAGATGGCGTAGCCGGCGACCAGCTCCTTCGATTCGGCGAACGGGCCGTCCACGACCGTGTGCTTCTTGCCCGTGAAATGGATGCGGGCACCGGCCTTCGTGCCCGCGAGACCGCCGGTCGATTGGAGCACGCCGGCGTTCGTCATCTCGTCGACGAGAGCCGTCATCTTTTGCATCAGCGCGGGGTCCGGCGGAGCGTCTTGGTCGGCCCGCTTCTCGAGCTGGTGCATCGAGAGATAACGAAGCGGCGGGTTCTTCGGTTTCGGAGACATCCCGAGATCCCACGGTTCGACGACGGGACCCATGAAGAGCTCGACGTCACCGATGATCGCCGCGAACTTGTCGCACCACGAGATCGCTTCGTCCTTCGAGCGCACGCGCATCAGCGCGAAGCCGGCAACGAGCTCTTTCGCTTCGGTGAAGGGACCGTCGGTGATGGTGCGCCGGCCACCGCGATACGCGATGTGCACCCGCTCGGACGACGGCTTGAGCCCTTCGCCGGAGACGAACACGCCGTCCTTGACGCCTTCGCCGATGAGCTGACCGACGCCGGCGATGATCTGGGGATCGGGCGGATTGCCCGTCTCCATCTCCTCGGTCATCTTGTGCATGATCATGAATTTCATGGGCGCCTCCGTCGCTTACCTTGTGCGCAAGGCGGCACGTAGAGACCACGGTGGCAGGACGCCACATTCCGTCCGCTATCGAGCGAAAATTCCGCCTCTACGGCTCTCCGATTTCAGCCCATTCCGGCTAGGCGAGAGCAGATAAAGCAAGTGATCGACCGCATCCCGCCCGCGCCACCATTACCTTCGGAGGAATTGAGAATGTCCGACTGCCCCCCCCATCCGGCGAGGCGCCTGCTCGGGAGCGTAGGGCTCCTCGTCGGCGTGTTCGCGCTCGGCTGCCAGGCGGAGGTCGACGGCTCTGACGGGTCCGGCGCCTCGATGGGCACCGCAGCAACTCCTGGGAGTGGTGGCGGAGGCCCGGCCGGCGCGGGCGGAAGCAGCGGCGCGGGCGTCGGAGGTTCGGTCACCACCGGAGGCGCGGGCGGCGCGGCAGGCTCGCCCACGGGAGGCACCGGCGGCTCGCTGACGGGAGGCACGGGAGGTACCGGAGGAAGTGGGGCAACCACCGCCTGTGTAGGTTCTCCTCTCACCACCCCCAAGCGCGTCGTGCGTTTGACCGAGTATCAGCTCTTCAACTCGTACGTGTCGATCTTCGGTGAGGCGGCAGCCGGGACGATCGTTCAGAACGAGCAGGAGCCGTCGCTCACCGAGCGCGAGTTCCCGCCGATCAGCGGCGGTATCGGCGTGAGCGCCGGCATGTTCGCCCTCTACGATCGCATGGCGCAGTCCGCGATGGCCTACGTCGCGGCGAACGCTGCCACGCTCACCACGTGTGGCGCCACGCCGACGGACGCCGCCTGCGTCCAGCAGTACCTCCTTTCGCTCGCCGCGAAGGCTTTCCGCCGACCCGTCACTCCGGAAGAGCAGACCGCCATCACCGGTCAGTTCTGGACGGAGATGGGCGCGACCGGCGCGACCGTGGCGCAACAGCTCGCCTACGGCGTGTACGGCGTCTTGAGCATGCCGAGCTTCATCTACCGCTCGGAGCTCGGTACCGACACCGCGACGGACGGTCCGATCACTCAGTACGAGCTCGCGACGTCCCTCTCGATGTTCCTCACCGACCGGCCGCCGGACGCCGATCTGCTCGCGGCCGCGGCGGGGAATGCGCTCGGTACCGCCGAGCAGGTTCGCACGCAGGTCACTCGCATCCTCGCGACGCCGGAAGCGCGCGCCAACCTGGAGATGGCGCTGATCAAGTATTTCAAGCTCACCAACGCGCCGACCGTGATCCTGAACGCGGACGTGACGCCGGGGCTCACCGTGACGGGCGGCCTTCAGTCGTCGATCTACCACGAGGGTGAGCTCTTCATGCAGAACCACCTGTGGTCCGGCGGGCCGCTCGCCAATCTGCTCACGACTCGGCAGACGTGGACGAGTGCCCAAGTGGCGACGCAGATCTACAACGTCGCAGCGCCGGCCCAGGTGGACGCCGACGGCTTCGGGCTCGTCGAGCTGCCGGCGGACCGAGCGGGTCTCTTGACGCTGTCCACATTCCTCTTGTCCGGGTCGCGCTCGAATGGGAGCTCGCCGGTCACGCGCGGGCTCGCCGTGAACGCGTCGATCGTGTGCGAGGTCAACCCAGCCTTTCCGGAGGTCATCGACCCCAACACGGGCATGCTCGGGCCCGATCCGGAGGTCGAAGCGGCGATCCTGGCGCTCGCGAACGAGAGCGAGATCGTGCGCGCGCAGTACCGGGCGACCACGCCGAAGTGCGTGGGTTGCCACTCGGCGTTCGACGCCTTCGGGATGGTGCTCGAGCCCTTCGATGCGATCGGTCGTAGCCGCACCATGGATCTCGCCGGCCGACCGATCGACGCCACCTGGACCACGACCGTGCTGCCGGACTCGGTGGGCGGCACGCCGGTGACCAACGCCGTCGAGGCCGCCACCGCTCTCGCGGCAAACGGCGCGCTCGACCGCTGCTTGGCGATGAACCTCATCAACTACGCCCTGACCGAAGTGTCGCAAGGCGGTGCCAACAACACGGACCTTGCGGCCGGCCCGCAAACCGCGAGCTGCGCTGTCCAGCGCGTGATCGACGCCTTCGCGGCCACGGACAAGAGCTTCACGTCACTGATTCGCGAGATCGCAGCGTCCGAAACGCTCGCCGTCCGCTCGAGAGGACTCTGAGATGCAATCGTACCGCTTCGCTCGTCGTTCTTTCCTCGCCGCGATCGGTGGTGCCTTCGGCCTCGAGGGCCTCTTGCACAACATGGAGGCCGCCGCGGCCGGCGCGCCTCCGCCACCGCGCTTCTTGATGATGCACTGGCCGGTCGGAACGATGAAAGACCAGTTCATCCCGACCGGGACGGGCGTGGACTACATGACCTCGAAGACGGGCCAGGGCCCCGGCTACATCATTTCTCCGTTCGATACGCCGGAGCTGCGCCCGCACACGATCATCATGCACGGCTTCAACATGAACGGGATCAACGGGCAGGGCGGCGGTCACGAGGACGGCACGCCGTTCTGCACGACCGGCGCGAGCTCACCCGGAACGCGCGCCAACGGCGGCGAGGCCGACGACGGCTGCGCCGGCGGCCCTTCGTGGGATCAGATCCTGCTCAAGAACGTGCCCGAGCTCTCGAAGAAGAACACCGAAGGCATCACGATCGGGCTTGGTCACTACAACACGATCTGCGACAAGCGCATCGACTCGTACGAGACCTCCACCCGTTGCCTTTCGTACAGCCACGAAAAACAGTCGGTCAATTCCGCGCGACCCGGCGGCACGATTCAGGAGAACAAGCCGCTCCTGCCGCAGATGAGTCCGCTCACCGCGTACAACGATCTCTTCAGCGGCTTCGTGCCCGGTGGCACACAGACCGATCCCGAAGCGCTCCGTACCCTCCAGCTTCGCAAGAGCGTGCTCGATCACTCGATCCGGGAGCTCATCCGGCTGCAATCGCTCGGCCCCGCGGCGCAGCGAGACATGATCGAGGCCCACGTTCAGACGATTCGCAGCCTCGAGGCCCAGATCAGGGATCAGATCGCGATGGGCGGCACGCCGACCGCGGGGTGCACGCTGCCCCCGATACCCGATGCGAACCTCACTGGCGAAACGGGCGACCGAGAAGGCGGCGATTACAACAACCCGGAGGCCCAGACCTCCGACGAGGCGAACCACCTCGCGGTCGGGAAGGCGCATGCGGCCATCATCCGGGCGGCATTTGCCTGCGATCTGATCCGTGTCGGTACGTTCCAGTGGTCACCCGGGACGAACCACGTCTCGTTCACGGGCCTCGATCCCGAGGACCCGGGCACGATCTGGATGCACCATCCGCTGAGCCATCGCGTGGGCTCGAAGTCCTTCTTCGATGGCCCCCGGTCGGCTGCGGGGAACAACACGTACATCTGGGACGCGATGGTCAACGCGAATCGCTGGTACTTCTCCAAGACGGCGGAGATCATCAACGACTTCCGGCTCCAGATCGATCCGCTCGACCCGGAAGGCGGCAGCCTGCTCGACCGCACGGTGATCCCGATGGTGACGGAAGTGGCGGATGCGTCGCACTCGCGCAACGGTCACGCCGCGCTCATCATCGGCGGCGGCAAGCTCGGCATGCAGGGCGGCCAGTACCGGAGCGTCAACGGTATCCACAATCAGCTGTGGGTGACGGTGGCGCAGGCGTACCTCGGCTCGAACTGGCAGGACATCCTGTCCGACGAGGTCTACGTGAAGAGCGGCGCGAATCCGATTTCGGGCCTCTGGCAAGCGCCGGTCTGAGCGATCCCGCCGCACCGGACCCGCGGCCGGCCGCGTGCTAGAGTCTGCGCGATGCTCGCGCGGCGCCTGCCCCTGATCTGGGTCTTCGCCGGCGGCTGCATCAGCGGCGCGGCGCTGCTCGGGATCTTTCGCAGCGAGGATCAGGCCGTCACACCGCCGAAGGAAGAGAACCACCGCGCGCGGACCGCTGAGCGGTCCGTTCCCGCGATGGCGGCCTCCGACGCCATCGAGGACGACACTATCGCGGACGAGCCCGCGGTCGCCGAGGCGCCCTCACCGGTCGACGACGGCAACGGCGATGCACCGGCCGAGGCCGGTAGCTCCGTCGCGGACCTGCTCGCGCGCTTGGAAGCCGCGTACCGCGAGGGACTCGCCGCCGCCGCAACAGAGAGCGCTCCCGCGAGCACCAGCACCGCGATGCCCGCGGCGGAAGCCCCCGTTCGCGAGGAGCCAGCGGTCGTCGCTGCGGCCCCGGTTCCCGTCCCACTCCCCGCACCCGCGGCGCCGCCGGTGAGCACGCCCCCGGCAGCCGCACCCGCCGAACCAGCGGCCGTCGTCGCTGCTGCGGACACCGCGCGGCAGGGCGACGTTCACATCGGCGACGTGAACCAAAACACCACCAACATCGGCAACCTGCAACAAGGCGATCTGTATTTGCTCCAGCAGCTCGCCTACATCCAGTACTTCCGGCCGGTCCCGGTTGCGGTCGACGCCCGAGCCTCCGCTCCGACGCCCGCCGCACGCGGCGCTTCGTCCGGGTTCAGCGCCCACTTCGTTGCTTCCGGGAAGAACCAGAACCCTCAGTTCTTCGTTTCCGTGAACGGCGGCCACCGCGTTTCGACGCCCGGCGCCCCGACGTTTTCGTTTCCGATCATCAACCCGGACAACCCCTGGGGCTACGACTTTCCGCCCCCGGTGTTGGTCAAGTAGCTCGGGCGTCCCGCGAGCTCCGGCGCTCAGCGCATCCAGTCGATGTCGACGGTGCCCACTTCGGTGCAGGGAGACCAGCACGAGACGCCTTCGATGAACGATTCGGCGTAGTCGTACTTGAGGCTGCCGGAGCGAACGTCGCCCGTGATGTGGTGCGTCGTCAGCCACACACAACCGTCGGGGCTCCGGTCCGCGCCGATGATCTCGGTCCCTTCGAGCGAGACCACGCCGCCCTGGACCGCGCCGCTGAACGACACGCTCCCGAGTTGCGCGGTGACGGGGCCGCCGCCGCAGGGATACTGGATGCCACCGAGGCTCCCGGCCACGACCGGAAAGTCGACGCAGCTCGGCGACGACGGTGTGGACCCGGTCACGATCAGCGTCGGGCTGCAGGCACCGGTGTCGCAGTCGGCATCGACGATGCCGTCACAATCGTCGTCGACGCCGTTGCACGTCTCGAGAACGTCCGGCCCCGGTGAACAGCCCGCGCAGGACCGCACGTCGTCCAGGCACTCGTCCGCATCCGGGCCGTCGCACGCCTCGCCGATGCCGAAGCCGTCGTCCACGGTGCCGTCGCAATCGTCGTCGATGTCGTTGCACTGCTCTTCAACCGGACGAACTTCCCCCTCGCACGGCCCGAAGGTCTCCTCGACGCAGGTGCGGGTACCCTGCTGGCACGCGCCCACGTCGCTCCCGCACACCTCGACCACGCCGTCCTCGCACGGCCCCTCGTAAAGGCCGGCGTCGCCGTCGGGAACGAGGAGCCCCGTGCGCGAGCCACAACCGCTCGCGCCGAACGCCGCGGCGCCGCCGAGAACGGCCGCCACCACGAGGCGCCCCGCACCGACCGCCGCCCGCTTTTTCGCTCCGAAGGTCCTCGCCACCAAGTGAGGTACAAGTAGCACGCAGGGCGATGGTGAGCCACGCCCCGGGTGCGCGATCAGCCCGGTTTCACCGGCACCGGCGCCGCACTCAGCCGGCTTTCCGCGCCACGACGAAGAAGCTCCGGCTCTTCTTCGGATACATCCCCGTCTCCTCCACGACGAAACCCGCCCCCGTGATGTCGGCGCTGAGCGAGCGCTCGGTGACGAAGCTCACGTAAGGGGCGAGGCCCGTGGCCCGCATCACGGGGATCACGACACGCAGGGCAAAGTTCTGCTCGCCGACGCACGGGGTCTTCGAGATGAAGAGCCCACCCGGGCGGACGAGCTCGTGGATACGCCCGAGCTCGGCAGGCAGGTCCTCGAGCAGGTGCAAGAGATTCATCGCCATGACCACGTCGAACGACTCGACACCGAGCGCCGGATCGGCGGCGGTGCACTGTCGGAAACGCACGTGGGTCACGCCCTGAACGCCCCCTTTCGCCGTCGCGATGGCGATCATTTCCGCCGAGTAGTCGGTGCCGAGGATCTCGCGCGCGCTCGGGGCGAGCTTCAACGCCGTCGTGCCCGTCCCGCATCCGAGCTCGAGCACGCGATCGTTCGGGGTCAGGTGCGCGCGCACGCGCTCGAGCGTTCGCGCATAGGCGTCCTCGTCCGCTATCGGCTTCTTCTCGTAGGCGGCGGCCTGGCGGTCCCAGAAGCGCGAGGTCATTTCCACGCCCTCGATCTATACATACGCGAATCAGATAGATATCGTGTAAAATTGCAGATTCTATATGCATCCACGCATGAACTGGGAAGCCGTCGATTTCGACTGGAACGAAGCCCGGGCGTTCCTCGTCACCGCCCTCGAAGGCTCGCTTTCGGCCGCCGCCCGTCACCTCAAGCAGACACAGCCGACGCTCAGTCGAAAGGTGGCCTCGCTCGAGCGGCACCTGGGCGTGACCCTGTTCGAGCGTGTCGGCAAGCGACTCGTCCTCACCGAGACCGGCATCGGCCTCCTGGACCACGTGCGCGCGATGGGTGAGGCGGCGGGCCTCGTGGCGCTCGGCGCGACCGGCCGCTCGCAGGCTATCGTCGGGCAGGTGCGGATCAGCGCCGGCGAGGTGGTGGCCGCGTACCTCTTGCCGCCGATGGTCGAGCGCATCCGCGAGGCCCACCCCGAGATCGACGTGCACGTCGTCGCGTCGAATCGGCTGAGCGACCTTTTGCGGCGCGAGGCGGACATCGCCATCCGTCACGTGCGGCCGGAGCAGCCGGACCTCGTGGCGCGCAAGGTGCGTGACTCCTCCGCACATCTGTATGCCGCCAAGCGATACGTACGCCGCCACGGTCGACCCTCGTCCGTCGACCTCACGGGCGCGGTGTTCGTGGGCGCCGACGACAACCCGCGCTTCATCGAGGTCCTCGAGCAGATCGGTGTGCAAGGGCTCAGCCTCGAGAACTTCAAGTCGACCACCGACAGCCACCTGGTCGGCTGGGAGTTCGTGCGTCGCGGGCTCGGTATCGGCGCCATGATCCGCGAGGTCGCCGACGCGACACCCGGCATCGAGCAGGTCCTGTCGAAGCTCCCGCCGATCCCCGTCCCGTTCTGGCTGTGCACGCACCGCGAGCTCTACACCAGCCGGCGCATCCGCGTGACGTTCGATCTCTTGGCCGAAGCGCTGTCCGTGGATCCGCCGGTGGGGCGCCGCCGGGCTACGCGAGCATCGCCGCCCACTCGGAAAGCACGCGCGTGACGCGCTCGAGGTAGCCGCTCTCGCGGATGACCTCCTCGTATCCCGGCACCGCGCCGACCCACTCGCGCATCCGCACGTTCGGCTCATCGGTGAGATAGAGCGTGGGCAGGCCCATCAGCGCCGGACCATCCATGCCGGCGGTCGTGACGCCGAGCTGACCGACGAGGCCGTGCCGCTCCTTCAGGTGCTCGAAAAACTGGAGCTGCGCCCGACGCCCGTCTTCCTGCCGAAAGATCGGGTCCTTCCAGAAAAGGATCAGGTCGACCGCCCCCTCCGGCAGCGTCCCCTCTCGAAGGGCGTCGCCGGTCAGCACGGGCACGAGCCCCGCGCCCCTGACCCGTGCCGAAAGCTCCAGGAGCTCGGCGTAGCGCGTGTTGCGGGTGGGGTGATGGACGCCGTCGCGGATCCACAGGAGCACCTTCTTCCCGCTTTGCTCTCGAGGCATCCTGCGGTCGATCCATTCACTCACCGAGCTCGGAACCGGTGCCTCGCCGAGGAAGGCGGCGCGGAGCTCGTGCTGGGCCGATGCCGGATCGGCTCGGAAAGCACGGCCGACCAGCTCCGTCGTGTGTTTCATCGCCCGCGGGCGCGAGCGGTACGCCTGAAGCTTCGTGCCGAGGCCCGCGTCGCGAAGGAACCTCTCGGCCTGCGCCGTCCCGTCCCTGTCCGGCTCGAGCTGGATGGTAACGCCCGCGAGCACGGCGGCTGCCGCGAGGTACCAGCCTTCGCCGAACGAGAAGCTGCTGTCCGCGTGAAAAGTGTACGCGTGGTTTCGCTCATCGACGATCTTGCGGGCACCGCGCGCGGCCGCCTCGGCCCGACGAGCCGCAGTGCACGCCGAGCGGGCGGCGACCGAGCCGGGCGCAGCGGCCTCGAGCTCGGTGGCGCTCGCCGCGGCCAGACGCGTCGACTCCTCGGCGCCGAGAACGATCGCTTCCACGCGCCGCCAGCCGTCGTCGCACGCTTCGGTGGTCGGAGCGCGCTGCGCACTCAACGAGAGCTGGCCGGCACCGTGAAGGGCGTCTTCTGCTTTGAGAGCGCCGGCCTGCGCCAGCATCGAGCGGACGCGGGTGACGGCCGCCTCGTCGGTGACCGTAGCGAGCGCGCGCACGGCTCGAGCGAGTGCGCGGTCGAGCGACGCTCGGTAGCGTTCACGCTGTCCGGGCTCGTGCAACGTCGCGATCCGGCCAAGGGCGTCGGCAAGATCTCGCTCGGCCTCCAGTTCGAGGTGATTCACCTCGCATATCCGATTTGCGAAGTCACCTTCCGCGGCGGCAGAATTTTTCGCCGTGCGGGCGCGGCACTTCTCGCCCGCCGGGCGGCACGAGTCGGTGCAAGAGTGGACAGAGTGCGTGTTGCCATCGTCGGCGCCGTGAACTTCGCCTTGCGTACACCATGATCATTCTTCGTGCTCGGGGCTCGGCCTTCTCTGCCCCCTCCCTCATTGCCGTAGCCTGGCTGCTGACGCTTGGCTGCGGTGAATCAAGCGGCTCGCCGGCAGCTCCGAACGCGGGGGGCAGCGGTGCCACGACCGCGGCCGGCAACGGCGGCGCCTCGACCACGGGTGGGACGGGAGGCTCGGCCGGCAACGGCGTGAACACGGGGGGTACCTCGGGTGGGACTGCGGGCGGCGCGGGCGAACGTGGCGGGAGCGGGGGTGACGGGACGGCTGGTAGCTCTGCCGCGGCCGGAGGCGAAGCCGGAGACACCGGCGGCGCGAGCGGAGGGACCGGCGGTACGGCTGGCGTGAGCGCATCCGGCGGCATGGGCGGCGGCAGCGCGGGAGCAGGCGGCGCCGTGATACCCGGCGACTGCACCTGGAGCATCGAGGCCGCGCCGAGCAGCGCCATCCCCACGGTGGGCGTGGTCGACTGGAGCACCGATCTTCCGGGCCTGAGCGAGGCGCGCGTCGAGTTCACACTGAACGACGCCGGCACCGACGCGATCAACCAGGGAAGCGGCGGTCCGATCAGCATCGAGGGAACGACCCATCGCGCGCTCCTGCTCGGCCTCAAACCGATGCGGACGTACACGTACCGCATCGTCGCGACGGCCGGTTCCACCGCATGCACGAGCCCCGATCAGACGTTCTCGACAGGCGGAGCCCCCGCCGCCCCCATCTTCACACGAACCGCGACGAACCCAGCCGCTCAGGCTCGCGGCTTCATCGTCACCACCGCCACGGCCGACGGCAGCCCGACGATGGCCACCATCATCGACAGCGACGGTGACGTGGTCTGGTGGGCGGCGCCGCCAGTTGGCACGTACCGCGCGCTCATGAGCTGGGAGGGCACGGACATGTGGATGCTCACGAGCAACCTCAACAACAACGGCAGCGGAGCGCTCCGCCGCGTCTCGATGGACGGCATGGAGGTGGAGGACATCGTGGTTGGCGTCGCCGATCTCCACCACGATTTCACGGTACTCCCCGGGGGCATCGTCGCCGCACCCCTGTGGACCGAAGGTGGGAGTGCCGGCCTCGACTACAAGGCGAGCGAGATCATCGAGCGGTCCCCCGACGGGTCGATCCGTACCGTCATCCGCCTGGACGACGAGGCGTATCCGTCACTCGCGATGATGTATCAAACGAACTCGATCGCGTATCACGCGGCGGACGAAACCTACACGGTCGGCGATACGTTCAATTCGATCTACTTGAAGTTCAGCCGGGAAGGCGAGCTCCTCTGGCAGTTCGGCGGGGATTGCGACGAAGCGGTCGCCCCGAAGTGCGCGGCGCCCGCGAGCGCTTTCCCGCGAAACGGCGGCCATCACCTGCTCTCGAACGGCAACCTGCTGTTCTTCAGCCACGACGACTTCACGACCTTCGACCCTGGGGCATTCGAGTACGCCCTCACCGAGACGGACACCTCGCTCACGGCCGCCCTGCTCTGGGACTACGTGGCGCTCGACGTGGCCGATATGTACCAGGGCGACGTGCGGCGCTTGCCGAACGGAAACACCCTCGTCGCCACCTTCGATACAGGCGTGATCCGCGAGATCACCCCAGAAAAAACGATCGCCCAGGCCCTCGCCACGAACATCGTCCGTAACATCGACTTCCGCGAGACGCTGTACGGACCACCGCTTC
>Ga0315910_10001312_pt1 | contig 23033 bp, 13 predicted proteins | sample EdamamesoilMG_FD_204470 | JGI IMG/M metagenome (GOLD analysis project Ga0315910, IMG submission 204470) | Garden soil microbial communities collected in Santa Monica, California, United States - Edamame soil | ecosystem: Environmental > Terrestrial > Soil > Garden | place: USA: California... | reverse complement strand
GTCCCGCTCTTCATCACGCGGTGGTCGTACTCGCCGCGCACGGTGCCGGCGACGAACATGTTGCCGAGCGTCGAGTCCTCCCAGCCCGGCGTCCAGATCGGGAACTTGCGCTCGGCGGCGGCGATGAGCCACGAGTTCTTGGGATCGATCTGGTAGTCGCCCTTGAGCCGGCCGCTCAGGACGAGCTGATACATGTACTCGTGGGGGAAGTAGCGCTCGCCCTTCTTGTGGGCGGCCTGCCACAGCTCGAGCACGTGGCGCTCGATCTTGCGCATCGCCTCTTCCTCGGGAATGCAGGTGTCCGTGACGCGGTTCAATCCGCGGTCGAGGAGCGCCTTCTCGTCCTCCGGCCGGAGCTCGCGAAAGTTCGGCACGCGCTCGTAGTTGTCGTGGGCGACGAGGTTGAAGATGTCTTCCTCGAGGTTTGCCCCCGTCATCGAGATGCCGTGGATCTTTTCCTTTCGGATGAGCTCGGCGATGACGATGCCCATCTCGGCGGTGCTCATGGCCCCACCCATGGTGAGCAGCATCTTTCCGCCCTGGGCGAGGTGGCGCTCCCACCCCTTGGCGGCATCCACCAGGGCGGCGGCGTTGAAGTGTCGGTAGTGATGCAGGATGAAGTCACGAACGGCTGCCATGGGAACACCTCCTTTCCGGCCGGTTCCGGCCGCACCCGAAAGCGGGCTTGGAAGGAGCGGAAACAAGCCCGAACCGCCGCTCGTGTCAAGCGACGCCAGGGACAATGCATGGGCAGGACGTGGTAGCTTGGTTATGATCCCCGGGGTGAGTCCGGGGGGACCATCCGAGGACGAGCAGAGGACGAGAGAGAGATGTCGGACCGCTTCTCGAACCCGCCCGCACCCCGTTCGCTCGGCGGCACCGTGATCCACTCCGAGCTCCAGCCCGGCGTCACCTACCGGCTCGAGCGGCAGATCGGCGAGGGCGGCATGGGCACGGCGTTCCTCGCTCTTCGCCAAGCTCAGGAGGGGCTCGCACCGGTCGTGATCAAGATGGTGCGTCGCGGCTTCGGCAGTGGTCCGAGCGACGCAGCGGCCGGCATGGTGGTGCTCAAGGAGGCCGTCGCGCTCGGCCGTCTCAACGAACGGGTACCGCCGACACCTTTCGTCGTGCGCCTGGTCGACACCGGCTCGGCCGAGATGCACGGCCCGTCCCGCCCGCCGACGCCCTGGCTGGCGGTCGAGTACGTCCACGGCGGTGTGGAGGGGACGACGCTCGAGGACCGCGTTGCCTACAGTGTCGATCGCACCGGCTTTGCCTTCGACGCCAACCGCGCTGCCCACCTGGTGCGCTGCCTCGCGGCGGGCATGCTCGCCATCCACGGCGTCGGCGTCATCCACCGCGATCTCACGCCCGGTAACATCCTGTGCTGCGGCTTCGGTGAGGCCGAGATCTTCAAGATTTCGGATTTCGGGATCGCCAAGCCGCAGGGCCTGGCCGCGACGTTCGGCGGGGTTCCGGTCGGGACGGTCGGCTACGCCGCGCCGGAGCAGACGCTCCCGGACTCGGTCGGTGTCGGCAACTACACCGACGTGTTCAGCCTCGCCTGCGTGATCTACTTCGCGCTCACCGGCCAGCACCTGTTCGACGCCAACACGCCGATCGCCGCGATGCAGATGATGCGCGAGAAGACGCGAAAGAGCATCCTCGACGGCAAGCATCTCGCCCCCGAGATCCGCCAGCGCACCGACGCCTGCCGCGCGATCGATCAGCTGCTCGCGCGCGCCACCTCGGTCGAGGTCGACCGCCGCCCCCAAGAGGGGCAGGAGCTCGCGGCGAGCCTCGTGCCGTGGCTCAGCGACAGCTCGAGTCCGCCCCGGCCCGCCAAGCGGCTGATGAACAGCCTGCTCAACCTGGCGCCGCCCGGCGATCTCTCGAGCTGGACCTGGACCCCGCGGCATCCGCCCGGCGGAGACCGCACGGTGCTGTCGGCGGCGTGGGACGTCGACGGCAAGTGTCTCACCCTGACGCCGAACGGCCCCGAATTCTGGGACGGTCAATCGTGGATCGACGCGCGCGACGTTGCGAACAGCCTGCCCGGGCAGATGAGCTTCGTGCGCCGCTACGAGGCGGGGGGCTGGCTCGTCGGGGGCCAGGGGCTGCTCGCCGTGTACGCGACCGACGGCGTTCGCGAGACGCACCGCGCACCGCAATCCGACTACACGTTTTCCCACGCGAGCGGACGCATGGACGACCTGATGGCCGCCGTCGCCCAGCGACCGGGGACGCCGCCGCTGCTCTTCGGCATGGCGGCACGGCGCTGGGTGCGGCCGATCCCGCTCGAGGGCGTGTCCTACGTGGCCGCACTGCTCAGGCTCGAGGACACGCGCTGGCTCGTTTGCGGACGGCTCACGCAGGGTGGTGGCTTTGCCGCCATCTACACGCCGCTGTCGTTCGAGATCGAGTACCTGAAGACGCCGCCGACCCGCGCCTTCGTCGGCGGCGCGAGTGAGCCGGAGCGCGGTCTCGGGCTCGTCGTCGGGAGCCACGGGGTGGCGCTACGCGTCGACGGCAGCCAGCCGACGAGCTCGGTCGCCGAGGGCGAGCCGGACCTCACGGCGGGCGCGATGGACGTGCTCGACCGTGAGTGGGTCGCGAGCCTCGGCCGGCTTTGGGTGCGCGACGCGCAGCGGGAACAGGGCTGGCGCGCGGTGTGGAGCGATCCTTCGTGGACGGCGCCGCTCATCAGCATCATGGCCGACGCCGGCCAGGTGGTGGCCCTCAGCGCGGACGGCGGCATCGTCGAGGGCCGCGCCGGTTGGCAGAAGCGCGCGCGCTGAAGACACGCCCTACGACGGGCGCGATGGCCCGATCGTGATCAGGCGATCGCCGGGCTTCACCACGGCCTCCGCCGGCGGATTGAGCTCTGGCGAGCCCTCGCGCTGAATACCGACGAGCAGGTGACCCTTGCCACTGAGCTCGGTGCCGACGCGAGCGATCGTCGACGGCACCGACGCCTCGTACGGCGTGACGTGCATGCGCTGGCCCCGAAGGTTGCTGGTGAGCTTCTCCACCACCTCCTGGGCGCCCGGCGACAGGAGCTCGTGGCTCAAGAAGTGCGCGTCGAAGCGCGACGTGCAGACCACGCGATCGCAGCCCGCCTTCTTCAGGAGCTCTTCCGTCTCGTAGTCGATGCATTCGACGACGGTGAAGAGCTTCCGGCGCTTGGATTCGATGGCGAGCGTGACCGCGACGTTGAGATCGTCGGAGTGCGGATCACCCGGTTGCCGCGCGAGAATAACCGCGTGCGACGCATGGTCGACGGACGCCCGCTGCAGCGTCTCCTCCCTCGTCGGGTTGCCGCGCACGAACCTGACGCCTCGGCGCGCGAGCTCGGCCGGAAGCTCCTCGAGCGTCTCGTCGACGAGCAGCACCTCGCGACCGGCGGAGAACGTGCGGTCGGCCCCGATCTCTTCGAGCAAGCGCTCGACCTTCGCGACGCCCGGGAAGTTGAAGATGATGAGATGTCCGCGGAGGCGTTGGTCGGTCATACCGTGAAGCTCCTTGGCCCTCGATTGGACGAGGGCGCTGGCGGAAACGGAAAGCACGTAGCCGAGCAGGCTGATGCCGACGATCATCAGCGGGAGCGCCACCACGACGCGTCCGCCGAGGGTCGCCGGGGAAATGTCGCCGTAGCCGACGGTGGTGACGGTCGCGAGCGCAAACCAGAACGCGTCGGAAAGTTCGAGCTCCGGGCGCGCCAGTCCCTCGAAGTAGAGAAACCCGGTCGCGCCGTACACGAGGATCGCCGCCAGCATCACGGCGACACGAAAGGACGCCGGCGGCCGCCGCAGGCCGATCAGCAAGAAGCGCATGAAAATCGGCATCGGCTATCGAACCTTGGCCGGAGCGGCTTCCTGGCGGGCGCGGTGATCCTGGACCCCGGACCAGAAGAACAGCGACGCGCCGAGGAGGAGCGCGAGAACGATCCAGAAAGCGCGCGTGCCGGAATCCACGGCACACCACATTACTAGACCTCCCCCCGCCCTCCCAGGATCCAGCTCAAATGGGCTCGAGCATGACGACATGGTGCGTCATGGCGAGCGCAATTGAAGTACGGAGAAAAATCGAAAACCAACCGCGAGGGTGACGCCGTCGGTGGGGCCGGGGCCCGGCTTGCAGAAGCGCCGAAAGTGGTCATCTTGATAGGGTGACCGGCCGTGTTTCCATCGCTCTGATCCTGGCTGCCGCGGCCACGCTCGCGGGCTGCGGCGCCGGAGCCCAGCAAGCGCCCGAGCGCCCCCGCCCGGTCGACGCGGAGACACGCGTGACACCGGATCGCCAGCGACTCCCGCCCCCGCGCCTGATCGCTCCGCCGCCCGCGTACGGCAACAAGGTCGTGATGGCGAAGGGCCCCAGCCCCTCGTCGGCCAACTGAGCTCGGCCGGACAGACGCGCTCGTTCCGGCGATTCGATGAATCGTCGGGGCGTTACTCGACGAGCAGGTCGACGCCCGCCCAGGAGACGCCGCCGCGGTTGTCGTGAACGGCGGCGAAAACGCGGAGCGGTCCGGGGTCCTTCGGTGGGAAGAAATCGGTGTCGAAGTCCGCCTGCCACCCCTTCGTCGGCTCGTTCACCAGGCCCGTACCGGAGCCGAGGGAACCCGCGCTCGTGTAGTAGCTCACCCAGATTTGCTCCGAGTAAGGCCGGCCGTAGGCGGCAGCCTGCACGCTGTCGAGCTCGGCGCTGGCCCGGTCAACCACCGGCTGGAGCGGGAAGCCCTTGCACAACAACGGATCACCATCGTCGTTGCAATGCGGCACGACGAGCTCGGGAGGAACCTCGCCGCCGGGAGGCGGGTCGAGGCAGGTCTCGCCGACGCAGGCGTGCTCGGACTCCACCTCTTTACCGTTGAACATCATCCCGGTGACGATCGGGTTCTGGTTGGTGAACCCCTCGAACACGTAGATCGTGCTGTAGCCGGCGACGAAGTCGTCCGACATGAGTGCGCGCCCCTCGGCATCCAGGCAGCGGATCGGAAACGTACCGCTCTCGAAATCGAAGCTCAGCGTCCCGCCGCAGACGGCGAAGAACACGACCGCGAGCCCGTAGGGCGGAAAGTTGGGATCGGGTGACGGCGGCCGGCTGGAAATGATGTTGCCGGGGATCGTGGCGAAGAAATCGGTCAAGTCCTCGCCCTGGTCGAACCGGAGCGCGGCCGGGTCGATCGCCCCCGGCGCGAAGCAGCCGGCGAAAATGTCACCCGGCGGGTTCACGCATCCGCTGAACCAGCCGATCTGGATCGGCCGCCCGGCTTTGGTTGCCGAAGCGTCTTGGTACAGCATCGAGAGCGCGATGTCGTCGCCGGGCTGGGCATACGGCTTGTCCTTCTGTACGGCGATCACACGGAGCGTGTTGAGCTCGCTCTGCGGGTCGAGCTCGGCGCCGCACGCGAGCGAAAGCGGCGCGAGCGCGAGCGCCGCAAGGAGACTGAGGTTCGGAAGGCGCGCCATCAGATATCCAACCGGACACCCAAGCTCGGGATGATCGGCACCCCGGTTTGTTGTGTCGTCTTGCTGTAATCGAAGTTGTAGCCCGTGCCTTCGACCGCGGCATTGTTGTAGACGTTTTGCACGTCGAGGTAGGTCGAAAGGCGGTAGCTAGTGAATTGCCAGCGCTTGTCGATGCGGATGTCGAGCTGGTGGAACAGGGGGAGGCGGCGGCTGAACGGTTCGCCCTGGAGCGGCGTGTAGGCACCGGCGTCGGCGGCGTAGAGCGCAGGGAGCGAAGGCGGCCCGGCAACGGGCGTTTCGAGGTTGCCGGAGACGAGCCGGAAGCGCGCGCCGAACTCCCAGCCGCGGCCGAGCCGGTAGCTGCCAAGGACGGTCAGAACGTGCGTCTGATCGTATTGGAACAGGTACTCCTCCTGCCCAGGACCGTCCTTGCGGATGCTACGCGAGAGGGTGTACGCGGCCCAGCCGAAGAACCTCTCGTCCGGGCGGTACTTGAGCAGGGACTCCATGCCGACGACGTACCCCGTGCCGAGGTTGTTGTAGGTGTAGTTGCCGGTCGCGTCGGGACCGCGTGACACCATGTTGTCGAGGTCCTTGTAGAAGCCCTCCAGGCTGAGGTCGATCTGACGCGTGAGCTCCTGCTCCGCCCCGAGCGTGTAGTGGGTGTAACGGTTCGACGTGAGGTTCGGCGTGCCGAAGACCTCGTCCGTTTCCTGGAACTGCGGGGGCTGGTGGAAGAGACCGGCTCCGCCCTTCAACGTCGTGCGGCGCTGATCGGGCGCCTGCGGCGTACGGCCCTTGATCAGATCGTAGCGCGCCGTGACGCGCGGCGAAAAATCGCCGCTGCCGGTGTCCCGCGCGTAGTCGACACGCACGCCGGGCACGACGCGCAGGCGGTCGACCGGCTCGACCTCGAGCTCCCCGTACCAGCCCGGGCGGAAACCGAAGCCGTCGGTCTTGGTCTCGATCGGCGGCCGTGTGGCGTAGGGGCCGGGGGGCGGCTCCCCGGGCCGCGGCGGCGGCGGCAACCGGACGTGCACGTCGAACGCGGCCATCTCGAAGTCGAGACCGGCGTTCATCTTCAAGCCCGGCATCATCGTGTACGAAATCTCGTAACGGGTGCTGATCGGGTAGCCGGTGAAGGTGAAAAAGAGTCCACCGAGGGAAAAGTTCGCGGTGTCCTTGCCGGCTGCGAGCTCGGCGCTGACGGACACTTTGGAACTGAGGTCGGCTTCGTGCAGGACCTGTCCGCGGTAGAACGCGGTGCCGAAGCGAAGGTTGCCGCCGAACGCCGGATCCTGGGACGCCGGATCGGAGATCAGGATCTCGAGGCGGTCGTCCGAGCCGTAGAACCGGAGCGATGTGCGTGAGCCTCGCGACTTTCGCTCGGCGATGAACTGGTAGTCGTAGTAGACCGGGGCCGTCGTCACCCCGGCGCCGGCCTCGGTCAGCACGGGCTTGAGCCAGGCGTCGACCCACGATCGCCGAGCGCCGACGGCGAAGGACCAGTCTTTCATCGGCAACGGGCCCTGAAAGAGGACGCGGCCGTCGATCAGATCCGCCTGGACGAGCGCGTGATAGCAATCCTTGCGCTTCGGATCGACCTCCCCGTTGGTGAGGCAGCGCGTGTCGGGAGCACGCAAGGCGGCATCGACGATACCGCCGCCGGCGCGGCCATACTTGGCGCTGAAGTTGCCCGGGTAAAAGTCGATCCGATCGAGGAGCTCGGTGGGGACGACGCTGCTCAAACCGCCGAAGTGGTAGATCAAGGGGACGTTCGCGCCGTCGATGAACGTGAGTGTGTCCTCCGGTGCGGAACCGCGAACGATGAGAAGGCCGGCAAAGGCCGGCGGGCGCGCGACGCCGGGCAGGCTCTGGATCGAGCGGAGCGCGTCGCCGCTGGTGCCGGGAATACGCTCGATCTCGCGCCGCTCGACGGTGCGCTTCGTGACCTCGCGCGGGGGCTTCTGGCCGCGGACGATGACCTCGATCCCTTCGGCCGCGGGCGCCAGGCGCAGGGTCACGTCCGTCTCTTCGCCGACGGTGACCTCCTCCGCCGAGTCCACCGGTGCGAAGCCCTCGAGCCCGACGCGCACGCGGTACGCGCCCGGCGCTGCGTTCGGAAGGCTCCAGCGCCCTTCGGCGTCGGTCTGCAAGCGCGTTTCCTCGCCGTCCGGCGCGACGAGCACGACCTCCACACCCGCGACCGGGGCGTCGGATTCGGCGAGCTTGAGCCGACCGCTGAGCACCCCCGTCGTCGGCGGTGGCGGCGCTTTCGTCTCCACCTTCGTCAGCGTGAAGCGGTAGACGTAGCCGATCTTGGCGGCGATCGGCTTTCCGTCCCGCGTCGCCGGTGCGAAGCGAAACTTCAGCGCGGCCTCGACGGCGGCCTCGTCGAAGCCGTTCCCGACGCTCTCCGCCACCTCGGCCTTTTTGACCGCACCCTCCTTGTCGATCGTGAGCACGAGGCGAACGTTCGCCTCGATGCCCTGCTTCATCGCCTCGGGCGGGTACGTCGCGTTGGCGAACGTCTGAAGCTCGGGCTCTTTCACGACCGGCTTCGCGGGCGCCGCCTCGTCGGCCGGTGCCTCGACGAGCGCGCCCGAGCCGCCACGCGGAACGGCGCCGTCACTCTGAGCGTGCGCCCGGCCCAATACGAGAAGCACGAGGGCCGCGACCGGTGCGGAAAACCCGCGGCAAAGCATGGGCCTCGAAGCTCTAATGCCGCGCTTTCGGTTCCACAAGGGGCTATCGTCCGGCCGTGAAGATCGTCAGCTGGAACGTCAATGGCATCCGTGCACGGATCGACGCGGTCGCTGCGTTTCTGGAGAGGAACGAGCCGGACGTGCTCGGAATCCAGGAAACCAAGGTCGTCGACGACGACTTTCCGTTCGAAGAGCTCGGGCGGCTCGGCTACCAGGTGTCCCTTGCCGGCCAGCCGGCGTACAACGGCGTCGCAATCGCGTCGCGCATGCCCCTCACCGACGTCAAGGTGGGGCTCTTCGACGACGGACCGGACGCCGAGAAGCGCCTGATCGCGGTCACCACCGGCGGCGTTCGCGTCGTGTGCACGTACGTCCCGAACGGCAAGAGCGTGGAGCTCCCGAGCTTTCAGGAGAAGCTCCGCTTCCTCGAGCGTCTGAGGACGACCCTCGACGTGACGGCGAGCCCCGACGCGCCGCTCGTGCTGCTCGGGGACTTCAACGTCGCCCGCGAGGCTCGCGACGTTTACGACCCGCAAGCGTTCGCCGGTCGTTTGCATTTCCATCCCGACGAGCACCGGGCACTCGATCGAGTGCTCGCCTTCGGCCTGTTCGACGCGTACCGCGCGCTCCACGAGGACGCCGGCCGCTACTCATGGTGGGACTACCGGAGCGGCGATTTTCGCAACAATCGCGGCCTGCGCATCGACTACCTGTTCGTCACCCAGGGCCTCCGGGATCGCTTGAGGAGCGCCGTCATCGACGTCGAGCCCCGCCGGGAGCCGAAACCGTCCGATCACGCACCGGTCATGATCGAGCTCGACCTCGGCTGAATTCCTGGGCGCGCGGGCGCGGTTCCACACCGCACGCGACCGAGGTAGGCTCCGCTCGCCAGGCGCATGGCGACCGAAACGTTCGATCTTCTGGTGTTTCACGCGGTCGTCAAACACGCGAGCTACGCCAAGGCCGCCGAGGAGCTTTCGCTCAGCCCTTCCGGCGTGAGCCGGATCGTGTCGCGGCTCGAGGAGCAGCTGGGTGCGCGGCTCGTGCAACGAACGACCCGTAAGTTGTCACTGACCGAAGCCGGCACGGCGTTCCACGGGCGGACCGCGCAGATCCTGGTCGACCTCGCCGAAGCAGAGGCCGAGCTTCAGTCGGCGCAGGTTCGTCCTCGTGGACTGCTCAAGGTCACCACGTCGGTCGTGTTCGGACAGCACTACGCGGCGCCGCTCTTCACCGACTTGCTCGCGAAATTCCCGGACCTTTCCGTGGATCTCACGCTCACCAACCGTTTCGTCGACCTGATCGAAGAGGGCATGGACCTCGCGATCCGCATCGGGTCACTGGGCGACTCGCGCCTGATCGCCCGGCGGCTCTGCACGAACCGGCGCGTTCTCGTCGCCTCGCCGAAATACCTCGCCAAGCGCGGGATTCCGAAGACCCTGGAGGACCTTCGCGAGCACGAGTGCGTGCTGTTCACGGCATTCGCGAAGCCGCGCGAGTGGCGACTGCTCGGGCCCGATGGTCCGGTGACGGTCACCGTTTCGGGGCGCATGGCTTCGAACAACGTCGAGGTCGCCTCCACCGCCGCCAAGCTCGGGTTCGGGATCACCGTGGGAGCAACGCTCGCCATCGGGCAGGCGCTGCTTTCCGGCGAGCTCGTGCGCGTGCTCGGTGACTACGAGTTCGAACCGACCGCCGTCTTCGCCGTTTATCCCTCGGCGCGCCAGCTCTCGCAGAAGGTGCGCGCCACCGTCGATTTCCTGGCCGAGCAGCTCAAGGACCCGCCGAGCTGGGATCGAGCCCTGTACGACAAGGTGGTGGGGTTTCCGGAGTGAGCGCGCCGGCGTCGAAACGCCGTGCCGCCGGCAGACCGACGCGACCCCGCTCGAGCCAGCGCTCGAGGCCGGGCTCGGCGAATAACGCCTGCTTCAGCTCGAAGTAGGCAGGCAGGTACACGATCTCGCGCGCAAGGCCGCCGCCGCGGTGCACCCGGAGCGCGATGTCGACCGAGCGCTCGAGCGGCGAGCCGAGCGCCGTCATCATGGCCACGGTCTCCTCGATCGCAGCGCCGTCCTTCACCGACAGCGCGGCGCGATGCCGGAGCCCGAGCTCGAACAACCGTTCGGCGCCGAGCAGCCCGCGCCGTGATTCCACGACCAGCGCGCGCCCCTCCTCGTGTTCGTTCGACAGCGCGGTGCCGGCACGAAACAAGATCAATCCTCCGAGCGCGGCCCGCACTCGCGGCAGCGCGTGGCCGTAGAGCTCGTGCGCCGCGACGCGCGAGGAGGACTCAGCCGAGAGCATGATCCCGGGCCGAACGGCGATCACCCCCTCCCCGGTGGCGGCAACGGCGAGCTGCCCGGCCCGGATCTCGAGGGCGATCGGCAGCCCGAGCTCGAACGCCCCGCGCCGGAGCAGCGACAAGAGGCTCCTCGGGTCATCGGCGTCGTCCGAGCGGTGCCGGCGCTCCGCCTCGTTCGGCGACGTCTCGAGCGAGCGTTCGACCAGGGCGTCGACGGCGCGGGCGAGCGGGCCACGGGGCGCCGGAAAGCGCCGGTCGGCGAGCGCGCGAAGCGAGGCCGTGAAGAGGTGCTCCGCCAGGTGCGCCTCGAGCTCGAGCTCGCGCGCCCGTTCGGCGACGATGTCCTCCAGCATGCCGCGACCTTCGAGCTCGCTCGCGAGATCGGCGAGCGCCCGCCGCGTGCTCCCGAGGCGCGCCGGGGGTCGATCCGGCGGCGCATGGCGGAGGCGCCTTCCCGCGCGAATGGCTCGGATGAGCTCGCGCGCGTCAGCCGCCGAATCGACCGGAGCCACCCGCGCGAACAGCGCAATCTCACGCTCGGCGCGGAGGAGCACCGAGGCTTCGTCCTGGAGCACTTTCGAGGGTGAGAACCGAATGGTCATCGAACGTCGCGCTGCGTCAGGGGGACCCGGCCGCTGCGAAACCGATCATACCGGTTCCCCCCCGCTCGCGGCGCCTGTATCGTCAGCGCGATGAGCGCCGGGCCGACGAACGAGCTCGACGGTCCCGCTCCGAAGCGCATCGGTCGCTACCTCATCCAGGAAACCCTCGGTGCGGGGGGCGTGGGCATCGTCTACCGCGCACGACACGAGGACACCGGCGAGGTCGTTGCATTGAAGACCGTGCGCTCGCGGTCGACCGAGCACCTCTCCAGCGTTCGTCGCGAGATCCTCGCGCTCCACCGGCTCCGACATCCCGGCATCGTCCGCATTCTCGACGGCGGCGTGCTCGAAGGTCGGCCGTGGTACGCGATGGAGCTCCTCACCGGGTGCCCCCTGCGCGACGTACTCGGCGTCGCGGGCGAGGAATCCTCCACCATCCCTTTCGGGGGTTTCGCCCGCGTGCCGCGCGCCGAGGGCGAGCGCTCGCGGACCGAGCGCCGGATCAACCAGCCTGCCGCGGGTGGTCGCCTGATCGAGGCGCTCACGCTGTTCCGTTTGCTGTGCGCGCCGCTCGCTTACCTGCACGGCGAAGGTACGGTGCACCGCGATCTCAAACCCTCCAACGTGTTCGTGCGACCGGACGGCACACCGGTCTTGATGGACTTCGGCCTCGTCGGTCGCTGGCGCGGCGCGCTCGGCCGAGAGCTCCTCGAAGAGACGCAGACCGTGGGCGGGACCCTGGTCTACATGGCTCCGGAGCAGGCGCGGGGCGAACCGGGTGACGCGCGGAGCGACCTCTATTCGCTCGGTTGCATGCTGTACGAAGCGTTGACGGGCGTCCTTCCGTTCTCGGATCCGCTCGGCGGGCAGGCGCGGCTGCCGTCGGACCTGGTGAGCGGCGTGCCACCGGCACTCGACACGCTCGTCGCCCGGCTGCTCGAGGCCAATCCGCGAGACCGGATCGGCCACGCCGACGATGTCGCGCAGGTGCTCGCCGCGCTCGGGGCGCGGGATTGGCCGCGCCAGGGACTACCGCGCGCGCGTTCGTACCTCTACCAGCCCCGCCTGGTCGGGCGAAAAGAAGCGGTGGAGGCCGTGCTCGAAGGCGTGAGCTCGTCGAAGACCGTCGGCGGCCTGCTCATCGTCGGCGGTGAGAGCGGCGTGGGGAAGACGGCGCTCCTTTCGGAGGTCGCGCGCGTCGCGTACGAGCGCGACCACGTGGTGGTGACCAGCGAGTGCCCTGCACCCGGCAATGGTTCCGGGTCACCCGAGCGGACTCCACCGCTCGTCCCCTTCCGCCCGTTGTTCCGCCACATCGTCGAACATTGTCGGGTGAACGGCGCCGAAACCACCGAGCGCATCGTCGGTCGCTGGCGGCGCCTGCTGGCGACGATCGAGCCGACGTTCGCGGACCTCGGTCACCCGGGCTCGGACCCCCCGGATCTTCCGGTCCAGGCCGCGCTCGAGCGGATGCTGGCGGCGCTTTCGGAAACGATCCTCGCGTTCGCCCGCGAGAGCGCCCCGCTCTTGCTAATGATCGACGATCTTCAGTGGGTCGACGGGCTGTCGATCGGGCTGCTCTCGCGACTCGGCGCCCACGACGCCACGCACGCCGAAGGCCGTCTCGTCGTGCTCGCGAGCTACCGCAAGGAGGAAGGCGGCCCCTGGCTCGACGCCCTGCTCGAGCTGCCACGCACGCTGCACATCGAGCTCGGACGGCTGGCCCCCGACGACGTGGCGCAGATGGTGGCGGACATGCTGGGCGCCGACCAAGCGCCGGGGGATCTCGCGAAGCTCGTGGCGGACGCGTCCGAAGGCAACCCGTTTCTCGCCGGGGAATACCTACGCACCGCGCTCGACGCAGGGCTCCTCTTCCGTGACGCGACGGGGTGCTGGTGCCGCGACGAGCGAGCCGCCGGGCCGTGGTCGCTCGCCCTGCCGCATACCGTGCGTGCCCTGCTCGAACGCCGGCTCGCCGCGCTATCCGACGAGGCCCGCGCCCTCACCGGTCTTGCGGCGGTGATCGGACGCGAGGTCGATGCGGATCTCTTGCTCTCGATCGCGGAACGATACCTCCTCGACCGGGCGTTGTCGGAGCGCGACTGGGTGGAGCTCTTGAGCGAGCTTTCGGCGCGTCACGTGCTCGTAGAAACCAAACGCGCGACGCTCGCCTTCTCTCACGACACGCTGCGCCGGGCGGCGTACGAAAGCGTCGACCCCGAGCGCCGCACCCGCCTCCACGGGCGCGTGGCGGTCGCGCTCGAGGCACTCGCGGGTGGCACTCCCGGCAGCGACCTCTCGTCGGAGCTCGCGCGCCACCACGAGTGCGCCGAGAACTTCCGGCGCGCCGTCGATTTCCTGGAACAAAAAGGCGAATTCGAGCTCTCGCGTTCGGCGCACGCGGACGCCGCCGCGACCTTCCGGCAGGCGCTCGACCTCGCCGAGCGAGAAGACCTGGACGTTTCGGATCATCGCCGGGCGGGCTGGCAGGCAAGGGCCGGCGCCGCGCTCCAAGGCCTCGGGCACCTTGCCGAGAGCAAAGACCACCTCTGGCACGCCGTGTCCCTTCTGGGATGGTCGGCCGCATCGTCACCCTGGGCCATCGGCGCGCAGATCGTCCGCGAGACCTTGCGCCAGGTGCTCCACCGCGTCCTCGGCCGCGGCACCGAATCGTCTCCGGAGCGCGCCGCGCTGCTCAGCGCGGCCCGCGCCTACGACCACCTGCTGCAGGTTCACTACTTCGAAGCGGATCGGCTCGGCCTCCTCCAGGCCATGTTGATGACGTTGAACCTCGCCGAGCGCGCCGGCCCCTCTCCGGAGCTCGCGAGCGCTTACGCGAACACGTTCGCCGCGTTGTCGCTCGCTCCGTCGCTCCGCGGTATCGCCGGCAAGTACCTGGCGCGGGCCGAGCAAGCGCTCGGGGCGAGCCCCGATCCAGCGGTGGAATCGTATCTTTCGCTGCTCCGCGGGGTGGAGCTCGCGAGCATGGGGCGATGGGACGAAAGCGAGCCGTGCGTGAAGAACGCGGTCGCGATCGCCGAACGACTGGGCTACCGGCGGCGTTGGGAGGAAGGGATGGCGATCCTCGCGTATAATCACGGGCTACGCGGTGCGTTCGAACGAGCCCTCGCCGAAGCCGAGGCCGTCGAGCGCTCCGCTTCGCGCGGTGACCCGCAGACTCGCTGCTGGAGTCTCGTCGTTCACGCGCAGGCGAACCTCGCGCTCGGCAACGCGAGCGAGGCCTGCGAAGCCCTCACGGCGGCCGGGGCGCTGGCCCATGGGCTCGGTCGCGACGAACGGATCTGGGTCGGCGGGATCCTGGCCCTCGCCGAGCTCGAGCGAGGTTCGTCCGAGCTCGCCGAAAAAGTCGCGACGAGCACGCTCGCGACGATCGGCAACGGTCTCCCGATGGTGAGCGCGTCGGGCGAGGCGTATGCGGCCGTCACCGATGTCTGGGTCGAGCTCTGCCGGCGCGATCGCAGCCGCGGCAGCGAGCGCGTGCGCCAAGCCGAAAAGGCCTGCCGGGCGCTCGAGCGGGTGGCGCGTGCCTTCCCTTTCATGGAGCCAAGGGCACTGCTGTGCCGAGGTGACATCGCGCAGCTGCGCGGCCGGGAGGGGAGCGCGCGAGCCGCCTGGACGCGCGCCATCGGTGCCGCTCGCCGCTGCCAGCTCGAACGTGTCGCCGCCCAGGCGGAGGCGCGCCTTACCCGAGGGGAGTTGGGAGCGTAGCCGGAAGGTTTCGCATCGCGCACATCCGCGTACATACGCCGCCGACATTTCTTCGACGAAGCAATTTTCCTGATGCACCGCTGCAGGTGAGAGTCACTATGACGGTGTGGTAGTGCGCGATCTCACTCCGGCCGGCGGGCGCCGGACGATCACGTGGACGACGGCAGCGCTCGCGCTGTCGCTTTCGGGGTGGGTGGCGTGCTCGGTGTACGAGCCGAGCATGCTCACCGGGCCGAGCGGTCAAGGCGGCGTGCCATCGAGCGGCGGAAGTGGCGGCCTCAGCGGCAACGGCACCGGCGGCGGCGCCTCGGGCGGGACGACCGGCGGCGGTGCGGGGAGCGGCGGGTCGGCCGGAGCCTCCACCGGGACGGGGGGTGCGGGCACGGGCGGCAAGGGCGGAGCGTCCGGCGCGGGCGGCGGCGCGGGCGGCACGGTCGGCGGCAAAGGCGGAGCCTCGGGCACGGGCGGTGTCAGTGGCGCCGGTGGCGCCAGTGGCGCCGGTGGCGCAGGGACGAGCGGCAGCGCGGGCACTTCGTCACCGGAAGGTGGCGAAGGGGGCGCGGTCGATCCCTGTCCCGGCGGCGACTGCTGCCCGACCGACGACCTGAAGACGGACCCCGGCCTGTGCGGGTGCGGCGTCGCCGACACCGACACCGACGCTGATCTCACCCCCGACTGCCTCGACGGCTGCCCCAGCGACGCGGCGAAAACCGCCCCCGGCGGGTGCGGTTGCGGCGTCGTCGGCGTCGAAGCCGATTGCGCAGCACTGAAGGACGCCCTCGTTCACCGCTACAGCTTCAGCGGCACGGGTACCACGATCACGGATTCAGTCGGCATGGCGGACGGAACGGCCATGGGCGTCGGTGTCGCGTTGAGCGGCGGCGCGCTTCCCCTCGCCGGCGGCGTGCCCCCGGCCAACGACGCGAACAAGCAATACGTGGCGCTCCCCACCAATTGCCTGAACGGCCTCGTCGACGCCACGTTCGAAGCCTGGGTCACCTGGTCGACGACCTGCGCGCCCTCGGGGTGCACCAACCGAGCCGAATGGCAGCGCGTGTTCGACTTCGGCGTCACCTCGACCGGAACGACCGGCTCCAACATCTTCCTCACGACGCGCGCCAACGCGGACGGTCCCCTCAGCAGCCGCGCGACCACCACCGGAGCGAGCAACGAGCTTACCACCGGCTACCGCCTCGACGGAGCGATGATCACCGCCGGCAGCTATCACCTCGCCCTGGTGGTCGACGACACCGCCAATCAGGTTCGCCTCTACGTCGACGGCGCCCAGATCAGCACGACCGCCTACACCGCCGCCCTCTCCAGCATCGTCGCCACCAACTGCTGGCTCGGCCGCTCGAACTACACCTCCGACGCTTACTTCAACGGCTCCTTCGACGAGTTCCGCATCTACGACGCACCGCTCTCGACGAGCGCCATCTCGCAGAGCTTCACGTCGGGTCCGAACGCGCCATACCTCTGAGAGAAAGCCCTCGTCGCCGGGGGGTGCTACCCTGACGACATGGTGCTTGGAGCTCGGGGGCACGTCGGCTGGACCTCTCGCGCATGGGCGCTGGTGCTTCCTTGCGTTGCCCTCTCGATCGCAAGCTGCGGCGAATCGAGCGGGAGCGGCGGAGCACCGAACAACGCGGCCGGACGAAGCAGCGGCGCGTCCGGTGGAGCGGGAGGCGTCACGGGCGGGGCGGGCGGAGCCGGCGGCTCGTCAGGCTCGTCGGGCTCGTCGGGCACCTCGGGCGCTAGCGGCGGGAGCGCAGGGAAAGGTGGCGCGGGAGGAAGCGGCGGAAGCTCCGGCAAGTCGGGCGCCGGCGGAGCTTCAGGGGGAAACAGTACGGGAGGAAGCGGCGGAAGCAGCTCGGGCGGCGAAGGCGCCATGAGCTCGGGCTCGGGCGGCACGGGAGGCGGCGCGAGCGGCGAAGCCGGCGCAGGCGGAAGCGGCGGCACGCGGGAACCGGACGGATGGATGTGCGGGAACTCGCTACGCTGCGACCCGGGCCAGCTCTGCACCGGATGCACGACGTCCGGAGGCTCCAGCCTCGTCTGCGTTCCGAACCCCGACCGGGATCCAGCGGGTTTCGCTGCCGCGACCGAGGACTGCGAGGCCAGTGTCGGGGATCATTTCGCCGATTGCGACGGTCCGGAGGATTGCCCGAGCGATCGCTACTGCGTCTGGGGAAGCGATCCGCAGGCGAGCTTCGGCGGTCAGTGCGTCACGGAAGCCGAGCTGCCCAACCCGTTCACCGCCTCCTGCTGCTTCAGCTGTGGCGCATTGCCGCTCTGCATCCTGTGTGAAACCGAAGCCGATTGCCCCGACATGCTGGAGTGCGTCGAAGAGATCGACGTACCGAGCTCCGTCAACGGGTGCCGGCCCGCGAGTTGACCGCGCTGACTACGGCAACATGACGTCGACCGCCGTTCCGTCGTACGTCACCGTCTGATCGGGCGTCGGCGTGAAACCGAAGGGGACCGCCTTGCCGCTTCGCACGAGAACGAGCTCGAAGGTGCGCGTCGCGAGCATGCCGTCGAACGAGCCTTCCCGCGCGCCGATCGTGAGCGTGCTGGCCGCGTCGTTCCACGTGATCGGAATGCGTGCAAAGCCGCCGTCCTCGTACGCGTACGTCGCGCCGTCGTCTTCGTAGAGCTCGAAAGCGCCGCTTGCGCCGGCATAGACGAACAGCGTGATCGGATCCGGCGCCTTTTCGCCGGTGTGCATGAGCTCGGGCCCGAACGGGATGATCGAGCCTGCGCGGACGTGGACCGGGATCGTGTCGAGCGGCGCGGGCGCCGTCATCGATGCGCCGCCGGGAATCGACTCACCGGTCCAGAAGTCGTACCAGTCGCCCGCCGTCGCCGGTAGGTAGAGCGTGCGGCTGGTCGCCTGGTACGCCGTCACCGGGCTGACCAGGAACGCCGGACCGAACATGAACTGGTCGCGCACGTCGAGCGCGGCGGGATCGGTCCGAAAATCCATCACCAGCGGCCTCAGCATCGTCCCGTCGCGCTGGGTCGCCGCGCCCGCGAGCGAGTACACGTACGGGAGGAGCCGGTAGCGCAGCCGATCGAACTTCAGCATCGCCAGGTAGGCCGCACTCGTGTCGCCGCCGAACTCCCACATCTCTCGCACCGGTGCCTGCCCGTGCACGCGGAGGAGCGGCAAAAACGTCGCGTACTCGAACCAGCGCGCGTTGAGCTCGCGCCATTCCGCGGCGTTCTGCCCGTTCGCAAAGCGCGCGGGCACCGCGAAGCCGCCGCTGTCGACCGTCCAGTACGGGATGCCCGACAACGAGAAACCCAAGCCCCCCGGGATCTGCTTCTTGAACGCCGTCCAGGTCGAGGTGATGTCGCCCGACCACGTCACCGACGCGTAGCGCTGCTGCCCGCCGAAGGCCGAGCGGGTGAGGATGAACACCCGCTGATCCGGCGCCGCACCGCGCTGCCCCTCGTAGATGCCCTGGCTGTTGACGAGCGAGTAGGCGTTCAACACGCGTGAGCCCGAGCCGGCGGCGGTCGGGTGCATGTGCGTTTGGTAGAGCGACCGACCTTCGGCGAGGCTCGTGTACGGACCTTCCACCACCTCGGGCTCGGTCGCGTCGAGCCACCAGCCGTCGACGCCGAGGCCGAAGAGCCGTTGATCGAGTTGATCCCAGACCATGGCGCGCGCGCCGGGATCGAAAGCGTCGTAAAACGCGAAGGGCTGGTCGAGAAAATCGAGCACCCCGTCGACGTAGGGGTACATGAACCCCGCCTGCTCGAGCGCCGCGTAGTTCGCGGTGTTCGTGTAGTACTTGGGCCAGACCGAGATCATGAACTTCACGTTCTGATCGTGGAGCTCGTCGACCAGGGCTTGGGGGTTCGGGAACCGCGTGGTGTCGAACGCATGCGAGCCCCACTGCTGATCGGCCCAGTACTGCCAGTCCTGCACGATGACATCGAGCGGGATGCCGCGGGAACGATGGCCCTCGACGGCCTCGGTGAGATCGTCGGCCGACGAGTAGCGCTCGCGGCTCTGGAACAGGCCGAATGCCCAGCGCGGCAGCATCGACGCCTGCCCCGTCACGCGGCGATAGCCCGAAACGACACGGTCGAGCTCGGGCCCGAACAGGAAGTAGTAGTCGATGCCGTCGCCCACGTCCGACCAGAGCGAGGTCGTTCCCGGCGTCTCCGCCGGGGGTTTCCACGACAAGGACAGCGTGTTCACGTCGATGTCCGACGTCCACTGAAGGCGCACGGAGACGGCCTGTCCGGCCGTGAGCCGGACGCGCGCGACCTCTTCGTCGGGGAGCCAGCCCTGGCGGTAATGATCGATGACGAGCGCGCCGTCGACGGTGAGCTTCACGTCGCCCGAGGCGAACGTCTTCCACAGGTAGTCGCCCGTGACGGGCGGCGTGACTTGTACGGTAACGTTGACGCTGCCGCTCGCGGCGCCGTTCACGTTGCCGGCGGAGTCGAGCATGACGCCGGGGACCGGCTCGTAGGCGCGGAGGTCTCCGAAGCGCGTGTAGCTGGTGTTGTCCCAGAAGATGCCGTAGCCGCGGCTCGAGACCAGCGTCGGCACGACGGCGTTGGTGTTGTACTGCGAGAGCTCGATGTCGTAGCCCTTGATGTCGAGCAAGCCGAGCTGGTAGTTGCCGAGCCCGTAGAGCGCTTCGCCGTCGTTCGGCTCCCACTCCTGCCGAACGTGATTCGTCATGTCGCCCTGGATCGTCGCCGGCTCGAGGGTGCGCCCGCCCCCCACCTTTTCGGCGACGACGAGGTTCCCCTGCCGGTCGTGAAAGGCGATGCGACCGGTTGCGGTGTCGATACGGAGCTCGACGCGCGTGGTGCGAAGAAACCGCGTGCCGCCCTCGTCGACGAGCTCCCACGGCGTCGTTGGGTCGCAACGCTTCGGCGCGGCGGCGAGGCTCGTCCGTTCGAAGAAGGCGGTGTCGGTCGCGTAGAGCACGCGGATCACGTCGTCCGCGCACACCTCGAGCTTCAACGTGCCGTCGCCGACCGTCAGCGGAGGCACGTCACCCGTCATCGTCATGCCGCCGAGGCCGGCCTCGGCACCGGAGCCCGCGCTGCCGCCGCTACCACCGGACACGCCACCCTGCCCCGCGGTTGCGCCTGCGCCGCTTGCACCTCCGCTCCCGCCGGTGCTCGCGCCGCTACTGCCGCCGACTGCTCCGGCGGCGCCGCCGCTCCCACCGAGCGACGGCGTGCCACCACTCGCTCCCGACGTGCCGCCCGCGCCGCCCGCGGTGCCACCTCCGCTCGAGAGACCGGCCGCGCCCGCTCCGGAACGCGAGGGATCAGACTCGTCACCGCAGCCGGAGGCCGCCGCAGCGGAAACGACAAGGAAGGCAGTGATGGTAAGTCTTTGCAACTGGCAGACCCGTTTCCGGCGCGGTCGGGAACCTCACCGATCGGTGAGTATCCCACGAGCGCCTAGCTCGTCATCGGCGCGGCCAGAGGAGTCCTACACATCTGGCGTGGCTGTTTTTTTGTCGTGAAAACAGACACATGCAGGCGGCTCCGGCAGGATCGAGGCGGTTTGACACCAAGCAGATGTGGCTGCACTTTACTCTGAATGAGAGCTTCGAAACTTAGCTTGAGGACGCAGGTCCTGACGACCTCGGTCCTCGCTCTGGGGATCTACGCGGCGTGCTCCAACGCCCCGCGCGGAGAGATCGAGGACGGTGATTCCGGGAATGGCGGCTCCGGCGGAGCGAACCCGACTGGGGGCACGGGTGGAACCGGTGCCACAGGCGGGACGGGTGGTGCCTCGGCGAGCGGCGGTGCTTCTGCAAGCGGTGGCGCATCGGCAAGCGGCGGCGTGTCCGCGGGCGGTGCCGGCGGAGTGACGGGCGGCGCAGCGGGCGCGGGCGGCGCAACCACGGGCGGAGTGGGAGGAGCGACCGGCGGCGTCGGCGGAGCGACGGGCGGTGCCGGCGGCATGGGCGGCATGGTGGTGACGAACGATCCGAGCTGCCAATCGCACCCGGCGCAGAACGATCGCAAGGTCGTGATCCGTACCGATCATCCGGACTCGGTCAACCGCTTCAGCCAGATGTCGGGCAGCGAGAAGCTCGCGATCCTGAGCGGGCCGGATTCGTGCCCCTCCTACAATTGTTTCGACGCGTTCGGAGTCCCGGCGCGCAACATCCCGGACTTCAGAATGCGGGACGGACCGCGCGGCGTGCGCAGCGTGGAATCCACGCCGGAAAAGTCGACCGCCGTCGCCGTTTCCGAGGCGCGCGCGGCCAGCTTCGACGTGGCGCTCGAGTACCGCGTCGGCCGCTTGATGGCGAACGAGCTCCGCGCGCTCCGAAGCGACATCTTGCTCGCGCCGACGATCAACATCTTGCGCCACCCGCGCTGGGCGCGCGCCCAGGAGACGTACGGCGAGGATCCGGTGCTCCAGGGCGAGATGGGCACGGCGTTCGTGCTCGGCATGCAGCAAGACGGCGCCGGCATGCCCGCGTGCCCGAAGCACTTTGCCGGCAACAATACCGACGAGAATCGCGGCGGCGGCAACACCCCGGGTGCCGTGAACGCGATCGTGGACGAGCAGACGCTGCGCGAGAACTACACGCGCGCGTTCCAGATGATCGTGGAGCGCGCCGACCCGGCGAGCATCATGGCCGCCTACAACAAGGTCACCGTCTCGGGCACGAGCGCTACCGGACAGGTGTGCTCCGAAAACCCGTACCTGCTCACCGAAATCCTGCGCACGGATTGGGGCTGGAAAGGCTTCGTCGTCTCCGACTGGTGGGCGACGGGTGACGGCCCCGGATCGGGCACCGGCCCGGCGTCGATCGCCGCCGGCCTCGATTGCGAAATGCCTCAGGCCGAAGGTTTCTCGACACTGAGCACGAGCACGCATGCGGCGGACATCGATCGCGCCGCCAAGCGCATCCTCGACGTGAGGGCGAGCTTCGGCCAGCTCTCGGATGCGTACATCACCCAGCGCGACACCGCGCACGACGTGAACATCGTGAACACCGGCATGGTGGACGGCGTCTCACACCAGGCGATCGCGCTGCAGACGGCCGAGGAAGGCAGCGTGTTGCTCAAGAACGACGGCATCCTGCCACTCGGCAAGACCGTCATGAAAGCGGGCGCACCCGTCGGCACTGCGACCGTGGCGAGCATCATGGTGATGGGACCGGACGCCAACCTGCCGCGCACCGACACCTCCAGCGGCGCCCACGGTCTCGGCGATCGCGGGAGCAGCAACAATGCGCCTCCGCGCGCCGTTTCGTACGTTCAAGGTCTGATGGCGGAGGCGACGGGCGTCACCGTGACCTCGAGCAATACCGTCGGTGATGCGGGCAACGCGGACATCGTCGTGATCCCGGTCACGATGGCGCACGAAGACGAAGGCGAGGCGTACAGCAACGGCGGCGATCGCGACGACCTCGATATCAGCGGCCCGCACCCCGGGCACTGGTCGACGAAGCCCGCGGCGTTCATCAACCAGGTCGCCGCCGTCAATCCCAACGTGATCGTGCTGCTCGCCGTGGGCGGCCCAGTGATCGATTCGGACGGGTGGATGGCGAACGCGCGCGCCATCGTGCAACCGTTCTATCCCGGCCAGGAGGGCGGGACGGCGGTCGCGAAGCTCCTGCTCGGCAAGATCAACTTCTCCGGCAAGCTCCCATTCACGGTCGCGCGCGGGGAGGGCGACTACGGCACGTTCGGCAACAACACGTCGAGCGTCACATTCGACTACCTCCACGGTTACCGAAGGATCGCCGACCCGCTGTTCTTCTTCGGCTTCGGCGAGAGCTATACGTCCTACGCGTACTCCGATCTGCAGGTTCTCTGCACGGACGGCATCAGCCAGCAGGGCCGGCTCACCACTCAGGTGACGGTGACCAACAGCGGAGGCATGGCCGGAGACGAAGTCGTCCAGCTCTACGTCGGCTTCCCCCCGAACACGACGCGCATGCACCCCCCGCCCCCCCGCGAGCTCAAGGCGTTCACGCGCGTTCACCTGGAACCGGGTGAGACGAAGCAAGTCCAGCTCTCGGTCAACGCGAAGGACCTCACTCACTGGGGTGCGAACGGCTGGGAGTTCGATCCCGGCATGCACACCGTGTTCGTCGGGCCGAGCTCGGATCCGGGAAAGCTCCTTTCTGCTCCCTTCACGCTGAACTGAACTCGGGTTAGAGACGACGCCGACTCCCAGCGAGGAAGCGCCAGTGAACCGCACCTTCATCCCGAG
>Ga0315910_10001311_pt1 | contig 23048 bp, 17 predicted proteins | sample EdamamesoilMG_FD_204470 | JGI IMG/M metagenome (GOLD analysis project Ga0315910, IMG submission 204470) | Garden soil microbial communities collected in Santa Monica, California, United States - Edamame soil | ecosystem: Environmental > Terrestrial > Soil > Garden | place: USA: California... | reverse complement strand
GTCGGCCAGCGCCTTGAAGTTCGGCATCAGGCCGGCGTCCATGTACTCGCGCAGCAGCTTCGGATCCATGCCGTCGATGCCGACGACGACGAGCTTCTTGCCGCCCGCCTGCCCGGCGTCGCCGCAGGCGGCCAGCGCGAGCGCGAGCGCGGCCGCGGCGGCGCGCGCGAGGAAGGGTCGAGGTTCGTGCGAGGTCACCCGTTCGTCTCCAGTCGGCGGGAAGTCAGCGCGCAGCGGGGGCGGGCGCGCGCTCGCGCGGCGAGGGGGCGGCGGCTCCGGGCGGCGCGGCCGGCACGCGCGGCGGCCCGAAGAGCGATCCGCCCTGCATGTAGGGCGGCGGCGCGATGCCGAAGAGGTCCAGCACCGTCGGCGCCATGTCGAGGATGTTCGGCGTCGCCGTGTTGATCTTGCGGTTGCAGAAGAAGATCCCCGGCACGATGCGCGGGTCCATGCAGTGGTCGCCGCTCCAGCTCTTCGTGTTGTCGCTGAAGACGTTCTCGCTGGTGCAGCCGACCGCGCAGTCCCACGAGTGGCGCCAGCCCGCCTCGTAGCCGATCAGCAGGTCGGGCGCCTCGTAGCTGTAGGGCCCCTTGAAGTTGGCCTGCGTGTCGAAGACCTCGCGGATCGCCCGCGCGCCGCGCTGCGGGTCGACGAGCTTGCGGAGCTTGTCGGCGATCTCGTTCTTGAGCCGGTGGAGCTCCTCGCCGTCGGCGACGATCCCCTTCACCTCGCGTCCCTTGCGGTTGATGAAGAGGCCGGTGAGCCCCATCGAGAAGGCCTTCGTCCGGCTCCAGTCGACGCCCTCGAACCAGTCGCCGCCGGTCCGCTTGCCGTCCTTCAGGACGAGGTAGCCCTCGTCGCGCAGCCACGCGTTCAGGTTGACGCCGCGCTGGAACTGCTTGAAGCCGTGGTCCGACATGACGACGAAGACCGTCTTGCCGTCGTCGACCTTGGCGCGCGCGCGGCCGACGAAGTCGTCGCACCAGCGGTAGACCGCCTCGACCGCGTCCTTGTGCTGCGTCACGTCCTTGCCGGCGTTGGCCGGGTGCTTCGGGTCGAGGTAGCGGAAGAACATGTGCTGGATGCGGTCGGTCGTGTCGAAGACGGTCGTGATGAAGCCGCCCTTCGTCTTCGCGACCGCGTCCCAGAACATCGCCTCGCGCTCCTCGGCGTAGAGGTACGCCTGCTTGAGGAACGCCGCCTCGTCGATGCGCCGCTCGTTGAGCGCCCACGTGTCCTCGGCGAGGCCGAGCGTGCCGAACGGGCCGATCATCTTCGCGAGGTAGACGGAGTAGACCTCGGGCTCGCTGATCGGGAAGAGCGGCTTGGCCGGATCGAGGTGGATCGGCGTGACGTAGAGCTCGACCTCGGGCTCCGCCTTCTGCAGGTAGAAGCGCGCGATGCCCTGCAGCCCCTCGAACTCGATCTTGAGCCACGGCGAGTAGTCGCCGACGACGAGGTCGACCTTCTCCTCGCCGAGCTCGAGCGTCGCGGCGGCCTGGCCGCCGCCAGGCAGCTTGCGGCCGCCCTTGGTCATCGTCAGCTTGAAGGGGCAGGAGAGCTTCTTGCCCCCCATCGTCGGCCCCTCGAGCGCCGCCTCGATCACGTCGCCGACGCGCTTCACCTCGGTCTCGGTGCCGCCCGCGTTCTCCGCTCCCATCCCGGCCGTCTCGTCCTGGATGCGGCCGCGCATCTTCGTCGTGAAGAAGGAGAAGGAGCCCTGCGTGCCCTTCAGGTCGGGCACGCACATGCCGGAGAGCAGCACGCCGTTCTTGAACTTCTCGGGAGGGAAGGTGATCGGCACGCGCTGGATCGCGCTCGCGACCCAGTTCTCGCCGAGGATCTTCCAGAAGGGCTGGCTGCGCCGGAGCATCCGGTAGAAGGACTTGTGGAACGTCAGCTTGAACTTGCCGAAGCCGAAGCTGCTCTCGCTCTCGCCGATCTTCGCGGACGAGAGGATCGGCATGTAGTTGCACGGGTCGCGCGTGATGAAGTCGAAGATCCCGTGCTTGCCGGGATCGACGCCGGTCATGAAGCTCGACCAGGCGACCGGCGACATCGACGGCGTCGCGGTCGACAGCGGCAGGAAGATCCCCTCGTCGGCGAGCTTCTTCAGGTTCGGGAGCTTGCCCTCGGCCATCCAGCGCGCCGTGAGCTCGGGATCCATCCCGTCCATGCCGACGATCACGACCCGCTTCGCCTTCTGGCGCTTGCGCCGTCCGGCCGTCATGAAGAAGCGGATCGTCATCCGGATCGGCAGCGCGATGAGCGCGGCGAAGGCGGCGAAGAAGGCGCCGATGAGGACGAAGATCGTGCCCGCCGCGGCGACGCCGGCGCCCGGGCCGATGTAGCCGTGCGCGGTCGCCGGCCCGAAGAGGAGCAGCGCGAAGAGCGCGGCGGCGAAGACGCGGAGCTTCAGCGGACGGGACATGCGGACCTCGGCGGGCCTTGGATCGGTGCGGGCGGCGTCACGAAGGGGCCCCAGATATAGCCCTCCCCGTCGTAACCACGGCGGCGCGGCGCGCGCCAACGACGCGGAGCCGCGATCCGGAGGAAAAGTCGGCTCGACGCGCCTGGGACGCGCGTCGAGCCGCAAGATCTGCAGGAGAGCGGGCCCGCGCGCGGGCCGACCCGCGTCGGGTCAGAGGAAACCCTTCGCCTTGAGCGAGCGCGTCGCGGCGGCCTCCGCCGCCTGGTCGATGCCGTCGCCCGCCGGCTTCGGGATCCAGCCGCGCGCCTCGAGGGCCGCCACGATCCGCTCGTAGCTGGTGTCCTGGTCCTCGCTCGCGGTGTTGCACTTCACCTCGGGGTTCGTCGGCGCCTCGTAGGGATCGTCGACGCCGGTGAAGTTCTTCACCTGCCCCGCGCGCGCCTTCTTGTAGAGCCCCTTCACGTCGCGCGCCTCGAGCGTGTCGAGGTCGCACTCGGTGTAGACCTCGAAGAAGCGGCCGATCTTCGTCCGCTGCTCGTCGCGCGTCTCGCGGTAGGGCGAGATCGCGGCGGTGATCGCGACGACGCCGTTGCGCGTCAGCAGTTTCGCGACGTAGCCGATGCGGCGGATGTTGGTGTCGCGGTCCTCCTTGCTGAAGCCGAGACCCTTGCTGATGGTCGTGCGGAACTCGTCGCCGTCCAGCAGCTCGACCTTCATGCCGCGCTCGATCAGCTCGTTCTTGATGCGCTCGGCGAGGGTCGACTTGCCCGAGCCCGAGAGCCCGGTGAACCAGAGCGTGAAACCTTCCATCGTCATCGTTCCTTTCACTTCGCCTTCATGGCGTTGATGAGGATCTGGGCGATCTCGGGACGCGAGAACTCGGGCGGCGGCATCGTCCCGGCGCGCAGCATGTCGCGCACCTGCGTGCCCGAGAGCTCGACGCGCTCCTCGGGGCCGGCCGGGCTCGACTTGGTCGACGCCATGCCGCCGGTGCGCTTGCACCAGAAGGAGTTCTCGAACTTGAGGAGGTTGATCCCGACCTCGGCCTGCGTGTACTCGTCGAAGATCTTCTGCGCGTCGTAGCTGCCGTAGTACTTGCCGACGCCGGCGTGGTCGCGGCCGACCAGGAAGTGGGTCACGCCGTAGTTCTTGCGGCAGATCGCGTGGAGGACCGCCTCGCTCGGCCCGCCGTAGCGCATCGCCTGCGGGTAGACGACCAGCGCCGTGCGCTCCTTCGGGTAGTAGCTGGCCAGCAGCGCCTCGTAGCACTGCATGCGGACGTCGGCCGGCACGTCGTCGCTCTTCGTCTCCCCCATCAGCGGGTGGAGCATCAGGCCGTCGACGATCTCGAGCGCCACCTTCGTGAGGTACTCGTGCGCGCGGTGGATCGGGTTGCGCGTCTGGAAGGCGGCGACCGTCTTCCACCCCTTCTGCTTGAAGAGCGTCCGCGTCTCGACCGGGTCGAGGCGGCGGTTGTTGTACTTCTCGTACTTCAGGCGGTTCACGACCGAAAGGCGGCCGCCGAGGTAGGTGTCGCCGATCGAGTCGAGGTAGCCGACGCCGGGGTGCGCCTTGTCGTCGGTGCGCAGCACCTTCCGCGCCTCGTCGCCCTTGTCCATCTTCCACTTCGACTCGACGTGGAGGATGGCGAGCAGCTGCCCGTCCTGCGTCTCGAGCGCGACGTCGCCGCCCTCGCGCGCCTTCGCGGCGTCGTCGGCGTTCTTGGCCGCGAGCACGATCGGGATCGTCCACGGCAGCCCGTTCTTGAGCCGGCGCGTCGCCAGCACGGCCGCGTAGTCGGCCTGGTTCATGAACCCCTCGAGCGGGCTCATCGCGCCGACGGCGATCATGTCGACGTCGGCCATCTCGCGCGCGTTGAGGACGATCTTCGGGAGCTTCGGCGCGAGGCCGAGCAGGCGGTCGCGCTCGCCGCCCTCCACGACGCGATTCACCAACCGGCCACCGTGCGGTGCGATCATCGAGTTCCTCGTCTTGGTTCGTCGAAGGACGCGCGCGCCGACGGCGGACTCCGCCGCGGTCGCCGCCGCGTCACAGGTAACCCAGGTTCTTCAGCTTGTGCTTCACCGTCTCGAGGTCCTGGGCGGTGAAGTCTTCCGCCACGTCGCCGACCTCGCCCGCCGCCGTCGCCTCGGCCGCCACGGCCTTCACGGCCGCGATCGTCGGCTTGCGCTCCGCCTCGCCGAGGAGGTCGCGCAGCACGAAGACGACGAAGTCGGTCGGCGACGAGAAGCCCGACTGCTCGATCACGAGCTGGATCTTGCGGTAGAGCGGGCGCGGGATCTTGACCGTGACCTTGCTCTCGCGCATGGGGCTCTCGGAGGCTCCGCCGACCTCGGGACAACCGGGCGCACTCCAAGCGCACTCCGATCGCACTCCCAAAAGGCTCCGCCTAGATACCTCCTCCGGAAGGTTCGTCAAGACGGCCGTCGCCGGCCGCGGCGGTGGTAGGGTGCCCCGCGGTCGCGAACGGCGGCTGGCCGCCTCCGTCTCACTACTCTCGCGCACCCCTCGAACCCCGGAGCCTCCCGACATGCGCCTGTCGCTCGCCCTCGCCCCCCTCCTCTTCGCCGTCGCCGCCTGCAGCGAGAAGGCCGCGTCGAGCGGCGCTCCGCCCGCGGCTGCCGGCAAGCCGGCCGCCACGCTGATCAGCGATGCCGAGACGGCCGAGCAGGCGGGCGACTGGAAGGCGGTCCTCGCCTGCGCCGACGGCGCGCTCGGCGACGCGAAGGCGACCGGCGAGGAGAAGCAGGCGGCGTGGCACCTGAAGATCAGCGCCGAGGCGCACGTGAACGGCAACGAGGCGGCGACCAACGCCGTGAAGAAGATGGCCGCCGGCGGCGAACTCGCGCCGCCGAGCAAGCTCGCCGCGCTCGCGACCGATCTCGTCGAGGCCGACTTCGCCGCGACCGCGGTCGAGGTCGTCGCCGCCGCGACGGCCAAGTACGGCGGCGACGCCGCGGTGAAGGAGCAGCTCGGGCGCGTCGCGAAGATGTGCGAGGCGAAGCTGCGCGACAGCGGCGACGCCGGCGGCCTCGACAAGCTGAAGTCGCTCGGCTACCTCGGCGGCGACTGAGCCGGCGACCGAGCCGCGACGAACTCGTCCGGATGCAACGCGGGCGGCCCGGATCGACCGGGCCGCCCGCTTCGTTTCGCGCTCTCGTCCTTGCGTCTCGCCGGCGCGCGCTCGCGCCCGCCGTCACTGCGGCGCGACGAGCGACTCGCGGTTCGCCTTGCCGCCGACGTGCTTCTTCGCCAGCTCCTCGAGCCCGGCCAGCGGGATCACGTGGCCGTCCATGCCGTCCGGCACCGCGACGCCGTGGAGGCCGAGAATCGTCGGCGCGAGGTCCTGCAGGTGCGGCGCCGCGCCGTCGGCCACCTTGCGGCTGCTGAAGAAGATCCCGCGCACGAGGTTCGGGTGGACCGACGTGTGGTCGCCCGACCAGCGGTTCTTGTTCGGGAAGACGATGCCGCTCTTGCTGCGGTCGCCCATCGCCGTGCCCCAGCCGACGCGGTAGCCGAAGTTGAAGCCGACCTGGAGGTCGGCGGCGCCCTCGGTGCAGCGCCCCTTCTCGTCGCGCAGGTCGGTCGCGAACGGACCGTCGAGGTACTGGCTGCGCTTCCACGCGCCCTTGAAGACCTGCGGGTCGTTGGTCGACTCGGCGCGCGGGTTCCGGTACGCGAGCATCTTCGCGATCATCTCGTCGCACACCTTGTCGTAGTCGGCGGGGTCGACGCTGCCGTTCGGCTCGCGGCCCTTCAGGTTGACGTAGATCGTCCCGATGCCGACCGAGTAGGCCTTCGTCTTCGCCCAGTCGATGTAGCAGTTCATGAACATCGACGTGCTGGTCGTCGGCTTGCCGTCGGGCTCGGTCTTGAGCGTCATGAAGCCCTGGTCGATCAGCCACGCGTTCAGCTCGACCTCCTCGCGGAACGGGCTGAAGCCGTGGTCGGAGCAGACCATGAGCGTGCAGTCCTTCAGCGCGCCCGACTCGATCCGCTCCATCACGATCCCGATGGTCTTGTCGAGCTCCTCGTAGATCGCCGGGATCGCGTCCTTCGCCGCGATCTCGCGCGGCCCGAAGCGCACCAGCTTCGCCGCCTCCTCCGCCTTCCACTGCGGGTGCTTCTCGTCGAAGTAGCGGTACATCATGTGGCAGACGCGGTCGGTCTCGCCGAAGACCTGGAAGAGCGTCCGCCAGTCCTGCTTGTCGAGCTGCGCGACGAGCATCTTGCGGCGCCACTGGATCGTGTCCCAGATCGCCGAGAGGAACGAGAGGTCGCCGATCTCGTCGTCCTTGAGCGCGTGCGTCTGGCACGACCAGCCGATCGTGTCGAAGTAGCCGACGTCCTTGACGAGCTCGGCGCCGAAGTCGACTGGCGAGGTGATCGGCATGTTGGGCGGCATGCCGTCGGTCGCGACGGTGATGGCCGGCAGATAGAACTTCACGTCCTCCGCCGTCGCGTTGCACTGCGACACGTGGAGGTGGGCCGCCGCCTTCACCGCGAACGCCCCCTCGATCTCGAAGGTGACCGGGATGTAGGGCGCCCACTCGCCCTCCTTGAGCGTCACCTCCTGGCCCGCCAGCTTGAACTGGATCGTGCCGGCCGCCTTGTCGACCAGGCCCGCGAGCGGGACCGTCGCGTTCCCCTTCTCCGTCTCCCACTTCTTGCGGTCGTTCTTCGCGGTGTTGAGGTCCTTGGTCAGCTGCTGGTGCTCGGGCGAACCCTGCGCCGCCGCCTTCCACTTCTCCTCGAGCTCCTTCACCTTCGCCGCCCACTTCTGCGCCTCGACGAAGTTCTCGGGGCCCGGCAGCTTCGTCTCGAACCAGCCGACCTTGTTGCCGTCAGCGCACTTCGAGCAGCCCTTGGTGAACGAGAAGCTCTTGTTCTTGCACTTCGGGCAGACCACCTTGAACTTCAGCACCTGCCCGCCGTTGCCGGTCGAGCGGTTGAACTCCCACTCGCTGTTCGAGAAGACGAGGTAGGTGCCCGGACCGCCGCGCACGTCGGGCACCGAGAGGCCGGCCAGCAGCTTCGTGTGCGGGCCGCCGGTCGCCGGGTAGTTGCACGCCGCCTGGATCACGCGCGACGAGAGGTTCGCGCCGTCGAGCAGGTCCCAGAAGTTCGGGACGCTCAGGTCGTTCTGGTGGGACGGCATCGTGAAGCCGTCCTTGAAGGCGAGGTCCTTCTCGCGGTTGTAGCCGATGGTCGGGATGACGCTGCCGACCAGCTTCGTCGCGCCGCCCTCGCCGGGCAGCTCGCTCCAGCGGAAGGTGCGCCGGATGAAGCCGAAGATGTTCGTCTTGCCCGGGTTCTGGCCGCTGTTGACCGACGCCCACGCCACCGGCGACTCGGCCGGGTTGGCTGAGCCGAGCGGCAGGAACGCGCCCTGCTCCATCAGCTTCTTCGCCCACGGCATCCGCCCCTCGGCGATGAACTGCTGCGCGAGGTGGTGCGAGGCGCCGTCGAAGCCGAGCAGCACGACGCGCGGGCCCGCGGCCGGCGAGGCGGTGGCGCTCGGCGCGGAAGCTGCGGCCGGCTCGACGGTCGGCACGGCGACCGGCGCCGCCGCCGCCGCCGGCAACACGACGGGAGCCGCCGTCGCGGGGGCCGGCGCCTGGCAGTGCGGCAGGACCGCGAACGCGGCGGTCGCCATCGACGCCGCGCCGATCAGGGCGCCCGCCATCCAGTTCATCACGCGCATGCGATTCGGCTCCCGGTCGGCGGCCGCCGCCCATCGGCGCGCCGCGTGGTCGCTGTTTCGAGACGAAGGGGCGGCAGAGTAAAGCGTCGTCCTGCCGCGATCACCCGCGGCGCCTCCTGAGTCGAATCGGCACAGGGACGCGAGGGCGGACGAGGCAGGCGGCACGCGGCCTCCGACGGAGCTCGGGGCCCGACGTTTGCACCGGTCGCGGCTCTTCCGGGAAGAGGGCAGTAGGCATGAAGCGCCTCGCGCCGTGGCTCGTCGTCATCGCCCTGATCGCGGCGGCGGTCTGGTGGATGAACTTCCGGGAGGCCGCGCCCACCCTCGCGCCCCCCACCGCGCCCGCGACCGAGGCGGCGAGCGCCGCCGATGCGACGCCCCAGCCGGTCGACGCCGCTGCGGTCACGGCCGAGCGGGCGGTCGACCCCGCTGCTCCCGTCCTCGATGGGAACGTCGTCCGCCATGTGCTGCGCGGCCGCGTCGAGTTCGCCGACGGCCGTCCCGCGGTCGGCGCCGAAGTTCGCGCCTTCGCCTCGCGCCCGCCGCTCGGCGCCTCGCAGCGCGGCGGCCGCGGCCGGCCGGGAAACCCGCGTGGGGATGCGACGCCGGAGAAGGGGCAGGCGGTCCACGACCTCTCCGGCAGCGACGGCGGGGGTCGCGACGACGACGAGGACGACGGACCCGACGAGGATCCCGCGACCGCGCGCCGCGACGCATCGATCGACGCGCCGTTGGTGAAGGCGGCCGCCGACGCCGACGGCCGCTTCGAGTTGCGCGACCTGCTCGCTCCGCGCCTCTTCGTCGACGCGATCGCACCGCTCGCGGCGTGCGTCGAGCCGCTCGAGATCACCTTCGCCGGAGCCGACGGCGAGGCGAAGGAGCGCGACGGGCTCGTGGTCGTGCTGGCCGACGGCGCCGCGCTGCGCGGCCGCGTCGTCGACGAGAGCGGAGCTCCGGTCGCCGGCGCGCGCGTGACCGCCGGCACCCACTTCGACCCCTTCTCCGTCTTCTCGGGCGAGGGCTTCGACGTCCGCCGGCCGTGGCGCGTCCTCACCGACGCCGACGGCGCCTTCGCGCTGGCCGGCGTCTCCGCAGGCCTCGAACTCAACGTCTCCGCGGCGGCCGAAGGCTTCGCGCCCTCTGCGACGAAGCGCGCGCGCACCGCGGTCGGCCAAGTCGCGACGCTGGAGCTCACGCTCGAGCGCGGCGCCCGCATCGACGTCGTCGTGCGCGATCCCGACGGCGCCCCGCTCGCCGGCATGCGCTGCCGGCTCGAACCCGCCGCCCTGAAGCTCGGCGAGATCTCCTCCGACGGCGGCGAGAGCATCCGCGGCTGGAGTCGCCGCCTCGACGGCGACGGGCGCACCTCCTGGGACGGGCTCGCGATCGGCCGCTACAAGATCCGCGTCGATCGCAAGCCGTGGGTCGAGACGGAGCGCGAGGTCGCGGTCGACGTCGCGGGCCAGGGGGTCGCGGTCGAGGTGACGGTCGCGCGCGGACAGGAGCTGCGCGGCCGCGTCGTCGCGAAGGACGGCACCCCGATCGCGGGCGCGCGCCTCTCGGCCGGCGAGGCGCCGTCGATCACGAACGTGATGCGCATGGCGCTCGGCACGGGGAAGCGGCGCGCCGTCGCGGACGCCGACGGCCGCTTCGTGCTCGAAGGGCTGCCGCCGTCCGAGGTGCAGGTCGAGGCGACCGCGAAGGGGTACGAGAGCGCGACCGCGAAGGGGACGGCGGGCGCGGGCGACGTCGAGATCGTGATGGCGACGTGCGGCGCGCTCGAGGGGATCGTCCTCTCGCGCGTGACGAACAAGCCGCTGACGGAGTTCACGCTGCGGATCGAGCGGCGCGACAACGGCAGCGGCGACCTCTTCGACGTCGCCTCGATGGTCAAGAAGCGCGAGGTCACGCTCCGCTTCGCCCACGAGCAGGGGAAGTTCCGCGTCGTCGGACTCGCTCCCGGCGAGATGCGCCTGTCGCTCGAGGCCCCCGGTCACGGCCGGTTCGTCGGCGACTGGTTCACGCTCGAGAACGGCGCGACGCGCAAGGGGATCATCGCGACGCTCGGGCCCGAGTCGGTGATCGAGGGCGTGGTCGTCGCGGCGGCCGACGGCAAGCCGATCGCTGGCGCCGAGATCCGGAGCGGCGCCGACACGCAGAACGCGATGCAGAAGGCGATGGCGCAGTTCCTGCCGGGCGCCGAGACGATCGTCAGCGACGAGGCCGGCCGCTTCCGCATCGGCGGGCTCGGCGCCGGCAACCACCGCTTCACGGTGAAGAAGGAAGGCTACGTCGAGACGACGCCGCCCGCCGTCGCGCTCGGCGCGGGCGAGACATCGGCGCTGCAGCGGATCGAGCTCGCGAAGGGCGGCGAGATCTGGGGCGAGGTGCGCGGCAGCGACGGCGCGCCCGTGACCGGCGCGAGCGTGATGTGCCAGGACCTCGCCCGCTTCACCTTCAAGTCGGTGAAGAGCGACGCTGGCGGCGTCTACCGCATCGAGGGGTTGCCGGGCGGCAACTTCGCGCTGACGCGGATGCCGGCCGAGATGGCGATGGGCGGCGACAACTTCATCGCGGAGATGCAGAGCCAGATCGAGACGCGCTCGCTCAAGCTGCGCGAGGGCGAGTCGCTGCGGGTCGACTTCGGCGGCAAGCCGACGGGCCGCGCGAAGCTGACCGGCCGCGTCGTGTCGGCGGGCGCGCCGCTGCCCGAGGCGATGGTGCAGCTGATCGCGGGCGGCGAGGAGGGGCGCTCCGGCGGCATCGGCATCGCGACCAGCGACGCGCAGGGGCGCTTCGAGTTCGACTCGCTCCAGGCGGGGCGCGCGTTCGTGCAGGTGAACCTCGGCGACTTCTCGGCCGGCGGCATGAACGCGGCATTCAAGCCCGTGCTGCTGCGCGACGGCGAGACGACCGACGTGACCGTCGAGGTTCCCGCGGCGAGCGTCTCGGGCACCCTCGTCGCGCGCGACGGCGGCGAGCCGCTGGCCGGGATCACCGTCTACGTCGCCGCCGCGGAGGGCGCGTCGACCAACGCGACCGAGATGGCGCTGCGCCGCTCGCTCGCGACGCGCAGCGACGCGAAGGGCCAGTTCCAGCTGCAGCACGTCCGCGCCGGCCGCTGCCGGATCGTCGCCGGCAGCGGCGACCTGATCGGCGGCGGCAACCGCGACTTCGCGATCACCTCGTTCCCGATCGACGTCCCGGCGACCGGCCGCGTCGAGGCGGGCGCGCTGGCGCTGCCGCGCTCGGCGCGCATCTCCGGCACGCTCACCGACAAGTCGGGCAAGCCGCTCGCGCAGGGCTCGCTCTTCCTGCGCGACCCGGAGACGGGCGCCTACCTCGAGGAGTGGACCGCCGCGTCGAGCGGCGACGGCGGCGACTTCGACTACACCGGCGTGCCGAGCGGCACGTGGGACGTCGTCGCGCGCGCGCCCGGCCATGCGATGGCGGTCCGCCGCGGCGTCGTCGCGCGCGTCGGCGAGGTGGCGCACGTGAAGCTCGAGCTGATGGGCGGCACCGAGGTCTTCGCCCTGATCGGCGACGTCCCGTTCGACGACCTCCTCACCCTCAGCGTGACGATCGAGGGCCCCGACGGGCCGATCCCCCTCACGCTCTTCGGGATGAGCGAGATCGCCGAGGTGATGAACGCGCCGTGGCAGCCCGACGTCGTGCGGCTCGGTCGCTTCGCGCCCGGCACCTATCGCATCCTCGGCACGATGCGCGGCAAGCCGTTCGAGAAGAGCGTCACGCTGGCCGGGGAGCCGGAGCTGCGCCTCCCGATCTCCTTCGACTAGGAACTGGTCCGAGGGCCGGGGCGCCGGCCACCCTGCTGGAACCGAGGCGCCCCGGCGTCGTGATCGGTACTCTCCCAGCCTCGCGTTCCCGACCGCCTCGCCGCGGCCGGGTTCGCCGCCCCCACCGTGTGACCCGCGCAAGGAGGTTTCGATGTCGTCGCGTCCTGCCAGCGTTGCCGCCTTCCTCTTCGTCGCCGGCCTCGGCGTCGCGCGCGCGCAGACGCCGCCCGACCCGAACCCCGCCCCGACTCCGGCGCCGCCGGCCGCGAACCCGGCCGCGCCTCCGGCCGCTCCCGCGCCGCAGGGCGCGCCGCGCCACACCACGACCGCGACGCTCGGCGCCGCCACCGTCACGGTGGAGCACGGCCAGCCGCCGTGGAACGACCAGCGCGTCGGCCAGATGGCGCAGCTCGCGCAGGCGGGACAGCCGTGGCGCCTCGGTTCCGAGGGGATCACGATCCTCGAGGTGAAGGGCGGCCCGATCTTCGTCGGCGAGGAGCTGATCAAGGCCGGCAAGTACGGCATGAACCTCGTCGCCACCGGCGAGAACGCGTGGGCCTTCCTCCTCTTCGAGCCGCTCCACGCCGACCAGTCGCCCCAGATGATGGGCGACGAGCCGTCGTGGCGCGTGCCCGCCAAGTTCGTCGGCGACGCGCCCGAGTCGATCGGCGCGCTCTCGATCGACCTCGCCGCGCAGGGCGAGACGGCGAGCTGCACCGTCGGCTGGGGCCCGTTGCGCATGAGCGCGACGATGGGCGCGGCCGCGGTCTCGAGCGCCGACCTCACGCTGAACGGCAACGAGGCGCACTGCAACTGGTACCGCCGCGCGCTGCCGGCGGGCTACGACTGCTCCAAGCCGATGATCGCCGGCACGGTCGACTTCGAGATCGACGGCGAGGACTGCTCGATGAACGTCTACGTCATGCACGAGGGCGAGCAGGTCGTCGCGCTGCTGCGCAACAAGGAGCGCGAGGCGGCCGAGCAGCAGACGGTGTCGCTGGGAGACAACCTCAAGCGCATGGACGCGATGATCCAGCAGTTCGGCCCGCAGGCGGAGGCGCAGCTCGGGCCGATGAAGCAGCGCGTGCAGCGCATGCTGGTGAAGCACGAGATCACGCTCGAGGACACGGTGAACCGGCCCGACAACCTGAAGTTCGCGGCGCCGGCCGAGGCGGCGGGCGGCGGCTCGCTCGGCTGCGACATCTTCCAGACGCGCAGCTCGCTCAACCTCGAGGTGGTGGTCGGCTCGAAGAAGGCGATCGTGCGCATCGACGAGAGCCTCTTCGCGCTGAAGGCGGCGTCGCGCCCGTGAGATCGTGACGCGGAGCGGACGGGGCGGTCACTCGGCCGGATCGGCCGGGCCGTCGACCGCCCGCTCCTCGCGCGCCAGCAGGTCGGGGCGGACGATCCGCCAGAAGGTGGCCGGGAGGTGGCGCAGCTTGCGCCGCAGCCCGGCCACCCGCGCTTCCCGCCGACCCGCCGCGAGCTGGCGCGCCGTCGCGGGCGGCCCCGCCGGCGCGTAGCCGAGGCGCGCGAGCCAGTCGCCCGCGGCCGCCTCGACCACGGCGATCTCGTCGGCGCCGAGCTCGCTCCGCCACCGCTCGACGCGCGACTTCTCCAAGGCGCCCTGCGCGCGGTCGAACCACCAGCGGTCGCTCTTCCCGCCTTCCGCCGCCAGCATCGCCGGCTCGAACGCGACGCCGAGCGCCGCGCAGATCCGCTCGAGCTCGGGCTGCGGCCGCTCGACGAGCGCCTCGTAGCGGACGCGCAGGAAGCGCGGATCGGCGGCGCACGCCTCGGCCGCGGCGACGCAGTCGCGCCAGAGCGTCGCGTCTCCGAGCCGGCTGCCGCTCCCCCACGGCATGCGCTTCAGCGACGCGGCGACGTCGCGCGGGTCCCTCACGAGATGGACGACGCGCGCGTCGGGATACCAGTCGAGCAGCGTCCGCGCGTGGAGCGCGTGCTGCGGCGTCTTCTCGCCCGCGATCTCCTTCCCCTGCGCGCGCGCGTAGCAGCGCAGCAGCGACGCGAAGAAGGCGGGATAGCTCGTCGCCTCGGCCAGCAGCGTGCGCCGCAACGACGCGGCGTCGAGCCCGAGCCGGATCACGCGGCGCGTCTCGAGGAAGCGGTCGACCGCCCGCGCGCGGCGCGCCGGGTCGGCGAGGTCGCCGAAGACGCGCTCGCGCTGCGCGACCCAGTAGAAGAAGAAGGTCTCGTCGCAGAGCCCGATGCGCGAGTGGCGGTTCGCCATCGCGCGCAGCAGCGTCGTCCCGCTGCGCGGCGCGCCGACGACGAAGAGCAGCGGCGCGGCCATCACCGCCCCCCGCCCGGCCGCGGCGCCGCCGGCGCGGCGAGGCGCCACGCCGCCGCCAGCGCGACCGCGGTGAGCGCGAAACCGAGCGCCTCGGCCGCCAGCAGCGCGCGCGCGGCGCCGACCGCCCCGTCGCGCGCCGTCCACCACGGGATCAGCGCCGCCAGCGCGACGCTGCCGGCGACGGAGCAGGCGAGCTCGAGCCGGCCGCGCCCGAAGGCCAGCAAGGTCATGCGGACGTGGCCGCGCAGCGCGAGCAGCGGCAGCACGAGCACCAGCATCCGCAGGCACGCTGTGCTCTCGGCGTTGACGAGGTCGGGCTTCCAGAGCAGCGCCAGCAGCGACTCCGCCTTCACCACCACGCCGAGCGCGAGCGCGAGCGTCCCCATCCCCGCGATCGCCGACGACTGGAGCAGCAGCTCGCGCAGCGCCGGCCGCGGCCCGCGCACCGTGCGCGCGAGCGCGGGATAGAGGTTCGTGAAGTAGACGGTCAGCACCGCCTGCAGCACCATCAGCACGCGATGGGCGACCGCGTAGTTCGAGACCGACTCCTTCGGCACCAGCTTCCAGAGCAGCAGCGTCGCGAGGTACATCCGCAGCACCCAGAGCAGCTGCGACAGCCCCATCGGCGCCGCTTCGGCCAGCAGCGCGCCGGCCGGCGGGGCCGGTCCCGCCGGCGCGAGCGCGAGGCTCGCGCGTCGCTTTCGCCACCAGACCGCTTGCGCCAGCGCCGCGGCGCCGCCCACGGCGACCACCTCGACCCACGGCAGCCGCGCGAGGTCGGCCGGTCCCTGCACGAGCGCGACGACCAGGAGCAGGAACAACGCCTGGCGCACGACGCCCGGCGCCGCGACCCACTGCATCTCGCCGCGACCCTGGAAGCTCCACGGCACCAGCCACGGCAGCAGCAGCAGGCTGAGCGCGTAGACCGGCAGCAGCCGCGCGAGCTCGGGCCCGATCGCGCCCGTCGCGCGCGCGCCCCACGCCGCGGCGACCAGCAGCAGGCCGGCGCCGAGCTGGAGGCGCAGCACCGGCGCGAAGAGGCGCCGCTCGACCCGCGGATCGCGCGCCACTTCGCGCGCGGCCAGCAGCGGGAAGCCGAGCTCGACGAAGAGCGCGCCGAACATCAGCGCCGACAGCGCGACCTCGACCGGCGCGTAGTCGGCCGACGGCAGCCGGCGCGCGAGCCACCAGACCGCCGCGAACGAGAGGAGGCGCTGCACCCCCTCGCCGCCGAGCAGCAGCGCGAGGCCGCGCCACGACGGCAGGCGGGTGGACGGAGGCGTCGGCGCGGGCGCCATCGCTCAGCGCACGGCGGGCCGGCCGGTGAGGAGCGCCGCCGCGGCGGGCGTCCGCGCGAACTGCCGCCGGAACTCCGCTTCGAGCAGCTCGTAGCCCGCCGGATTCGGGTGGTGGTCGACGTCGCTCACGCGCAGCGCGCGCAGGTCGGCGACGTCGACGAAGGTCGCGACGAGGTCGATCGACGGGATCGCGAGGTCGGCCAGCGCGGCGCGCGCGGCGGCGAAGCGGGCGTCGAGCCGCTGCACTTCGCCGACCGCCGGCAGCAGCACCGCGACGACGGCGACGCCGCGCGCACGGCACGCCTGCTGGATCGTCGCGAGCGCCCAGCGAGTGAACTCGTCGCTGAACGGCGCGAGCTTGCGGTCGGTCACGGTCGGCGGATCGTCGGGCCGCAGCCGCGCGCGCGCGACGAGGTCGCGCAGGAAGGGGTACTCGAGGTCGATCCCGTCGTGGACGAGGCAGGCGAGATGGCGCCCCCAGATGCGCGTGACCGAGAGGTCGGAGAGGCCCAGCACGACGACGTCGGGCGCGAAGCGCGGCAGCGCCTCCTCGACGACCTTCACGAACTGCGTCATCCGGTAGCCCTCGACCGCGAGGTTCAGCACCTCGAAGCCGGTCACCCCGTCGCCCCGCTGCGTCGCGTCGAGCCACCGCTCCACCCGCGGCTCGAGCGCCTGGCCGAACGGCGCCCCGAGGCCGCGCGACAGCGAGTCGCCGACCCAGACCAGGCGCCGCACGCCGGGCGTCCGCTCCGCCGGATAGTCGCGGTCGAAGAGGCCGTCTTGGTTGGTCACGTGGACCGCTTCGGGATCGCGCGCGTCGCCGAGCCCGGCCTTCGGGCGGTAGAGCAGGAACGTCTTCAGCCGCTCGTGGAGGCTGCCGCGCACCAGCGCCTTGTCCCAGAGTTGCGTGGTCGAGCCGGCGTGCGCCGACTCGCGGCTCGCGTCGAGCAGTTCGTCGTAGTAGCCGGCCAGCAGCCCGAGCTCGTCGTCGGCGTTGGCGCCGTGCCAGACCCACTCGCGCGCCTCGCGCTGCAGCGCTTTCGGGAGCCCGGCATGGCCGTGGCCGGGATGCGCCTGCTCGAGGAGCAGCACGCCAAGCAGCGTCGCGGTCGTCGCCGCCGCCGACTTCGCGAAGGAGCTCACCGCGCCGCGCCCTCGGCCGAGCGACGGAGCAGCGCCGGATAGTCGACCTTGTCGGTCGACGTGCGCGGCAGCTTCTCGTGGACCACGAAGCGGTCGGGGCTCATGAAGGGCGGCAGCGCCTGCGCGCACCAGCGCTTGAGCGCGATCAGCGACGGCGGCGCGGCGGCGGCGGGCGCGACGTGCGCGTCGATCCGCACGCCCGCCTCGGGATCGGGGAGCGCGACGACCGCCGCCTCGCGCAGCGTCGGGTCGCGCTGCAGCGCCGCCTCGATCTCGCCGAGCTCGATGCGGTAGCCGCGTCGCTTGACCATCCGGTCGCGTCGCCCGACGTAGAGGAAGCCTTCGCCGTCGACCCAGCGGACGACGTCGCCGGTGTTGTACCAGCGCCGTCCGCCGCGCTGCAGGAAGACCTTCGCGTCGAGGTCGGCGCGCCCCCAGTAGCCCTGGAAGAGCGACTCGCCCGCGATCCAGAGGAGCCCCTCCTCGCCCTTCGCCACCTCGACCTGCTTCTCGTCGAGGACGAGGCCGTCGCAGTGGGAGCAGAGCGGACCGATCGGATAGGGCCGCGTCCGTGCGTCGGGCACCGGCGGCACGACCTCGGCGAAGTTGCAGACGTTGGTCTCGGTCGGTCCGTAGAGGTTCCAGTAGCGCGGCCGCGGCAGCAGCTTCGTGAGCCGGCGCAACGACGGGACCGGGAAGACCTCGCCCGCGAAGAGGACGTGGCGCAGCGACGCGAGGTCGAGCGTCTCGAGCTGCCCGAACTCCGCCATCAACGCCAGCACCGACGGCGTCGAGTACCAGAAGGTGAGCCGCTTCTCCGCGACGAAGCGCGGCAGCGCCTTCGGATCCTTGCCGAGCTCCTCGCCGACCAGGAAGAGCGTCGCGCCGTGCTTCAGCGCGACGTAGAGGTCGAAGATCGAGAGGTCGAAGTGGAACGGCGCATGGCTCGAGAAGCGGTCCGCCGCGGTCGGCGCGTAGAGCTCGCTGCACCAGTCGACGAACGAGAGGGCGTTGCCGTGGGTGAGCGCGACCCCCTTCGGCACGCCGGTCGAGCCCGAGGTGTAGAGGATGTAGGCGAGCTGCCCGCGGTCGCGCGCCGCCGTGGGCTCGGCCAGCGGCGCGTGGGCGAGCGCGGCGGCGAAGTCGTGCGCGCCGGCGGGGAACGAGGCCGCCGCTCCCGCCGCGGCGGGCGCCGCGCTCGAACCGGTCTCCCCCATCGCCACGCGCACGACGACGCGCGGCCGCTCGCTCTCGGGCCACGCGGCCAGCACGTCGGCGCGCGCCTCGCCGAGGAAGAGCGCCGCGACTTGGCAGTCGCGATGGATCGTCGCGTTGCGCGCGGCCGGCCCGCCCCAGTCGACCGGCACGTAGGCGGCGCGCGCCTTCATGGCGCCGAAGAGGACGACGACGCTCGCCAGCCCTTTCGGCAGGCAGAAGCCGACGCGGTCGCCCGGCCGCACTCCGTGCGCGCGCAGGAAGCCGGCGACGCGGTCGGCACGCTCGTCGAGCTCGCGGTAGTCGAGCGTGCGGCCGTCGGGCGCGACGATCGCGACGCGCGCGGGATCGCGCCGCGCGGACGCCTCGAGCAGGTCGGCGAGGCTCGCCGCGCCGGGCGCGGAGCTCGGCCCCATCGCCTCACTTCCCCCGCTTGCGCTTCACGAGCGCCGCGATGTCGGCGATGCGGTCGAAATGCTCGACGCCCGCCTCGTGCGCGTCGATCTCGATCGACCAGCGCTGCTCGACGAAGGAGACGACCTTGAGCGTCGCGACCGAGTCGAGGATGCCGCCGGTCCGCAGCGGCGTGTCGTCCTTCAGGTTGGCCGGATCCTCGCCCGGCAGGAACTCCGCCAGCAGGAAGCGACGCAGCTCGTCGGCGATCGTCTTCGGGTCGTCGGGTGCGGGGCTCATTTCTCTCGCTCTCGCATCGTCTTGGTCAGCCGACCTTCCACCAGGTCAGCAGGTCGAACCAGTCGGCGAACGACCGCGCGTTCCACATCGACCAAAGGACCGTCAGGAGTGCAAGCGTTCCGGCCGTCCCGAGCGCGCGGCGCAGCGGCGTGGGCGCCGGCGCGCCGCCGCCCCGCCGCAGCTCGAGCGCGAGGTTGCCGATCACCAGCAGGCCGAGCAACGACCAGAAGGCGACGTCGGTCGAGCGCAGCAGGAAGGTGCCGGTCAGGAAGAAGGTCTGCGCGGCGTGGAGGAACCAGGTCGCGACGAAGACCAGCGCCGTCGCCGCGAGCTGCGCCCGCATGTCGCCCGACCGCCGCCACCGGAAGTAGGCGGGGAACCAGACGAGCTTCACCATGAAGTCCTTCCAGTAGATGTTGATGCGGCGCCAGAAGTCGGTCAGCGACGAGGCGAGCAGCCAGCTCCGATGGGTCGGAGGCAGGTCGTAGCCGAAGAGGTGGAGCAGCCCGATCACGAAGTGGAAGGTGCCCGAGAGGCGGAGGTAGAGGAGGTAGACGCGCGCCATGCAGAGCAGCAGCGCGCCGAGGCTCGTGATCTCGAACGGGTCGGCGCTCCACTCCTGCGCGTAGTAGAGGCGCATGTAGAGGAGGAGCTGGACGAGGCCGCGCGCCATCGAGGCGACGCCCTCCTGCGCGATCCGGTGGTGGTCGCGGGCGAGGAAGCTCTTCCGCTGCGTGTGGAAGTCGACGACCGGGAAGAGGAGGCAGCCCCAGTTGGGGAGCATGAAGAAGTAGGCGAGGAAGTCGGAGAGGCGCGGCGGCGCCCGCATGTGGCGGCGGTCGTAGAGCCAGATCGGGAGGCGGAAGAGGAAGAGCGAGCCGACCAGCACCCAGAGCTCGTCGGGGAGCCACGCGACGCCGCGCGCGCGGCCGACGACGCACGGCACGGCGAGCAGCAGCGCCAGCGCGACGCGCACGCGCTGCGGCAGCGCGGCGCGGCCGATCGCGAAGAAGGCGAGGCCGAGCGCGACCAGCAGCGCCGCCGCCAGCGGGTCGACCACGAACGGCAGCGCTCCGAGCGAGAGCGCGATCGACGCCGGCTCCTTCAGCCGCAGCGGCAGCCAGTAGTGCAGCGCGAAGCCGGCGACGGCGAGCCAGCTCACCCGCCAGAACCCCTCGCCGAAGAGCTCGTGCAGCTTGAAGGCGCGGAACGCCGCCAGCGCGAGGCCCATCTGCGCGAGGAGCAGGAGCCACTTGCCGGCGTGCGGGCGGCAGCGCGCGGCGCGCGCCGCGTCGTCCGCCGTCACGCTCGCGTCGATCACAGCCCCAGCCCGCGCGCGATCAGGTTGCGCTGGATCTCGCTCGTCCCGGAGTAGAGCGTGCTGCCGACCGCGTCGCGCAGGTCGCGCTCGAGCTCGTACTCCTTCATGTAGCCGTAGCCGCCGAAGACCTGGATCGCGTCGAGGCCGTTCTTCACGTAGCAGTCGGAGACGTGGAGCTTCGCCAGCGCCGCCTCGACCGTGCAGTCGCGCCCCGCCTCCTTCAGCCTCCCGATCCGGTGGACCAGCGGCCGGCAGGTGTCGAGCCGCAGCCGCATGTCGACCAGCTTGTTCGCCACCGACTGGAACTTGCCGATCGCCTGGCCGAACTGCTTGCGCTGGCGCGCGTGGTCGACGCAGCGCTCGAGCTGGCGGCGCATCACGCCGAGGCAGCTCGCCAGGATGCAGCCGCGCTCCCACTCCATCGACGACTCGAAGACGGCGACGCCGCGCCCCTCGCGGCCGAGGCGGTCGGCGACCGGCACGCGCACGCCCTCGAAGACGACCTCGGCCATCGGCGAGGTGCGCAGCCCCAGCTTCTCGATCTTCTTGCTGACGGAGACGCCCTTCGCGCGGGCGTCGATCACGAAGCCGGTGACCCCCATCGCGCCGAGCGCCGGGTCGATCGTCGCGTAGGCGACGATCACGTCGGCGACCGGCGCGTTGGTCACGAACATCTTGGTGCCGTCGAGGACGTAATGGTCGCCGGCGCGCCGCGCGCGCGTCCGCATCGCGAAGACGTCGGAGCCCGAGTCGGGCTCGCTCGCGCCGTTGGCGCCGACGCTCGAGCCGTCCATCAGGCGCGGCAGCCAGCGCTCCTGCTGCTCCTTCGTGCCCCACTGCACCAGCGGCATCGTGTTGGTCCAGAGGTGGGCGTTCAGCGAGAAGAGGAGCCCCTGGTCCTTCGCGCCGTAGCCCAGCCCCTCCATCACCGCGATCACGCTCGAGATCGGCAGCCCGAGCCCGCCCAGCTCCTTCGGCACCGGCATCGCCAGCACGCCGAACTCGGCCGCCGCCTTCCACGCCGCGCGGTCGAACGCCTCGTCGCGGTCGGCCGCGATCACGTCGCCGCAGAGGTGGCGGCGCGCGAAGTCGACGGCCGCGTCGTGCCAGCCGCGCTGCTCGTCGGTGAATTCGAGGTCCACGAAGTCCCTTCGCGAGGCCGGGGTCGGCGCGACGCGCGGCGCGTTTTATCGTCGCGCGGCCGCTCCCCCTCCGCCGCCCTCGCCCTCATCGGCCATCGGCTCGGCCGGAATGGATCCCGCGGCGAGCGGCGACAGCGGGGCGAGCTGCCCGCGCGGCGGCGGCGGCGCGAGGCCGAGACGGCGCTCGACGACGCACCAGACGAAGGTGGCGGCGCCGTAGACGAAGTAGAGCTGGTGGAGGAAGAGGCCGGCGACCATGGTCGCGAAGCCGGCGGCGCGCGCGAGCAGGACGTAGAAGGGCCAGCTCACCAGGAACGCGACCATCAGCAGGCCGAGCGCGGCGCCGAGGAACGGGCGGTGGAAGAGGCCCATCACGGCGGCGAGGTAGAAGCCGCCGCCGACCAGCGCCTTCAGCCGCTCGGCGTTGCTGACGTTCAGCACCGCGCCGGCGAGCTCCCGGTGCTGCAGCAGCCGCCCCCACGGCAGCGCGCGCCGCAAGACGTCGGTCGCGACCATGTTGCGGAAGGTCCAGCGCTTCAGGTGGGTCCCCTGCACCTCGGGATCGAGGAGGATCTTCCCGCCTGCGCGGCGCAGCCGGTAGCCGAGCTCGATGTCCTCGATCGACGGCGTCGCGTAGCACGCCGCGTCGAAGCCGCCGGCCGCGAGGAACGGGTCGCGCCGCACCGCGCCGCAGCCGGCCCAGAAGGTCGACGCCTCGCCCGCGTGCGAATGGTGCGTGAAGTGGTGGAGCAGGTTGCGGTAGCGCGACACGATGCCGCGCGCGTGCGGCCGCTCGTCGTAGGCGCCGAAGAGGGCGACGACGTCGGGCCGCTCGGCGAAGCGGGCGGCGACGCGCTCGGGCACGTCGTCGTGCATCACGACGTCGGAGTCGACGAAGAGGAGGAGCTCCCCGATCGCCCGCTGCGCGCCGAGGTTGCGGCACGCTCCCGGCCCCCGCCGCCCGCCCGACGGGATCACCGTGAAGCCGGCGGAGCGGCAACGCGACGCGCCGTCGTCGTTCGAGCTGTCGTCGACGACGATCACCTCGGCGACGCGTCCCTCCGCGAGCGCGCGGCGCAACGGCGGCACCACGCGGTCGAGGTGGCTCGCCGCGTCGAACATCGGCACCACGACGCTGATCGACGCGCCGTTCATGAGCCGTAGGCCGCGCCCTTCACGCGGCGGAGGAGGCGGCGCCACGCGATCCAGGCGCGCGTGCGCGGCCCGAAGAGCGGGAGGCGGCGCGCCGGGTCGCGCAGGTACCAGGTGTCGAGGCGCGCGAGCTCGTGGCGCGGCCGGGCGGCGGACGCGGCCGGCGCCGCCGGGAGGTAGGCGAGCTCGGTCGTGACGCTGCTCGACCAGTGGCGTTCCACCAGCGCGCGCGCCGCGGCGTCGCGCCGGCCGTAGGGCCAGGCGAAGTGGCGCACCGGCGCGCCGAGCCGCTGCTCGAGCGCCGTCCTCGAGTCGACGAGTTCGCGCTGCGCGACGGCGGGCGCGAGGCCGCGGCAGTCGACGTGGTTGGCGGTGTGGCCGCCGATCGTCGCGCCCGCGGCGAGCAGCTCGCGGAGCTGCGCCTCCCCCATCAGCTCGAAGCGGGCGATCGAGCCGGGCTGCGACGGCCAGCGGTTGTCGCGCCCGATCCAGTCGGCGACGGCGTAGACGGTGAAGGGCAGCTTGCGGCGCGCGAGACGCGGCAGCGCCTCGGCATGGACCGACGCGAAGCCGTCGTCGAAGGTGAGCGCGACGCGCGGACCGCCCGCCGCAGGAGCGTCGAGCAGCGCGTCGAGCGCGACGATCGCGACGCCCTCCTGCTGCAACCCGTCGAGCAGCCGCTCGAAGTCGTCGGGCGCGTACGACAGCACCGAACCGCTCGGGTCGATCCCGTGGAACGAGAGGAGCGCGTCCATCAGCGCGCCTCCCCGTCGCACGCGCGGCGGAAGCAGGCGACCGCCTCCTCCGCTCCGCG
>Ga0315910_10001310_pt1 | contig 23051 bp, 19 predicted proteins | sample EdamamesoilMG_FD_204470 | JGI IMG/M metagenome (GOLD analysis project Ga0315910, IMG submission 204470) | Garden soil microbial communities collected in Santa Monica, California, United States - Edamame soil | ecosystem: Environmental > Terrestrial > Soil > Garden | place: USA: California... | reverse complement strand
CACGGCGTGGACCATGCAGGTCGTCCGCGGAGCATTCATTGCAGCCGGCTGCGTGCTGGTTGCCTGGCCCGTAGCGTGGTTCTACGACGAGCCGGCCCTGTTTCCCCTCATAACCGTGGGCGGCCTGGGTCCGCTCGCAATGGGGTTCACGTCTGTTTCCGTGCATACGCAGCAGCGCAATCTCATCCTCGGTCTCAACGTGCAGCTCGAGCTGATCACGCAGGTGCTGCAGGCTGTAACCACGATCGTCTGGGCATTGGTCGATCCGTCGGCCTGGGCGCTCGTCGGCGGAACGCTGGCCGGCAATGTGATCAAGACCGTTCTCAGCCATCGCCTGCTGCCTCCTCACCAGCACCGCTTCGCATGGGATCCGGAGGTGCTTCGACAGGTGGTTCAGTTCGGTCGATGGATATTCCTGAGTTCGGCACTGAGCTTTGTCGTGCTACAACTGGACCGATTGCTGCTGGGCCACTACCTGGACCTCGCCTTTCTCGGGATCTACACCATGGCGTTGAGGTTGATCGAGGCGGCAAACGGTCTCCAAACGCAATTGACCTATTCCGTGCTCTTCCCGTTCTTCAGCCAGATCGCGAGATCTGAACGCACGGAGCTGGTGCGTCGGTACTATCGCATCCGGTTGCCGATGGAGCTGCTCTTTCTGCCGGCGGCTGCATTTGTTCTGGTGTTCGGCCAGGAAATCGTCGAGCTCCTTTACGACGACCGGTATCTGGAAGCCGGCTGGATGCTGCAGCTTCTCGCAGTGCAACTTGGTATGTCCCTCGTTCTCGGGACGCAGGAAACCTTGCTGTTCTCGATCGGCTACACCTACTACGGATTCATCCGCAGCCTCTGCCGCGCTATCTGGATAGTCGCCGGTATTCCACTTGGATACCATTTCTTCGGCGTGGCCGGTGTAATCTGGGTCGTCGCGCTCTCGGAGATTCCCACCCTGTTCGTAACGTGGACAGGCATGATCAAGCACCGACTGCTGCGGCCGCTTTATGAGTTGCGATCCCTGGGAATCTGGGTAGGCAGCCTGGCGATCTGGTATCTGCTGGGCAAAGCGTTTTGAATGTTGCACGAGTGATTTGGATATGACAGCCCAGCCAGCAACATCCTTGCAGGATCTCCTTCCGAAGCTGCGCTGCCCCGATTCCGGTGGCGAGCTCATTCTTCGGGGAAGCACCATCGAAGTGGCGGGAAGGTCGGACATTTGCTACCCCCTCACAGCTGGCGTGCCGGACTTGCGGCGCGCGCCGAAGAAGCTGTCCATCGATCTCCCGTGGTACGAACCCTGGGAAGATCTGGACGCCGTGGAGATTGCATTTCCGCCGGCGGAATCTTCGAGCGACCTGCCGATGCATCTCGACCGGTACCTGGCATCGGTCGCAAGGGGTCCGGGCGAGGGCCGATGGATTCTCGAAGTGGGGTGCGGGGAGCGACAATGCGAAACGTGGTTCACCAGGCGCGGATTCCGCTACGTCGGTAGCGATGTCGACATTCGCGGCCCGGGCCCGAATATTCTCGCTGACGCCCATAATCTGCCGATCAAGGATCAGTCCTTCGACTACTACCTGTCGCTGGCCGTGTACGAGCATCTGGTGTCGCCGCTGTCCGCTGCCCTCGAGGCATTTCGCATACTCCGGCCGGGGGGCGTCTTTTTCGGTTCGGCTGCTTTCGTCTATGGATTTCACGATCGGGCGAGCTTCCACCACATGAGCCATGGTGGCCTTTTGTACGTGCTGAGGGCGGCAGGTTTCGAGGTCGAAAGCATGTGGCCGGACTGGTCCTACACCAGTTCCATTGCCGAAATGGGATTCCGCGGTGGGCAGGGAGCGCCCTGGCGCCTCGCCACGCGCGCTTTTCTCAGTACCATGGAATGGACGTATCTTCGGACTTCCAATGCTATCCGCCGTCTACTGGGCAAGAGAAGGATCGACGAGCTGCAGAGACGGATTCACCAGGCCGGCTCGGTCTCGTTCTGTGCCCGTCGCCCTGTGAACAGCTAGTCTCCGCATTGAAGGGGCGGGAACTGTGATCTTCTCGCTACCGCGAACATAATCGGTTGATTACACTTGCGATATGAGCATCGTGCGGGAATATGATCGTGAGGAGCTGCGGCATCGATTTCAGACCGCGGAGCCGTATCCGCACTTCATCGTCGAGAATTTTCTCAGCCCGGACTTCTGCTCGTCGGTTGCAAACAGCTATCCCAGCTATGCGGACGCGAGATCCCTGGGGCACGAGTTCGATGCGGTTAACGAAAGGCTGAAGATCCAGATCACGGACGCCGGGAAATTTCCCGCCCCAGTTGCGAGACTGAACGAGTTCCTCGCGTCCCCGGGTTTTCTCGCGGACCTCTCGTACATCACGGGCATTCCGAAGCTCCTCGCGGACTCCGACTTGCTCGGAGGCGGAATGCACATGACGGGTCCGGGTGGCCGCCTCGACGTGCACATCGATTTCAACTACGTCCGCGACCGCAAGCTGTATCGCCGGCTCAATATCCTGATCTATCTCAACGAGCGCTGGGACGACTCCTGGGGCGGGCAGATCGAGCTCTGGAACAAGGATGTGAGTCGTTGCGAGGTCGCCGTGACTCCATTGCTGAACCGTTGCGTGCTATTCGAAACGAGCGAAATCAGCTTTCACGGCGTCCGTCCGATCGCGAATTCTCCCGGTCGCGTGCGCAAGTCGTTTGCGGCGTACTACTACACCTATGAACCGCCGCCGAACTGGTCAGGGCAGGATCACTCGACTGTCTTCAAGGCGAGGCCCGACGAAGCGTTCAGGGGCTATGTGATGATGCCGGCGCAGCGAATGCTGGATTTCACGCGTTCATCGATTCGCAAGGCCAAGAACGTCGTGAAAAAGGCTCTCCGGATCTAATCGCGTTCGAGGATCGCGTCGGCGACGCGGAGTGCGTTCGCGACAATCGTCAGGCTCGGATTGGTGCCGCCGCTCGACGGAAAGAACGAGGCATCGACAACATAAAGATTCTCGATGCCGTGGGCACGATTGTTCCGGTCGAGAACGCTCGACTCCGGGTCGTCTCCGAACCGACAGGTGCCGCAAACATGGGCGTGGTCGATTTTCCGGACCGGTGTCAGGTTTACGATTCGATGTCGGCCGAGCCTGGCTCGCAGCGCCGTTCGAAACAGTTTCACACGCTCCTGCAGCTCGTTCGAGTAGTCGTGCTTGATGATGATGTCGTCGGCGCTGTCCGGGTCCGGCCAGACCCGATTCTCGAAATAGGGGAGGTCCTCGATGATCGATACCCACAGTCCCGCATCGCGAAGGCGTAGCAGGTAGAACAACGTACCCCCCACCGCGCGCATGACGAGGTTCCACGACTTTCGCCACCAGACGGGAGTCGGCGAGAACAGCCATCGCCACCAGGCCCCGCGCGACTCGGATGTGTTACGCAAGTACTGGATGATGTGTCCGACTTCCAGGTCGGCGCCGATGGTCTGAAATGTGCCGAGCTTGCGGCCCTCAGTAAAGTAGAAGTCGTTCAGCGCCAGGGTCTTTTTCGGGCCGCGCCGGTCGACCCTCGTCCCTGGGCTTATCGCAAGGAAATCGCCGGCATGAAACATCAGGTTCCTGCCGACCAGGCCGGACCGATTGGCAAGACCTTGCGGCCAGTCGTCGTTCGTCGACCGCAACAGCAAGGCCGGCGTCAGGAAGGCCCCCGCGGCCAGTACGAAGGTGCGCGCCTGCAAGCGGATCTCGCTTGCCCCCAAGCGGCATACGACGGACTGAACCCGGTCTGGGCCGGCCTCGATCCGGACGGCGACGCACTCCGGCAGCAGCTTCGCGTCGTGGCGCTCGAGCGCCGGCGTCAGGCAAGTGGAAGCGGCATCGCGCTTGCAATTCCGCATGCAGGGGCCGGTCAGGCATCCGTCGCAGCCCTCGAGGAATTCGCATCCGACATGGGATCGGTAGGGGTGCAGCCCGAGCGCCTTGAACGAGCTTTCGAGATGCTGGTCGCGCTCGCTGAGTCCGGGCGGGGCGTGAAGGCGCGACGGACCACCCGTGTACAACGGATCCTGCGTGCCCCGAACCCGGAACAATTCCTCGGCACGCTCGTAATAGGGCTCGAGCTCCGCGTAGCTGACCGGCCACCGCTCGGGGAGCGTGGAATCGGTCACATTCGGAAAGTTCCGGCGGGGCTCGAAGTCCTCAGGCGAAAAGCGCTCGAGCCCTGCCGCATAGAACGCCGACGATCCCCCGGCGACGCAGCCGATCGGAAGCTTGAACCGCTGCTCGCCGAAATTGGCGTAGGCGTGAGCGCGGACCGGGCACCAGCCGGCGTCGGCCGGTTTCGCCCCTTCGTAGGCGGGCGAGTGCACGATCGGGCCTCTTTCGACGAACAGCACCTTCCTGCCGGCGCGGGCAAGCGCGAGACCCGCGGATGCGCCGCCCATGCCGGTGCCGACAACGATCACGTCCCAGAGAGTGGAGGAGGGGTCTCGCGGTAGCCAGGGTGGCGACGGTTGCGCAGCAATCGTCGGCGCGGCGGCTGGATGGACAGACGGCAATCAAGCAACTCCGAATTCGGCTGGCGAACACTACTGCCGATTCGGGGCCGACGGCAACAATCGACCGGTCGGCGACAGCGCCGACCGATGCGCGATTTCGTCAGCCTAATACCACGAGGGGGGCGGACAGGGGCTATCGCCGGCGCGATTGAGCACGAGGCCGGCTGGCAAAGGTACTAGCGTCGGATCGCCGGGTCCTTCCCATGCCGGCAGGCCCGTCAATGGCTGGAAGGTGTTGCCTTCAGACCAGACGTGGTCGCCGGGCGGGCTTCCTCCGAGCAGCGCCTCGGCATTCAGGAACGCCTGCGTGAACACCGCGCCGCCGCCGCCGAAGAACCGGTTGTTGCGAATGCGCGAGTATCCTACGTTGATCGCTTGTATCTGCGCGCCTGCCCAGCAAGTAGGCGCCGAGTATGTGTAGATGTCGCTGTTCTCGATGATCGCGCCCCTGCCGTTCCAGGGTCCGTTGCCCAGATTGCTCCAGAGCCAAGCCGTTCGGGATTCATGCAGGGCGACGAGAGTCGAGTCGGCGACATACAGGAGTTCGTCGGGTGATCCGGACGCTTGCGTTCGAATATTGACGAACCGCGTTCCTTCGATGCGCGTATTCAAAATCGTGATCGGACCCCGAAGATTGCGTATGCCCCATCCGCCTTGCGTAGTTCCAACGATCGTTCCGGAAGCGGCTCCGTGATAGAAATTCGAATTGCTGATGATCGCGTGACTGGCGCTCCCGAGCCAGACATAGGCGGGGGCGATGGCGCGGACGTTTAGTACTGCGAAGCGACGTGCGCCCGTGCGAAACACCGTATTGGTTTCGACACCGCCAAATCCCGAGTCGCCGTTGAGATCCACGCCGTCGATGATGACGTCGGTCACGCCTTCGAAGTCCCGATATTGGCCCATGCGTCCGCCGGAATGCGTCCCGGGGACGGTGCCCCGGATGCGGATCCTCGAAAGGGGCGTGGCTCGTGGCCACACGCCGATCTCGATCGCGCCGACGGAGATTCCTTGCGGGATCACGACCTCGATATCGCTGGCGTTGATCGCCGCCACCGTATTGCCCGGCCAGCTGGCCGTGATGGTGATCAGCGTCCCTGGTACGGAGGCGGCTGCATTGAATTGCGCTACCGAAGCGACATTGACGGTCCGCGTAAGGTTGGGGTGGGCGGGGAATTCGATAGGCGTCTGGGGACCCCAGGGACCCGCGGCGTTATGCCACGGAATGGAGCTCAGATACTCCGTAGGCATCGGCGACACCATGTTGCATGCCAGCGAAGAATCGATGCAGAGGACCGGCGGACGGGGCGGCGACTGCCCGTTGGCGACGCTCGCGACGAGCATGCAGGCGATCAGGGACATCGACGAGGCAGCCCTGCGTCGAAATTTCGTAACCGGACTCCGGGCTGACTCATTTGACATGATGCGAAACCTTAGGCTGCGGTAAAACGCGATTTTTGGGGCTCATCGACGATTCTAGATTCGAGCGCTCGCTTTGCAAGTTGACGCAAGGGTGCGACAAGGACGGATAAGTGCTTGTGGCGTTTGAACAAAGTCTCACACGCCTCCGGTCGGTCGCGTGACGCCCGTCACATTACGCGCAGCTCGGCGGCGTTCTCAGAGGGACAGTCGCTTGAAGATCGGAGTCGGTATGCTGCGGATGATCCACAGGATGAGCGCCCAGTATTTCGGGACGTACAGGACGTTCTTTTTCCTGTCGATACCGGCGGCGATGAGGCGCGCAACCCGATCCGGCGTCGAGACGAGCAATCCGGGCAGCTTCAGCCCTTTGGTCATCGGCGTGTCAACGAAACCCGGGCGAATGTCCATCACGTGCACGCCTTGCCGACACAGGCGCGCTCGCAGCCCCTCGCAGAATGTCGACACGGCAGCTTTTGCGCTGCCATACAGGTAGTTCGACGGCCGTCCGCGGTCACCGGCGACCGACGTGATGACCGCGATAACGCCGCTGCCCTGGGCGGCGAAAATATCAGCCACGCGTGTGAGCAGCGCGATAGTGACAACCGCGTTGATCCAGAATTCACGGACAGCGGTATCCGCATCGGTTTCACAGTGCTTCTGGTCCGGGAGGGTGCCGTGAGCGATCAGTGCGACGTCGATCGTTCCCAAGGCAGCCTGGGCTTCTTCGAGAAATCGCGGTTGGCTCGCCATTTCATTCAGGTCCACGGCTTTCCAGTGGGCTGTCTGGGCGCCTCGGCCGAGAAGGTCGGCTGCGACCTGTTCGAGCTTCTCCGCCGAGCGGCCGACCAGGAAGAATTCCACCGGGCTCGCGCCACCTCCGTCCTGTTGTTTCACCAGCCAGCGGCGACAACAGGCTTGCGCGATGGCTGACGTCGCGCCGATCACCAGGTAGCGCTTCATTGGGTCACTCGCTTCCAGAAGCGGGAATTCACCGCGGGATCGCGCAAGCGTTCGAGCTCCCGCCACTCCGGATACGAGTCTCGAAAGTCCGCGGCTCCGATATGCGCGTCCTTGGCCGGATAAAGTCGGCCGCCCGCATCCCGCACGATGCTGTCAAGGCGCGGAAACAGGCCGCCTTCCAGTCGCGGCTCGTTGCGGAAGTCGAGGGCGAGAGTTACGCCCGGTCGTGGGAACGATAGCAGGCCTGGCGAGCGGAGGTCGCCAAACCGCTTGAGCACGGCCAGGAACGAACCGTTGCCTGAATTCGCGATGGTCTGCAGCAGCGCCTTGGTGCCCGATTCGGCAGCGTCGGGCGGCAGCACGCATTGATACTGCTGGAAACCCTTGCGGCCGTAAATCCGGTTCCAATGCAGTATTGCGTCGAGAGGATACAGGAACGGTTCATAGCCCGCCGAACCGCTGCGGCGCTTGCGCGGGTGTCGGCGCCAATAAGCCGCGTTGAACAGGCGCAGTGAGAGTTTGTTGATCAGCGAGAATGGAGGGGTCACCGGCACCGTGATCTTGCGATCTCCGGAAGCGGAGAGGGCGCCATCGTTCGCAAACTCTCCGGCCGAGAAGACGCCGCGCCCCGCAGACGAGCCCTTGGCCGTGCAGTCCACCCATGCCACGCTGAATTCGTACGTGGAGTCGAGCTCATCGGACAAGGCGAAGAACTCATCGATGGAATCGAAGCGCTCGGTCACGAATCGTATGCGGCTCGAATTGATCCTTGCGAGATGTATCTCGGCCCAGACGATGATGCCGGTAAGCCCGAGCCCGCCTATCGTTGCCCGATAGAGATCCGGATTCTCCTGCGCCGAACAATTCAACAGGCCCTGTTCGGAGCGCCATAGTCCGAAGCGAGAGACGTGGCAGCCGAAGGTGCCCTGCCGATGGTGGTTCTTGCCGTGAACGTCGTTGGCGATCGCGCCGCCGACGGTGACGAACCGCGTGCCCGGCGTTACGCGCAGAAACCATCCCTTGGGAACAGCCAGGGCCAGCAATTCTCCGAGAGTCATGCCCGGCTCAACCATCACTACTCCGCGATCCCAGTCGGCTGCAATGAACCGGTCGAGGAGGCGCATCGACAGGACGTGATCGCTCTCGGCCAGGCAACTGTCCCCATAGCTGCGGCCGTTGCCGAAAGGCAGGGTCGTACCGGCCGTGCGCTGCAACGTTTCAAGGGTGGCGCCCACCTGCGACCGCCAACTGACCGAATGGGGCGTTTGCGGAAAGTGCGGATAGCGCCCCCAGGACAGAAGTTCGGAGTTCATGCGGGAACGCCCTTATCCGGACATCAGTGTCGCGCCGACGAGGATCGAGCCGGTCAGGATTGCGGTAATCCACGTCTCCGGATCCTTGATGGCGAAAAAAATCGGGTCCTCGTTCATATAGCCGCGGGTGGTGACGACCCATAGACGAGTTACCCAGAGGAGCAGAAGCGGTGCGATCAGCCAGAGCAGCTCCGGCGACTTGTAGAGATCCACGACTTCCGCGCTGTTGATGTAGAGCGCAAGAACCAGCACGGAAAGATAACCGCTGGTCGCACCCATCGTCTGGAGTATGGAGATGTCCTGAACGTTGTACTCTCGACCGCGTATCTTGGAGATGCCGACACTCGATTCGCGATCGCGAAGATCCACGAGCTCCGCCACGCGCTTGACGAGGGCGAGGCAGAGAAACATGAACATGGAAAAGGCGAGCAGCCAGAACGACAAGTCGAGCCCCGCCGCATAGGTTCCCGCAATGACCCGCAGCGTGTAGAGCCCGGCGAGCAGCATCACGTCGAGACTCGTTATGCCTTTGAGATGGAACGAGTACAGCAGCGTGGTTGCTATGTAGGCGGCCAGGGTCAGCTGAAATGCCACGGGCAGAATCAACGCGAGCAGGATGCCCGTGCCGAGAAACAGGATCGCACAGAGTATTCCGGCCTGGGCCGACAATGCGCCCGCGGCAAACGGCCTGTTTCTCTTGTGTCGGTGGAATCGGTCGGACTCGAGATCGAACAGGTCGTTGAGAATGTAGGCGGACGAAGCGCAGAACCCGAACGACAGAAAGCCGATGAAAATGGCGACGAGCAGCGCGGGCTCGAGTGCCCGATGAGCCATGAACAGCGGCACGAACAGCAGAAGATTCTTGGCCCATTGATGAATCCTGATCGCCTTGAGCCAGACTTTCAGCGATGGCCGGCGACCGGGAAGGTCGGTATGCGGTCGGCCCGACTGCCGGACCTTCTGCACCACGCGCCGCGGCGCGTTGACTGTCACCGCCGCGCCGGCATGCTCCCAGACGTGCAAGTCGACGCTGCCGTTGGCGACATACTCGAAGCCGCCACGCCCAAAGCGCTCATGCAGATACGTGGCCTTGGTCCTGCCCGTGAGGTTGCGTGACTCGTCGGTGGCCACGATTTCGTCGAAGGCCTCGAGGTGCACGTTGACGGCCTCGGCATACTTCTGATGGCTCCCCGTGACCAGGATGGTGCGGCGACCGTCGCGCCTCGCCTGACGGACCAGGTCGACGACTCTCGAGTCATAGGGCAGGCAGCTCGCATCGAGATCGGTGATGCGACTGAGCTTGTCCTTGAGGCAGTTCTTGCCGCGCAACAGCCATAGCGGCAGCAGGGGCAAGACCCAGGGCGCATTCCGGACGGTTTTCAGCAGGCTTTCGGTCGACAGGTCAGCGAGAATCAAGGTGCCGTCGAGGTCGACGCAGAGCGGTAGCGGATTGGCCGACATTTCCGCTTACATTATCGAGTCTTTGATGGCCAGCGCGAGCTTGACCAGGGGGCCATCGATCATCGCGCCCGGCACATGCTCGATGCCTATGACGAGACTCATCGCGAGAATAACGGCGAAGTCGAGTCGCAGGGGTGGCGCGTACAACCACGCCGGGCGCCATTTGAGGAGGCCGATCAGCGCCAGGAATACAAGCGCGCTGACGTGACCGCTGAGCCAGCGACCGTAGTCTCCCGCGAGCACATATAAGGGAAAGAAAAACAATCCGGACGCGAGGACTGCGAAGAACCACATCTCGACGCGCGGGCTTGCCTGCACCAGCACGCGAAAGCCGATCAGGCACGCGGCATAGATCAGCAGGAAATTCCTGAAATGCGTCGTGAACAGACCGGTTGGGTCCATGGTCGCGTCCGCCGGCAGCGTTTCCACATAGGCGATTGCGCCGTCGCAAATCGCGCCGTCGAGCCCTCTGTCGACCAGCTGTTGGCACATCAGGGTCGTGTCGGCAACATAGGTGTTCGCCGATGCGTAGAGTCCCGCCGCGAAGGCAAGCAATGCGGGAATCGCCAGCAGGACGAGGCGAGCGCGAACGCCGGTGTCGGGCGGCAGGATCAGCCAGATGGCAACACCGAGGAACGGGAAGAAGAAGACGTTTGCTTCGTGGGCGACGACCGCCACGCCATAGGCGACTACCGACAATCCGTATGCGAGGTAGCCGCCACGACCCCTCAAGGCAGCGACCACGAGCGGCAGGAATGCGAGGTAAGCAAGGATCTCCTTGCGCACTGCCCCTTGCGGGTCGTTCGTCCAGAAAAATAACACGAAGCCGGGGGACAGCAGGATCAGGATCAGCTTGTCGGGTGCCCGGAGGTCGAGCGCCGCCCATCCCACGATGACGACGATCAGAGCCACGATCGACGCCTGAAACAGAATCAGCAACACCAGCGGATTCGCTCCGAGGACATCCGAAATCCGGAGCAGGGCAGACCCGAACAGTCCCCGACGGATCGGGCCCGCGAGCTCGTTGATCAGCCAATCGCCCTGCTTCCACGAGTTGCCGCCAAGCGAGTAGTCCACGTGGAGGCAATAGAGCACGTAGGCCAGGACACCCGCGAGGACGGCAAGCAGAAAGATCCCATTGCGAGACCGCAACGTCTGGCCGATGGAGTTCATAGGGACATCGCGCAGGGAATCGGATCCCGAATGGGCAACGAGAGTATTGTAGATTCGCCAAATGTGTCAACGCGCGAAGTCGCAGTGCCGGCTGAAAATGTGACGTCGTTCAATCGGCTAGACGACCCGTCTGCGCAGGGCGTCGCAATCATGTACCGTGCAGCGTGTCAGACATGAGCAATACCAAAGCAGAAAAAATCGTGCTGCCTGGCGGCGCGGGACTCGTCGGGCAAAACCTCGTTGCCCGCCTGAAACATCGCGGCTATTCGAACATCGTCGTTCTCGACAAGCACGAGGCCAATCTCGGTGTGCTCAAGCGCGTGCAGCCCGACATCGTTGCGGAGCTCGCGGACCTGTCCAAGCCCGGCGAATGGGAAAGGCATTTCGCGGGCGCCGACGCCGTGGTGATGCTGCAAGCGCAAATCGGCGGGCTTTTCCTCGAGGAGTTCGAGCGCAACAACGTCGAATCGACGCGGCTGATTCTCGATGTCATGAGTCGGCAGCGCGTGCCGTACTTCGTTCACATCAGCTCCTCCGTCGTCGAGTCGGTCGCCAAGGACTTCTACACGAACACGAAGCGGGCGCAGGAGGAGATCGTGCTGCATTCACGCATTCCCCATGTCGTGCTGCGCCCCACGTTGATGTTCGGATGGTTCGACCGCAAGCACCTCGGTTGGCTGTCCCGCTTCATGCGGAAGGTGCCCGTGTTTCCCATCCCCGGGCACGGTCGATACATGCGACAGCCGCTTTACGTCGGCGATTTTTGCGAGATCATCATCAATTGCCTCGAGCGCCGGCAGGCGAACGGGATTTTCAATATCTCCGGCCACGAGAAGATCTACTACATCGACATGATTCGCGAGATCAGGAAGGCTGTGGGATCGAGAACGCTCATCGCGAGGATTCCTTACGGCTTCTTCTATTTCCTGCTTTGGCTCTGGGCGCTGTTCGACAAGGCGCCGCCTTTCACGACGCAGCAGCTTGCCGCGCTGATTGCCAGGGACGAGTTCGAGGTGATCGACTGGCCGGGAATTTTCGGCGTGCGATGCACTCCGTTCGTCGACGCGATCGACGAGACCTTCAACGACCCCCGCTACTCCGGGGTTACGCTGGAATTCTGAAGTATGGGTGAGCGCATCGCCGTTCTGGGGGCCGGTCCGATGGGACTTGCCGTCGCTTATCAGCTGGTTCAGGACGGCCATCGTCCTGTCGTCTATGAAGCGGACGATCGTGTCGGCGGAATGACGGCGACGTTCGATTTCTCCGGCATGCAGATCGAGCGGTATTACCACTTTCATTGCACCTCGGATCACGGGTTCCTCCAGTTGCTCGACGAGCTCGGGCTCGCTTCGCGAATGCACTGGACGAGCACGAAGATGGGTTACTGGTATCAGGGCCGGCTTCAACCCTGGGGCAATCCGATCGCCCTGCTGAAGTTCCGGGGGCTTGGCCTCATTGCCAAGCTTCGCTACGGGCTCCATGTATTCTTCGCGACGAAGCGTTCCGACTGGAAATCGCTCGACAACGTCGAGGCGACAGGCTGGATCAAGCGCTGGATCGGCACGCGGGCTTACGACGTGCTCTGGCGCCGCCTGTTCGAGTACAAGTTCTATCACTTCACGGAGAATCTCTCCGCCGCCTGGATCTGGAGCCGCATTCGTCGCGTCGGACGATCGCGTTACAACCTGTTCCACGAAAAGCTCGGGTATCTCGAGGGCGGGTCGGATACCCTGCTCCGCGCCCTGAAGGCGGCGATCGAGAAGGAGGGGGGCGAGATTCACCTCTCGTCGCCCGTATCCGAGGTGTGCATGGAGAACGGTCGGGTGACGGGGCTGCGGCTCGGCGACGGCCGGTTCGAGGCGTTCGACAAGGTCGTGAGCACCGTGCCGTTGCCTTATGTGCCGCGCATCATGCCGGCTCTTCCCGGCGAGCTGCTTTCCGCCTATCGCTCGGTCAACAATATCGCCGTCGTTTGCGTCATTGTGAAATTGCGTCGTCCGCTGAGCGAAAATTTCTGGGTCAATATCAACGATCCCGACATGGATATTCCCGGGCTCGTCGAGTACACGAACCTGCGGAGCCTCGAAAGCTCGATCGTCTACGTGCCTTTCTACATGCCCGGAGAGAACCCGAAATATCTCGATGACAACGCGATATTCCTGGATAAGGTCAGAAAATACCTGAAGAGAATCAATCCCGACCTGCAGGATTCCGACTTCCTCGACATGCGCGCGAGCCGCTACCGTTTCGCGCAGCCGATCTGCGAGCCCGGCTTTCTGTCCCGCCTGCCGCCGGTTGCGCTGCCCGTGAAGGGCCTCTGGGTCGCAGACACCTCTTATTACTATCCGGAAGACAGGGGTATCTCTGAAAGCGTCGACTTCGGGCGCAAGATGGCCATGATGGCGACCGGTTGATGCGGGCATTCTTCTCGCGCCAGTTCGTGCTCTTTGTCGTAACTGGCGGTATCGCCGCGATCGTCAACTTTCTCAGCCGGATCGTCTACAGCCGCTGGGTCGACTACTCGATCGCGATCGTCATTGCGTATGTGACGGGCATGATCACGGCGTTCGTACTCGCCAGGCTGTTTGTGTTCAGGAGCTCGAAGCAGGGGTTGCATAAATCAGCGACGCTGTTCGTCGCCGTCAATGCGCTCGCAGTGGCGCAGGTCTGGCTGGTCAGCATGGCTTTGGCCCGCTACGTGCTCCCCGGAGTCGGCATGACCGCGCACGTGGAGGAAGTGGCGCACGCTGTCGGCGTGGCGATACCTGTGTTCACCAGCTACCTGGGGCACAAGTATTGGTCGTTCCGTTGACGAGGAACTTTCTAGCGGCTGCGCCTTGGCAGCAGACGGGTGAGCATGCGCTTGACGCGAGTGCGCAGGCCCACGTCGTCCTGCAGGAGGTCGCTCTTGAAATAAGTCTTGCCGGTGGGGCTTCCGCTCGGCCGGGTTACCACATGGCGAATATGTGGATAGACGCTGTCCGGCGCCTCGCCGGAGTCGCTCATGCCCGTGCGGAAAACGCCCGGTATGAACTCATTTATAAGCACGTCGGGGTATAGCGTCGGGTCGACCTCGCTGGCGAGGGCCTGAGTCAACGGACGGATTGCGCCCTTCGATGCCGAATAGGCCGAGCTGTCGGGGATCGGTCCGAGCCAGGCAAAGGTTCCGACATTGACGATGCGCCCGAAGCGGCGTTCGAGCATCCCCGGCAGCGCGAGGTAGCAGCAGTGGGCCGTTCCGATTACATTGGTCGTGACGGCGTGGTTCCAGTCCTCGAATGGCGCATCGAGAAACGCGGTCTTGGGGTAACGTGCCGCGTTATTGATCAGCACGTCGACACGCCCCATGCGACGCGATGCCTCCGTGAAGAGCGCTCGGGTATCGCTCGAGCTCGCCAAGTCCCCGACGACGAAGCTCATTCGACCGGGAGGACAAAGCGCCTGCGTCTCTTCCAGCATCCTGGCATTCCGGCCAAAACCGAGGATGGTCGCGCCGTCACCTGCAAAGCCCACGGCCATCGCGCGACCAATGCCGCCGCCTGCGCCAGTGACGATTATAAAGAGCTTCGATAGATCCATTGCGGCAGTTCGAAATTGCGCGACATGGTAGCAAATGTACATCTCGGGATGTTGTGCACTACTGCGAATATAATGGCCGTCGCGCGGCACACGAGGCACCTCATTGCAGTACGCATTTGCCTATTTCACATTGCTCGCATTTCCATTCTTCGCCTCCTATCTGTTCCGAAAGTACTCCGGGCCGGCGGCCTGCGCGATCGCCGTATTGGCCGGCTCCCTGTTTCTGCCCGAGGAATTCGGATTTGACCTGCCGCTGATCCCGCCTCTCGGCAAGGACAACATCACTTTTCTATCGGTCCTGCTCGCGATTCTGATTCACCGAGCTCGTGAGTTTCAGGCTGCGCGCCCCGGCCGAGGCCTGGAAGCGCTCATCTATCTGCTGATACTAGGCAATATCGTGACGTTCCTGACGAATCGGGACGTTCTCTTTGACGAAGGGCGAATCGTGGAGCCGGTCGTGCCCTATTGGCTGATTGCCATGCTGGGTGACGACATCCTGAATCTTGGAATTCCCTTCGTTGTCGGTCGCGCGATGTTCAGGTCTCTGGACGATCTGGAAACGTTGCTGCGTATCTTTGCTTCAATTGGCGTCATTTATGCCGGATTGGTGCTGGTCGAGTTCCTGCTGTCGATTCCTTTCATACAGTGGAATGTTGTTTCCTATTTCTACGGCATTTACCCGATCCCGAATATCCGGTGGGGGATGGCGCAGCCGATCGTTTTCGTCGCGCATGGGCTCGAGCTCGCGACCATCATTGCTCCCGCGGCAATTGCCGTCGCGGCATTGGCCAAAGCGAAACGTCAAGTCACGAGTTTTCGATTCAGACTGCCGCGCGCCACGCTTAACGCCGGCCTCGTGGCGACGCTTAACGTTGCCGGCAACCTCTATGGCCTCTCGGTAGCGCTGCTCTATTCGATGCTTAAGCCGAGAGCCCTGATCCGTGTAGCGCTGGTGTTCTCCCTGTTCGCACTGAGCTATCCGGCCCTGCGTGCGCTCGACCTCTTTCCGGCCGAGTACCTCATTGAGACGGCAGAAGGGTTCGACGCGGAACGGGCAAGATCCTTCGCAGGGCGGCTCGCTGAGGAGGAGTACGTTCTCGCCCGTAGCCAGTTCGATGGCCGCCTGCTTTTCGGCTGGGGGGGGATCGAAAGGCTGCCCGCCGAGCAGCTTGGTGAGTTCGATCCCGTAGGCGGAGAGGAAGGCGGGCTGGATGGGTGGTGGATTCTGGAAATCGCGCAACGGGGATTGTTCGGCATGTTCATTATTTTCGCCCTGCTGTCCATTCCGGTCGTGGTCGCATGGTCCCGATCGGGTTCGGTGGGGCGAGAATGGGCGTTACCCTTGATCGCGGGACTGATGTTCGTCGTCGGCATCAGGACCATAGACTTGCTTTTCAATGGCTGGTGGAACCACCTGCCGATTTTTTTCGCCGGCGCGCTGCTTGGCGCCATGAGTTCCGCAAATTCAAAACGTAGCGAGGCAAGGACCCAGTTCTAATTGAAGTACTGAACGCGTCACGAGGCGCGGCGAAATCCGGCATTTGCGTGAACAAGTCGCTTGAAAAACGGCCATCAAGCCCGCTAGCCTCGCCCGGGACAACAAGCCTGACTTGCGGTCATTGTGGTGCTGGATGATCTCCCGAGCGAAACTCAATCTTGTCGTTCTGAACCTGGCGATTCTTCTCGCGGTGAGCTGGGGAGTCGTAAAGACCTGGGCTTTGTACGAGAACACGCTCCTCTCACACGATGAGTGGATCACGACGAAGCCTGCGCTCGAGGTCCCGGTACTGGCAGCCGTCGCCTTCTATAGCACCCCTCAAGCCCTATCCCGGAACCGCTTAAACCTCGATGCGTGGTTGGGATTCGAAGAGGTTCTCACGCGCACGCCGCGAAATCTCGAGCTGATGGAATTCGATTTCCGGCTCGAGGCGGATGGCTACATCAACGCGCTGTTCGACCATCGCGACGGCCGGCTGTCCGGTGTCCGATTCAGCACGCGGACGGATTTCCCCAACGCCGTGTTCCACGCCACGACCGACGGCGAGTTCACCGCATTCGAAGCCGTGCTGGGGATGCCCGTTACTCCGGGTGTCTGGCATCGCGGCCGCATTGAGTTCACGGACGCTGCGGCAACTATCACCGTGGATGGGGAACGCTTTGCTGTCCTCGACCGAACTCCCGGACCGCAGCGGATTGGATTCCGCGGCGGCCAGCGCGGGGGCTGGATCGACGACGTATTGTTGACGGAAGAAAATGGGGAGACTTACGCGGAGAATTTCACGAATACGAATCGCGTGTATCTGCGGTTCGTCATCGTATTCGGAAGTCTGTTGCTTCTCACACTGTCCGGAGCATTCATCAGTCGCAAGCTCTCCCGGGGATCGGAGCGCGAAGTCAGCATGGCCGTCGTGATGCTCTCGATGTCAGTTGCAATGCTCCTGGCGTGTGCGTACGGCTATCAATACCTGAAGGGCGACAGTTACTGGCTGCGCAACGATGAATCGACAAGAGCTGAGGAAGACTTCTGGATCCAGTCTGCGCGCGGCGTGATCGTGGAGAGAGTCCACTCTCAATATACGAACGCCATCCCTGCCGGAATCGTGCGGCTTCTGGCGTTGGGCGGGTCGCAAACGTGGGGGTCTGGTGCTAGCACCGATGCGGACACCTGGGCCCGCGAGCTCGAGTCGGAGCTGAATCGGGCGGACGAATCACGGCGATTCCAGGTTGTGAACGCCGGCGTCTCCGGGTTTGTGGCCGGGGAGGTGCTTGACCTCGTGCGCAACGAGCTGGCCGGGTGGCAGGCGACGGCGGCTGTCATCACCGTATCGAGCAACGACATGGACGTGTCGGAATTCTCGGCAAATCTCGAGCAGCTGGTGGTGGAATTGAATTCTCGGAGCATCCGCCCGATCCTCGTGCTCGAAGCGAACTCGGTGGAACGCAAGCCGACCGATAGCCAGCACGGAGACTTGTCGGCTAAGCACGCCGTAATGCGGAATGTTGCGTCGCGTTACTCATTGCCGGTGATCGACATGCATGCATATCTTGCGGACAGGAGTGACGATGGCTTCCTGTGGTGGGATTTCGTGCACCTGACGGATTTCGGGCAGCAGCTCGTCGCCGAGAAGCTGGCTCAGGAGATACCGCCGTTGCTCGGAATCGATTGACCGCAGTGGCAATGCGCACTCTCGGGGCCAGTAGGGCAGGGACCTATCGAGGTCTCGGTGGATTTCGGGTTGTCAGTCGCGGCAGGGAGCGATAGGAATGGCCGGAATTGCGGAGATAGTCGACGTAAGGAAACTCCAGATGCTGCAATTCATTCGGCGGCGATTATCCGGCGGAATCGCACTTGTGCTCACTGCCCCCGGCGGCGCTCTGTCGCAAGTCCCGATCGGACCGCCTTCGCCGGAAAATCCATATGCGCTGACCGCTGACGTCGTCGCGCGTATCGATTGGCACAACGGCCCGGGCGCCTGGGGCCCGCAAGTTCCACTAGACATCGCCTCACCCCCGACGACCACACGCTCGGTGACGGTCAGTTCACTGGCTGATCTTCAGGCCGCGCTCGGTGGCCCAGACTCCGACTGCTCCTACATGAACACCGGCAGCGATGCGGCTTCGGGAGTCCAGATCACTCTCGACCGGAGCGTTGCCGATCCTGCATCAATGGTCTGTGTCTTTGGCGACAACATCGATCTCATTGTGCCGCCCGGCGTCGTCGGTCCCGGAATCGAGTTCAAGGACAATCCGTCGAATTTCCGCGTTCGCGGCCCGGTGCCCGGCTCATGCTCCGGAGGCCTCGTCGGCCAGATCCGTGGCGGCGCTGACGACGTGATCGTCGACAGCGTCGACGTCAACGGCAATTCGATGTTCAACGGCAGCACCGAGGGACACAGCTCGTTCCGGCCGGGCGGCACGCGCTGGGTCGTCAATTGCGTGGCCTCGCTGTCGGAGGCCTACGGCTGGCTCGGCGGCGCGTCGCATGTCCTCATCAAGGACAGCAATTTCATCTGCGGCGTGCTGACGGAAGCGCAGCTTTCTCCCCTCCTCGGTCATTCCTCGCCGGGCGAGTGGTGCATCAGGAATTCGCTCGGTCCCTTTGTCACCGTCAACTCGGCCTTCCAGAACGACAAGTACGTCACCGTAAGGACACACAGCACGTCCACGGCCGGAGAGCTGGCAGCCTTCATCGACTCGTGGTTCCTTCCCGTTGGAGAAGGAAGAGCGCATTGGGCATGGCCCGATGCCGCTACCGGGGAGCTGGGCCCGGGTCAGAGCACGATCATCGACGGCGGCGGGATCTGGGCATACTCGGCATGCGGCGGCTGGCCGGAAATCATGGCCGTCGACGGGCCCGGTAATCGCGACCGGGCAGTGGATCACCTTCGGATCAGCAATGTCGATTTTCGCAGCGCAGGCAGTCCGGTCTACGACCAGGCATTTCTGGACCGGATCGCAGCGGATATGGCGAGCCGCGGCGGCGTGGCCGACGTCGATTCCGCCAACGGCAACCGGTTCAGCAACTGGGCGAGCTACTCGGCGCCGTGGGCCGTCAACGGCGCCGGCGACCCGACGACACTACCGCTTCCGACTGGCCTGTCAATCAGCTATGGCGACGGCGACTGTGTCGGCTTCCCTGATGCGTAATAGAATGCAGCGTCATCGGCAGTCTCATTAACTCGGACAAGTGAGCCGGTTCCGCAGTTTCGTCACGGGCTTCCTTCTGATTTGCCTTTCGGGGGGAGCAACATTGATCGCGCTCGAACTCATGGCGCGATTGGTCTTTCATCCCGTCGACTACTTACTACCGCAACTGACTGCCGATCCATACCTTGGCCATCGCCTCGCGCCCGGCACAGGAGGTCATGACGACTGGGGCTTTCGGAATTATGCAAAACCGGACTCGGCAGGGATTGTCGCAATCGGCGACTCCATGACCTACGGCATGGCTGCCAAGTCGAACGAGTCCTGGCCTGCGGCCCTGGCCGAGCTGACCGGTTCAAGCACCTACAACATGGGATTGGGTGGATATGGTGCGCTGCACTACCTCTACCTTTTTCGGGAGCGCGCGATGGAGCTCCAACCGCGGGTCGTGATCGTCGGTCTCTATTTCGGCAATGACCTGCTCGATGTGTTGAATCTCGCGTACGGAAACGACAACTGGTCGGACTATCGCCTGCCCGGGCGGCCGTTGCCCGATGGCGCGCGCGGCTTCGTCGTCGATCAGCCGGAGGCTACCGATCAGAGATTCCTGGGTGGATTCCGCAATTACCTGGCCGGACACAGTGTCGTGTATCGCATGGCGACGGCACTGCCCATTCTTGACGCTTTCCGGGACGTCAATGTCAATTCTGTGGATCCTGGCCTCTTGATCGCGCGATTCGGAGAGAGGCAGACTATTTTTACGCCTACGTCGAATCGGCTGCTCATGGATTCTGCGGACCCCCAAGTGGAGTTGGCGCTCGAGATCATGAAGCGAGCGATCGCGGAGATGGCCGAGCTGGGGCGCGAGAATGGCATCGATACGTATTTTCTCGTAGTCCCCACGAAGGAACTCGTTTACGCGGAGATGATCGAGGAATACGGTCTGCTCGGAGCGCACGCCGACCTCGAGCCCGCGCTGAAAAGCGAGCTGGCAATCCGGGATGCCATATTCTCGTTCCTGCGCGACAACAATCTCCATACTATCGATCCCCTCGACACGCTGCGCGATGCCGTCATCTCGACGGAAATTTATCCGGTCAACGACGGTCATCCGAACGCCGCCGGCTATCGGGTGATCGCGCAAGAAATAGCAGGCGCCATTGGCGAGTAGCAGGCACACATCGGTGCGATCGGAGCGCGAAGCTGACGACCGGATGCAGGTCCTCGGTCGCGCAAGATAGCGTCACGCGGAAGTCTGGTCAGTCCAGCTCGTACTTCGACTTGTAATCTTCCGCCAGCGACTGATCCTGCCTTTCCTTGCGCAGCACCGCATTGCCGACGACCAGCAACTCGATGTCGGTGCCCATGAAGCACCGAAACGCGTCTTCGGCCGTGCAGACAATCGGCTCGCCACGCACGTTGAACGACGTATTCACGACCACCGGGCAACCCGTCAGCTGCTTGAACCGCGAAATCAGCGCGTGATACTTCGGGTTCGTGTCCCGATGCACCGTCTGCACCCGGGCGGAATAGTCGACGTGCGTCACCGCGGGAATGTCTGAGCGCCTGACGTTGAGCTTGTCGATCCCGAAGAGGGCATCTTCCTGCGCCGTCATCTGGCGGCGCCGCGACTCGTCGACCGGGGCGACGAGCAGCATGTAGGGGCTGTCGTAGTCGAGCTCGAACCAGTCCGCGACGTCCTCGCGCAGTACCGAGGGCGCGAACGGACGGAAGCTCTCGCGGAACTTGACCTTGAGGTTCAGGTTCTTCTGCATCGATTCGGAGCGCGGGTCGCCGAGGATCGATCGACCGCCCAGCGCGCGCGGACCGAACTCCATCCGGCCCTGGAACCAGCCGACGGCCTTGCCGTCCGCCAGGGCTTTCGCGGTCTCCTCGATCATGTCGCTTTCGGACACGACGTCGAACACGGCGCCGGACTCCGTCAGGGCCCGATTGATATCGTCCTGCCGGTATTCGGGGCCGAGGTAGGACCCCTTCATCGCGTCGCCGGCCACGACCTTGCGGTCGTTGCCGAGCTCCCGGTGCCAGACGGCCAGCGCGGCCCCGACCGAGCCGCCCGCATCGCCGGCCGCGGGCTGCACCCACATGTCCTTGAAGCGCCCGTCGCGCAGCACTTTGCCGTTCGCCACGCAGTTGAGCGCCACGCCGCCAGCGAGGCAGAGATTGGGCAAACCGTATTCCTTATGCAGCTGCCGCGTGATGCGCAGCACGATCTCCTCGCAGACCGCCTGGATCGAAGCCGCCACGTCCATATGGAACTGCGTCAGCAGGTCGGACTCCGCCTTGCGGACGGGCTCGCCGAAGAGTTTCGCGAAGGCGTCGTTGGTCATCGTCAGCCCGGTCGCGTAATTGAAGTAACGCTGGTCGAGCCGGAACGAGCCATCCTCCTTGACGTCGACGACCTTCTCGAGGATCAGATCCTTGAAACGCGGCACGCCGTAAGGCGCAAGGCCCATGACCTTGTACTCGCCGCTGTTGACCTTGAATCCCGTGTAATACGTGAACGCCGAATAGAGGAGGCCAAGGGAATGCGGGAAGTGGATTTCCTTGACGATCTCGAGGTTCTTCCCCTTGCCGATCGCGACCGTGGTCGTTGCCCATTCGCCGACGCCGTCGAGCGTGAGGACGACGGCTTCCTCGAAGGGCGACGGGAAGAAGGCGCTGGCCGCATGGCTGTAGTGATGCTCGGAGAAATAGATCGAGTCGCTGCCGCGAAATTCGGGATCGATGGCCTTGAGCTCCTTCTCCAGGAAGGTCTTCTGGAAGAGCTTCTCCTTGAGCCAGACCGGCATCGACATGCGGAAGGACTTGAGGCCCTTCGGCGCGAAGGCGACGTAGGTCTCGAGCAGCCGCTCGAACTTGAGGAACGGTTTGTCGTAGAACGCGACGGCGTCGACGTCGCGGAGCTTGAGGCCCGCTTCCTGCAGCACGTAGCGCACCGCATTCGTGGGAAAGCGCGCGTCGTGCTTTTTGCGCGTGAAGCGTTCCTCCTGCGCCGCGGCAATGATCTTCCCGTCGACGACGAGGGCCGCCGCGCTGTCGTGGTAGAAGGCCGAGATGCCGAGTATCGCCGTCATGCGTCGCGCTCAGAACAGTGTGTAGATGAAGGGAGCCACAGCCGAGCCCTGCGTGAGCACGATGAGGGCGCCGAAGAGCACGAGCATCAGCAGTATCGGCAGCAGCCAGAATTTCTTCCGGACCATCATGAAGCGATACAGCTCTTTAAGGAATGACATGTCTCACCTCAGGTCGAAAATCAGAATTGATCCTTCATCGAGCCCATGCGGTCTCTTTCCGCATTGCGGTCCTGCCAGTAGGTCGGAAACTCGGGCCCCATCTTCTTGCGCAGCAGGTCCTTGCCGAAAGCGCGCATGATCAGTCCGATCGGCGCGACGACGAGGAAGAACACCGCCGCCATGACGATCGGCTGCACGATCTTCGCGAGCAGCATCCCGAACTTGAACCAGAGAATATTGAGCGGCCGCAGTATCGAGGGGCGGACGAGCGTGATGAGGAGAAAGACGGCGCCGACGCCGAGGAGCCAGTAGACGGGCGAGCCGCCATGCAGCAGCGGGACGAAGGTGAGCAGCGAGAACGCGACGGCGAATACGTAGCCGAAGCTGCGCTCGGAGCCGACCTTGATCTCGGAATGGGCTTGATGGCTATCCACGCGAGGCTCCGGGAACGGACGGGTTGGTGGGTCTGGTCACGCGCGACGCCGACGGCGCCTCGTTGATGAACCGCCGCAAGCGGTCGATGAGCTCGGCGGAGGCAGAATCGGAGACGGACTGGCCCGCGGGCAGGGCGTGGATGTCGCCGAGCAGGCGGACAAAAGTCGCGTCGTCATAGGCTGCCCGGATCTGGCCGCTGGCTTCGAAGTACTGCGCCGTGCCGACCTGATGATCGTTTCTGGTTTCGCCGAGGCTCGCAAGCCTCG
>Ga0315910_10001309_pt1 | contig 23066 bp, 14 predicted proteins | sample EdamamesoilMG_FD_204470 | JGI IMG/M metagenome (GOLD analysis project Ga0315910, IMG submission 204470) | Garden soil microbial communities collected in Santa Monica, California, United States - Edamame soil | ecosystem: Environmental > Terrestrial > Soil > Garden | place: USA: California... | reverse complement strand
ATTGTGGGGACCAGCCCTTGCTGGCAGTGGTGGCAGGGCCGATAGTTTTACCAAGCTTAAAGTTGACCAGCCCAATGAAGACACTTGAAGAATCAGAACCGACTCCGCCGACCCAGGCGCAAAAGCGCACTGCCTTCACCCTGATTGAATTGCTGGTAGTCATCGCGATCATTGCCATTCTGGCGGCCATGCTCCTGCCCGCGCTCTCCAAGGCCAAGGAGCGTGCTCTGCGCACCCAATGTTTGAGCAACCTCAAGCAGGCGTTCATCGGCTTGGCCATGTATGCCGGCGATTTCAATGATCGGCAACCGACCTTTGGAGGGGGGATCTCTGGGAATTGGGTTTGGGATTTGCCGTGGAACGCCGGCCCCTATTTTCTGTCTGGTACGACCCAATATAAAATCATGTTTTGTCCGGGTACGAGATTCTCGGATGAGGAAAATCGAGATCAATGGAACTATGCACTGAATAACTTTCGAGTGGTGGGTTATGCGTTAACACTACCCAGCACTCCTGCCCTTATCTCCTCCAATCGCAACGAGAAACTGTCAGTCGTCAAACCAATCCAGATTGGCTTTGGCACGTTCGTGACGCCAGCACTGACCGAACGGGCGGTTATGGCGGATGCGACGATTTCCGACTTCGGCCAGATCAATACTGCCATGCGTGACAGCCCCACCTACCGGTGGCGGGGAATTCAAGGCGGCTTCCGCAAACAGCACCTCAGTCCACACTTGGGGAACAATGGCCGCCCGATTGGGGGCAATCTCTTGATGATGGATGGCCATGTCGAATGGCACCGCTTCCGGCAATTTGTTTGTCGGACGGATGGGGGCGGCAGTCCGGGCTATTGGTGGTGAAAGGCTAGCGCGGACGGCGCTTGCCTTATTTGGTGAGATTCTCAAACCCGATCGGATGCGCTCGTAGGATTGCGCTAACGCCATCGAACGCGATGCCCTGTTGCCCAATTGACGCCTGTTTCGTTTTCCCGGCGACGGCCTAGTTTGCCTGCGGCAATTGAGCTTTGAGTTTCTCAACCACTTTTTGCTGTTCTTCGGTCAGCTTGTAACCCTTCAACACGTCGAGCGTTTGTTGCGCCTGCACGAAGTCCTTGCTTGCGATGAGGCTTCTGACGCGATCCGTGGTTCGTTGGAAGACCGCCGCTTGGGCTTCGGGTTGGGTGGCGGGATCCAGTGGTTGCGGGGCGGTATCTGAGGAGCCGCCACACCCGGCGAGCACGCCCACCAGCATTGTCCCCAGTAGTTTGATGAGATGTTTTTTCATAGGTATGGATTGATGAACAGCTTTGCGTGTCGTGCTGCCACATCCTGCCCTGACGTGTCTCTGTGCTTCAAACACAAAGTGCTTTCCGGTGGGCGCGATGCTGGGTACCCACCGGGAAAACATTCTGTTGCCGCCGCGTTTATGGCAACGATAGACTGAGTCCACCGTTGCTGGTTATGGCTGAAGTTCCACAGGAATTGGTGGATGTTACGATTCACAGTCCGCGCACCCGGTTGCGCGGTGTAATGGCGTTCAACGTCGAGATGCGTCCCTGGCTCGCGGAATTTCCCATCTGCAGGGCGCTGAACCAATACCAGATCATCCACGTCGGTTTTCAGGAGACGTTTGCGCCCACGCGCATCGTGCGCACCCGCCAGACCACCACCTATTTTCTCGCCTGCATCGGCGGGCGCGGCAAGGTGCTCATTGACGGCCGCTGGCGTGTCTGCAAGGAAGGCATGGCGTGTCTGCTGCCGGCGCACACGCTTAATGCGTTTGAAGCCGTTCCGGGCGTGAAGTGGGAATTCTGCTGGGTTTGTTATCAACGTCCGCCGGAGCAAAGGCCTGTGGCGGATGTCACGTCACCCGTCATGGCGCGATTCGAGCCGCTGCCGCTCAAATCGGCCATTCTCGGTTTGATGTACGAGTGCAATGGTCCGGGTCAGCCCACGCTCATGCAGGAGTGGGCGGACTTGATCCACGCTTACGTATTGCGCTTCGCCCAGCCGAGCGATCAGCCGGATGCCTTGCGAATGTTGTGGGAGCGAGTGGCCAATCACCTCGGCGAAAGCTGGACGCTGGCGCGGCTCGCGCGTGAAGCGGGCTACAGCAACGAACATCTGCGTCGCCTCTGTCGACGGCAACTGGGCCGCAGTCCCATGCACCAGGTTACCTACCTGCGCATGCGGCGCGCCTCGGAGTTGTTGGCCACCACCGAACACACCATCGAAGCGATCGCGCACGAGGTGGGCTATCAGAACCCATTCGTTTTCTCGAATGCGTTTACGAAGTGGATTGGTTGGCGGCCTTCGCTCTATCGGCGAAAGAAGCAGGCGGGTGTTGGCCGTGACGCCAGCCTCAGTCATCCGGCATCTGGGAACGGTTCAACTTCCACCAAGAGTGGTAGTCGAAGGCGGGGGAGCTGAGGCCAGTTCGTTGAACAAACTCAGCGCTGCGCGTCAGCCCGAATCATCCGCAGGCCGTAGACCGCGGCGATCTCATTTCCGTTCGTGGCCTGAAAACGTACCGTCACCTTCTCTTTGCCTTTCACCAGATTCTCCGGCACCGCATATTCCACGTCGAAGAAGCGCGTGACTTGCTCCGGACTGCGCCGTTCCATCGCTGGTTCGCCAACGCGAACGCCGTCCACGAGAACTTCAAACGATCGCGCCTGTTGCTCGTCTGTGCAGTAAGTCACCACCAATGTCATTTGGCGTGTTTGATCCACCGGCAGATCGAACGAAAACCATTTCGATCCGCGCCTTCCGTAACGGCCTTCCAGTTGTGCCGGCGCGGTGTCTTCGCCTTGTTGATTGAAATCGCGCTCCGTTTGCATCTGGCCGGGTTGCGCGAACGCGACGGTGGCGGCTTCAAGTTTGCGCTTCTTTTCCTCGGTGAGGGCGCGGTCGGCGCTTTTCTGCTGCCATTCCTCCGGTGTGAAGAGTTCCCAATACACTCCATACTGCTGGCGATGCGTGCGATAGAAGGGAGCAAGCTCCACGTCCATGGCGCGACCGACACCCTCGGTGCGGAATGAACCGGGCTTTTCTGCAACCGGCCTCACCCAATCCGACACTGGTCGATTGGCGGCCAGTAGCACTGGCACTTCGGGTTGATTCGTTTCACCGACTCCGCGTTGTCCGCGACCACGCGGGCGTTCCGGACCCAGGTCACCCGCGAGAACCAGCGGCCCCCACATGATGGCGGCGCGACGTGGATTGTCCGGCAATGCTTCCAGTCGAAGCGACTTGGGCAACAGTACTGTCACGGTGTCACCGCTCTTCCAGGTGCGATCTAATTCCACGTAGGTACTGACGCGGCGGCGCGTGGGCGTACCTCCGCTTCGACCCGCGCCGCGCCGCGCCGTGTCCGTGCGCGGGCCGGCGAGCAATTCCTCGCTCACAGCTTCACCATTGACCGTGACCGAGAACCCTTCACCCGCCCAATTGGGCCGGCGCAGTGCCAGCGTGAATTGTTTGGGCGCCGCGGTCGTGAATTTGAACGTCGCTGTTTCGCCTTCCGGGAAGCTGGTTGCGGTTTCGATCTTCACGCCTGCAGTTTTCCACCCGGCTGTGGATGGCGCATAGATGTTCACCCACAACTTGTCACCGGACTCGAAGTAAATTCCGTCTCCGTGAAGCGCGTGGCTCTCCATGCTCGAACCCACGCAGCAGGTAAAGCCACCGTCGCGCATGTTGCGCTCGTATTCTCGTTGGCGCGGACTCTGGCCCACGCAGACCATGTAGCACACACTGCCGTCCTCCGGATCTATCGAACCGAGGACGTGATTGAACAAGGCGCGTTCGTGGAAGTCGGCGTAATGCGCGCTCGCCCAGAGCGCGAACAACCGCCGCGCCATTTTGATCATGTTATAGACGTTGCAAGTCTCGGCGGTGCGTCCGTCCACCATGTCGTTCAACTTGTCCGGCTGGCCGAAGTATTCGTTCCGTCCGTGTCCGCCAGTGACGAAGCTGTGATGCTGCACCACCCGATCCCAGAAAAAGCTGGCAGCCAAGCCGTCGCGCGATTCGCCGGTGTAAACGTAGCGCGTCAACGAGCCGAACAATTTCGGCACCTGGGTGTTGCCGTGCTTGCCGGGCAGGATGTCCTCATGCCGGGCCAGCGGATCAATGATGGCGTCGTGCTGGAAGTAATCCGCGGCCTTGAGCCAGCGCTTGTCGCCCGTATCGGCATAGAGATCAATCATGATCTCGTTCATGGCGCCGAACTCGGTCGCCAACATGCGTTGGATCTGCACGTGGGTTAGTTTGGAGAGTAAACCATCTGCCCATGCCGCGAATTTGATTTCCACCTCCAGCGCGGTTTTGTTGTCGGTAAAGCGGTACGCGTCGCGCAGACCGGCGTAGAGTTTGTGCTGCACGTACCAGGGCGACCACATGCCATTCAGATCGAACCCGCCGGAGTTGATCGTGCCCTGGGCGAGTTGTTGGAACAGGATTTTGCCGTCCACCAGTTCATTCGTCTGGCCGTCACCACCACCGCGTTGAGGTGGACGCGCGTTGCCCATCAACCCACCGATGTAACCATCCCCGTGCGTGTCCTGAATCTCTTTCAGTTCCCGGACGATGTAATCGGCGCGCTCTTTGAAGCGTGCATCGCCCGTGGCCTGCCACATCAGGCTAACTGCGGAGAGATAGTGCCCGCAGATGTGGCCGGTGATTTGCCTGCCCGCGCCATCCCAGCCGCCATAGCCCCGCGCCTTGGTTTCCAACCCGGCCCGCGTGCGCAAATGCGCAAGCATCCGGTCCGGTTCAAGATCAAGCAGATACTTGGCGTTGAGTTCCTGCGCGCGCTGTAACGGTCCACCGGTAATTCGCACGGCAGAAAGGGGCAGGGGACGGGCCTGATCAGGGATAATACCCGCGACTGGTGCGGCAAAACTCTCAGTCGCGAGCCAGGCTGTGAAGAGCATGGCAACGGGTTTGCCCAACGTGGCGGTTGTCGGGGGAAAGCACATGAATCCATTGAATCGCCGGACGCGGACCCGGCCCATGTTGCAAATGCACAACGGGCTATCGGATTTCATCCATGCCAAACCCGGGTTCGCTTTCTGGCGGGGTGTTTTTGCCGTATGTGCGGGTGCATCCCCGACATTCGCAGCCGGAGTGAACCTGCCAGAGTCATGGTGAAATCCACCGCTGACTTTGATGACGGCACACATGAAAACTGATGAGAAGGTAACTGCCCTCTTGAGGCTGCTGGCGTTGGCGGTGCTGTTGGCTGCCTTCGAGGTCTGGAGTGCGGAACGCCCGTCTGTCACGCCGCCGCCGGAATCATTCTTCCAAATCGTCAGCGAGAAGGATCGCGACGCGGCCCGCAAGTTTTACGGAAAATACATTGATGTAAGAGGGATGCCAGTCGTCGCGCACAGCGACGTGGCCGACCTGGCGCTGCAGCGAACATACGAAATTGTGACGCACATGTTGGCGGGCCGACCGGACGTTCAGTCAGCAATGGTCAGCAATGGAATGTATCTGATCATTATCGGCAAGGACCAGCGCTATACGGACATGCCGGAGTATCGCAACGCGCGCAACCCGGAGTATCTCAACGAACGTGTGCGCGGCACGGGCGGCAAACCCACGAGTTTCGGCGAGGAGAACCTGCTCAATCTGCTACTCGACCGCTACGACGACGAAAGCATCGGGGTGCATGAGTTTTGTCACACCATTGACGGGGCGTTGCGCTCGATTGATCCGACGTGGAGCCAGCGCAAGAACGACACATTCCAAAACGCGAAGAGCAAAGGGTTGTGGAAGAATGTCTATGCCGGGGGCAATGCGGGTGAATACTGGGCGGAGATAGCGCAGTCCTACTTCGATTGCAACCGTGTGAACAATTGGAATCACGCGCACGTCGGCACGCGCGAACAGCTCAAGGAATACGATCCGGTCGGCTACGAACTTGTTCACGCGACGTTCAACCTGAATCCGGCGAACGATTGGAAGTATCGTCCGGTGCAAAAACAACCGAGCGTCATTCCACCGCCGGCGCGGTTTCAGATTGATCCCTGGTACACCAAGTTCACCTGGGCGCGCGAATTTACCGTGGTCGGTCGCGGCGCGAGCGACGAAGCCATGCTGCAGGCGAACGACACCATCCGCAAAATGTTCGCCTACCGCCACGACATTTTGAAAGCGCTGATCGCCGACGGCGTGAAGTTGGTGGTGCTCGGTAAGAACGAGAAACTCACCGAGCTGCCGGAATGCAAAACGGCGGCGGACAAGATCAGGATTGATCCCCGCGCACGCCGGCTTGGTTACCGTCCCGAGTGCAAACTGGTGGTCATTGGCGAGGAGGCGCTTTGGCCCGAGGCAAAGAATTCACCAGCCACCGCCAGTCCAGTGATTGGAGAATTTGCCAAAGCGCTGTATCATGTGACTGGCACGCGTCCGGTGGACCCCAACTGGGAGAATCGCGGGCGCGACGTGCAGCAGTACGAATTGCGGGTGAAGCGGCTGGACATTCAGTTCGATGAACGACTCAAGCAGATTTACGTGTCCGCCGCAGGAAGAGGACTTTGGAAGAATGCGACTGCCGCAACAAATCACATGGAATACTGGGCCGCAGGTGTGCTGGCTTATTTCGATGCCGCAGGCGAATCCAAAGCCGCGACGCGGGAGCAATTGAAGGAGTACGACCCCGAGCTATTCGCGCTGGTCCACGAAACGATGGCTTACCAGGACCGGCAGGACTGGCGGTTCACCATGCAATTTGGTGCGCGGACTGTCTCCAGTCCTTGATCAGCTTCCGCTTCAAAAGACTTTCTGCGGCGTCGCTTGCGGCGCGGTCATGTCATACGGCAACTGCCACACGTTTGTGCCCGTGGAATCCCCAAAGTAGATACGTGACGGCGTAACTTGCGTTGGATCACCATCAGCCCAGAAGGCGAAGAACGGGTCGGCGGCGTTGAGTGGGCGGCGCGCGTAGGTATGGTTGTAAACGCTGTTTGTCGTGATTTGCCGGAGCATCGTCCACGTCTGGCCTTCATTCACACTCGACCAGAGTGCCATCTCGCCGCCGGTCTGCCAGAGTTGCGGCCCGTTCTGCGTCGGGCCGATGATGAGCCAGCGCCCAGGCTGGATGTAGAGGCTGCCCATGTCGTAGTTGTGATCGGACTGACAGACGGTGGAGGTGATCCACTGGCTCCCGTTCCAGCGTGTGATCGTCCAGGTGCGCGGCTCGTTCTGCGGGCCGGGTTCGTGGCCGTTGCTCACGATGTGGAGGAGAATGGGATTTCCGTTCGTATCGAAATTCAGATCGCAGGTGTACATCAGCTTGCCCTGCGACGCATAATCAATAACGCGCGCCGGATTGTTGGTCGTCGTCAAAGGCACGGTCAGCGGTGTGCCGTTCACCGTGGTCCAGTTGCCGCCGCGATTAGTGGTTTGCATGTAATAAAGATCGGTGCGCTTGTCCACGTTGCCGCCGGGATGCCGATTGAAGAAAGTGCCGATCTTTTCACCGCGCGTGTTGCTCACCTGATAATGTCCGCCGATGCCAGCCAGTTTCTGGTGCGTACTCCAGGCGATGTCGTTGCTGCTGGTCTGCCAGTAAAGCTCGCGGCCATTGGTGTATTTGGTGAACAGGAAAAAGAATCCACCATCCGGCATCCACCAAGGCTGCGGATAAGTGGTCTCGTCCTGCTTGATGAAATCAAATCCGGCCACACTGTACGGCTGCCTGCTCCGGTAGATGAAACCCGGCCGCGACGTGCCGCGCCCGCTGATGAATATCCAGACGTGACCCTGGGCATCGAGCGCGATGCTGCCGTTGTCGTGCGGATCGTTCACGCCCTGCTTGTCGTGAACGAGCGTTGGCCGTGGCACCGCTCCGGTGGTGTGGTCGTAATACGACGCCATGATCAGCAGGTGGCGGTCGTCCTTGATCGTGCCGCCGTAGGTGAAAAAAGTTTTGTTCACCGCCGGCGCGTGAACGGCCACGGGAATGTGATTCGCCGTGTAGGTACCGAGCCCGCCGGAATACTTGTCGCCGTAGGTGGAGAATTGCCCGAGCGTGAACCAGATGCCGCGATAACCATCGGCGTAACCGGGCGGCGGGAGTTTTTTTACGCGGAAAAACTGCGAGTCGTTGGTCGCGGCTTGATTCGTAAACCACTCCGCCAGTCCGCTGCCCGGCACAATGGCCAGCGGCGGCCAGTCGGCGGTGGTCAGTGCCCCCGACGATTCAATCAGGTATTCCGTGTTGGTTTTCGTTTCAAAGAAGAAGCGGAACTGGCTCGCAAACGCGGCGGCGTTCGTCAACAGGAGCACTTCCGGTGGCGTGAACGGGACTTCAGCCGTGATGACCAGATTGTCCACGTCAGCGAACGTTCCGTTGTTCCCACGAATGCCTCCCAGGCGCAGGCGGCTGTAGGGTGTTCCTGCTGGATGATTGTTGCGCCACGGCAGATTCGTTCCCAGGAGCGAGCCATCTACTTTCAAATCCCAGCCACCAAACTTTGGCCCACTTAAATAGTTGACCATCTCGATCTGATGCCAGTTCGTGTCCAGGTCGCGAATGGGAATCCAGCTCGTACCGTTGAAGTAACTGAGCTTGTTGCTGACTGTGCCCCAACCAATCAGGCTCACCTCGCCGCCCGAAGTGGGTAACAGAAATACATCAAGCGTGCGGGAACCGGCGGTGGACGCACGAGCGTCGAAGCGTACCGTGAGCACGCCATTGGAAATGGCCGGAAAGCGTAGGATGTCCGTGTTGTCCGCGCCGGTTTGCGAGCGGCGGAATACCGGGCCGTGAATGCCGTCGTCGAGGTTCACGATTTGCGCGGGTGTGGCCGAAGCCGGTTGCCAGCTCGCGCCGCCGTCCGTGACGGCTTGTAGATTGCCCGGCGGATACAGCTCGCTGTCGCTGAAGCCGTCCACATCGGCGAGCACGAGGGTTTGGTTGGTTTGCGCGAGGAGCGCACTGTGCAGGCCGATCAGCAAACCACACAGAATCGTGATATGATTCAGATTGGCGGACAAACAACGGTGCTGCACAGCGCACAGAATTAAGCTGCCGCAGCTATTACTGGCAATGGCTCTTTCGAGCTAACCCAGCGCCTCAACCCAGCCGCGCCAGCCCGCGTTGCAACGCCGTCGTCGCGGCTTGCGTGCGGTCCGCGACCTTGAGTTTCTCAAAAATCATTTTCACGTGATTCTTTACCGTGTTCTCCGCCAGGTTCAGGTCCGCGCCGATTTCCTTGTTGCTCCGGCCTTTCACGATGAGTTGCAGCACTTCGAGTTCACGCGGCGAAAGCTCCGGCGCGGCCTGGCGGTGTGCGAGCCGGCTCGCGATGGCGGGTGGCAGACGATACGTCCCCGCGTGAACTTCCCGGATGGTTTTCAGCAGCGATTCGCCGTCGGTGTCTTTTAACAGATAACCGGCGGCGCCGGCTTCCAGCGCGCGGAAAATGTCCTCGTCGTTGTCGAACGTCGTCAGCACGAGCACGCGCGCCTCGGGAAACGCACGGCGGATCGCAGCGGTGGCCGCCGGGCCGCTCAAATCCGGCATCCGCAAATCCATGAGCGTGATGTCGGGTCTCAAGGTCGCGTACGTTTCCACGGCCGCGTTGCCGCCGGCGGCTTCGCCTGCGATCACCATGTCCGGCTGCACTTCCAGCAGACTGCGCAGGCCGATGCGCACCACAAGATGATCGTCCACGAGCAGGAGGCGGATTTTGTGGCGCACCATGATCAGCTTGGAACGGTGACGGTGACGGTTGTGCCGTGACCGGGCTGCGAGTGCAGTTCCACTTTGGCTCCGATTTGACCGGCGCGTTCGCGGATGCCACGCCAGCCGAAATGGCCGTTGCCACCGTGGGACAATTGACCCGGATCAAACCCGGCGCCGTCGTCGGCAATGCGCAGCCGCACAAGGCCTGGTTCGTGGGTGAAGCTCAGTTCGACCCGCTTCGGATGTCCGTGGCGTACCGCGTTCGACAGGCATTCCTGCCCGATGCGCAGCAGGTTCGCCTCGACCGCTTCCGCCAGACGGTGCGGCGGTGGTTGCACGTCGCAACGTAGTTCGATGTCCGAACCGGCAGTGATATGCCGCGCCAGTTCGCGGAGTGCGTCGGTGAGGCTGCCGCTTTCGAGTTCTTCGGCCCGCAGGTTCATCAGCGAACGGCGAAAACCCTCCTGGCCGTGGCGGACCATTTGCCGCGCGGTTTCGAGCTGGTTGCGGGCGGCGTCCGCATTCTCGGGCAGCCGGGCGCTGAGGGCCTCGAGTTGAAAGCCGAGGCCGGAAAAGCTCTGCGCGAGGGTATCGTGCATTTCGCGCGCCATGCGATGCCGTTCTTCGAGCGCGGCTTCGCGTTGCACTTTCTTGCGGATCACTTGTGCTTGTTCCGCTACGCGACGCCGGAGCAGGGCGACCCAGCCGAATGCGGCCACGGCCAATCCCAGCAAAATCGCCGCCGTGACTGCCAAGCGTTGGGCCGTCCAACCGGATGGCGCGGACACGACGCTGATGTCCGCGGGCGAGCGCAACAGCAATTCCACCGAACGCGGGCTAGCGCCGAAGCCGGCGCCGACCGGGCTGAATTCTTCCACCCGGCAGACGCCCGCGAGCCGCACGTTGCTGCCCTTGCGCAGGTTCAGGTGCGCACGCGGCATGCTGGCGCGGAAAGCGATGTTTTCCGCGCGCAACACGAGCAGGGTCTCCGTGGGATTTTCCAGCACTTCCAGCAACTGCGCATCGAGCGAGATAAGATTCGCATCGTTCGTTCCTGTCAGCGCCTCGGTCAACGTAATGGGCAATGGTTGCGGATCCTTTCCGGTGCCCGTCACTCGAAATTGCGCATCTTCGAGGAACGCGCTGAACCGCCCCATCGCCGGAAAGCCGACAACTTCTACGAGGTCGCCGGGATGAACCGCGTCTGCCTGCGCGGTTTGCACGAGCAGACCGTCTTCGCCATCGCGCAGGAAGAGCGCTTCGCCCGGCTGCCGTTGCGTGACGATGCCGCGCACGCGGACGCGATGACTGGAAATTCCGTCCGGGTTGAAGTTCAACAGCGCGCTGGCCGTGGTCAGTGGCACGCTGAACGCATCGGCAGCGGCTGGGGTCTCGATCTGCACGTCCGCGAGCTGGTTCACCAGCAATTGCGGCGCGAGCATTTGTCGCCGGTTGTTGATGTAACCTGCGGCCAGGCCGGCGATGCGCACTCGCGCGTCCACGAGCGCTGGCAGATTCGTAATGCTTGGCGTCCCAATCTGCACCTCCAGTTTGCGCGTGCCTAGTGCGAGGGTGAGAACCACCCGTTCGGCTTCCGTGGCTCGGGAAACCGAGCGCACCACGCCGCTGACTTGGACGCGTTCGTAATGATGGTGCGCAGCGAGCAAGTCATCGAAGCTGACCGGCACGGCAGTGGGTAGGTCCGCTCGTCCGACGACGTGGAAGCGCGCTGAGGCGATGCCGGTAAGAAATCGGCCCTGATAGGTCACGCCTTCAACTTCCAACACGTCGCCCACCGCGCACCCGGAAGGGGGCATGGTCGGAAGATTGATGAACGTGCCGCCGGATTCGTCCTGGAGGAAAATGGAACTGGGATTGAACGCTGTGATGGTAGCGCGCAGCTTCACGGGCCGTTGCAGCGCGGCGGTGGCGGCGGGCAGCGCGCGAAGTTGGGCCGCGTTGGTAAGCACATCAGCCGCGCGAGTTGTGGTCAACGGCATGACCACCTGGAATGCCAGCAGCAGCAACCAAAAACTTGGGGCGGACGAGTTCAATGCCGTGAGCATACGCGCAATTCGGTGCGGCGACACTAGCTCTAAAGAGCTATGGACGGTAGTGAAATTGAGTGTGTAAGGTGCGGGCAGATTCGCCTCTCACACTCGATGCAACCAGACTGTATGAAATGGCTCCGGTCAGCCTGCTCCCGGATTTTTCCGACGCGTCGTTCTGTCTGCGCGGCTTTCACCTTGATCGAACTGCTCGTGGTCATTGCCATCATCGCGATCCTGGCGGCGATGCTTCTGCCCGCGTTGTCCAAGGCGAAGGAACGTGCGAAGCGCACCAGTTGTCTGAGCAATCTGCATCAACTGGGGCTGGGCCTTCACATGTATGCGTCCGACAACCAGGACCGGCTTCCCACCATCTTTCGCACGGCGTCCGTGTTCACGACTTATTGGCTGCGCTCTGGTGGCGCCTACAAAAATCTCGGGCTGTTGGTTGAGGGGAATTACGTCAAGCCGGCCCGTTCATTCTACTGCCTGTCGGGCGAGGCGCGTCCCAACGAAGTCCTGGCTTACAACGGACCGGGCAACGAATGGACCAACAGCACGGTTCGTTGCTCGTATCCGGCCCGCACGTCCATTGGCAGTGTCGGCGGTCTCAACGCCGTGGTTACCGAATGGAAGCTGCTGAATTATGCGACCAATGTCATTTACAGCGATTTCGTCGGCGTGGCCAACTACCAAGGTGGTGGTATTGAAGCTGGCTACATTTACCCGGTTCACGACGGCAAGGGTTACAACCGTTTGTTTGGTGACATGTCCGTCCGTTGGGCCAAACCCGGCCCGCTGACCAAACAGGTTTCCGCCGCGACTCCGAGCATTGTTCAACAGGTGAATTATTATCTGGAATTGGATAGCCTGCGGTGAACCGGATTTACCCAACCCTCCAACTCATCAAATGAAAACTCTGAATCGAATCCTCCCGGCGCGCGTTTGGTTTCTGGCGGCCTTGTTCGTTTGCGGCCATTGCCTGGCCCAGACCACCTACAATCAGGCTGTGACCAACAACTTCGCTACCGGGGCCAACGCCATCGAAAAAAGCGCCACGCCCGGCACGGCCGAGAATTTCCGGACAGCGGTGGCGACGGCCTGGACCAACGGCGGTGGTGGCGTGTTCAACCTGCCGACCGGAGTGGCAGCGGGGACCACGGTTTATCGCGGAGCTTATGGCGAGGGGAAACGGATGCAGATCACCACCAGTGTGACCATGCAGAACATCACTTCGGGAACTTTCACCATGCTGTCGCCTGCCAATGGCACGACCTCTCAGGCCAATCAGAGCGATTACACTTTGACCTTCGGCCTCTTCAATACCAACAACGGCCTGCCGCTGTTGGATGAAACGATCAAGCAGATTGGTTTGCCGATTCTCTCGCGCACGGCTGCCGGCTTCCCACTGGACCTGCGCGTCACCGTCACGTTCAGCGACGGGGCGACTCAAGCCGTGATCGCACCCATCGCCGCCGGGGCGGGCGTGGATGACACTTTCTTCGGCTTTACCGCGCCGGGAAATCTCGGCATTTCCAGCCTGCGGCTGCAATCGTTCGTGCCCGGCACGGAAACGCCCGTCGCGGATCGGCTCGGCTGGGATGATTTCGGCTTCATCACCGGCCCGGCAACGGTCGTGCCGCTGCCGCAGATTGTGAATGTCCTGCCCGCGGCCTACGCCATAGTCAACGCGACCAATGGCATCCACTTCAACACGCTGACTTTTGTGCCCATCACTCCCGCCGACATCTCGGTGGTGGTGAATTCTTCCAATGTCTCCGCCCACTTGATCGTCACGGGCGATCCCACAAACTATTCCGTCTCCTATTCCGGTTTGTTGCCGGATCAGGAATATGAGGTGGTCATCGGCGTCACGAACTCAGGTGGCACGGCAGCGCTGGAGCACACCTTCTACACGCGCACCAACGCCTTCGTGCTTTACGACTCCGAGGGTTTCACTAATGACACGCTCTATCCTTTGGGGGCGCTGCAAAACGTCACGCACGGGGGTTCCACCTGGCTGCCCAACGCCACCGAGCCGGCGCAGATCGTAAGCGTCCCCGCTCCTCAGGAAAAAGTCCTTGAGCGTCTTGGCACGGGTGTCTCCCGCGCCGACTTTCTGGCTTTTCCGCCCGTGTCCTCGGGAAGGATCATTCTGGAATTCGATGCCTTTATTTCGACCACGCTCGGGCGGACAATGGACGTTTCCATTCAACCAACCAGCGGCGGTAACAACATGGCAAGCTTCCTTGCGTGGGGTGAACCCGTTGGCAAGCTGGCCTATTTCGACAATGTAGTCTGGCAGCCCATCGCCGATCTGCAAACCGACTGGCATCACGTCATCATCACCAACTATCTCAGCGGTCCGGCGGCCGGGCGCTACGACGTGTATGTGAATGGTGCTCCAGTGGCGCAAAAAATCCCGTGGCGCAACGCGGCCGTCGGTTCGGCGTTCAATCAATTCCGCATCCAAACCCAGAACACCGCGGCCCTGTTTGAGTATGGGCGGATTGACAACCTCGTCATCACCGCGGCCCCGGAAGACTCGAATGCCTTCCCGCCGCCGGCAGTCGTCCCGGTCAGCCCGGTTGCGGATCGCGCCATCGTTCGCACGAGCGAAGGGCTGCGATTTGGCGTGACCTCGCAGTTGCCGGTTTCGATTCCAAACATCGCCGTGTTGCTGAATGGCGCGGATGTTTCCAGTGCTCTGCAAATCAGCGGCCCGGACACGGCCCGGAACGTGTCGTATCAGGCCTTGCAGGCGGAAACCAACTATGTGGCGCAAATCGGCGCCACGAATTCAGCCGGCAGTTCCCAAACGACTCTCAATTTCATCTCCACCGAACAGGCCTGGCTCTATGATCCGTCCGCCGGCTGGCTCGCGCCGTGGCAGTACACCAGCGGCCTGCCGCAATTGCGTGCGGCGGAGCCGCTCACGGCCAACGCGCCTTACGTCCGACTCGACATCCCGGGCGGCTCACGCAATCTCATGCGGCAATACACCTCCAGCCCTGGTGTGGATATTGTTCAGCCCCACTTCATCCGTTGGAAATTCCGGCTGCCGGAGCCCGACTTTGCCGCGAATTTCATCGCCTTCAATGACCGCGTGCATTTCTTTGCGCGCAACGCGCCCCGTTTGACCGCCAGCACCGACGCGGCGAACAGTTGGGCCATCAGTGCCACTGGCGCTGAACAGGCTGCCGGCTCGGGTATCTCCGCCGGACAGAAGTTTTATATCTTCGACAACCTTGACGGCACGCGAGCCTACAATCTGGCCAATCTTGTGGACAGTCAGATTCAATTGTTTCCTGATAACGTCTATGCGTTTGAAGTGCGGGTCTTCCCGCAGGATCAAACTTACACGGTGGCCATTACGAACGAAACCACCAGCGCTTCCTTCCGCAGCGCCGCGCCGCACAAGTTCCGCGCGGCTGGCGTCACTGCCACCAGCCACACGTTGCTCCATTTTGGGGTTCAGGCCAGCGTGGCGACGACGCCCCGCGCGTTTGATTTCGGCCCCGTGTCCATCACCGGCACGCCGCCGTCACCGCTGGTCACGCTGAAAAATCCGGTGTTCGCAGGGAACGTGTTCTCATTCTCCTTCCAGTCGCAAACTGGAGTCAGCCACGTGGCGAAATACAGCGGCGATGTCACCTCCCCTTCCTGGACCAGCCTGGTGACCAACATCGGTGACGGCCTGCTGCAAACCGTGTCGCACACGAATCCGCCACCCGGGCAGTCGTTTTACCGGATTGATTCCAGTCAGCCCTGATCAATTTGATGGAGCGCGGCGTTTACGCCGCTTGAACCTGAACATGTTGTTGCGCTCTGAAATGTTGTGAGCCTCCGCGCGCTGAGGGCTAATTGCCGGTTTTTAACAAAGGATGAAAATCAAATCTGCACTGTGGGTGTGTTTGCTGGGTGTTTCCGTGATCGCCCAAACGCCCGCCGCGCTTCTGGAATTAAAACCGGGAGTCTCGACGCGCGGTCAAGCGCCTGAGACTTGGACGCTTGATTTGCGCAATGCCTCTCCTTCGACCGCCGCTGCCGCCGCCGCCCGACTGAGCGCCCGGCTCTACGGCAGTGCGAACGCCGGTCTGCATCACCCGTTAGTGATGCAGACCGGTTTTTCCACGCCCAAGATTTTTGCCTTTGAACTCAGCGCTGTGTCCTCCGGCGGCAGCGACCTCGTCGTGAAAACCAACGGAAAAGTTGCGGGCCGCCAAACCTGGTCGCGTGCCGCTTCCACGCACCGCGTCAATCGCATCTTTACCGTTCCTCTCACGGCCGGCGACAACACCGTGAGCCTGGAAGTGACCCAGCCCGGCGGCGTATTGGTGATTGACCGTTACTTCATCGCGGATTCGGTGGCGCAACTTCCGCTGGAGCCAAAGCCGCTGGCCTTCGGTTCGGCTGCCGCTGTGGAAGCGGCGTTGGTGAAAGCGCCAGACCGACCGGCAGAATCGCCGCCCACAGGCGGCAAACTCCAGCTCGACGACGGCTATCGCGGCATCTGGTATTACAACCAGGCCACCAAGGACGAATACAAATTCAAATACAGCGGTGGCATGGCCACCTATCCTTATCAGCACAATCCCATCGCCATTTACAGCGCGGAAGTGGAGAAGACTTTCTTTGTCTATGGAGGCACAACTGCCCGCCGCGCGAGTGACGAACAGGAATTGCTGCACCTGGTTTCTTACTACGATCACCGCACCGGCCAGGTACCGCGCCCGCGCCTGCTGTTGAACAAGCAGACCTCGGACGCGCATGATAATCCGACCTTGCAAGTGGATGATCGCGGTTATCTCTGGATTTTCTCCTCGTCGCACGGCACGGGCCGGCCCTCCTACATTCATCGCAGTGCAAGGCCGTGGACGATTGACGAGTTTGAGCGCATTCTCGTCACGAACTTTTCCTACACGCAACCGTGGTACGTGCCCGGCGAGGGGTTTCTTTTCCTGCACACGCGCTACGGCGGCGGGAAGTCCATCGGCAACAACGCCGCTCGTTGTCTGTTCTACATGACCAGCGGCGACGGCGTGAATTGGAACGAACCGCAGATGCTCGCGGGCATCGTGCAAGGCGATTACCAGGTCAGTTGGCGCTCCGGCAAACGCATCGCCACGGCGTTTGACTTTCATCCTGTGCCGCTCGGTTTGAATGCGCGCGCCAACGTTTATTATCTCGAAACCGACAACCTCGGTCGCACCTGGCGCAACGTGCTCGGCGAAACCATGAAACTGCCGCTCGCCGACACCAACAATCCCGCGCTTGCTTACGATTCGCGCGCCGAAGGACTGCTGGTTTATCTCAAGGACGTGAACTTTGACCGGGCCGGCCGGCCCGTGATCCTCTTCTCTACGAGCAAGGGTTTTGAACCCGGTCCTCAGAACGGCCCGCGCCAGTGGCAGACCATCCGTTGGACGGGCAAGGAATGGGAGCGCCGTCCGCTCACGACTTCGGACAACAACTATGATCATGGTTCGCTCTACATCGAACCCGACGGCACCTGGCGTGTAATCGCGCCCACCGAACTCGGCGCGCAGCCTTACAATCCCGGCGGCGACGTCGTGCTCTGGACCAGCCAGGACGAAGGCCAGACCTGGAAAAAGGTGAAACAACTCACGCACGACAAAGCGCGCAACCACACTTTCGTCCGCCGCCCCCTGAACGCGCACCCGGATTTTTATGCGCTCTGGGCCGATGGCAACGGCCGCGAGCCATCCGAGTCCGCAATCTATTTCACCAACCAGCGCGGCGACCACGTCTGGCGATTGCCTTCCAAAATGAACTCTGATTTCGCCAAACCCGAAGTGGCGTGGTAGGAAATCGTCCCTCCGCCAGCTTCATTTCATTGTTTTCCATTTTCTCTAGGTAGGTACCCGCTCCCAACTTTATGGCGGGTACAAGGGAAAACCTCGTCTGGTCTGCGAAGGACGTGAACCAGCGCAAGGCCGACCGCCTCCCGCACGAGGCCGGCCTCAAGCTGCTCAGCGTCCCGCGCGCGCCGAAGGAACTGCCGGTGACACACCTCCTGCGCAATTCGCATGGCCTTGCTGAATGGGAACTGTTCTTGAAGGCGTGAAACCGAATCCTTGTCGCGCCGAAGCCGGGCGGAGGCGGACGCAACGCCCACGGCGTCGCTGAGTGGAGACTGTTCCTCAATGAGTGAAACAAACCGAAGCCCGGAACGGGCGAAAGAAAATAGCCCAGGGCAAGCGATGCGAAAGCAAGCGCCGCCCTGGGGAATCGATTCAAAACGAACAAGCCCTGTAGGGGCGAAAGTCCTGATAGGAGAAGCGCCGAGAGTTAAAGGCCAAAACTTTTCGCGTGTGGATTGCCCCACGCGATTCTAAGATAAATCAGTCATGTCAAAGTCAATCATCACTGTTGAATTTGAAATCCTAGGTAACTCTTCGTTGCATGCGGCTTTCTCGTCAGATCAGTCTCTTTTGGACTATGACATCATCGTATTTCGACCGAACATTTCGACGTACATTTCATGGTCAGAACAGTGCCAGGGAAAACCATCGCTCAAGGAGAGCAAGGCATTTCGCCTCCGTGAACAAGCTGTGCGTTGGCGTCAAGAGTTACGGAATGCATTCGACCACGGCAAAACTATCTTCATTTTCATGTCGGAGTTGCAGGAAGTTTTCTTGGATACAGGCCAGCGCGAATATTCCGGGACAGGTCGAAACCGTCATGAGACTTACATCGTCGAGCCGTACAACAATTACCAAGCGATTCCGCTCTCCTTCGAGGAAATCGTGAGCGCCCGTGGAAAGGAAATTCGACCAGCGAAGGACCTTAAGTTGCTCACTTCGTATTGGGCCGAATTCAAAGAGTCCTCTCAATACGAGCTGTACTTCATGTCCAAGGCAGTTGTGCCGATACTCGTGACGAAGACTGGAGGAAAAACGGTCGCTGGTGTGGTTCAAGGCAAGCCGGGGTCAGGCAAAGGAACGATTGTTCTTCTGCCGCCGCTCTCCTATCCCATCGCGGAGTTTACTGAGACGCGGGACGACAAGAGATACTGGAACAAGCAAGGAATCGCGTTCGGCCAACGTCTCGTTTCAGCTTTGATTGAAATCGACAAGGCAGCCGCAGCGGAGCGACATCAGACGCCAGCACCCGACTGGATCAAGGATGCTGACTATCGTTTGCCTCGCGAAGCCGAACTTGAAAGCGAAATCAGTTTGCTTACCAAGCAGATCGAGTCATTGCACACCGGACGGACTGAACTTCTTGGACAATTAGACAAGGAAGCTGGCTTGAGACGGTTGCTTTACGAAACCGGTCCGATGCTTGAGGACGCAATACTTGAAGCTCTCTCGATTCTTGGCCTGAAGGCGGAGAGGTACAAAGATACTGAGTCTGAATTCGATGTGTTGTTCACGTGGGGCGAAAAGAGGTTTTTGGGCGAAGCCGAAGGCAAAGATAACAAGGCCATCAGTGTTGATAAAATCAGCCAACTGGAGCGCAACTTGAATGAAGATTACTCAAAAGAATCTGTCCAGAGCTACGCCAAGGGCATGCTATTCGGCAACGCGTTTCGACTTCAGAAGCTATCGGAGCGCGGAGAGTTCTTCACCGAGAAGTGCGTCACTTCAGCTCAGAGGCTTAAAGCAGCACTGATTCGGACGCCCGACCTTTTCGTTGTGACACGCTACGTCAAAGCGAGTGGTGATCATGATTTCGCCCGAAAATGCGTTGAAGCCATTATTGAAACAGAGGGAACAATCGTCAGTTTCCCTTCCATTCCGGCGATTGAGGAAAAATCTCAAACACAGGCAAAGGCCGTCCCTGCAACTCAAACTTCGTTGGATGTGAATGAGCAACCAAAACAAACCTTGAACTCTGCCGCCCCTACGGGGCTTGGATAATTTTTGGGGACTGTTTTCCCGGGGCGGCACTGCGTTTGCCCTGGGCTGTTATCTTTCGCTCCGATGGAGCTATAGTCTGTTGAACGCATGAACACCAAAGATTTTCTTCGTCTCGGCGTGCCGTTGGGTGCAGCCACGCGGCGGGCGACGGATTTTGTGGCCAGGTTCATCCTCGGCGGCGGCGACAAGTCGCGGTTGCACGAGGAGGTTGCGGCCATTGTCGCGAATCCGTCCGCGTTTCTGGCGGATGATTTGCGCAAGAATTTTGCCAAGGCGTTGCTCAATGCGCCGCCGCCACCGCGTGCCGAGCCGGTGAAGTATTACCAATGGGGCGAAGGGCTGGATCACGAGGCGGTGATGCAGATGGAGAAGGCGTGTCTGTTGCCGGTGTCGGTGGCGGGCGCGTTGATGCCGGATGCACACGTGGGCTACGGCCTGCCCATCGGCGGCGTGCTGGCCACGGAGAACGCAGTGATCCCTTACGCCGTGGGCGTGGACATCGCGTGCCGCATGAAGATGACGGTACTGGACATCCCGGTGCGTGATCTGGATCAGAAGCAGGATCGGCTCACGCGCGCCATCGAGGCGGAGACGCGCTTTGGCGTGGGGGCGAAATTCAAAGAGCGCCGCACGCACGACGTGTTGGATGCGGATTGGTCGGTCAGCCCGATCACGAAGCAGAACAAGGACAAGGCATGGTCACAACTTGGCACGAGTGGGAGCGGAAATCATTTCGTGGAGTTCGGATTGTTCACGGCGCATGGGCCGATAGCATCGGCGGGCGAATCAAAAGAACTGCCTGTGGGAACTTACGTGGCGCTGTTGTCGCACAGCGGCAGCCGCGGCACGGGCGCGGCGGTGTGCGATCATTACAGCAAGATTGCGTTCAATCAGTTCCCGGATTTGCCAAGCGAGTTGAAGCGGCTCGCGTGGTTGTCGCTCGATTCGCAGGAAGGCCAGGAGTATTGGAACGCAATGGAGTTGATGGGCCAATACGCGGCGGCCAACCACGCGTGCATCCACCGGCACATCGCGGAGAACCTAGGCGCGACGGTGCTGCTCGATCTGGAGAATCACCACAACTTCGCGTGGAAGGAGAAGCATGTGATTGATGGCGTGGAACGCGAAGTAATTGTGCATCGCAAAGGCGCAACGCCGGCGGGCGCTGGCGTGCTGGGCATTATTCCCGGTTCGATGGCGACACCGGGATTCTTCGTCAGCGGCAAGGGCAATGCCGAGTCGCTAAACTCCGCGTCGCATGGGGCTGGTCGCGCGATGAGCCGCAAAGCCGCAAACGAAAAGTTCAATTGGAAGGACGTGAACCGGCTTCTCCGAGAACGCGGCGTGACCCTCATCAGTTCCGGTCTGGACGAAGTGCCGATGGCTTACAAAAATATCCGCGAGGTCATGGAAGCACAGCGTGATCTCGTCACGGTGCTGGGCCAGTTTGATCCGAAGCTGGTGAAGATGGCGCCGGCGGGCGAGCGGCCGGAGGATTGACACGGGATCATCAAGGATTCAGTCATGAGCCTGAAAGGCGCGGCCTGGAACATGAACTGTCACTCCATCACCAATCCAAAAACTGTAAGAAGCGCGCCGCCATCGGCGCACGGCAAGTTTCCAGCGCGTCTGCATGTGTTGCTCGCTCGGGACGCGAAGGTCGGGTTGGTGATTCGGCGCGGGCCGTCGAAGTCGGTCTGCACCGTGTTGTGGAATCGGGAACGCGGCACGTTCAAGCTCGGGCAATGGATGCGCGGGCGGGTTTACGAGCGGCGTTGTGATCTGTCGCCGGATGGCCGGCACTTCATCTACTTCGCGATGAACGGTCGCTGGCAATCCGAGACACGCGGTTCGTGGACGGCCATTTCGCGCGTTCCGTATTTGAAAGCGGTGAGCCTGTTTGCCAAGGGCGATTGCTGGCATGGCGGCGGTTTATTTCTGTCGAACAGTGAATTCTGGCTAAACGATGGCTGCGGTCACCAGGAACTGAAGATTTCAAGCGGACTTCGCCGGAAAGTGGACGGCAAGCCGCTAGAGTATTTCGGCGGCGAGTGCCTGACGGTTTATTACAACCGTTTGCAGCGTGACGGATGGCTAATGGGCAAGGATGAATATCAAGGGGCGACGTTGTTTGAGAAGAAGCTGCCCAAGTCGTGGCGGCTGCGGAAACTGGCGTTTGCCGAGATCGGCGCGCCGCCCGGTCGGGGTTGTTATTGGGACGCGCACGAGTTGCGGCAAGAATCTACAGACACAGTACTCGCATTCCCCGAATGGGAGTGGGCGGATTTTGTGGATGGTCGCCTGGTCTGGGCGGTTGACGGCCGGTTGCGAACGGCACGCCTCGGTACCGGAAAACTTTTAGGCGAGAGGCTGCTACATGATTTCAATGACATGAAGTTTGAAGCGATTGTCGCACCGTATTGATACTGCGCTGCCGCTGGGAATCGTCGTCGCGGCGTGCGCGCGCCGAGCTTTTGGCCATCGGGACACCTGTTATCGTCAAGTCCGGCAACTGTGCGTCTTGCTGCACACCGTGTGCTTTTGATTGCACAACCCGCCGGATGCGCAGAAAATCAGCGCACGTGAGATGAACCTGCCGGCTGCGCTCCTCATCTCCGCCACGACCCTGGCGGCGCTCACGCAGAATCTTTTCGCCCAAGCTACGAATCAGTGGCGCGTCTTCACCGTGGCCGACGGCCTGCCCGAGAATGATTGTCACTCCGTGACCATCGGTGCGAGCGGCAATGTTCTGGTCCGGCATCCGAATACGAACATTGTCTCCGTCCTCAACGGCTATGAAATCACCCTCCTTCCCGCGCCCGAGGCGAGTCACAGTCGGATTCATGAAAGTCCCGGCGGGCAGCTTTGGTCTGTGGCTGGCGAAGGGTTGCAGGAGTTTCGTGAGGGCCAGTGGATGGTCCACCACGTGCCAGAGATCGCGGCGTACTTTCGCGCCGGCCACACCAACGTGCCGCCGCTTTATCCCGTGCGCCAAGGTCGCGTGCTGATGTTGTTGCCGGATCGTTTGCTGCAACTCGATATCGACGGGCAGGATCAGGTCCGTCGCGAACCGGTTCTGCGCGCAGACCAGACGGCGCTCGGAAACTTCACGGCAATGGCCCCGGCAGTGGACGGGGGCTTGTGGATTGCCGGGGCGCGAGGTTTCGTCAAAGTCATCGGGCCGGTACGGAATCTGAAACCAGAGGCTGCCTGGACGCCGGTCGATGATCCGCCTGCTGAGCTGAAGCATCCGCAGCCGGGGTTGAGTCCTGTGGAATTTTCAGTTGGCGATATTTTTGACCGGGCAATCGAGCCGGGCGGTGCGTCATGGCTGGCGACGCGCAACGGGTTGTTTCGTCACGCGCCTGCGATCTGGAGGGCGGCGTCGGGTGGGGCGCCGTCCCGCCGCGAACCGAATGGCGCGTCCAATCGT
>Ga0315910_10001308_pt1 | contig 23089 bp, 22 predicted proteins | sample EdamamesoilMG_FD_204470 | JGI IMG/M metagenome (GOLD analysis project Ga0315910, IMG submission 204470) | Garden soil microbial communities collected in Santa Monica, California, United States - Edamame soil | ecosystem: Environmental > Terrestrial > Soil > Garden | place: USA: California... | reverse complement strand
TGGGCGTTCGCCCGGGTCCCCAACTCAACCACGAGAACCCCTCCCCGGCACCACCTAGATGACGCGGGAGTAGCGCGGCCTTGCGGTGGAAGCGGCGGCTGTTTCCAGGTAACTGTCGAAGCACATGGCGATGATACGCAGCAGCAACCGTCCGCGCGACGTGGCACGGATGGCGCGGGCGTCGCGTTCGACGAGACCGTCCGCAATCAGCGTTTCGAGGCGGTCGAGCGATGTCCTGAAATACTGGTCGAACCCGATGTCGTAGCGCCGCTCGATCGCGCCAACGTCGATGGCGCCGTTGCACATCAGCTGCTGGATGACGTCGGCGCGGATGCGGTCGTCGAGGTCGAGCGCCAGCCCGCGCCACACCGGCGGCTGGCCGCGGTCGAGCGCGATCTCCCAGCCCGGCAGGTCGCGCGGATTCTGGCTGAAGGAATCGCCGATATGGCTGATGGCGCTGACGCCGAGGCCGATGAGATCGCAGTCGACATGCGTCGTATAACCCATGAAATTCCGGTGCAGCGTGCCGGCGCTCTGCGCGAGTGCCAGGTCGTCGTCGGGCAGCGCGAAGTGATCCATTCCGATGTGCCGGTATCCGGCCTCGCCCAGCCGCTCGATCGCCAGTTGCATCAAGGCGAGCTTGGCGGCCGGGGCGGGCAGGTCCGCTTCCTCGATCTGCGTCTGCGCCTTGAACACCTGCGGCATGTGCGCGTAGCCGTACAACGCGATGCGATCCGGTCGCGCGGCGGTCACGATGTCCAGCGTGCGCGCGAAGCCGTCGGCGTTCTGTTTCGGCAGGCCGTAGATGAGGTCTACGTTCACCGACCGGAAGCCGCTGTCGCGACAGGCCTGGATGGCATCCAGCGTCTCCTCGACGGACTGTTCGCGATTGACCGCACGCTGCACCACCGGGTCGAAGTCCTGCACGCCAAAACTGGCGCGGGTGAGGCCGGCCGACGCGTAACTCGCGATGTCGCCGAGCTGCAGGTAGCGCGGATCGAGCTCGATGGAGAAGTCGCGCTCGGGGCGTGCCGACAGGCGGAAGTGGCTGCGCAGGCTCTCGATGAGCTCGTAGATCTGCGCGGGTGTGAGGAAATTCGGCGTCCCGCCCCCCAGGTGAACCTGCACCACCTCGCGGTCGCGGTCGAACCAGCGCCCGACCAGCTCGATTTCGCGGGCCAGGCGCAGCAGGTAGGGAGCGGCGCGCGAGCGGTCGCGCGTGATGATGCGATTGCAGCCGCAGTAGAAGCACGGGCTGAAGCAGTAGGGCACGTGCACGTAGATCGAAAGCGGCCGCGGAATGGGTTCCTCGTTGGAGCGCAGCGCGTGCTCGCGCAACTGGGTCGCGCCGAAGTCCTCGGCGAAGGCGGGCGCGGTGGGATACGAGGTGTAGCGCGGTCCCGGCTTGTCGTAGCGCCGCAGCAGCTCGGCATCGAAGGCGATCGGCGAGGCGAGGTTCGTGTTCATGGTCCATTGTTGGCGGCGGCTGCGAGCGCCGCACTGATCTGCGTCAGTCGTGGACTGGATCGCCACGCTCAGCTGAAGGCGCGGTCGCGTTGCGTCAGGTGGGCGAGATCGGCGCCCGTGCCGCGCAGCAGCGCGAGGATGGGCGCCGACGCCATGTCGCGCCATTCGACTCCCACGCCGTTCGCGGCGACGCGGGTCACGCAGGCTGCCAGCTCGACGGCGCGGCGCTCTGGGCCCGTGCCCACCAGCAGCACCACGCTCAGCCGGGCGTGTACCGGCAGATCGAGATCGGTCTCGAGGAACCCTCCACTGATGCTGGCATCCCGCAGCGTGGCGGCGCTCTCCGCGCCCGAGGGGGTGGTGAGGTGCACCGGAACCTGAACCATCACGCGTGGTCCCCAACGATGTTCCATGAAGCACCGGGGTTGGGCATGTCGATCAACGATGAGCATCTGCATGACTTTCTCCTGCCTCGACTGCACCCGCGTTTTTCACTAGACGGGCATCGGGAGCAACGGCTGCGGCGGAATCACGCGCATGCCGCGCGACTTGCGCGCCACGCGCGGCGCGGTCCGCGCCGGCTTGACCACCAGCACGTCGCAGGGCAGGGCCTGGAGCACCCGCTCGGCGGTGTTGCCGATGAACACGCGCTTCAGGCCGGAGCGCGACACCGCTCCCATGACGACGAGGTCCGCGCCAATCTTCCGGGCCACGTGCGGAATGCCGAACACCGGATCGGAGTCGACCAGGTGGCAACGCGCCTTGGGGATGCGTGCCTTGGCGGCGAAGGCCTCGAACTGCTTCCTGCTCGTGGCCTTCTGCGCCTCGTACATATCGGCGATCGTGGCCACGCTCATGCCCGGATCGCTGGCGAACGCGCCAAATGCGGGCGGGAAGTTCGCGTGCATCAATTCGAAGGTGCCGCGCAAGGCGCGCGCGAACTGTGTCGCGTATTCCACGATCGCGCCGTCGAGCCGCGTGGGCTTGGCGCGCGCATGCGAGGGGTCGACGGCCGCGAGGATCACCGGCTGGCGCCAGGCGCCGTCGTTCTTCAGCAGCAGCACCGGTCGCGGACTCAGGCGCAGCAGTTCCCAGTCCGTGAGATGCATGAGCCAGGGTTTGAGACGTTGGCCTTCGTGGCACTCGGCGATGATCAGGTCGGCGCGAATCTCGGCCGCGCGCCGCACGATGGCCTCATGCGGCGGAAAGTCCCAGCCGGCATGCGCTCTCGCCTCCACGCCGCGCTTGCGCGCCTGCCTCACCAGCTTTTCCAGGCGCGCGCCGCGCAACGCGAGTGCCTCGCGCCTGATCTCCGTGATCGAGCGGCCGGTAAGCGGCTGCAGTTCCAGGAACACGGGCGTCGAGATCGCGTTGAAGAATTCCACCGAGGCGCCGAGTTGTTTGGCGATGCCGATCGCCTTCTCCGCGCCAGGCTGGCGCCGCAGATCGGGATTCTTGACGGCAACCAGGATCTTTCGGATCGGAACCATCGCACTGCTCCTCGATGAAGTCTGTCGCGCCATCTCAGCCACGGACCGGACCACTGAATGCGCACCCGTCCGCGCAGCCCAGCATGCGGCACACCGGGCCTTCGGCGGCCTCGAGCCATTCGATGCCGAAGCCCGCGGCGTCGCGCCGCACGACCGTCGCGGTGTATTCGCCGTGTCGCGAACCGTCGGCACGCAAGACCGCCACCGCGATCTGCGAATGCAGCGCCAGGGGCAGCGTGGTCTCCAGGTACGCACCGCTCATGCTCACGTTGCGCATCCGTCCGGTGCCGGCGAAGCTCGCGGCGACCGAGATGCACACCTGGGCGCGACAGGGACGGCGATGTCCCCAGCGATGCTCCATGCGGGCTGCCACGGAAGCGACCGCGCTGGAGGCATGCATCGCGAAGTTCTTCCACGGCACGGGGCTCTCAACGGCGGTCTTCATGGTCCACATCCTTGGGTCAGCGGCGGCGCGAGTATTGTTGGACGGCCGTCTCGCCGGGGCATCGGGAGCAACGCGCGGCGGATACGGAAAAACGCGTACGCGTCGCGGCTTCAGGACAATCCGTGAAACTGGCAGATCCGCCGTACCGCGTCCGCGGCGGAATCGACCACGGTGAAGAGCTCGCGGTCCGCGGATGAAATGAGTCCCTGCGAGAGGAGGTAATCGAAGTCGACGACCCGCCGCCAGTGCTCACGGCCGACGAGCACGATCGGTATGGGAGCGATCACCCGCGTCTGCACCAGGTTCAGGGACTCGAACAACTCGTCGAGCGTGCCGTAGCCACCGGGAAACGCGACCAGCGCACGCGCGCGCAGCAGGAAATGCATCTTGCGCAGCGCGAAGTAATGAAAGCGAAACGCCAGCGTCGGCGTCACCCAGGGATTCGGCAACTGCTCTTCGGGCAGGCGGATGTTGAAGCCGATGTTCGGAGCACCGGCTTCGGCGGCGCCGCGATTCGCCGCCTCCATGATGCCCGGGCCACCCCCGGTGGCCACGACGAACTCATGGCCTTCCGGGTGCGGACAGATGCACGTCAGCGCCGCGCCGAGCAGGCGCGCCTCTTCGTAGTAACGACTGTAGTCGAGCGCGGTGCGGGCCTGCGCCTGTCGCGCAGCGTCCTCGCCCGCGGCGCCGAGATTCGCCCGCGCGGCCTCGGGCGACAGGATGCGCGCGCCGCCGAACACCACGACGGTGGAGCGCACGCGGTGCCGGCGCAGATAGACGTCGGCGCGCATGAACTCCTGCGCGAGCCGCGCAGCGCGCGCGGCCTCGCTCTCCATGAACGAGGTGTCCTCTTCCGCCAGGCGGTAGGTCGGGCTCGCGAGGATGGCGCTGATGCGCCGTTGCGTTTCCGCCTCCGTGAGGTCGGTGACGGGTGAGGCGCTCAATGGGTGTTCCACCCGTCGCGTTCCTCGTCGATCTCGAGAATGGTTGCGATCAAGTGGATGTTCTCCTCATGGTCACGAGCCTAGACGGCGGCATCGCGGGGCAGGATTCGCGGGCGCGCCTATCTGCCTTCGTGGAACTACGTACGCACGCGCACCCCGTCGTGGACCGCGTCGCTGGGATAGACGATCACGGAGGCGTTCTCCTCGATGCCGCCAAGCACCACGGCCAGCTCCTCGCCGCGTTCGCCGATGTGCAACGGCGTCAGGCGCGCGCGCCCGTCGACCAGGCGGTAGGTCGCCCATTGGTCTCCGTGCCGGAAGAGCGCGGCCAGCGGGATGAGCAGCACATCCTCTTCGCGCGTGACTTCGATGGCCGCATCGACGCGGTAACCATCGCCGACCCGCTCGAGCGCCGTGGGGTTCGGCAGCAGGTCGACCAGCACATCGACGCGCTGTTCCTCGATGCCGAGCGCGGAGATCTTGAGATAGCCGGAAGGCTCCACGCGCCGCACGCGGCCGGCGAGCTTCACGCCGCCGGCGTCGAGCTCGACGTAGGCCTGCGGGTGTATGCGCGTCGCCTCGGTGGACAACACGTCGATGCGCGCTTCGAGCCGCGACAGATCGCCAATCTCCATCACCGGCGCACCGACGCCGAGCGCGATTTCGCTCTCCTGCACGAGACGCAGCACCGCGCCGTCGATCGGCGCGCGCAACCGCCAGGTGGTGCGCGCGCCGGGATGATTGCGCAGCGCGGCGCCTTCGCCCAGCGCGGCGCGCGCCTGCGCCAGGTCGTGCTCGAAGGCGTCGGCTTCGAAACGCGCGGCCTCGACATCCTTGCGGCGCAGGTCGAGGGTCACGGCCGCGCGCTCGTGTTCGGTTTTCGACGCGAAACCCTGGCCGGCCAGTTGTGAGAGGCGCCGGAAGTCGTCTTCCGCCTGCACCAGCGCAGCCTCGGTCTGACGCACCCGGGCGCGGGCACGCGCCGCCTCGGCGGCCGCGGCCTCGGCGCGCGCCGCGAGCTCGGCACGCGTGCGCGCGTCCAGCATCTGCGCGACGTTGGGTACGATGACGGCCACCACGTCATCGCGCTTGACCCGGTCACCGACCCGCAGCGCAGGACGCATGAGTACGCCTGCCACCGGTGCCGCGACCACGTAGCGATCACGGACGCGCGTCACGCCGTCTTCCTGCACGTTCAGCAGGAACACGCCGCGATGCACGTCCGCCGTTTCGACTGTCAGCGGTGCGGGCAGGGCGAGCCAGGTGAGCGCCGCAGCCGCCTGCAAGCCCGTGACGATCAGGATGATTCGCTTTCGGCTCATGTTCAATCCCGTGTCTTTAGGACGCCGATGAGATCGAGCTGGTCGATCCGGCGGCGGACGATGAAGGTGGTGATGATTCCCGCGGCCAGCATGACCAGGCTCGCGAATGTGTAGGTGAACGAATCGATGACCAGCGGGATGCGGAATTGCTCCGAGGTGATGAGCCCGAGGATCAGCGCCGCGAGACCGGTTCCCGCGATCCAGCCGATCGGCAATGCGATCGCCATCTGCGCGGCGAGCTGGCCCAGCAATGTCCAGGATACCTCGGCGCGCGTCAGCCCCATGACGCGCAGCGTGGCGAGCTCCCAGGCCTGTTCGGCCAGCGTGATGCGTGCGCTGTTGTAGACCACGCCCACGGCGATGCACATCGCGAAAGCCGACAGGATCGCGGCGAACATCAGCAGGTTGTGCTGCGAAGTGGCGCGAAAGTGCGCCACCATTCGGCGCTTGTCACCCGCCGCGGCGATGCGCGGCGTGTTGCGCACGGCATCGAAGAAGGCGCCGTCCTGCGCGGCGTCGAGACGCACGCGCGCCAGGTTGAACGTGTCGCCTTCGCCGGCGAGCCGCGCAGCGTCGTGCCGCGTGAGGAAGCCATACATGCCCATGAGATCACCAGTCTCCGCGGCGACATGCAGGCGCACCGGCCGTCGCGTCCCCTCGAGCGGCTCGATGTCGACGCTGTCACCGGGCCGCAGGTCGAGGCGACGCGCCAGCCTGTCGGTGAGCAGCAGCATGCCGTCGGCGAGCGGCAGCGTACGCCCGGCAGAATCCTGCACGCGGCGCAGGCGCGCGCCGGGATCTATGCCCATGAGCATCGTGCGGTACTCGTGCGCGCCGTGCCGCAGGCGTACCACGAGCGTGCGCGCGGCCTCGGCGGTGAGCACGCCGGGCATGCGCCGGATCGAATGGAGCGCTCCGATGTCCACCGGATCGTTCAGCGCGATGAGCACGTCGGAGCGATCGCGACGGAAGAGTTCCTGGTCCACCAGGTTGTCGAACGCGCCGGACCACCACGTGCCGGCGATGATGATGGCGACGGAGCTCGCGATGCCCAGGGTGGTAAGCACCGATCTCATGGGACGGCGTTCCAGCTCGCGCAACACCATCCTGGTCGGCGCCGACATCCAGTGACCGAGGCGCAGGCGCTCGAGCAGCGTGCGATGAAAGCGGGCCGGCGCCGGGGGGCGCATGGCTTCGGCGGCGGGCAGGCGCACGACGGCGCGGACCGCGCCGAAGGTGGCAGCGACGCCGGCCAGCGCGGCCAGCAGCACCGCCGAGGCGAGTACCGTGCCGTCGAGCTGGAAATGAAAGTTGGGGAAGGAAAAGACGCGCGCGTAGAGGCCCGTCATCCAGTGACCGAACAGGTAGCCCACCGCGATGCCCAGCGCGACGCCAATGATCACGGTCACGGAGGTGAACGTGAAGTAGTGCGCGCCGATGGCGCGATCGTAGTAACCCATGGCCTTGAGCGCGGCGATCTGCGTGCGCTCGGTCGCGATGTGACGGCTGATGAGCACGTGCAACAGGAATATCGCCACCGCCAGGAATACCGCCGGGAGCACCGTGCCGAACACGCGCTGCTCGTCGATTTCCTGCGTCAGCATGCGATGCGAGAGCTGATCCTTGCGCGCATAGGCACCCAGTGCACCGTACGGCGCGAGCAGCCGGTCGAGCGCGGCGATCACCGCGGCTTCGTCGGCGGACGCGGTCAGCCGCGCGGCGAACAGGTTGAAAGCGCCACGCAGATCGTAGGCGGCCGACAACCTCTCTTCGGGCATCCACAACACGCCGAAACGCGTGTCGTCGGAGAATCCGCCCTGCGCGGCGGCAAAGATGTACGCGGGCGACAGCGCGATGCCGCTGACCCGCACCTGCTGTAACCGGCCGTTCATGAGCACGGCGAGCCGGTCCCCGGGAGCGATGTTCCGGGCGCGAGCGAATGACCTGCTGACCAGCACGCCGTCCGCATCGTCGGGCTCGACCCACTGGCCGCGCTCGAGCACCACGCGGTTCATGCCGGTGTCGGGCCGGGCGGGCAGCGACACCATCATGCCCGTCATCACTTCCACCGAGCCCGGCACGGTGATCGTGGTGGGCGCGACCACGCTCAGGTCCATGTCGAGAATCCCAGGCACGTCGCGCAGGCGCTCACCGAGAGCGCGCGGTGCACGGTGTACCGGCGCGAACACGTGGGCGAAGCGGGCGGTCTGGTAGTACTCGTCGCGCAATCCAGCGAGCGACCTGTGTGCCGAGAGCGAGCCGATGTAGCCACCGATGCCGCTCGCGACCACCAGCGCGATGGTGAGCACCTGGGACCGCAGGCGCCAAAGGTCGCGCAGCAGCTTGCGATCCAGCACCTTCACCAGTGCAGCTCCGCCGGGCTCAGGCGTCGGCTGTTCTGCTCGACGGAGGCGATGCGCCCGTCGGCGAGACGCAGCACGCGGTCGGCGAGCGAGGCGATGGTGGCATTGTGGGTGATGATCACCGTCGTGGTTCCGAGCTCGTTGTTGGCGCGCAGCAGGGCCTCGAGCACCACGCGGCCGGTGGCGATGTCGAGCGCGCCGGTGGGCTCGTCGCACAGCAGGCACTCGGGACGCTTGGCGAGCGCGCGCGCGATGGCGACGCGCTGCTGCTCGCCACCGGACAGCTGCGCGGGAAAGTGATCCAGGCGTTCGGCGAGGCCCACGAGACCCAGCGCTTCCGCGGGATCCATCGGCCGCGGCACCAGCTCGGTGACCAGCTCCACGTTTTCGCGCGCGGTGAGGCTGGGTATCAGGTTGTAGAACTGGAACACGAAGCCCACGTGCTCGCGCCGGTAGCGCGTCAGCTCCTTTTCGGTGGCGTGTGACAGGTCGTGGTCGCGCCAGTTCACCGAGCCGGCCGTGGGAATGTCGAGGCCTCCGAGGATATTCAGCAGCGTCGACTTGCCGCTGCCCGAGGGCCCTAACAAGACGACGAATTCACCCGCCGGAATTTCGAAGCTCACGCCGCGTAGCGCCTGCACGGAGACCTCGCCGGCCCGGTAGATCTTGGTGAGAGCCTCGGCCCGGAATACGGTTTCGCCACGCATGGCCGCAAACTACGCGGCGGGGACCCGCGGCAGAACCCGCTCTCGCCCGGATCGTGATGCGCAGTTGCACGTATTGCCGCTCGCCTCGGCAAATGACTTAAGCTGCCGCCATGCGTACCACACTTTGTTTGCTGGCCCTGGCGGCCGGAGCGATTGCCGGTGACGCCGGCGCGCAGGAGCCGGATCCCCGCCAGGCCCGCGACCGCGAATTCACCGAAGGCGCGTCCATGCAGCCGAACCTGGCCCACGGCGCCGACCTCTATGCAACCTGCGCCGCCTGCCATGGCGGCGACGGCCGCGGCACCGAGGACGGGGAGATTCCCGCCATCGCGGGTCAGCACGGCAGCGTCCTGCTCAAGCAGCTCACCGACTTCCGCCACGAGCAGCGCTGGAACGAGCGCATGCAGAACTTCACCGACCGCCATCACCTGTCGACGCCCCAGGATCTGACCGACGTCGCGGCCTACGTGGCGAGCCTGCCGCGATTCCCGCGCACCTCCGGGGGCATAGGCGATGGCGCGAACCTGCGCGAAGGCGCCAGCGTGTATTTCCAGAAGTGCGAGCGTTGCCATGGCCCGATCGGACAGGGCGACCTGTTGCGCAACCGCCCGCGCCTCGCGGGACAGCACTATGGTTACCTGTTGCGCCAGTTGCAGGAGACGGCCGCCGGCGAGCGGCCAGGCATGGACCGCCAGCACGTCGAGCGGCTGCGGGAACTGACGCCGGGGCAGATCCGCGGCGTCGCCGACTATCTATCGCGTCTCAGCCCGGATCTCAGTTCCACCAGGTCGAGGTAGGACGGCGCTCAGGCCACGGCGGTCGTGGGCGCCGTGACGCGCAGGCCGCGCGGCTCGTGCGCCACGCGCGCGACGAACTTCTCCGGCTTGACCACCAGCACATCGCACTCGAGCTGCCCGAGGATCCGTTCGGCCGTATTGCCGATGAACACGCGCTCGAGCCCGGAACGGGAGAGCGCACCCATGACCACGATGCCGGCTCCAAGCTTCCTCGCCACGCGCGGTATCTGCACCGCCGGATTCCCCTCCACCAGGTGCGCGCGCGTGCGCGGCACGCCGCTGGCGGCGCGGAATTCCTCGAAGGCGCGCCGTTCCTGGGCCTCGAGCTCCTCGAGGCTGAACGTCGACCAGGAAGTCGCGGCGCGCTGCGCCGCCGCTTCGGGATTCGGCCCGATGATCGACGGATAGCTGGCGTGCATCACGTGCATCGCGCCGCGCAGGCCGGCGCTGATCTCCGTGGCGGCCGCGAGGATGCGGGCGTCGAGGTTGGCCGGCTTCGCGTGCAGGTGCGCGGGATCGATGGCCGCCAGCGTGAGCGGACGACGATACGGCTTGCCGCTCTTGAGCAACAGGACTGGTAAGGGACTGGTGCGCAGCAGCTCCCAGTCCGTGAGGTGGATCAACCAGGCGCGCGTGCGACCGCCCCGGTGGCACTCGGCGATGATGAGGTCCGCATCGATCGCGGCGGCGCGGCGCACGATGGCTTCGTGCGGCGGATAGTCCCAGGTGACCGAAGATCCGGCGGTCACGCCATGCTTGCCGGCCAACGCGCACATGCGCGCGAGTGGAATGCGGGCTTCTCCCTCGATCCGTTCACGCAGCGCATCCACGGTATTGTCTTCGAGGCGCGCCAGCTCGATGAAAATGGGATCGGTGATCGCGTGGAACAGTTCGAGCGACGCGCCCAGGGCGCGCGCCACCTGGATGGCTTTCGCGAGGCCCGGCTGCTGCCGTGCCTGGGGGTTGCGGACGGCAAACAGGATGCGGCGGGTCGCACTCATGACTCGTACTCCGTCTTCGGATGCCCCGCGCGCCGCCCAGGGGGCGCGGCGCGCGGACTGCCGGTTACTGCACCTTGATCTCGGTGGGCTTGCGGGGCTCGACCTTGACCTTGGCGACGTGCACCGTGATCACTCCGTCCTTCGATTCGGCGCGGATGCTGGCGGCGTCCACGTTGTCCGGCAGCGCGAAGCTGCGCGAGAACTTGCCGTAGACGGTCTCGACGCGGTGCAGCTTCTCGTTCTTCTCCTCGGTCTTCTGCTTGCGCTCGCCGCTGATGTTCAGCGTGCCCTCGTCGAGGGTGATGCGCACGTCTTCCTTCCTGACCGCCGGCAGCTCGGCGCGGATCAGGTACTCGGTGTCGGTTTCGCTGATGTCCACCGACGGGGCCCAGTCGAGCGCGTTGCGGCCTTCCACGTCGAAGACGCGCGGCCAGCGGCCGAACAGCGAGGGCATGCGCGCGAAGAGGTCGTCGTTTCCTGAAAACGGTTCCCAGCGGATGAGGCTCATGGCGTGTACTCCTGTCTTTGTCTAACTAGAGACTCCGGGGCAGGGTACGCGCGGCGGTCGCGCGGCGGGATTCGCAGCCGCGCGTAACCGCATGCGGGGTATTACCTAGCGCCGGGCGGCCGCCCGTGGGATATTGTCGGGGCATGAACCGCACCCTGATGGCATCGATTGCATTGCTGTGGCCGCTGCTCGCTTCGGGGGCCGGCAGCGCGCAACAGGAATACGCCCGCGTCATCGCCAGCAAGCCGGATCTCGCGCACGGCGCGGAATTGTTCGAGCAGTGCGCCTCTTGCCACGGACCGGATGGCGGCGGCGAGACCTCGGGCGCCGTGCCACGCATCGCCGGCCAGCACTTCCGGGTGCTGGCGCGCCAGATCGTCGATTTCCGCCACGGTTCGCGCTGGGACTTCCGCATGGAAGGCGTGGCCACCAGCCACGACGTGATCCCCGAGCTGCAGGACGTCGCCGACGTCGCCTGGTTCGTGAGCCAGCTGTCGCGCGACGGCACCCGCGGGGTCGGCGATGGTGAATACGTCGAGCGCGGCAAGTCGCTGTACGACTCGAAATGCGCCTCCTGCCACGGCGCGCAGGGCGAGGGCGACGACAAGAAGGGAATTCCCCGCGTCGCGGGGCAGCACGCCGGGTACCTCTCGCGCCAGTTCTACGACGCGGCCGACAATCGCCGTCCGCTGCTCGCGCGTTCGCACGGCAAGTACTTCAAGCCGCTGGAGTTCCAGCAGGTCCTGGGACTCGCCGACTACCTGTCGCGCATCGGCTGGAAGAATGAAGCAGCGCCGACCGAATCGGGCACTTCCATCCCCCAGCCACCGTAGCGCGGTCGATTTGCCGGCACGGCTGCGCCGACGGAGCACCCCATGAACGAGCCGATCGGCCGGGCGATGCGACTGGGCTCGCCGCGCGCTCCGTTGCGTTGTGAAGCCGTCACGCCCGCAACTCCCGCCGGGCACGAAGTCCTGCTCGAGGTCGCCGCCTGCGGAGTGTGCCGCACCGACCTGCACCTCGTGGACGGTGAGCTGCCGCAGGCCAACTACCCGGTGACACCGGGTCACGAAATCATCGGCTGGGTGCGGGCGCGCGGCGCGGCGGTGACCGAGGTCGCCATCGGCGACCGCGTCGGCGTGCCGTGGCTGGCGCGCACCTGCGGCGAGTGCGGCTACTGCCGCCGCGGCGCCGAAAACCTCTGCGACCGGGCCCTGTTCACGGGCTGCAATGTCGACGGCGGGTACGCCACCCATGTCATCGCCGACGCGCGCTTCTGCCTGCGCGTTCCACCGGGCTACTCGGATATCGAGGCTGCGCCGCTGCTGTGCGCCGGCCTGATCGGCCATCGCGCGTATCGCGCCTGTGCAGATGCGGCGGCGCTCGGCCTGTACGGCTTCGGCGCCGCGGCCCACCTGCTTGCGCAGGTGGCGGTGGCGGAGGGCCGCGAAGTGTTCGCGTTCACGCGGCCGGGCGATTACGAAGGGCAGCGTTTCGCGCGCGAGCTGGGCGCGGCCTGGAGCGGCGGCTCCGACGAACCGCCGCCGCGCGAGCTCGATGCCGCCATCATATTCGCGCCGGTCGGGGCATTGGTGCCGGTGGCGCTGGCGCAAGTGCGCAAGGGCGGACGCCTCGTCTGCGCCGGCATCCACATGTCCGACATCCCCGCGTTTCCGTACCGACTCCTGTGGGGCGAACGTTCGATCGCGTCGGTGGCCAATCTCACACGCGCAGACGGCCGCGAATTCATGGAGGTGGCCGCGCGACACAGACTGCGTCCCGCCGTCGAACGCTTTCCACTCGAGCAGGCCAACGAGGCGCTGACGCGCCTGCGCAAGGGCGAGTTGCGCGGTGCGGCCGTGCTGGCGCCACGGTGAACACGCGCGCCGCGGACCTGCTGAACGGCCTCAGTGCCGCCGAGGCGCACCGGCGTCTCGACGCGGAAGGGTTCAACGAGTTGCCCGGCAGCGAACGCCGCTCCATCTGGTCTCTCGTCGCGGGGGTGCTGCGCGAACCGATGTTCGCGCTGCTGGTCGTCGCCGCGCTGGTGTACGGCCTCATCGGCGAACTGGCGGAGGCGGCGCTGCTGCTGGTATTCGCCTCGCTCTCGATTTCGATCACCTTCATCCAGCGCGGCCGCAGCGAACGCGCGCTCGCGGCCCTGCGCGATCTCACCAGCCCGCGCGCACTGGTCATCCGCGATGGAGTGCAGGCGCGCATCCCCGGCCGCGAGGTGGTGCGCGGCGACGTGGTCGTCATCCGCGAGGGCGATCGCGTGCCTGCCGATGGCGTGCTCATCGCCGGTGATCACGTGTACGTGGACGAATCGCTGCTCACGGGCGAATCAGTCGCGGTCCGCAAACATGCGGTACACGAGATTCCTGCGACGCTGTCCGCGCCGGGCGGCGACGATTCGCCGCAGGTGTTTTCCGGCACGCTGCTGGTGCGCGGCTCGGGCCGCATGGCGGTGCTCGCCACCGGGCCACGCAGCGCCGTCGGTGCCATCGGCGGCGCGCTCGCCGGCCTCGAACGCGAGCAGCCGCGCCTGCAGCGCGAAACCCAGCGCGTGGTGTGGGTGTTCGCAATCGTCGGGCTGGTCTTCAGCGTGGCGGTGGTGCTGCTGTACGGCTTCATGCGAGGCGCCTGGCTCGAAGCGGTGCTGAGTGGCATTGCGCTCGGGATGTCGCTGCTGCCCGAGGAGTTTCCGCTGGTGCTGACGGTATTCACCGTGATGGGCGCGTGGCGCCTGTCGCGCTCGCGCGTGCTCACGCGGCGGGCCGCGGCCATCGAGACCCTGGGTGCGGCCACGGTGTTGTGCTCCGACAAGACCGGCACGCTCACGCGCAATCTCATGAGCGTCGCGAACCTGCGCGTGCCGGAAGCGCAGTGGCACGCCGCGTCGCCGCCGCAGGCCATCGCGGAATCGCCGGCGCTGGCACGGCTGCTCGAAGTGGCCGCGCTGGCCAGTGATTCGCACCTCGTCGATCCGATGGAGCACGCCATCGCCACGCTGCACGACTCGGTCGCCGAGGAGCCGCGCGAACGCGCTTTGCTGCGGGAATATCCGTTGCGCCCCGGCTTGCTGGCGATGGGTCGAGCCTGGCGTGACAGCGCCGACGGGGTGCTGCTCGCGCTCAAGGGCGCGCCGGAAGCGATTGCACAGCTGTGCGCACTGGCGGACACCGAGCGCGCGCGGCTCGACGCCGAAGTCGATGCCCTCGCGGTGCATGGCATTCGGGTGCTCGCCGTCGCCGAGGCCGGGATCCGCGGCGCGGCGCTGCCCGAGTCGCTGGAGGGTGCGCGCCCGAAGCTGCTGGGCCTGGTCGGTTTTTCCGATCCCCTGCGCGAATCGGTGCCGGACGCGATGCGCGAATGCCGCAGCGCCGGCATCCGCGTGATCATGATCACCGGGGACTACCCGGCCACCGCGCGGGCCATCGCGCGCGACGCCGGTATCGAAAATGGCGAGCTGCTCACCGGCGCCGACCTGCAGCTGCTCGACGACGCGGAGCTGGCCGAGCACGTGGCGCGGGTGTCGGTGTTCGCGCGAATCGCGCCGGATCAGAAGCTGCGCATCGTCAACGCCCTCAAGGCCAACGGCGAAGTGGTGGCGATGACCGGCGACGGTGTCAATGACGCCCCCGCGCTCAAGGCGGCGCACATCGGCATCGCCATGGGGCAACGCGGCACGGACGTGGCGCGCGAGGCGGCGACGCTGGTGCTGCTCGACGACGACTTCGCGTCCATCGTGCGCGCCGTGGCGCTCGGCCGCAGGATCTACGACAACCTGCGCAAGGCCATGGGCTACATCCTCGCGATTCATGTGCCGATCGCGGGACTGGCGCTGCTCGCGGTGGTGCTCGGCTGGCCGTTGATGCTGACGCCGATGCTGATCGCGCTGCTCGAGCTCATCATAGATCCGGCATGTTCGGTGATTCTCGAAGCCGAACCCGCCGAGCGTGACGTCATGCGCCGTCCGCCGCGCCATCCGGGCAGCCACCTGCTCTCGGGACCGCTGGTCGCCTGGGCGGTGTTGCAGGGCGCGGTGGCGCTGGCCGTGCTGATGATCGTGCTGGTGCTCGCGACCCGCCGAGGCCTGGCGCACGACCAGGTTCGCGCCCTCGGTTTCCTGATGCTGGTCGGAATCAACGTCGCGCTGATCTTCGTGAATCGCACGCTCTCGAGGTCACTGGGCAAAGCCTTCATCCGGCCGAATCGCGCGCTGTCGCTGGGTCTCGGCTTCGTCGCCCTGCTGCTCGCCCTCATCTTCGGCTGGCCCGGGGCGCGCGCGTTCTTCGCGTTGGGTTCGTTGCAGATGGGCGATCTCGCGGGTTGCGCCGCAGGGCTCGTGCTCATGCTGCTGTTGTTGCAGGTTGCCAGGCTGCCGTGGCGCGAGCGGCTGGAACAGTGATGCGCGCGCTCCGGCAGCGCCGCCGAAAAACTGGCGTCGTCAGTCGCCGAGGCGGCGCCAGGCGCGCACGGTCGACTCGCCGGGCCTCGGGGCATCGACCGTCAGGCCCAGCCATTGCGCCAGCTCGATCATGCGCTGGTTGTCGGCCAGTACCGTGCCAAACACCGTTTTGAAGCCCGCTCGCGCGGCGAATTCGAACAGCAGCGGGACGAGCGTGGTGCCGACGCCGCGGCATTGCCAGTCGTCCGCCACGGCCACCGCGAACTCGCACTCGCGGTCATTGTCGGCCGCGTAGCGCGCCACGCCGATGATGCGTTCCGCGCCGTTCTCATCGATGACCGCGGCGAGCGCCAGGCTGCGCGGATACGCGGTATGTACCAGGCGCTCGATCAGCGCATCGTCGGGCGCGCCCATGCAGTGCATGAAGCGCTGGTAGCGCGAGGCCGGGCTCAGCCGGTCGATGAAGTCGCGCTCGCGGTCGGCGTCGTCGGGCCGCAGGGGGCGGATGCGGTAGGCGAGTCCCCCCGCCGTGCGGGCGGTAACGGGGACATTCTCCATTTCAACGGCTGGCGTGCTTGAGGTCGAGCATCATGCGCACCAGCTGCGCCACCGACTGCGCATTCATCTTCTCCATCACGCGCGCGCGGTGGATTTCGATGGTGCGCGGGCTCACACCCAGGTCCTGGGCGATGACCTTGTTCTGCTTGCCCTCGGTCATGAGATCGAGGACTTCGCGCTCGCGCGCGGTCAGTGATTCGAGATGCGACTTGATCCGGTCGTGTTCGCCGAGCGAGGTGCGCTGCTCGGCGTCCTTGACGATGGCTTTCTGGATGCGGTCGAGCAGGTCCTGGTCGCGGAACGGCTTCTGCAGGAAATCGAACGCGCCGTGCTGCATGGCTTCCACCGCCATGGGGATGTCACCGTGTCCCGTCATGAAGATCACCGGGATCACCGCGCCGCGCAGGTTCAGCTGCTGCTGCAGTTCGAGGCCGCTCATCCCCGGCATGCGGATGTCGAGCAGCAGGCAACCCGGCTGCGAGGGTTGATACGCGACGAGGAATTCCTGCGCCGACGCGTACAACGCGCACTCCAGTCCCACGGACTTGAGCAGTGAGCGCATCGCGTTGCGCACACCGGCGTCGTCATCCACGACCATGATGACCGGGTTCTTCTTCATGCCAGGCTTTCCTCCGCGACCGGCAGGTGCACGAAGAATTCGGCGCCATGCGGTTCAACCTTGCGGACGCCGATGTTACCGCGATGCGCCTGCACCACGGTACGGCTGATCGCGAGCCCGAGGCCGGTTCCGGATTCCTTGGTGGTGGTGAACTGGTCGAACAACCTGTCGGCGATGTCATCCGCGATGCCCGGGCCGTTGTCGCGCACCAGGATTTCGACCTGGCTCTCCGCCCCGGAAGCCGTGACCAGTTCGACGGCGCGTTCTCCGGGGGGGTTGGCGGACAAGGCTTCGCACGCGTTGCGCACGAGGTTGAGGATCACCTCCTGCAACTGCGAGCCATTGACCATCACCGCCGGCAATTCGCGACTCAAGGTCAGCGTCAGGCGTACGTCGTGCGCGCGGGCGTCGGCGTGCAGCAGCGATTGCAGTTCCTCGATGAGCGCATTGATCTGCGTGCTGGTGCGCTGCTCGTCGTCGTCGCTGCGCGCCATCTTGCGCAGGCGGCGGATGATTTCTCCGGCGCGCAGGCCTTCGGTGCCGATCTCGCGCACCGCTTCCTTGAGTTCGGAAAAGTCGGGATCGGGCATCTCCAGGTAGCGTGAGCAGGCGCGCGCGTACGTGGTGATGGCGGTGAGCGGTTGATTGATTTCGTGCGCGATACCCGCCGCCATTTCGCCCACCGTGGCCAGGCGCGCCACGCGGGTGAGCCGATCCTGGGCGAGCCGGGCGTCGGCTTCGCGGCGCGCGCGGTCGGTGACGTCGGTACCCGAACACAGCCACCCGGCCGGCCTGCCGTCGGCGCCGCGGCGCGCGAGACAGCGCCAGTAGACGCGGCGGTGGTCGCCCGCCATGTCGATGCCGTCGAACTCCCGCTCCCGCGAGTGACCGCTCGCCAGCGCGTTGCGCAGCAGCTCGCGCGCCTGGTTGCGTTCGGCGTCGCCACGCATGAACTGGAGCCAGTCCCGGCCGAGGATCTCCTCCGCCGGCGCACCCAGCAGTTCACTGCCGCAGGCGTTGATGTGGCGAACGCGGCGCTCCGGGTCGATCTCCAGCAGGATGGCGTCGTTGAGCTCGAGAAACGCCTGTGCGCGGTCACGCTCGGCCTGCAGCGCGAACAGCGCGGCGAATTCGCTGGTGACGTCCCGCAGCAGCCCGACGAAGCGCGGGGGATGCGAATCGCGCACGGACCCGACAGCCAGGTGCATGGGAAACACCGTCCCGTCCTTGCGCTGCGCACTCACCGTGCGGCCTATCCCGATGATCTTGGCCACATGGGTTTCGAGATAGCGCTCGAGGTAACCGTCGTGCGCGCTGCGCTCCGGTTCGGGCATGAGCATGCTGACGTTCTCGCCGAGCAGCTCGTCCGAGCGATAGCCGAAGATCCGGCAAGTCGCGTCATTGACGGCCGTCATGCGACCGCGGTGATCGATCACCACGATCGCGTCCACGGCCGCTTCCATCAGCGCCTGGGTTTCGCGCGAAAGCATGGGTGGAGTATGGAGCGGGGGTCCATGCCTCGATGTACGCAAAACCCCTGACGGAGTAGGTGTAACGGCGACTGCCGCGCGTCTCGTGGCGATGAGAATCTGGCAACCCATGAAAGCCACTTCTGCCGACCGTGATCGTGAAGCGCGCGCCAGCCTGCTCGGGCGGGCGGCGGAGCTGCGTGATCGCCTGCAACGCGTGCGCAGCGATCTCGCCCGACAGCGGGAGCCGCTGCCGCGTGACTCGGACGATGCCGCGATCTCGCTGGAAAACGACGAGGTGCTCGAAGCCATCGAGCGCACCGCCATGCGCGAGCTCGCGCTCATCGACCAGGCGCTGGATCGCCTCCAGGAAGGCATGTTCGGCCTGTGCATCCGCTGTGCGGCAGACATCGATCCGGAACGACTGCGTATCGTTCCATACGCCATGCATTGCCGGAACTGCGCGCCGGAATCCTGATCGGACACGAAGACGTGGAGAAACTCACTTCCATACTCGCGGTGCTGGAACAGCCGGCGAGCGCTGACTGGACACTGCGCAAGGCCGCGGCGCTCGCCCGCCACTTCGACGCACGGCTGTCACTGCTGGTGGTCGAGCCGTTGTCGGAGGAGCGCATCGCGCCGCAAATCGCCGCACTCGGTTATCCACGAATCACGGTGCGCACAGCCTCGCGCCTCGGGCGCCGGGCGGACGCGGTGGTGATGGATCACATCCGGGAATACGAGCCTGATCTCGTGATCAAGGCGCGCGCCGGCGCGCGTCCCCTGCGCCGCTTTTCGCTGACTCCGAGTGCGTGGCGCCTGTCGCAGGAATGCCCGGTGCCGCTGATGCTGGTCGGCCCTCGCGCCTGGTCGAAGTCGCCGCGTCTTGCGGCGGCGGTCGATGTGTCCGATCCGGAGACCTTCGAAGTGGCGCGCGCCGTGATGCAGGCGGCGGGATTCCTGACGCTGGGGTGCCATGGATTCCTGGACGTGCTCTACACCGAGCGCGAACAGCACGACAGCGTCGTGCGCATGGAACGCGCCGTCAAACTTGCGCAGCTGGTCCGCGAATACCACGTCGGTTGCGAACGGCTGCAGATGTTCGAGGGCGCGCCGAAGAAGCGTTTGCCGCCCCTCGTCGCGGCGCGCCAGTACGACGTGCTGCTGCTCGGTGCGGTGACTCACCGCGACGGCCTCGCCGAGACCCTGGGGCCGTTGACCGGCGAACTGGTGGAGGCGACGGCCGGCGATGTCGTGCTGGTGAAACCTCCGGCCGAGCAAGCCGGGTTCGCGCCGCACGCGGGCGCTTCAGCCGGCGAGCAGTTTTCTCACCAGCTCCAGCAGCTCGTCTGAATTGATGGGCTTGCTGGTGATGCGCAGATGCGGGTCGCTTTGCATCGCGCGGATGGCCGAAGAGGTGTCCCCGGTCACCAGCACCGCGTTGAACTCGGCGCCGAGCCGCGCGCGCGCCGCTTCGATCACCTGGCTGCCCGTACGCCCGCCTTCCAGGTGGTAGTCGGTGATGAGCAGGTCGAATCGTTCGCGCTCCATGCGGGCGATCGCCTCGTCCGCGCCGGCCACGGGCACCACCTCATAACCTTCGATCCTGAGCAGCATGCGCATGGCGTTGCGAACGCCGGGTTCGTCCTCCACCAGCAGGATGCGCCGCGCGGGCCCGGCGAGTGCGCCCGGCCCCGTATCTGCACCGGAACGGTCGAACTCCCGGTCGGCGGACTGGGCGACGGGCAACTCGAACGAGAACACCGAGCCCTTGCCTGGCGCTGAATTGACCTGGATGTCGAGGTTGAGCAACTGCGAAATACGCCGCACGATGCTCAAGCCAAGACCGTACCCGTCACGCGAGCTGTTGGGCGATACGCCCACCTGGTAGAACTCGTCGAAGATGAGTCCCTGCTGATCCCGGGGGATGCCCACGCCGGTGTCGCGCACTTCGATGCACAGGAGCGCGCCGCGCCGCTCGCAGCGCAGTTCCACGGAACCCTGTTGCGTGTACTTGACGGCGTTCGACAGCAGGTTGCGCAGCACCTGGCCGATCAGTGCGGGATCCGAGTGCGTGCACTCGAGCGGCGAGTCGACGGCGAGGCGGATGCCCTTGCTGGCGGCCAGGCCGGTGAAATCCCTGCGCAACAGGTCGAACACCGGCGCGAGCTCGAAATCTGTGGGCTCGATCTTGATGACGCCGGATTCGAGCTTGCTGATGTCGAGCAGCGCGCTCAGCAGCCGTGACATGGCGTCGATGGCCTGCTCCTGCTCGCCGAGCACCTCCAGGCATTCCGGGTCCCGGGTCATGCGGCGCAACGCGCCATTGAGCAGGCCGAGTGTCTGCAGCGGCTGGCGCAGGTCGTGGCTCGCGGTCGCGAGAAATCGGCTCTTGGCGAGCGTGGCATGTTCGGCTTCGCGCCGCGCATCGCGCACCGCCTGCTCGACCAGCTTGCGCTCCGTGACGTCGCGGATGGCGGCCGCCACGATCGATTCGCCGCCCTCGTGGATCGGGCTCAGGCTGATCTCGACGGGGAATTCCGTTCCGTCCTTGCGCATGCCGAAGAGATCGAGCCCCATGCCCATGGGTCGTACGCGGACGTTGCGCGTATAACCCTCGCGATGCGCATGGTGGCGGGCACGGAAGCGCTCCGGCAGCAGCAATTCCACCTGGGCGCCGACCACCTCGGCGGCCGGGTACCCGAACAGGGCGGTGACCTGGCGGTTGGCGAACAGAATGGTGCCCGAGCCGTCGATGATGATCATCGCGTCCGGCGCGGAGTCGAGGACGCTCCGGACGAGCTCGGAAGAAAGCATTTGGGCGATCGCTGAGCCGTGAGGGGACTCAAGGATTGCATCGGGAGAAAGGTGTCGCAAGGGTCCAGTGTTCAGGCCTCGGATGTCACGCACATCCGCAAGACTGCGTACTCGCCCTGCGGCTGACCCGGAAGGCGCCGCAACACCGCTCGGGCACGATTCGCCCCCATGGCAGGCAAGGGCGGCGGCAAGCGCATCACCATCATCCAGGGTCATCCGGATCCGGCGGAGGGCCACTTCGGGCACGCGCTCGGCTGGACCTACGAAGCCGGCGCCGTGGAAGGCGGACACCAGGTTCGCACCATCGACGTGGCGCGGCTGGACTTCCCCCTGGTGCGATCCCGAACCGAATTCGAAAAGGGCAAGCCGCCCGCGGACATCCGGGAAGCCCAGGAAGACATCCTCTGGGCCAATCACCTGGTGATCTGCTACCCGCTGTGGCTCGGTACGCTGCCGGCGCTGCTCAAGGGTTTCTTCGAGCAGACCTTCCGTTACGGTTACGCACTCGACGTCGGCGGAAAGACTGGCATGGTGCGCAAGTTGCTCAAGGGACGCAGTGCTCGCGTCATCGTGACCATGGGAATGCCGGCCGCCGTGTATCGCTACTACTTCCGCGCGCATGGACTGAAGAGCCTGGAGAGTGGCGTGCTCGGGATGTGTGGCATCGCGCCGATCCGCTCGACACTGATCGGTTCGGTGGAGAAATCCGATGCCCGTTACCGCAAGCGCTGGCTCGAGGAGATTCGCGAGTTGGGGAGCCGTGCGAAGTAGCCGCGCCGTCGGATGGTCGCTGGTGCCCATGGTGCTCGCCGTCGCGGGCGCCTGGGTGGACGAGCGCACGCACCTCGGCTTCACGACCTGGCGATCGGCGTGCCGCGCGGCCGGCTTCGCGCCGCGGTCACTCGCCATATTCACGCTCGAATTGTTGCCGGCAGCCCTCACGGGCGCGCTCGCCGGCGGTCTCGTCGTGCTCCTGGCCGGCGCCCTCGCGCGTCGCGGGGACTGCCCGGCTTCGGCTCTCGCCGCCCACGGCGGGTGCCTCCTCGGAATGGCCGCCGGACTCGCGCTCTGCGTGCTCGCGCTGCCGGTGCCGCTGGTGCTCGCGCTCGAAGGCCTGCTGGCCGCCGCGACCGCGGCCTGGCTCTTCGGCCGCTTCAGGCCGGCGCACGTGGCCGAATCCGCAGCGCGACCTCACGCAGGCACGGCAAGTGCGTAGTAAGGCTTATATCGACATGCAACGACGCAACCGAAAATCCGCGCTCAACAAACTTGCGGACCCACGCCCATGAGTTCCACCGCAGCCGCCGCGGCCGAGCCGGTCACGGCCGAAAAAGTGCCCCCGGGCACCTACAACGACAAGGTCGTACGGCAGTTCGCCGTCATGACCGTGGTCTGGGGAATCGTCGGCATGACCGTCGGCGTCCTCATCGCCGCGCAGCTCTTCTGGCCCGAACTCAATTTCGGCGTTCCCTGGCTCTCGTATGGCCGCCTGCGCCCGCTGCACACCAACGCGGTGATTTTCGCGTTCGGTGGCTCGGCGCTGTTCGCCACCTCTTATTACGTGGTCCAGCGCACCTGCCACGTGCCGCTGTTCGCGCCGAAGCTCGCGACGTTCACGTTCTGGGGCTGGACGGCCATCATCGTGCTCGCCGCCATCACGCTGCCCGCGGGCCTGACGGCCGGCAAGGAATACGCCGAGCTCGAGTGGCCGATCGACATCCTGATCGCGGTGGTGTGGGTGGCCTATGCCATCGTGTTCCTCGGGACGCTGGTGATACGCCGCGTCTCGCACATCTACGTGGCCAACTGGTTCTTCGCCTCGTTCATCATCACCGTCGCCGTGCTGCACATCGTCAACAGCGCGGAGATCCCGGTGTCGCTCGGCAAGTCGTATTCGATCTACGCCGGCACCGTCGACGCCATGGTGCAATGGTGGTACGGCCACAATGCCGTGGGCTTTTTCCTGACCGCGGGTTTCCTCGGCATGATGTATTACTTCGTGCCCAAGCAGGCGGGACGGCCTGTCTACTCGTACCGCCTGTCGATCGTGCACTTCTGGGCCCTCATTTCGATCTACATGTGGGCGGGCCCGCACCACCTGCACTACACCACGCTGCCCGACTGGGCGCAGTCGCTGGGCATGATCTTCTCGCTGATCCTGCTGGCGC